>WBZO01001157.1_pt1 | contig 44191 bp, 36 predicted proteins | sample 5204261 | NCBI WGS metagenome assembly WBZO01 (sample SAMN12412400, study PRJNA552823) | activated sludge metagenome | isolation source: activated sludge from anammox sidestream of wastewater treatment plant... | place: USA: North Carolina | collected 2017-09
GCAATTGGATGGAATACATTGGAGACATAAGATTCGAAGCAGTGGGTGAATGCATCCATACCGGTCGCTGCTGTCAGTTTGGGGGGGAGATCGAGGGTCAGGTCGGGATCTATCAGGGCGATTGCAGGCATCAGGCGTGGGTCGAACAGCACCCCTTTGCGCCCTGTCTTGCGCAGGATAATCACTGAAGAACGCCCCACTTCGCTTCCGGTACCAGCCGTGGTTGGAATCGCAATGCTGGGTGGGAGAGGAGGGGCACCCGGTGGAGCCGGAACAAAATCTTCAAGCGCGCCCTCATAGGACACTCGAATCGCCACTGCCTTGGCGACATCGATGGCGGATCCGCCACCCAGGGCGATCAAGGCATCATGTTTTCCTTTCTGGAAAAGCTCAGCTGCCTGGTCGACATTATCCTCAGTGGGATTGGGCAAGACCTGCCCGAAAAGTCCCCAGGAGTGCGGGCTGGCATCCAGAATCTCCCGGACCTGCTGGCAGGCTCTGGTCTGGAGCATGCCCGGGTCAGTCACCAGGAGTGGATTGGAAGCAGCGATGAAGTCCAGGTGTTGGGGGAGGTTGTTAACCTCTCCATGTCCGAATCGGATTCGGGTTGGAATGGAAAATTGGCTTGTCGGAAGTGTCATAATGGGCATTAAGATGCTTGATCATTTTAAAAAGAGCAAGAGGAGAGCCTGTCTCTTCATGCCGCCTTGCCGACTCTCCGCAGCACACGCAGCTGGATCAGGATGAACAGGCCAATCATGAAGCTGCAAACCCAGTAGGGGCCAAAGCTCCCCATTGAATAAACCGCCCCTCCTCCCAGATACAGTGCAAGGACATTGGCAGCCCCGATTACAGACTCATTGATCCCAGAGTTTTTCCCTTTTTCTTCCTCCCCAAACAGGCCATAAAAAGCGCTGCTCATGAACGCAATCCCGGCCATCAGGCCGGTCAAAACCAAGGCCGGAAGCACCAGAGGAACTGCAATCGACGATGCCCCATTTTCTCCATTCTGAAGCCAGAACATTCCACCCAGGGCAAAGGAGAGCAGCCCCAGCAGCCCCAGGAACTGTCCAGACATGAGGTATGACAGGCGGTAATGCCAACGGTGGGTCATGGAAAGCACCAGAAAGGAGAGGGAATGGCTGACTCCCAGAATCATGATCAGGGTTCCGATGGAGGATGGAGAAAGCCCCCAGTCCACACACAGGAGCGGAACAAAATTCCGCATGGTGACCAATGCATAGACCGCCATCAGGTTGGCGAGGCGTGCCCCGGTAAGAAACTTTCTGCGAATTTCGACCGGGTAGATCTCATCGGCTTCCTGTGTGGGATGAACCTCATGCCGCTTGAGCTCCGGTTTGAAAATCTGAAAAAAGAGAAAGACACCCACCGCAATGATCCAGGAAGCGGTAAAGGGTGCGCGTGCCAGTTTTTCCATCAAATCCCCGGAAAGCTTCGGGCCGATGACATTCAACCCGATCGACCAGCCGACCGCAAATATACCCAGGCGCCTGGCAATCTCTCTTCGGTCCACATCGGCACTGAACCATGCCTGGAATGCGGGCCAGAAAAAGGCATGTCCGAGCGGGCTTCCAAATGCACAGAGGACAAACAACCCCAGATTTTTCGACAGGCTGAACACGAGGCAATCGAGGGCAATGATGAGGACACCTGTTTTCAGGACAAATATCGGGCCCCACCTGTCGGCCAGCATCCCGGTTAATGTCGATGCAACCATGTACACGATGGTTGTGGTGCCGATTATCACTCCGATCAGATCATCACGGAGTCCGAATTCGGATTTCAGTGTCAGTGGCATTGCCATGGCCACACAACCGGCACAGACATCCATCAACAGGGCGATGATAAAAAGGGTCGGCGCAGTTCGTACACGCAAAGGGGATTATCTCAATACCATGGGTCTATCCACACAGGGGCGGAAAGAAACCGCCCCTGCAGGCGCCATCAACGTGTCAAAACACATCCAGAGAAAAAGACAGGCCGGGCTGGTTTTGTGATCCAGCCCATCCAGTTTCATAGTGCTGCCTGGATGATCGCGGCAAATGATTCCGCTTTCAGGCTCGCTCCACCGATCAGTCCGCCATCGATATCCTGCTGAGCCAGCAGTTCGGCTGCATTCTCCGGTTTCATGCTGCCACCATACTGAATACGGATCTGCTCAGCCACGTCGGCACTGGCAAGGCTGCCAAGCAGCATCCGAATGAAGGCATGAACCGCCTGGGCATCGGCGGGAGTGGCATTTTTTCCGGTCCCAATTGCCCAGACCGGCTCATAAGCGATCACAATTTGTCCGATTTCATCGGCGCTCAATCCGGCCAGCCCGCCGCGAAGCTGGGTTTCGACAACCTTTTCGGTGACACCATCTTCACGTTCCTTTTCGGTCTCCCCAACACACAGGATGGGAGTCAGGCCATGGGCCAGGGCAGCCTTGACTTTCAGGTTGATGAAATCATCGGCTTCCTTGAAATAAGTCCTCCTCTCACTGTGCCCGAGGATTGCCAGAGATCCTCCCAGCGCCTTGATGAAAGCCGCTGAGATTTCCCCGGTGAAAGCCCCCTCATCCTTTGGATAAAGGTTCTGAGCTCCAACACGGACCGAGGATCCCCTGCATGTTTCAACAACAGCCGCAAGCGCGGTTGCCGGAGGGCACACAGCCACCTCGACCCGGTTCTGACAAGCACAGGACTCGATTACACCTTTAGCCAGGGCGGCCGCCTTGGCGGGGTCGCCACAATACATCTTCCAGTTTCCAGCGATGATCTTTTTACGCATTCAATATCTCCTGCCAGACAAGTTCTCAAAACAGAAGGAGAATTCTATTCTGAAGTGCTGAGAAAGTCACTCTCTTCATCCCGGCGATGAATCGAAAATGGCCGGTGGGAGCCGCCAGAGTCTGTGGATCACTGGTGGTTTCCTGCCTAAAGGAGATAGAATCATCCATTTATATCTCACGAATGTGTTCGGGATATCGGAACGACAGGAGCGGTAAATTTTAATGAAAATAATCCAGTATGGAGCGGGTAATATCGGCAGGTCGCTTGTTGGCCAGCTCTTCAGCCATGCCGGCTGGGAAGTTGTTTTTGTCGATATCGATACAGTGGTGATCGATGCACTGAATCGTGAAAAGAGATATCAGATCCGGGTCAAAGAGGCCCATGAATCGGAAATCCAGGTGACCGGGGTGCGCGGTGTTCATGGCACGGAAACCGAAAAGGTGATTTCAGAGATAGCCACCTGCGACCTGCTTTCAACCGCGGTTGGCCCGGCAACACTTCCCCGGATTGCGCCGGTTATTGCACAGGGTCTTGCGCAGCGGGATCACCCTTTGAACATCCTCCTGTGTGAAAATCTGCGCGGCGCACCAGAAATTGTCCGGGATGCTTTGATGAAGGCACTGCCGGCTGATTTTCCTGTCCATGAGCGAGCCGGCCTGATCGCAACCAGCATCGGCAAAATGGTTCCGATAATGCCTTCCGAGGTCCGCGAGCGGGATCCCCTCGAAGTCTGGGCGGAGGCTTATAACCGGATCGTGGCGGATCGGAACGGGTTCATCGGGCCGATACCGGAAGTCCCTGGACTGGTTGTTCGTGGATGCTTTGAAGCCTATGTGGATCAGAAATTGTTTGTTCACAATCTTGGCCATGCCACAGCTGCCTATCATGGCGATCTGGCTGGGTGCAAAACGATCGCGGAGGCGATGAAAATCCCGGCGATCCTCCGGAGTACTCGAGGCGCCATGGAGGAATCAGGCCGCGCTCTGGTTCGGCTTTACAGCCAGGAGCTGACCGAGACAGATATGCAGGAACATATAACGGACTTGTGCCAACGGTTCGGCAATCAGGCCCTTGGCGACACGGTTTTCCGTGTTGGAAGGGATCGTCCTCGTAAATACGCACCCAATGACCGGTTGATGGGAGCCATCAAAGCCCAGCACAAGGCGGGAATCGAGACGACCTTTACAGTGGAAGCAGCTGCTGCGGGAATTCTGTTTTCGGCAACCGATGAAAAAGGAGAAAGGCACCCGGGGGATGTCGCTTTCGAACAGTTTCATCAGGAGCAGGGGGTCCAAAGGCTCCTTCAACATTATTCGGGCCTTTCTCCGGAAGATCCCTTCGACCGTGAGATCATCGAACAGATAGAAGATCGCCTTGAGAGCCACCGGAGTTCAAGGGGATGACATCTCTGCCATGCGGATAGCGCTCCTGATGAAACGTTACTCCCTCAAGCGGGGTGGAGGGGAATATGACCTTGTCCGCCTGTCCTCATCCCTGCTGAAGCGCGGCCATGAAGTCCATCTGTTTGTTCATGACATCGAAGGAGAAACGGATCCGAAACTGGTGTTTCACAAGGTTCCGATGAACCGCGCCTGGGCGCCTCTCAAAATTCTTTCTTTTGCCCGAAATGCCCCACGGGTGGTTGAGGAATCCGGGCTTGATTTTGATGTCATCCATGCCATGACACAAACCTTCCCTAGCGACCTCTACTGGAATGGAGGCGGGCTTCAGATCAACTGGCTGAGGGAACGTTACAGCCCAGGCGTGCTGTCGAGAGCCTGGATGAACCCCCGTCATGCCGCCAACCTGTGGGTGGAAAAAAACCTTTTTGTCCCTGGGCATTATCGGCACATTGTCTCGCTCACTTCGATGGAGAAGGACCAGATTCTGGGAGATTACAAGGTGCCCGCAGACCGGTTTCATGTCATCCCCAATGGGATCGATCCCGAGCGATTCAACCCGGAAACCCGTCAAAAATATCGAACGGATTCACGCAGGAAATTGGGAGTTTCTGATGACCAGAAGCTCCTGCTGGTGGTGGGAAGCGATGGATGCCGCAAGGGGTTTCCCCAGCTGTTCCAGGCTTTGGGAAAACTGCCATCCACATTGAATTGGCGTCTGGCCATCGCAGGGAATGACCCTCCCCAACGCTGGCTTCCATCTGTCAAAAGGGAAGGCCTTGATGGGAAGGTCCATTTCCTGGCACATGAAAAGCACATCGAGAGACTGTATGCTGCGGCAGACCTGGTGATTATGGCATCACTGTTCGAGGGGTATGGAAATGTCATTCCGGAGGCTATGGCCTGCGGTTGTCCGGTCCTGACCACACGCCAGGTCGGCGCTGCCGATTTTATCACACCCGGTGTGGATGGGTGGATCCTTTCTTCCTGCAAGAATATCCCGGAATACACCTCTGCTTTGGAGGAGATATTATCCCTCCAGGACCTGGATCCTTTCGGCTGGAAAGCAGTTCAGAAGGTGAAACCTTTTACCTGGGACTGGACAGTTGACCGGCTTGAGGAGGTATACCACCTCATCCGGAAAGAAAAATCCACAGGCATCACCGCTTGAACTTCATCCGGGGAAAGCACTCCCCGCTTACCCTTTTCTGATTGAATCCCGTATCTCAAGGAGATCCTTCATCACCGGGAAAAGATCCACCTTCGAACCAGCAACTCCGAAAGCATCATGCAGGTTTCGATAATGAAGAAAAAGGCGATCATAAATCTCGGAGTTTTGCTTGCATGGGACATAAGATATTTCACTTTGAGAACACATGGCCTGCTGTGCCTGGGGGATGGTGTCATATCCACCTCGATGGGACCCCGCTGCCACAGCCCCGCAGATGGCTGCGCCCAGTGCACTGGTCTGTGTGGATTTCACCAACCGCTGAGAACATCCGGTAATGTCCGCATAGACCTGCATCAGGAAGGGGTTCTTTGAAGGGATTCCACCCGCATTGATCACCTGATTGCAGTGGACTCCATGTTCTCGGAAACGGTCGAGAATCATTCGTGCACCAAAGGCAGTGGCCTCGACCAAGGCACGATATATTTCTGCCGCGGTGGTTTTGAGCGACTGGCCAAGAATCAAGCCAGAGAGACGGGGATCGACAAGCAGGCAACGGTTCCCATGGTTCCAGTCGAGCGCCAGCAGGCCACTCTCTCCTGGCCGCAGCCTTTCGGACTGCTTCGAAAGTTCAAAGTGTGCCTGGGATGAATCCGGTGAATTGAGGACATCATCCACCCACCAGCGAAACAGATCCCCAGTAGCTGCCTGACCCGCCTCGATTCCCCAGAAACCGGGCAGAATGGAACTGTAAACCACACCACAAATTCCCGGAATTTCCGGCTTGGCCTGTTCCCCCGGCAGGACTGTCATCAAGACACTCGATGTCCCGAAAATATTGACAACCACCCCGGGCGAAACACCCGCTCCAATAGCACCTGTATGACCATCCAGTGCACCCATCGCCACTGGAACACCTGCAGGGAGTTTCAGTTTCTGTGCCCATTCTTCTGTCAGATAACCCGCAAGCCGATCGACTGGGTGAGCCTCGGAATAAAGGAATGAGCCATGGGCCAGCAGCCGCTCATCGAGGCTGTCAAAAAAATCCTGTGGAGGAAAACAATTTTGAGCGGGATCGAACAGAGCCTTATGCCCAGCCGCACACAGATTTCGCTTCAGATTTTCAATTCTGTTGATTCCTGTGAGCACCCCCGGGATCCAGTCCGAGATCTCAACCCATCCTGCAGCAGCCTGAAAAACCTCCGGATCCTCATGCAGGCAGTGAAAGACCTTTGCAAGAAACCATTCTGGGGAGTAAACACCCCCATTATCCCGGATTCGGTTCGGAATCAGCTCCCAGGCCCTCCGGGTGATTTCGAGTGCTTCGTTGTGGGAGGTATGATCCTTCCAGAGCCAGGCCATGGCATTGAAATTCTCTTTGAAGCGGTCCTGGAAAGCCAAGGGAACCGTATGCCGATCCAGCGGCAATGGGGTGGACCCGGTTGCATCGATCCCGATTCCAATAATTTTTTCGGGAGAAAATCCTGGATAATCCCAGGAGTTTTCAAGCGCCTGATGAACCGAATCGATCAGGCTCTCGAGATAATCGGAGGGGTGCTGGCGTGCCAGATCGGGATCCCGGAGATCGAGCAGAATCCCTTGCTCACCCTGTTTGTACTGGCCAATTCCCTGCCCTGCTTCGGCGCCATCTGCAGTTCGAACGATCACACAGCGGACGGAGTTGGTCCCAAAGTCCAGACCGAGTGAAAATGCATCCTCCATTACAGAATGGGATTCCATTATGACGCCCTTTCGAACAGGATAACCTCCGAATCATGCGGATCGACACCCAGATCACACCTGAACAATTAACTCTTTCCGCGCAGCGTGTCATCTCACTGGCAGCCGAGAAGTCATTGGAATTGAATAAAACCTGGGATGCCACACATGGCGCGCCTGTTTTTACTGCCGAAGGGAAATATACAACACGGGGGTGGACCCAGTGGACGCATGGCTTCCAGTTCGGGATCCCGCTGCTGGTTTATGAAGTCACTGCTCAGCCGGAGTTTCTGGCCATTGGACGCCGCAAGACGCTTGAACACATGCCGGTGCATTTGACTCACCGCGGGGTTCATGACCATGGATTCAATATCGTTTCCACGTATGGCGCTCTCGCCCGCCTGATGCACAAAGGGCTGATCCCCTTTAACGAATGGGAACTGGCCACTTACCAGACCGCATTGAAGGTTTCCGCGGCGGTTCAGGCAATGCGCTGGTCTGAAACCGCTTATGGGCATGGTTACATCTATTCCTTTAATGGTCCGCAATCTCTCTTCTGCGATACGCTGAGAACCCTGCGCAGCCTGGCTCTCGGCCATGGCCTCGGACACAGGCTTCACTCCGAGCGTGATGCTGAAATTTCATTGCTCGACCGCCTTGTTCAACACATCAGGACGACTGCACGGTTCAATGTCTTTTTTGGTGATGGCCGGGATATTTACGACCACCCGGGGCGAGTAGCGCACGAATCGATCTTCAATCCGGCCGATGGTTGCTACCGTTGCCCCAGCTCCCAGCAGGGTTACTCTCCCTTTACAACCTGGACGAGAGGGTTGGCATGGATCCTCTGTGGTTCAGCTGAACTTCTGGAATGGATCGAATCACGCCCTTCCGGGGAATTTGACCCGTATGGAGGACTCGAAGAAATTCGCCACCTGCTCCGACGCATGGCGAAAGTCACAGCAGATTATTATATCGATGGCTTGACTGCGCTCGATGGAATTCCATTCTGGGATGATGGAGCTCCCGGGCTGGTTCACCTGGAGGGATGGCGGGACAAAAATTCGGTTCCAGAAAATCCCTGGGAACCGGTCGATTCGAGTGCTGCAGCGATCTCTGCCCAGGGGCTGATACGTCTGGGATTGCTGCTGAAAGAGGACCGTTACCTCCAGGCTGGGCTGACTGCCGCACAGACTCTTTTCGCAGAGCCTTACCTGTGCACCAATTCCAGCCATCAGGGATTGCTGCTTCACAGTGTGTATCATCGGCCGAATGGCTGGGATCATATTCCGGCGAATTCAAAGATCCCGCAGGGTGAGTCCTCGATGTGGGGAGATTACCACCTGGTGGAATTATCGGTGTTGATCCTGTCACTCCACCCGGGATCAAAGCTATATTGTTTCTTCCCGGATGAATGATGACTCGAACTCACTCTTCCCTCATCTGCACTCCTTTGACCATGCCCTCTCACGAGGCGATGAAACAGGCTATGGTGGCAGAGTATCCTCTCCAGGATGTGTATGAACTCCGCCTGGATTATCTGGAGAGTGTTCATCTCCCGTCGCTTCTGGAAAAACATAATCTGCCTGTCCTCGCCACCCTGCGCCTCCCACAGGATGGGGGCTTCTGGAAAGGCTCAGAAGCCGAACGGATTCGATTGCTTGAACAGGCCGATGACCTGGGTGCCGATTATATCGACATTGAAATCGACCGGATTAGAACATTCCATGCTCGGGGAAAAGCCAAAGTGATTGTCTCCTGTCATAACTTTCAGGAAACGCCTCAATCGCTGCCGGATCTGGTCAAGCGGATGGAAGACACCAATGCCGACATCGTTAAAGTCGCCACAATAGCCAAAGATCACCGGGATAATGTACGGATGATCGAGGTTCTTGAATCCTCACAGAAACCCATAATCGGAGTGACGATGGGGCCGCATGGCCATGTGATGCGTATCCTGGGGCCGAAGTTTGGCGCATTTCTGGTGTTTGCTTCCCTTGGAAAAGGCAAGGAATCCGCACCGGGGCAGGTTCCAGTCATGGATCTTGTCTGTGGGTACCGTTTCAGGGAAATTCAACCCGCAACCCATATTTATGCCCTGGTTGACCATCCAGAAGGATATGTGCTTTCAATGCAGATCAACCAGGTGCTCTCAAGGAAAAAAATCAATGCTCTGGTTTTGCCTGCCCAGAGCAGCGAGGATCGTTCTTTCTCGCTGGGAGAAAGGAGCGATACTACCCTGATAAGGAATGGTATGTCATTTCCTGAGCCATTAGATGCTTTATTAAAAGCTGAGGATATTCATGTCTGAAACCACAACGAAACCTTCTGGTGGAATTAAGATCCTGCTGTTCACTCTCATCACCCTCCTGATTCTCTTTTTCGCTGTTGAGGGAATCTGGCGGGTGGTTTGCCTTGCGGGGCTGTCGATTCCTCCCAGTGGGGATCGAAGCCTGGATCGGGAATGGGATTGGGTTGTGACCACTCGTGCGGATGGAAAACACCCGATTACCGAAGGCCCCTATCGATATGATCCTGTCCTGGGCTGGGGGCTGCTGCAGGGATTCCATAAAGACAATATTCACATCAACAAGCATGGCCAGCGCGGCCTGGTGGATTGGCAGGTTGAGAAGCCGGCGGGAATCAGGAGAATCATGGCGCTGGGAGATTCTTACACCTATGGTTATGATGTCGGTGATCAGGAGGCCTATCCAGCAGTCCTGGGTTCACTGCTGGGAGATGGGTTCGAGGTGATCAACTGGGGAGTGCCAGGATATGGCACCGACCAGCAAGTTCTGCTCTATGAAAAATACGGCACCAGCTTCTCCCCGGATATTGTCATCCTCGGTTTTTATACCCCGGATTTGTTCAGGAATCGCCTCACCTTTTTCAGCTACCTGAAGCCCTGCTACGAGCTTCAGGGAGATCAGCTTCACCTGGCAGCCGGCACAATACCCAGCCCAACAGAACTGCTTGAAACTTATAATTCCGGTCAGAAGCAGATCCGGACCGATGGGTTTTATTCCCTGGCATATCTGAGGCGGGAATTGGAAGATATGCGCCGTGATCATGTCGATCCAAACACGCTTGAGTGGCCTGTGACCCAAAAAATTCTCGAACATTTTTCGCAGATTGTCCGCGGTCATGGGGCCACTCCTCTCCTGCTGATCATCCCGGACAAAGAGATCCTCAAGAAAGAGGAATCGGCTACTACCGATATTGCGAACCTGCTCACCGAGCTTGCCGAAAAACTTGGAATGCCTTGCCTGGATATGATCCCGATCATCCGGGCAAAAGCCAGTGAAACAAATGAGCCGCTCTATAAAGGCCACTGGACTCCATTCGGCCATCAGATAGCGGCAGAGGAACTTTTAAAATCGCTGCGAGAGAAGGGATTGCTGTAGTCTTCCGATGCAATACTATGAACACTTCCTGGTGGCTGAGTTGAAATCCATAAAAGTGATACTTTAACCAGAGGAGATTCTCTGTGGGGAAAACAGCACTGATTTCAGGGATTACCGGCCAGGATGGATCCTACCTGGCTGAGTGGCTGCTTTCCAAAGGATATCAAGTCTATGGAATCATCCGCCGGCAAAGCACCTTTGGGACATCCAGGCTGCAGCACATCTTCGATGAGCCAACCGATCCTGATGCGCGCCTGCGGCTGGTATATGGAGACCTGACCGATGCCAGTGCCCTGAACAAAATTCTCAGGAACATCCGGCCCGATGAAATCTATAATCTGGGTGCTCAAAGCCATGTGCGAGTCAGTTTCGATGTGCCGGATTACACGGCCGATGTTGTCGCACTGGGAACACTCCGTATGCTCGAAGCCATGCGGGAATCCGGGATCCATGCGAAGTTTTACCAGGCCAGTTCGAGCGAGATGTATGGCAAGGTCCAGGAGATTCCCCAGAAAGAAACCACCCCATTTTATCCCCGAAGCCCCTATGCCTGCGCCAAGGTGTATGGTTACTGGATCACGGTCAATTACCGTGAGAGTTACAACTTCTTCGCCTGCAATGGCATCCTCTTCAATCATGAATCCCCGCGCCGTGGTGAAACTTTTGTGACCCGTAAAATCACCCGCGCTTTGGCGAACATCATTCATAAAAGGCAGGACAAACTTTACCTGGGAAATCTGGATGCCCGACGCGACTGGGGATTTGCGGGTGATTATGTCGAGGCGATGTGGTTGATGCTGCAACAGGATCAGCCGGATGATTATGTGATCGCAACCGGCCAGAACTATTCAGTCCGCGATTTTCTCGAAGCCGCTTTTTCATATAAAGGATTGGACTGGAGAAAATATGTTGAAACCGATCCGCGTTATTTCCGCCCCGCGGAAGTCGATGAGCTGCTTGGAGATCCTTCTAAAGCAAAGAAAAACCTGGGATGGGAGCCATGTGTCGGCTTCGAGGACCTGGTTCACATGATGGTCGATTCTGATATCGAGGATGTTCGGAAAATTGTCGAAGGAGATTGTGCGAAAATTTCACCTGTCAGTGAAATGCACTGAAGCGGTCCACACCATCATGGCGAAGAATGGAGTCTGATAAATTCACATGCCGCAACAGAAGTTTATCCCCAAAGACCAGATTGGAGTTGGCGGGTTCAAGATAGGTGAAATTGAAAAGCGATACCTGAGCCAGGTGATCGAAAGCAGCCGGTTGTCTTATGGACCGCTGACTCAGGAATTCGAGGCACGCTTTGCAGCACTGCATGACTGCCGTTATGCGATCTTCTGCAACAGTGGAACCAGCGCCCTGCATGTTGCACTGGCTGTGCTGAAAGAACGGGGAGGCTGGGCGGATGGCGATGAGGTCCTGGTTCCGGCGGTAACATTCATCGCAACATCCAACATTGTCCTGCATAATGGTTTGAAACCCGTTTTCGTGGAGGTCGAACCGGATACTTTCAATATAGATCCCTCTCGGATCGAAGAACGGATCACTGAACGCACTCGAGCGATTCTGCCGGTTCACCTGTTTGGCCAGCCAGCATCTTTCGATGGCATCCACAAGGCTGCCTCAGAACATAATCTGGTGGTCTTTGAAGACAGCGCCGAAACCATGTTTGCACGCTACCAAGGCAAAAGTGTCGGAGCGCTGGGTGAAATTGGCTGCTTCTCAACTTATGTGGCCCATATCCTGGTGACAGGAGTCGGCGGCTTCTGCACCACGAATGATGATGAACTTGCAGTCATGCTCAAAAGCTGCATGAATCATGGGCGGGATTCGATCTATCTTTCCATCGATGATGATCGTGGAAAATCCGGCGACCAGTTGAAAATGGTGGTCGATCGGCGCTTCCGATTTGTCCGCCTGGGGCACAGTTTCCGTTGCACAGAGCTCGAAGCGGCCATTGGCCTGGGGCAGCTGGAGCAGGCGGAGGCCTTCCTCTCACGCCGTCGAGAAATCGCCCGAAGATATGCAGATGGGCTTGCCGATCTCAAAGAACATCTCCAGCTTCCATTCCCCCGCCCGGACCGGACTCACAGCTACATGATGTACCCGATCGTTCTGCATCATGAGGAAAAGTGGAATCTGGTTCATTTCCTTGAAGAACGAAACATTGAAACCCGTGAAATGATGCCTCTGTTAACCCAGCCTGTTTATATCGACCTGTTCGGGAATATCGAAGATCAATACCCGGTTGCCCGATGGATCAACCGAAATGGCTTTTACATCGGCTCCCATCCATACCTGACCGATGAGGAGGTCGATTATGTAATCGATCAATTCCATGCTTATTTCGCCAGGAAGTGACTCTCCCGCAGCCTCCTTTCCAACACTTTGTGAAGAGGCTGCTGCAACAGATTGGCGGCGAAATACTCGGACTGCAGAATCTTTCAACCCGGGAAGGATTTCAGCCGAAAATATTATGAAACAATGTCTGATCACCCGGATTTATCCATTATCATTGTCAGTTATAACACACGCGACTTGACTCTGGCCTGCCTCCGGTCGATCGAATCGTTTCCTCCCTCCTGCCGATATGAAACAATTGTTGTGGATAACGCCTCCAGAGATGACTCTGTTGAATCGATTCGAAAAAACCATCCTCATGTCAAGTTGATCTGTTCGGAAACGAATCTCGGGTTTGCGCGGGCGAATAACCAGGCCCTTTTGGAAGCCCAGGGAGAAATCCTGGTGCTGCTCAACAGTGACACAGAGGTCCATCCAGGCGCTTTGGATGATTTATGGGCTGCATTCAGAAATCATCCTGAAATTGCTGCCGGAGGAGGCCGCCTGCTCAATTCAGATGGCACACTCCAGTATGGGGTGCGCTACCATCCCCGCCTGTCGAACGCCATCTCGGAAGCATTGTTTCTGCATCGTCTTTTCAATGGCCCCTGTTGGAGTGAAATTGAAACTGACCCCCAAAAATATGAATCTTTCCATCGTGTGGAATGGCTGTCAGGCGCCTATCTCGCGATCCGGAGAGATTGGTTCCAGCGGGTTGGGGGGCTGGACCCCGGCTTTTTCATGTACTCTGAGGACAGTGACTGGTGCAGGCGCATCGAAGATGCGGGTGGATTGGTGGCATACATTCCGGCTTCTGTTGTGACCCACCATGGTGGAGGCAGTTCCCGCACGGCCAATGAATTTTTGCTGGTCATGCGGACCAGAGCCAGGGATCGTTATGCACGCATCCACATGAATCCGATGGCTGCAGCGGCTTATCGATTGATTCTGGCTTTCGGGCTTCTATTACGGGCGGCCCTGTTCCTTTTGATCTGCCCATTCGGCAGTCAGTATCGAAAGAACCTGTGGTGGCGGCTGAAAGCACTTTGCCAGCTCTACGCCAGCCCGCTCCCTCTGAAAACCAATGAATGATTCTCCTTCAATTTCTGTGGTTATCCTGAACTACAATCGCCAGGAGATCCTGCGTGAATGCATCCAGAGTGCGCTGAGGCTTGATTGGCCCAACCTTGAGTGGATTGTGGTCGATAACGCCTCCGAAGATGGTTCTGCGGATATGGTTGCCCGGGAGTTCGGTTCAAAGGTCAAGCTGATCCGCAGGACAGTCAATTCGGTGACTGCAGGAAGGAATGAGGGATTTCAGGCCGCACAGGGTAGATACATTCTGTCTCTGGATAATGACATCCTGCTGCCGGATCCGGCCATCCTTCAAAAAGGGGTCAGGATATTTGACAGGTTCCCCTCTGCCGGCCTGCTCTCTTTCAAAATCGGTGATCCACAAAATCCGCAAAGATTTCTTAAAGAACACTGGTGGCATCCAGTGCCCTTCGATGAAGGAGAGAATCGATTCTTTTATACCAGCTATTTTCCTGAAGCGGCCGCACTGATTCGGAAGGAAGCAGTTGACATGACCGGAGGGTATGATGAGGACTTTTTCATGGGAGTGGAGCAGGCCGATTTCGGTCTGAAGCTCCTGAGTTCTGGTTTTTTCATGCTTTACTGCCCGAATCTTTCTGCGGTGGAAAAAGTTGTCCGAGGCCAGCTGGCATCAAAAAAAAGCAGGATCCATTACCTCAATATGCGCAACAAACTCTGGATCGCCTGGAAGCATTATCCATTCCTGCGGGCATTGAGTTATAGTGCAGGAAGAATCGCCGCATCCGGCATAAGATCGCTGAGAAACGGCTGGTTCGGTTACTTCCTGCAGGGAGTCCGTGATGGCATTTTTGCACCAAAAAAAATCCGATCCAAAAGGGATCCTCTTCCTGCGCCAGTCTGGCAGTCTTTCGACCAGATTCAGAATGGGTGGTTCCTCGATGAAACACCGGAATAATTTATTTCAAATTTTATTGTCATTCTATTAAGAGAATGCTGTATAATAACCGATTCAAGCACCGACTTCCTGGGAAAGGAGCAGAGTTTCATGATCGACATTGATTGTATCAGCAAACATTTGCGCCCGAGTGAGAACAAAGAGAAAATCAAAAGCATCCAGGACAAGGGCCGAAAACTGGCCATTCGGATCACAGCCTCATTCAATCTGATCGGAAGGCGAGCCCTCCAGTTCACGAACCAGGAAGGAGACCGTTTCCAGGCCTTGATTCATAATGAAGCCGATGATCCCACCGACTACCTGATCGTTCATGAGGTCGGTGTCAAAGACCACATTCTTGAAGCCCTCCAGATCGAAGAGGATTGGGTGACCAACTACATCGATCTGAGCCTGTATGACATGATGATGAATTCTGTGGGTGAGGTGCTGCTGGAATACATCAATAGCTCCTATTCACAATTCATTCAGCGCAATGAAGGCTATGAACCTGAAGCATTGTCCTCGAATGATGTCAACCTCGACTCATTTGCGGCGGAGATGGCACGAAGGAAGATTCAACTCTCTCACCAGGGGAATATGCGCCTGGCTTTCCAATAAGAATCCGTTTTGTGGAGACAACAATGAACAGCCCGGTATTTAACCACCGGGCTGTTTTTTTGTGTGGAACGAAAAAAGGGTTATGGATAGTCGATCGAGCTGGTTTTCTGATCGAAATCCACGGTGACACGGGTTCCATCGGAATAGAGAGTGGATTGCTTTCGCTTGGTCTCATCGAGGAACTGGTGGTCAACCATCTCCATCAAAGCAACATGCCGGGCAAGCTTCGAAGCTTCGAGGACCTGTTGGATCTGCTGGTCGGAGGCTCCTGGTGAAACATAGGGAAGCCCTCCATTCAGGAGGCAGTGCAATCTGCCCGCATCGCCTTTCGGGGTGCCCCAGCCGCCATCTTCCCCCATATCCCAAGGGAGAAGAATCGCATCATGATAAACCAGGTTGAACAACGGGACTGGAATTCCGACCGCCTCTCCCCCGCCCAGATTTTTCCAGGTTGGATAGGGGCCATGGTGGACCAGATCCAGTGAGGGAACCGAGAAATCAACCGGCTCTTCGGAGCTGACCACATAGCCTCTGGCCCGCAGGAGGTCGAAGCAGGACCGGCGGAAATGGGCGCAGTCTTCCCGTGTCATCGGATGGGCTGCCTGAAAACTTTCATCCAGGTCTGCAACCGCAAAGACATCCAGGTATGCGCCATCCAGGTGAACCCCATGGGCAGCAAACAGGTCATGGTTTCTTCGCACATACTCTTGTGCAAACCGGGCGCTTAAAAATAACTGCGGCCCACCACACCAGGTTGAATCCTTCGGAAATGAGCCATCTTCACGCTGTAAGGCGAGTTTTTCGCTGAAAGAGGCTGCATTCGTATAAAAATCGCGGTAATTGTCATGGACAGCAAATAGATATCCCAGCTCCCGGCAGGTCTCTGCAAAGGCTCGCAACCCTTCCCAGCCACCCTGCTCTTCCCCGGGAGGAAGAACATCCGGATGAGCACTGTCATATCCCCTGAATCCCCATCCATCCAGATGAACATAGGCACTTTCTATGCCTTTGTTTTTCAGCTCATGCAGCATGGCCGCCAGATCGGAAAATGGTGAAAATGTGTGGTTGTTTTCGATTCGATCTTTATGGTAAAGGCCGGATTCAGGAACGAAATGATAGAGCGAGCCGAGGTGGACAACCGGACGTCCAAGCATGCTTTCTACCTTTGGGTTTCGAGCCGCTTTTTCTTTCAGGGATACAAACTGGCCATTTTCCTGGACATAACGGCGGTATCTTTTGGCCATGGTGACATAAGTGGCCTGGTCCTCAAAGACATACATCACCCGGCGCTGGTAGCGTAAACGACCCAGGCTCGAGAACCAGTGCGGTCTGATTGTGGTCGGGCCGCCTTCAGGATGAACATAGTAGCCCCCTCCATCATAGGTGGTCTCGATGATCGTCTGCACACCATGTCCATTCCGGATTTGCCCCCACCAGGGCATATAGAACCAGCGAGTTTGTGTCAGCCCGCCCTTGTAATGCATTTCTTTCGGCCAGTTGGCTGGAAGCAGCACCCCCTGCATGAACGGGAGGACAGAAAAATCAGATGCGCTCTGAGTGTCGAAGACCACCGCTTTCGGCCAGTTCACACCCTTGAGCACCGGGCTTTCCAGGGGAGCAGAAACCTCACACAGAATTTCATTTCCAATCAGGTGGAATCCAAGCACCACTTTCAGGCGCGGCATCTCGGGGAAATTGCTGAAGGTGAGGATCGCTCCGATCCCATACCCGGTCCGGAATGGTTCATAAACCCGATTGCCAGCCTTTAACAGGCTCAAGTTTTTTCCATCCAGCTCCAGATCCGTTTCATCGGAGGGAGCGAAGCGCCATTCGGTTGAGGCGGTTTTCACAGCCAGTGCGAGGTTTTCCTTCTGGATCGAGAGCTGAATCTGAGAATTACCGATGACCAAAGCCTTTCCAGACTCCTCATACTTTCCTTCAGCCACCTGGGGTGGATTCAATGAATGATCCAGCAACCACTGGCGCACTGTATCGATTTCCCTGTAAAGAGAATTGAATGATTCCTCGCTGGTAATATCTTTTTGAACCGCCTGTGCGAGTGTCTCCAGCTGTTTGAGCGCATTTTCCCTGTCTGCAGGTTTGACTGTAATGGCCTGGAGATGGCCGAGGTGCATTTTCAATACATCAACCCGGGGCTTGAAATCTTCAGCAACCGATGTGATGGTGATAAGAACAATCAATCCAGGTAAAAAATTCATTTTGATGGACGCTCTTTCCTCGTTGTTTTTGATCTTCCTGGGCTCTTTTTCCTTGGTTGGACTGCTTTCTTTTTGCGTGGCTTCGATGCGGGCGCAGGAACAAGGGCAACCTCAAGCACATCATCGATCCTGTCAGCGAAGTGGAAGGTCAGTCCTTCAAGAACGGACTGGCTGATTTCACCGAGATCTTTCTCATTGCGCCGGGGGATCAGTATATGGGTCACACCAGCCAGCTTGGCAGCCAGGATTTTTTCTTTCAGTCCACCCACCTGCAGCACCTGCCCCCGCAAGGTGATTTCACCGGTCATGGCCAGATCGGGACGAACCGGCTTTCCGGCCAGCAGCGAATAGAGTGCGGCCGCAATTGTCACACCCGCCGAAGGGCCATCTTTTGGGGTAGCCCCTGAAGGGACATGAATATGAAAATCCAGGCGCACAAACAGATTCGGGTTGATTCTGAGCCGTTCGGAATTGGAATGCAGATAGCTGAAAACGGCCTGGGCGCTTTCCACCATGACCTGGCCCAGCTGGCCGGTCAGTCTCAAAGATCCTTTCCCAGGCATGGATGTCGCCTCGACAAACAGGATATCACCACCCAGTTCGGTCCATGCCATGCCTGTGGCTACTCCGGGGATTGCAGTCCTGAGAGCGACTTCATTCACAACTTTGGGAGGCCCCAGATATTCAGGAACCATTTCCCCGGCTATCGAAGTCTTTCGGGTTCGCCCTTCAGCCACCTGGCGCGCCACTTTGCGGGAAATCGAAGACAACTCCCGTTCAAGGTTGCGAAGTCCGACTTCGCGTGTGTATTCAAGAGCGACTCTTTCTATGGCGGAATCTTTAATGTCGATCTGGCGGCGGTTCAGGCCATTATTTTTAATGATTTTCGGAATCAGGTAACGGTGTGCGATAGCCATTTTCTGCTCGAGGGTATAGCCCGCAAGCCTGATCAGTTCCATCCGGTCCAGCAGCGGCCGCGGGATCGCCTCAAGAATATTGGCAGTTGCGATGAACAGTACATTTGAAAGGTCAAAGGGCACATTCAGATAATGGTCTTCGAAACTGTGGTTCTGCTCGGGGTCGAGCACCTCGAGCAAGGCAGAGGAGGGATCCCCCCGGAAATCCGAACCCAGTTTGTCGACCTCATCGAGCATAAAAACCGGGTTGCAGAAACCAGCTGTTTTCAGCCCCTGGATAATCCTCCCCGGCAGGGCGCCGATATAGGTTCGGCGATGGCCGCGGATCTCCGCTTCATCCCGGACCCCGCCGAGGGATATCCTCACAAATTTCCGCCCCATGGCTCTTGCAATGCTCTGCCCCAGGCTGGTTTTTCCAACACCCGGCGGCCCCGCAAAACAGAGAATCGGCCCACGGGATTCAGGGGTCAGCTTGCGAACCGCCAGGAACTCCAGAATCCGTTCTTTGACTTTCTCCAGATCATAGTGGTCCTGATCCAGGGTTCGAGCCGCTTTTTTGAGATCGAGGATATCTTTGGTTTTCTTCAGCCAGGGAACATCCAGCAGCCATTCCATATAAGTTCTGGACATGGTGTATTCCGCCGAACTCGGGCTCATTCTCCTCAAACGGGTCAGCTCACGCCCGGCGCTCTGACGAGCCCTCTCCGGCATTTGTGCATTGGCCAGGCGTTCCTCCAGATCTGAAAGGCTCCCACTATCATCGTCTCCCAGTTCTTTTCGGATCGCCCTGATCTGTTCACGCAGAAAATACTCCCGCTGTGTTTTGCCAAGTTCCGATTGAACTTTGGTCTGGATCTCGCTTCCCAGCTGGGCGACTTCAAACTCCCTGTTCAACAGAGAAGTCAGGAGGTGCAGGCGCTCGACCAGATCCGGTTGAGAAAGGATTTCCAGTTTTTCCTCGATCTTGATGTTCAGATGGGAGGTGATGAAATCGGCCAGCCGGGCCGGATCATGCGTATTTTTCAATGTAATCTGCAGCTCGTCACTGAGCGAAGGGACCAGTGTGATATATTGCTTGAATAATTCCTGGAGATTTCGTTCCAGAGCTGTGAGTTCGATTCCCGGAGTGGAAACAGTGAGAATTTCCTCGACTCGGGCACATGGGTAGGGTTTGGTCTGGGTATATTCCAGAATTCGAATCCGTGCGGTTCCCTGCACCAGAACCATCATGGATCCATCAGGATAACGCAGCATCTTGAGGATATTTGCCGAGACGCCTACATCGAAAACTTCCGGATTGACAGTTGTCTCATCCTCGCTGTCTTTTTGTGTGAACAGCCCAATGATCCGATTTCCCAGCAGCGCATCATCGACAAGCTGAACAGAATTGGGTCGGTTGACCTGGAGGGGGAAAACCAGATACGGAAAAACAACCGTATTTCCGAGTGGCAGGATCCCCAGCGTCTGAGGAACATCCGGTCCTTCCGGCGCAGGATCGGCTTCAGTGGCCTCCCCCACTGGAAGAATGGGTTCTACGACAGAGTTCTCTCCCGATGGCGTCTCAGGTTCTGGAGGATTCTGGTTTGGTTCCTGGTCAGCCAATTTGAATCGCCACCCGTGTGGTCTGTGTGAGCCGGTCCCGCTGTTTCGGCAGTGCAGCCTCGAGGAAACCATTGCTGTACGAGACTCGGATGCCATTGATATCCACATCATCCGGCAGGCGCAGGCACACCTCGAAAAGGCCATATTTGATTTCAGCCTGGCGGTAGCGGATCTTATTCACCGAACAGGTGTTTGAACGCCGGCCACGGAATGCAAGGATCCCATCCTCGTATGTCACAAGAATTTCTTCCCGGACCACTCCTCCGAGTTCGATTTTTACAAAATAGCAGTCACTGGTTTCGTAAACATCAGTTGGAGGGTGCCAGACAGTTTCATTCACCCGCAGCCGGGAGGCTTGAGAACACAGGTACACCTGAGATTCCGGGAATATATTGCTTGGATCATGTTCTGAGGTGTGTGCTGGTGAGCTGAGTCTTTCATCTATCACAGGCATCGACAGGTCTCCCCCGCTTCTGGAAAACTGATTTAGAATACTTTTCGTGGAGTTTGCCGTCAATCGGAACAATCCTGACTGTGATGAAATGTTCTGAAATACCATGCCTGACCGGCATTCAGAGGAGGTTCTACCAACATGCCATTGAAAATCCGTCCTGCATCGGAAACACAGCTTGACCTGCTTTCGGCAGGAGAGTGCATGATCCGGCTCTCACCTGCCGGACATGGGAGGATCGAGTATGCCACCAACCTCGAGGTCTGGGTGGGTGGCGGGGAGTATAATGTCGCTTATGCACTTGCCCGGTTGGGGCTTCGCACCGGCTGGAGTTCACGCCTGGTGGATAACCCGCTCGGGAAACTGGTTTTAAACCATGCCCGCGCTGTGGGGATGGACACCCGCGAAGTCATCATGGTTCCCTATGATGGGGTGGGGAAAAAAGACCGGATCGGCCTGAACTTTACCGAAGTCGGCACCGGGGTGCGGGGCAGTGTCACCATGTACGACCGGGGGCATTCGGCTGCATCCCATCTGAAACCGGGAGAGGTTGACTGGAAAAGGATATTCAAAGACCGCGGAGTCCGCTGGCTTCATACCGGCGGTATCTTCACTGCGTTATCCGATGAAACAGCTGCAACCTGCAAAGAAATGCTCCAGGCAGCCCATGATGCCGGAACCATCGTCTCTTATGACCTGAATTTCAGAAGCAAGCTATGGTCATCGAAACGTGCCCAGGAAGTGACCCGGGAGCTGGTGCCTCTGGTGGATTGCCTGATCGGCAATGAGGAGGATTTCCAGAAGGTCCTCGGTTTTGAGGTCGAAGGAACTGATGAAAACCTGCGATCCCTCCCGGTCGAGAACTACAAGAAGATGGTTAAAAAGGTTGTGGAGGCGTATCCCAATATCCAGGTGGTCGGCACCACCCTTCGCGAGGTGGTCAGCGGCCTGGTCAACAACTGGTCGGCAATCCTGTATGCCGAGGGTGACTTTTTTCTTTCACGGCGCTACGAAGGTCTTGAAATCGAAGACCGTGTGGGCGGGGGAGATGGCTTTTCAAGCGGTTTCGCTTATGGCTTTCTCAGTGGAATGACCCCTCAGGAATGTGTCGATCTCGGTGCAGCCCATGGGGCTTTGCTGCAAAGCACCCGGGGCGATACCAGCATGATCACGCTCGAGGAACTCATGCATGTCTTCAAAGGCGGATCGGCACGCATCAAACGTTGATTGCCTGAAATCTTCTGGCCGGGGGGGGAGGTGCTCCTCCTCCGGAGGCCGGGGGGATTCTCCTGATGATCAAAGAAACCTGCTCAAAGCTCGGTCAGGTAGCCATGCACCAGGACATCCTGCCCGTAAGTCTGAATCGATACACGCTGAAGTTGAATGGCATCCGACATCAGCCCGGATCCACCTTCACCCGGGAACGGTGAGAGGGCATCGAAGTCATTCAATATTTTCGGGGCGATAAAAGTATAAATCTCATCCACCAGCCCTGCCTCCATAAATGAGGAGAGAGTGCGCGCCCCTCCTTCAACCAGCAGGCTGTCGATCTCTCTCTCATAGAGAACCTTCATGAGTTCATGGAGGATCGATCCTTGGGTGGTAATCAGGAGACCCTCCACATCTCCCGGTTCGCGGATTGGATTCTGCCACCGTTGACCGGAAAGAACATGCAGAGTGGGAAATTGTGTGGAAGTGGCTGCCAGCTGGCTGGAGGGAGGCAGCCCGCCGATTCCACCCAAAACGATCCGAAGGGGTTGCCGAGGGGGTGGATCACCGGTTTCGCGGCAGGTCAACAGGGGATCATCCGTTAATGCGGTTCTGAAGCCAACAAGAATGGCGCGGTGGCGTTTGCGGATATCCTGGACACCGGCGCGGGATTCTTCGCCGGAAACCCATTTGCTGTCTCCGGTTGAGGTCGCAATCTTCCCATCCAGAGTCATGGCATATTTCAATGTCACCCAGGGCCGCTGGCGCAGCATGGATGAGAGGAAGGGGTAGTTCAATACCCTGGCTTCCTTTTCACAGATGCCGACTGCAACCTCAATTCCATTATCCCGGAGAGCCTGGATCGACTTGCCATGAACCAGCGGATTGGGATCCTCCATGGCGACGACGACCCTGGCCACACCCGAAGCCAGGACGCAATCCAGGCAGGGCGGTGTTTTCCCATGGTGCGCACAGGGTTCGAGGGTTACATAGAGGGTCGCTCCAACCGCCTGGCCGCCCGCTTTCTCGAGAGCGATCCTCTCCGCATGGGCCTCTCCGCAACGCGGGTGATATCCCTCAGCAATAGCCTTTCCATCACGCACCACCACGGCTCCGACCATTGGGTTGGGCGAAGTCCAGCCGATGCCTCGTTCTGCCAGAGAAAGAGCCATTCGCATATACCCAATATCGGTCTCAGGGTTCATTTCTGCCTCTCGAAGAATTTTCGGATCTCCCGGAGCGCCTTTCCACGATGACTGATTCGATGTTTCTCAGAGGGTGGGAGCTCCGCTATCGAGCAATTAAATCCATCCGGCTGGAAGATGGGATCATATCCAAAGCCAAAGGCACCCCTGGGAGTGTGCAGGATCCTTCCTTCACAGGTGGCGCGAACCTGGTAAATCACTTTTCCATCCCCGAACAGGGTTGCGCAGCAGACAAACCGTGCAGAACGCTCCTCCGGTGGGCGGCCAGCCAGCTTATCGAGGAGGTACTGATTTCGTGAATGATCGTCATCCAGGCCGCCATACCGGGCGGAATAAACCCCGGGTTCCCCACCCAGGACATCCACTTCCAGTCCGGAATCATCCGCCACCACCCATTCACCGGTATGAGAGGCAGCCTCCCGTGCTTTTTTTTCGGAGTTGGCCTCGAAGGTTTCGCCATCTTCGATCACTTCAGGGCAATCCGGATAAAAATCGAGTGTCCTGACCTCAAAGGGAAGCCCCTCGAGGAGTTCCGACAGTTCGATGCCTTTCTTCCGGTTTCGTGTAGCGACAACAAGGATGCGTGAAGAGTCCATGGATGAGACACATAACAGGAATCAGAATGAATGATAAGCGGAGTTCAACCGATTATCGCGCTGCGGATCAGATGAATCAGGAACTCGGGGTAAACCCCAAACCAGAAAATAACCCCAGAAACGAGCATCAGCACGAGCAGGCTTGCCAGAGCGCTTCCCGGCAGAGGCATTGGAGTGGCTTTTTCTTCGGCTCCGGCATACATGGAAGCGACAATCCTGAGGTAATAAAAAAGTCCAATGGCGCTGTTGATGATCAGTGACCCAATCAGCAGCCAGGCCGAGTGATCGACTCCGGCGGCAAACAGATAGAACTTGCCAATGAATCCTGCTGTCATCGGTATCCCGGCAAGCGAAAGCAGAAACAGTGAAAACAATCCAGCGGCTACCGGATTTCGCCAGAAGAGGCCGGAGTAATCCTGAAGCAGTTCCGGTTCACCCTCACGATCGGAGAGGAGTGCGATGATACCGAAAGTGCCAAGGCTGGTGACCATGTATGCGGTCAGGTAGAAGGTCACTGCTTCGACCGCATACTCCCCACCCGCCAGAAAAGCAACCAGCAGGTAGCCGAGATGGGAGATCGAGGAATATGCGAGGACTCGTTTGACATTGTTCTGCATCAGTGCGAGCAGATTTCCGGTGAACATCGAAAGGATCGCGAGAATGGAAAAGATCGTGACGGTTGAATCCGGTATGACTCCCCCAGCCAGCAGATACAGGCGAAGCAGAACGGCTGTCATGGCCCCTTTGGAGACTGTGGCTACAAATGAGGTTGTCGGTGCCGGTGCGCCCTCATAAACATCCGGGGTCCACAGGTGGAATGGGACAATCGCCAGTTTGAATCCGACCGCCACACCGATGAGCGCCAGACCCGCCATGAGAGGAGCCGATGAGGCATCTCCGCTGCGCCCCATTTCGAGGATTCTGGAAAAATCCATGCTTCCGGTTGCGGCAAACAACAAAGCCATGCCGAACAGGAGAAAGGCTGAGGATACACCGGCAAGGACCAGGTATTTCAAAGCCGCTTCAAGAGAACGCCTCGCAGTGCGTGAGAACCCGACCATGGTGTAAAGGGGAACACTGAGCAACTCGAGGCCGATGAACAGCGAAACCAGATGCGTGCTGCCGACCAGCACCAGGCCACCCATCGCCGACATCAGCAACAGAAGATAGAACTCCTCCCGGAATCCGGATCGGGTCTCGTAATAGCCATAAGCCAGCAGAGTCACCACCAGGCTGGCGGCAAGGAGCAGGCCTGTAAAGAAAAGCCCGAATGTGTCAACCAGGTAGATCGGTGTTACCGGGTGGGGAGCAACTCGTGATATGGCAGGCAGGAGCAGAAAGGTGGCGGTGAATCCCAGTGCTGTCAGCCCGGCAGCCAGCCCATGCGACCTTTTGAACGAGATGGCCAGCATGACCGCAATCGTTGTCAGGGTCAGCAGAATCAGAGGAAGCAGGGCGATTATATCGGCGCTGTTCAAGGTCTATCTCCTGTTCATTGCCACCGGAACAGGGGCCTGGGCAGTGGATTGCTGGAGTGCCTCCAGAGCGGGATGAACCGCTTTCAGGACCGGTTGTGGGTAAAATCCGAGAAATACCAGACCCGCCACGAGAGCCGCAACCAGGGAAAGTTCCCGTGCATTCAGATCGGCGATCTTCCATTGTTTGTCATTGGGTCCGAAGAAGGTCCCCCGCATCAGCCAGAGGGAATAAATGGTGGCAGCGATCAATCCCAGGGAGGCAAAAGATGTCGCGGTGACGCTGACTTTGAAAAGGCCGGTCAGAACCAGAAACTCCGCGATAAAGTTACCCATCCCTGGAAGGCCGAGTGAGGCCATAGCAAAGAACATCGATGCCGCTCCCAGGCGTGGAGCCGTTGTCCATAAACCACCCATCCGGCCCATTTCACGTGTGTGGACACGTTCATACAAGGCACCCACCAGCATGAACTGGGCACCCGAAGAAAAACCATGGCAGATCATCTGCATCACAACACCATAGAGGGCATAATCATTCCAGGCGAACACCCCAAGGAGCACAAATCCCATGTGGCTCACACTGGTATAGGCGACCAGGCGCTTCAGGTCACTCTGGGCAAAAGCCTGCATGGCTCCATACAGGACACCGACTACCCCGAGAAACAGGGCATAAGGGGTAAATACCTGGCAGGCGGCAGGAAACAGCGGAACAACAAACCGCAGCAGTCCATAAGCCCCTGTTTTTAGAAGGATTCCAGCGAGAATGATGCTGCCGGCTGTGGGAGCCTCGGTATGGGCATCCGGCAGCCAGGGATGGAAGGGAAATGCCGGCAGTTTGACAGTGAAAGCCAGGAAAAATCCCAGCATGACCAGCAACCCGAAAGTTCCATCCATCGGGGTTCCAAGCAGTTTCATATAATCGAAGGTGAGTTCGCCACTGGCGGCATGGGTGAAAACCAGCACCAGGATGGACAACAGCATCACCAGGCCACTGGCCTGGGTAAAGATGAAGAATTTTACTGCGGCATATTGCCGGTTCTCATGACCCCAGATGCCGATCAGGAAATACATCGGCACCAGCATCACTTCCCAGAAAAAGAAGAAGAGAAGCAGGTCCAGCGCCAGGAACACCCCGATAACACCTGAAAGGATCCAGAGGAAATTGAAGTGGAAAAATCCCACCTGTGTCTTGATTTCGGTCCAGGAGGCCCCCACTCCGATGATTCCCAGGAACAGTGTCAGGAGAACCATCAAAAGGCTGAGTCCATCCACCGCCAGGTGGATCCCGGCACCAAGGCGGGGGATCCATTCCACCTGAAACTCCACCAGCCAGCGTGTCGAAGTGGGAAGATCAAGCCCGAGCCAATGATGGGCGAACAGGTTGATGGCAATGCCGGAATCAAGAATGAGTGCAGACAGCGAAATCCAGCGGCACAAGGATTCGTTCTTCCGTGCCACCAGACCCGCCACCAGGCCCCCCACCATCGGGATAAGGATCAGCCAGACCAAGCTCATGTGAATATGAATACTCCTAACAGAATCACAGCACCCAGAGCCAATCCTGCTGCATACCAACGCACCGCGCCATTCTGGATCCATTTCAAACGGTGGTGGCCCATCTGAGTCAGTGAAGCCAGGCCGTTATAGAGGCTGTCAACAATGTCACCTTTGTTGATCCTGGCCAGAGCCATCAATGGATTGACAAAAAGGGTGTCATACAGCCGGTCGAAGTCCCAGCCACGCAGCAGAAAGCCCTGAAGGAAAGAACCCGCAGGGGTTGATGAAATTTTTTCAACCTTCGATGGGTCTTTCAGGAACAGAAGATATGCGGCCGCAACCCCGATCAGCGAAACGATTCCGGCGGTCAGCTGAAGGATTCCCTCCAGAGCCGCTGAGGAGTGCTCTTCATGCGAATGGCCATGAGAATGAAACACAGTGTCCATCAGATTTGAAAACATCTGGACTGGCGCAAAGTTATGGGGCAGTTCGATGAAGCCGCTGAACAGCGCCAGAAAGGCCAGAATAACGAGCGGAACCAGCATGACCGGCCCCGGCCGATGATGGATATGCCCTTTGGGTTCTCCGAGAAAGGCGATAAACACCATTCGAAAGGTGTAGATCGAGGTGAAAAATGCCCCTGCCAGGCCTGCCATCCACAACCAGATGCTGCCTCCTTCGGATGAGAAGGCATACCACAGGATTGCGTCTTTGCTGTAGAAACCGGAGGTGATCAATGGTATCGATGCGAGGCATCCGGCTCCAATCAGGAATGTCCAGAACACCACCGGCAGTTGTTTTGCCAGCCCACCCATTTTAAAAATGTTCTGTTCATGGTGAAGGGCATGAATGACCGCACCCGCCGCAAGGAAAAGGAGGGCTTTGAAAAAGGCATGAGTCATGAAATGGAACATCCCCGCCGACCAGGCCCCGACACCGAGCGCGAGGAACATGTACCCGATCTGGCTGATGGTCGAATAGGCCAGGATCCGCTTGATGTCTGTCTGGACCAGGGCGCTGAAGCCGGCCAGCAGGAGGGTCAGAGCACCGATGACCGCAACCAGGAACTGGACTGAAGGGGCCAGTGCAAACAGCGCATGGGTGCGTGCGATGAGGTACACACCGGCAGTCACCATGGTCGCGGCATGGATCAGGGCGCTGACAGGAGTCGGGCCGGCCATGGCATCCGGCAGCCAGGTTTGAAGCGGCAACTGGCCTGATTTCCCGACTGCACCGCCCAGCAGAAGCAGGGTCGCCGCAACCGCCATTCCACTCCCCGGCTCCCACATCTCTCCCGCTTTATGCATCAAATCCTGCACTTGAAGGGTGCCCAGCTGAGTCACCAGGAGGAAGAACCCGATGGCCATGGCGGTGTCTCCCACACGGGTGACGATGAATGCCTTTTGGGCGGCGGTGCAGTTGGCCGGTTCCTGATACCAGAACCCGATCAGCAAATAACTGCACAATCCGACACCCTCCCAGCCGACATACAGCAGCAGGAGATTATCTCCCAGCACCAGCACCAGCATCATGCAGACAAACAGGTTCATCTCGGCAAAGAAACGGCTGAAGCTGCTGTCCTCGTGCATATAACCGATTGAATAGAGGTGAATCAGGAATCCGACAAAAGTCACCACCGAAGCCATGACCAGCGACAGTGCATCGAGGCGGAAAGCAATTTCCGGCCGGAACCCGCCGACCTCGAACCAGGTCCAGAGCACTTGTGTAAAGGCATGATCCGGCGGGGGAGAAGCCAGGAACTGATACCCGATTACCATTGTCAGAAGTGCCGATAACCCAACCGAACCTGCCCCGATGATCCCCACAAGGGTTTTGGTCATTCTATCCCCGAAGAGGAGAAGAATCAGGAAGCCGAGGAATGGGAGGGTTGGCACCAGCCAGAGTAATGAAAGCATCTTATCCTCGCATGACACTCACAGCATCGGAATCGAGGGTGTGGATTCTACGATACAGCTGAAGAACCAGCGCCAGCCCCACCGAAACCTCAGCGGCTGCGACAGTGACAATAAATATGAACATCACCTGGCCATCCGCCACGCCCCAGTGAGAGGAGGCGGCAACAAAGGCCAGCCCGGCAGCATTCATCATGATCTCGAGTGACATGAGAATGAACAGGATATTCCGTCTCACCAGCACGCCGAGGAGGCCGAGCGAGAATAGAAGACCGGACAGGAAGAGGCTCACTTCTAGAGGAATCGAGGCCATCATTTAACCTCTCCCGGGAGTTCTTCGGCCTGGTCCCGTTTGCCCAGATGGAATCCCCCGACCAGGGCCGCCAGAAGCAGCATCGAAGCCAGTTCGACTCCAAGAAAATAGGTGTTGAACAGAGAGAGAGCCACATCCTTCGGAGAAACCATGGCTGCATTTGAGGCGGATTGCGGCTCACCCTGGATAAACAGGACAGCCAGCTCGAGGAGCAGCAGCCCCGACAGGACCGATGGCCCGATCCATATCCCCGGGCTGAATAATTGGGCCTCACGGAGAGCGGTATCGGTGCCCAGATTGAGCATCATGATCATGAAAACAAACAGGACCATAATCGCCCCGGCATAAATGATCACCTCGAACAGTGCGGCCAGCTGAGCGCCCAGGCAGAAAAAGATCAGGGCCACCGCCAGCAGCGACACAATGAAATAGAGCAGCGCATGGACCGGATTCGTGTGAGTCACCACTTTGGCGGTGGCAAACACGGCGACAGCAGAAGCGATATAAAATGCAGTATTCATGAGATCGTTGTCAGGGCATCAGGCTGTGAACATCGATGGGAGGTTCTTCACAATCGGCCTCGCCTTTCCCTTTGCCCCCAATGGCCAGGCCAGCCTGGCGGTAAAAATTATATCCCGGATATTTTCCGGACCCGCTGATGAGCAGGTCTTCCTTTTCATACACAAGGTTTGTGCGCTTGAACTCCCCCATTTCAAAGTCAGTCGTGAGCTGAATGGCATAAGTCGGACAGGCCTCTTCGCAATACCCGCAGAAAATGCAGCGGGAGAAATTGATCCGGAAAAAATCCGGGTATCTCCTGCCAGATTCATCCTCGGTGGCCTGGAGGGAAATGCAGGCGACCGGGCAGGCGACAGCACATAAATTACAAGCCACACAACGCTCTTCGCCATCCGGGTCGCGTGAGAGAATGATTCTTCCTCTCCAGCGCGGAGGGCTGTAAGGCATCTCATCCGGGTATTGAATGGTTTCCCTGCGAGCGAATGCATGAAGGAAAACCAACCAGATGCTTCGAAGAATACTGAGCATCACCAGTCCTCTCTATTCCAGTGCCAGCACCACAGCCCCGGTCACCAGAAGGTTCAGCAGAGACAGGGGAAGCATGGCCTTCCAGCCGAATTCAATCAGCTGGTCATACCTGGGCCGTGGCATGGAAGCCCTCAGCAGGATAAAGAATCCGATGAGGATGAATGTTTTCAGTGCAAACCAGCCGAACTGGACAAACGGTGCCAGGTTTTCCGAAAGCCCGAACAACGGGCCTGACCAGCCGCCAAAATACAGCAGCGCAGTCAAAGCGGAAATCAGGGTGATGCCGATATATTCACCGATAAAAAACATGCCGAATTTCATGGATGAATACTCGGAATGAAATCCAGCCACCAGCTCGGCCTCGGCTTCCGGCAGATCGAAAGGAAGCCGGTGGGTTTCGGCAATTCCGGCGATGAAAAACAGCGCCATGCCGACACACTGCGGAATGCAGAACCACATCCCTTCCTGGGCTTTGACAATCTCGCTGAGGTTGAGGGAGCCTGCCATCAGAACGACCCCCATGAGGGAGAGGCTCATGTAGACCTCATAGGAAAGCATCTGCGCTGAAGCACGCAAACCTCCGAGCAGCGCATATTTATTATTGGATGCCCACCCGGCCAGGGTCACACTGTAGACACCCAGCGATGACATCGCCAGAAGGAAAAGCAGCCCCGCCCCAAGATCCATCACCTGCACCCCGGGAGCGAAGGGGATCACCGCAAATGACAGAAGAGCTGTCGCATTGATGATGCAGGGGGCAAGGACAAAAACCGCTTTATCAGCAAAAGGAGGAATCCAGTCCTCCTTCAGAAACATTTTGATGGCATCGGCGATGGTCTGAAAAAGGCCAAAAGGACCGACCCGGTTGGGGCCATAGCGGTCCTGCCAGAGTGCCAGCAGCCTTCTTTCAAGCCAGATCAGATTGGCTGCCACAGTCAGAATGCCACCCAGAGCCACTGCAATCAGGATCAGGTACCAGAGGATTTCGTTCATGTTTCATTCCCCTGCCGGATTCGCCCAATGGCTGGTAGATCGATCCATGCGGCTCCACGATATCCTGCTGGAATTGCGACAGTTCCCGCTGCCTGTGATTCACAGAGGCTGACTGGAAGCTGCAGTTTCATATCCCCCGATTCAATCACTGCCATGCTGCCGGTTTTCAGATTCGCTTTCTCAGCATCCTTCGGATTCATGATGACTGACATCCCGGGAATCTTCTGCTGGACTGCCTCCGATAAAACACTGAACTCCTCAGACCCGAAAATTCTCCATAACGGAATGAGCTGCACCTGATCACCACTGCATGTCGAGACAGCCGGGACATCTTCAAAATATCCAGGTGAATCCGAACCATCCGGGTCAATAAGACGAACTCCGGGATCCCCGCCTGTCAGCTCCCCGCCGACTTCCTGCTGAAACTTATTCAATGACTGGACTGAATTCCAGCCGGGTGACCAGAATCTCGGGATCAATGGCGCGGGAGGGATCCCCCGGTACCCTTCCATGGAAAATGAAAAAGGGGAATCCGGATCTTCAGGAGGTTTGGGTTCATGAATGGTCTTATGCGCCACCATCGCTGTTCTTCCGCTGTAACGGTGGGGCTGGCGTGCGACCCGTAAGCCTTTAATCCGAAAATCGGAGGATGGAGCAGCTTCCTGAATCTTTGCGAGCGCTGGAACATCCTGGCAGAGGGCCTCGATGATATCGCTGAGGTCCTGCCAGGCCGTTTTCCGATTCCCACGGCTTTCGGGACAGATGTCGCGGATCCAGCGCCAGGATTCCTGGATCTCTCCCTGGGGCACAAATATCTGGAAAAAGCGCTGGGCACGACCTTCATTGTTGACCAGAGTCCCATCCGCTTCAGCAAAGGTTCCGGCAGGAAGGACAAGGTGAGCTTTCTGGCTGGTCGGGCTGGTGGTGTGGTCGATGACGATAACTCTCTTCACCGACTCGAGAAGCGCATCCACCTGGGCGGATGGCAGCCTGCGGTACAAATCGTTTTCGAGCACCACCAAGGTTTCATATCTCCGGCTTTTGATCCGCTCATCCAGATTTTCGAGTGTTCCATTGGCCAGCATGGCGATTCCAAGGGAATTGCACTCCGGGACGATCAGAGAGATTCCAACTTTTTCTCTGGTTCTGGCCAGGGCAATTGTAATCTGTGCAGCGGCTTTGAGGACCGATGAACATCCGCTGCTGGTTCCGGAGACAACCAGCGGATGCCGGGCATTCATCAGGGCGGCGGCGATTTCTCCAGCCAGCTGTTTATCGCTATCGGCCAGGCCATCGACTGCCGGGGCTGAAGGATCGATTGCGTGCGCAACCGCCAGTCCGAGCCGTGCGATTCCATCGAGCGGCACACACATTTTCTTTGTGGCGACATCATCCAGGCGTGTCGCTCCAGTTGCTGCGATATAAAATGGGCTTCTTTCCTCCTGGGCCAGTTCGCGGACAGCCGCATCATGCCATTCGGGGATATTGGCTTTGGCGGCCTTCTGGACACAGACCTGGCGGGCTGCCTGGCGCAGGGAGAGAGCCAGCATTGGAGCCGTGTGAGTGACATCCTCGCCCAGAATGAAAACCGCATCCGCCTGGCCGGCCTCTTGAAGTGAAACTGAGCGCGCCGGCCCGTTTCTGAGAATACTGAGCGCCAGTCGGACCAGAGACGATTCCTTCGGGGCCATGCCATCCAGGAAATGCTCAGGTCCCGCCAGCTTCATGAGAGCATAATTGGCCTCGAGGCTGGCCCGGGGTGAGCCGATTCCAAGGATTTTATCCTTGCCGGCATTCATCTCGGAAACCAGCTGCTGTATTTTTTCCACAGATACCGGCACTTGAGTTTTTGTTTCGCCAGAAGAGGCCAACGGTTCGCGAATGCGTGTGCCGGCATTGACGAAATCATACCCGAAGCGCCCGCGATCACAGAGAAAATAGCCATTTACTGCACCATTGTAACGATTGATGATGCGGCGGATGGACCCATACCGTTCACCGGCGAGTGTGTTGCACCCCAATCCACAGTGATGACACACAGAAGGCGCAGTGGTCAGATCCCATTTGCGGGTATAGTGCTCTTTCAGGGTTTTATCGGTAAACACGCCGGTCGGGCAGACTTCGACCAGATTTCCGCTGAACTCGCTTTCCAGCGCCCCATCACAATCCCGGCCGAAATAGACATGGTTTTTGGATGCGAAAGCATTCAGATCAGGGCCATCGGCATAATCCCGGTAGAAGCGGACACAGCGATAACAGGTGATGCAACGATTCATTTCATGGTTGATGAATGGCCCGAGATACTGGTTATTGAAAGTGCGCTTCTTGAAGCGGAAATCACGGTAATTATGGCCGGTCATCACAGTCATATCCTGAAGATGGCACTCGCCCCCTTCATCACAGACCGGGCAGTCATGGGGGTGGTTGGTCATCAGGGCCTCGATCAGCATGGCCCGGAACTCAACCGAACCCTCATCCTGAAGGGTGATCCGCATTCCATCGGTAACCGGGGTCATGCAAGCCATGACAAGACGCCCGACAGAATCATTTTCATCACGATACTGCTTGACTGCGCACTGGCGGCAGGCACCGACTGAGCCGAGCGCCGGATGCCAGCAGAAGTAGGGCAGATCAAGCCCCAGAGAAAGGCACACCTGCAGGAGATTCTTCCCTGCTTCGACCTCATAAGTTTTTCCATCAATCCATAGAGATGGCATCGACTAGGATCTCCACGGGCACCTTTTTTCAGCCAGGTGCCTTTCAAAATCTTCCTTGAAATATTTGAGGGAGCTTTGTATTGGCTCCGCTGCCCCCGGGGCCAGGGCACAGAAGGTATTTCCCGGACCCATAAAACGGCATTGTGCCGCCAGGCGGTCGAGATCCTCCGGCTTCCCTTCCCCTTTTTCGATAGCCTCCAGCAGTTTGACCGACCAGGGAAGGCCATCCCGGCAGGGGGTGCACCAGCCACAGGATTCCTGTGCGAAAAATCGTGTCAGGTTCAGAACCATTCCGACCGGGCAGGTCTGGTCATCCAGGATGATCATAGTCCCTGTGCCCATTCGGCTGCCCGCTTTCCCGATGGTGGCATAATCCATTTTCAGATCGAGGTGTTCTTCCACAAGAAAATCAGTCGATGCTCCTCCCGGGAGGAAACCCTTCAATTTGAGGCCATCCCGCATTCCTCCAGCATGGTCTTCGAGAATCTCGCGGACAGTCACTCCCATGGGGAGCTCCCAGACTCCCGGCTTTTTGACCTTGCCACTGACACCATATAACTTGGTGCCGCCATCTTCACAGCGGCTCAGGCCTTTATACCAGTCAACCCCATGCACAAGGATATGATGCACATTGCAGAGGGTTTCGACATTCTGAACAATAGTCGGTTTGCCAAACAATCCACTCACCTGCGGGAAGGGGGGTTTGGTTCTGGGATTGGCGCGTTTCCCTTCAAGTGAATTGAGCAGGGCTGTTTCTTCACCGCAAATGTACCTGCCGGCACTGATATGCAGGTGCAAATCGAGATTAAATCCAGTTCCGAGAATGCTTTTTCCGAGGTAACCGGCCTGATAGGCTTCGGCGATCGCCTTTGAGAGGCGCTGCTCCGCAAGTGTATACCCCCATCTGAGAAAGATGTAGGCCACTTCCGCCTGAATGGCGTAAGCGGTACAGATCATTCCTTCAATCAGCGAGTGCGGATCACCTTCCAGGAGCAGACGGTCTTTGAAAGTTCCCGGCTCCATTTCATCCCCATTGCAGACCAGATACCGTGGGCGTGGGGCATCCGGCCCCATGGGGACAAAGCTCCATTTCAAGCCGGTTGAAAAACCCGCTCCGCCGCGGCCTTTAAGACCGGCATTCTTCACCAGGTCAACAATTGACTTGGGATCCGTGAATTCCTTGAAGGCTTTATGCACCCCCTGGTATCCACCGGCTGCCTCATACTCCTTGATCGAGAAAGGCTCCCGGGATAGGTCTATGTTCTTTGTTAAAGGGCGATCTATCACTTTCCGCGCCTATGCGTACTGCTTAAGTATCGTATCGATTTTTTCCGGCGTGAGGTCGCGATAAAGGGTATCGCCGATCATCATCGCCGGTGCGTGATCACATGTCCCCAGGCAGACAATCGGCAGCAGCGTGAATCTGCCATCTGCCGTCGTTTCGCCCAGCTGGATTCCCAGTTTTCGGCACAGGTGATCGCGCATGTTCTCATAACCCATGATCCAGCAGCTGACACTGTCGCAGATCATGATGACATGTTTCCCCACAGGTTTCCGGAAAATCAGGTTGTAAAAAGTGGCGACACTGTCGAGTGCGGTGGGGCTCATGTCCATCATCGCAGCAATATCCCGGATGCTTTCATCCGAGACCCACCCACGGTGCCGCTGGACAATTTTCATGGCCTCAATACAGGCAGCCTGTTTGTGCTCGTAGTGATGGATTTCTTTTTCGATTTCCTGTCTTTCTTCGACTGTCAGCATGTTTCAACCTGTCGCCGGATCAACCTTTCTTACCGATCAATATCCGCCAGTACAAAATCAATGCTTCCCAGAATCGCCAGCACATCGGCAACTGTCCTTCCTCTAGCCATCAGCGGAAGCATCTGCATGTGGCGGAAAGAAGGGGTGCGTATGTGGAGGCGGTAAGCCATCGTGCCGCCATCGCTGATCAGATAGTAGCCATTGTTCCCTTTTGTCGCTTCGATCCCAAAGAAAGATTCACCGGGAGGGATGACCGGCCCCCAGCTTACTCCGAGAAAGTGATTGATCAGTGTTTCGATGTCATACATCGTGCGTTCTTTCAGTGGGGGAGTGGTGAGGGGGTGGTCCGATTTGTATGAGCCTGCAGGCATATTCCGGGCACACTGCTCAATGATGCGGATGGACTGGAGCATTTCGGCAATGCGGATGGCTCCACGGTCATAGGCATCCCCATTCGAGGCCACAGGGATATCGAAATCGAAGCGATCATAACCGGAATACGGGCGCTGCTTGCGGAAATCCCAATCCAGCCCGCAGGCTCTCAGCCCGGGGCCGGTCACACCCCAGTCAATCGCTTCCTCCAGAGTGTAGGCGCCGACTCCGACTGTCCGTGCCTTGAACAGCCGGTTTCGCATCACCATCTTGTCCCATTCCAGGATACGGGGGGGCAGATGCTGGACGAAATCTAGAACCATCTTGTCCCAGCCAGCGGGGAGATCATGAGCGACACCCCCAATGCGGAACCAGCTGGGATGCATTCGCCCGCCACACACCGCACGAACGATGTCGAAAATCCGCTCGCGATCGTTGAATGTGTAAAAAACAGGTGAAAGGACACCGATATCCTGGGCGAATGTCCCATACCACACGAGATGGCTGGCGATCCGGAACAGCTCGCACATCATGATGCGGATCACTTCAGCCCGTTCCGGGACCTCGATTCCGGCAAGTTGTTCGACTGCCATCACATACGGAAGGTTGTTCATCACCCCGCCGAGGTAATCAATCCGGTCGGTGTAAGGAATAAACGAATGCCAGGATTGGCGTTCTCCCATTTTCTCGGCGCCACGATGATGGAAACCGATTTCAGGAACGCAATCGATGATTTCTTCGCCATCGAGCTGCAGAATGACCCTCAGAACTCCATGCGTTCCGGGATGCTGTGGCCCCAGATTGAGGAACATGAAATCCGAGCTTTCAGAAACACGCTTCATGCCCCAGTCTTCCGGGCGGAAAAGCAGGGCTTCCTGCTCGGCATCCTGTTTTTCGTCGGGGAGCTGAAAAGGCCCGCTTTCGGTGGCCCGGGCCGGATGTTCTTTGCGAAGCGGGTGCCCGATCCAGGTGGATGGCATGAGCAGGCGTCGAAGATGCGGGTGCCCTTCGAAGGTAATTCCGAACATATCCCAGGCTTCCCGTTCGCACCAGCTCGCTGATTGCCAGATGCCAACACAGCTCGGAAGGGATGGATATTCACCCTCGAGAGCCACCTTCAGGCGGAGGTCGCTATTCCGGTCGAACGACAGCAGGTGATAAACCACAGTGAAATCGGCCGATGGCTGGCCATCACGATGATTCCGGAGGCGTTCGTCGATGGCAAAGAGGTCATAGAGCATCCGGTAAGGCCGGTTGATTCCGGTTTTTACAAACCGGAGTACATCGAGAAGGATGCCCCGACCGACCCAGAGAGTCGGGATGGCATCTGAGGAGGATTGCTCTGTGAATGCGGTGTCGCCAAACCGCATTTTCAATTCATCTATAACAGCACAGTCATGCTTATGTGCCTTTACTGCAGGCATGGTGAGATCGGCAGAGTTTGCGGCAAGGTCAGGCTGGGACATTATATCAAACAGAATGACAGTTCATTGACTGGAATCGGGACCATGTCACACATGATCCATTGTGGGAAGATCAGTTGCCTGGGAGCGCTCATCACGTTTGAGGTCTCTCAGTGAGGGGGGGTCGAGTTTTTCCACACCCTCCGGTCCAATCACCCAGCTTAAAGGTCTTTTCTCTTTGCCGATGCGTTCCCGCAGCAGGCAAAGCCCTTCCATGAAGGCATAAGGTGCGGGAGGGCAGCCGGGCACATAAACATCTACAGGAATGATTTTGTCCACTCCCTGGACAACACTATAAATGTCGTACATTCCGCCGGAATTGGCGCATGATCCCATCGAGATCACCCAGCGCGGTTCCATCATCTGTTCATGGAGCCTTTTGATGATCGGAGCCATCTTGATGAATGGCGTTCCGGCGATGACCATGACATCGGCTTCCCGGGGAGTTCCACGGATCACCTCGGCACCGAAGCGCGCAATGTCAAAACGGCTGGTGATACTGGTGGCCATTTCCACAAAACAGCAGGATAATCCGAAATGGAATGGCCAGATCGAATTTTTCCGGCCCCAGGCGATCAGGTCCTCCAGACGGGCCAGTAACACATTCTTTTTTACAGCATCCTCGAAGGAACCTTCTCCCAGAGCTTTTAAAGTTGTGGATGCCTGATTTGGCCGGCTCAACCAGAATTTCATTTATCAACGTCTTCCAGTGATATAATTTTCCAACTCGGTGATCAGCAGCTGCTTTTCATCGATAACTGCCTTGACCACATCTCCAACCGATATAAAACCCACCAGGCACTCATTTTCGACTACTGGCAGATGGCGGACCCGTTTGTCAATCATGAGGGCCATGCATTCGTCTGTCGTTTGTGATGGGCCCACATAGAGCACCCGTGAGGTCATAATTTCACTGACAGGCACATCTCGCGAAAATTTGCCTTTAAGGACCACCTTCCGGGCGTAATCTCGCTCGGAAATGATTCCCAGGATTTCTGTCCCGCGGGTGACCAGCAGTGCGCCAAGGTCTTTTTCAGCCATCATTTTCAGAGCTTCATAAACTGTGGCTTCGGGGGAGATGGTCCAGACCACCGGCCCTTTGGACTGGAGGATTTCACGGACAGTTCTCATTTTGCCTTATTCCCTCCAACTGTAGAATCAAAAGGGCCTGCGCCCAATATGCTTCTATCAATCCTGGTGAACCCCAGCTGCTCTTTGCCTTTTCGGCGGACCCGCTTCCAGCGCGCCGATTCTCCAGAGATAAACCAGCGAAGCCAGAAGAATTGTTATGAAAACAAAAATCTTGAAATATCCTGGCCATCCTAATTCCCGAAAGCCAATGGCCCAGGTGATGATAAAGACACTTTCAAGATCAAAAACCACGAAGAAAACCGCAATCAAATAAAAAGTCGATGAAAAACGCAATCTTGCCGAACCTTCGGAAACAATTCCGGATTCGTAGGGAGCTCCCGTGGCGCGTTCACTGTGGCGCGGGCCGAGAAAATGGGACAAAACCACCTGGGCCACGACAAGAAAAATAACCGCCGCAGTATAAACGACAAACGGCCACAGGGGTAAAGAAGTCAGAATGGCTGGCTCTGTGGGCAATGAGGCGGCTCCGCGAATATTGGTTTTCTTCCTGAAAAAAGGCGTCCTGTCCGGTCATCAAAAAAGTTGTGACATTTTTCAGGAAGAGTGTGCTGATCCTATCACCGGAACCGGGAAAACTGCAAGAGTTTCAGGAGGCTGTGGAAATCATTGACAGAATACATACCCATTCTTTATCCTTCCTCCCCTTCAGGGTGTTTTTGTTTTCACAGACACCCTGGCAGGAATCATTGATCCCATCTCTCCCGGATGGGTATGATATGGACAATGCAAACAACCTGATGAGGGGGCTTTGAACCGGAGGGTATCCGTGAAATCCTGCCGGTCAGCCCAGTGACATCTGGGATGGGGAGGTATGCCATGCCGTTGAACAAAAAACAGATTGATGAGCTCAAAGGACTGCTGCTCAAAGAGCGTGATGAGATCCTCAAAGGCATCCGCAAAGGCAACAGCAGCGAAGCCTCGATGGGTGGCGATCTCGTGGATCAATCCACCGACCTCTCTGAGCGGGAGATGGAGCTCGAGCTGGCTGAACATGACCGTGAACGCCTGCTGGAAATCGAGGATGCACTTCACCGCATGACCGACCAGACTTACGGGACCTGCCTCGAATCGGGGGAGGAAATTCCTTTCGAGCGCCTCAAGGCAGTTCCCACAGCCAAGTACACTGTCCGCTGCCAGGAAATCCTCGAGCGCCGTCGCCACCTGCAATAAACGAATCGATATCAATTCTTCGAAACCATGAACCTGGTACTGATCGGCTATCGAGGAACAGGCAAAACCGAGGTCTCAAAGAAGCTGGCCTGTGCCCTTGGCTTTGAGCGTGTGGGCATGGATGAAACACTTGTTCAACGATTTGGAACAAGCATCCCAGAGTTCGTCAAAAATTACGGCTGGAGCGCCTTTCGAGATGCAGAGGCCGCTTTAGCGAATGAGCTCGGGAGAAGAGAGAATCTGGTTGTCGATTGTGGCGGCGGGGTGATTGTCCGGGATGAGAACATCACAAACCTGCGCAGCCATGGAAAAGTGGTCTGGCTGACTGCCACAGTGAATACGATTGTCGAGCGGATCGGAAATGACAACCAGCGGCCATCCCTGACAGGGACAAAATCTTTTACAGAAGAAGTCGAAGAAGTCCTTAAAGAGAGACTCCCTCTCTATCAGAAGGCATGTGACATCGAAGTTTGCACAGACCAGCGCACCCTCGAAGACATTGTCCTCGAGATTCTCACCTGGTGGAACAAACCTGCTGGACAGCTGACGGGCGAGTAAGCGACCCACCCGTCAGTTCCCTTGAGTCCAGACCAGCTTCTCCTCAGTTTTCCGGGATCGCCACCTTCATCAAGCTGTTGGTGGAACGGTCGGACAACCAGACTTTCCCATCGCGGGCGACTGCAACACCCATCGGCTCAGATTTCTGGCCGCCGATTTCAAAGTTTCTCGCACTTTCCCCCTGGGGCGTATAGACCCGGACCATATTTTTACGAGAGAGGGAGAGAAGCACTTTCCCGCCCGGAAGGAAATCAATGGATGGTTCCATGCCGACTTTGTCTGTATCCCATCCAGGCACCAGCCAGCTGTTCCTGGCAACTCCCTGGGGGGTGAAAACCTGGACTCGCTGGTTTCCCGTATCGCACACATAGAGGTTTCCATCCGGCCCGAATTTCAAGCCAACAGGTTCATCGAGCTCGCCCCGCCGCATTCCCCGGCTGCCAAACTGGCTGGCCTTTGTGCCATCCTGCTCGAAAACCTCAATTTCACAGTCTCCGGTATCAGCCACGTAGACCTTTCCATCCGGGCCAACTTCCACACCACGAGGGCCGAAAAACTTGGTGGTGGTGCGGGTTCCTTCTCCACCGCTTCCCCAAGACAGAAGGTATTGGCCATTTCGGTCGAATTTGACGATACGGTGGTTCCAGGTATCAGCCACATAGGCATTCAGCTGGTTATCGAAGGCAACACTGCTCGGACCGAAAGCCCCATCCACACGCAGCTGGCCCGGGCCGGAGCCTGGGCTGCCATACATCCGGATCAGCGATCCGGTCGCATTCAGAACCATCACCCGGCCATTCAGGCTGTCGACCACATGAAGGTTTCCCTCGGGATCGAATCGCATTCCACGAGGCAGATTGAACCTTTCAGCACTGCCCACAGGTGATTGCAGCCGGACTTCAGGGGCCAGGCGGCGTGGAGGATCCATGCTCCCCGGAGGGGATTGGAGAGGTTCCAGGGTGGGAAGCGGCTCCTTGCGGATGTACACATACCCCCACTTCGGATTGATATCACTCCAGCGTTGACGGTGGAAAAAGTAATTCCAGAACAGCAGCCTGAAAGGCTTGCCTTTGAATGGAGTGTTGTTTAAGTAAGCCTTGACATTTGCCCAGAAGTCCTTGCCTCCCGGCAGGTCATTGACATCCATCGAATTTTCGATCCATGCCCCACGATGGAGGTACTTCCTGTAATAAAATTTATCTCCCAGTTTGGCCCGCATTTCAGTGAAGGTGGTGTCATCTCCAAACTGGACAATTGCATTCGGGTCGGCCGTCTTGACTCGATATTTGGTGTAATGGCGGAAATACCATGGGAATGGCCATTCCACTTCATCCTCTGTCGCGATCGGAAGCTCCTCATATAAGCCTGTCTCCTCCGCGAGCCGTTCCACCAGCTTGACCATATCTCGGATATCTCGGTCCGCTTGCTGCTGTGAAACCAGCTCGGCCGTATTATCCGGCCAGATATGGTTCACCTGGATGTGAACCTTGAGAGTTAGAAGAAGAAGGGGCGCTGTCAGTGTGATGACTGCCAGACGGAACCAGCGGTTCTGCCAGATGGAAAATCCCCAGGCCAGGATGCCACCCGCCACCAGAGACCAGGGGATGGCCTGATGAAAAGCCAGCCAGGGAGCTTTTTCATGAAGGAACCCATAAATGATGGTGTTGAAGATTGCCATCCAGATAAGGAAAATAAAAAATGGACTGAATGGGCCAGGAAATTCAAAGCGTGATGCAGCCGCTGGCACCGCTCCAAAGCGCTTGATTATCAGGAGGACGAGTGCTGCCAGAACCCCAAAGGTGGCGATCAGGAGGAAAGCAAATTCATAAATGATCAGCCTGGCGATATAAAACCAGAACGGGCCAAAGATGCGATATTCACCCAGCTGGTGGCCGAACCAGTATTCAATATAGTCATAAATCCCCCGTTTCAAACCGGCCGGATCAGCAAACATCTGGCTGAACAGGAATACATAAACCAGAAAAACGATCCCGAGAGACCCGAAAATCGTCACCCAGGGTGCAACCAGGCGGATGAGACCTGGGGCTTTCGGATTTTCGAAACCAGACTGCAAGTGACTTCGCCGGACCATTTCGAAACAGATCCAGAGAATCAGCGCAAAGACAAATGGAACGATTTTGAGGGTTGCCAGGCAAAGCATCATGCTCAGCCAGATGACACCACAGATGAGCAGGGGGATTGCCCCATCGGGAAGTCCAGATGAGGAGGGCGCCTCCTTTTCAGGTGGAGTTTCTTTCTTTTTCGGGTTGAGAATCGTTTCTCCTGTCGGCCGACTAAATCGATACCGGAAGAATTCAAGGCCAGCCAGGAAACAGCCACTGATCAGGAAAGCGATAAAATAATAGGAATACTTGGCAAAGGTACGGGATGGGTCGGTATAAAACCGCATCTGGTTTTTAATTTTTTCTGCCAGTGCAGGCCCGGAAAGTTCCAGCTTTTCAAATGAGAAGGCATGTCGAGCGATGTCCAGAAGCCCGGTGACAAACCCATGCTGTTTTGGATCGACACGGTAGTCGACTGCTACGAAAACAAATACAAAAAAACTGAAAAAGGCATAGAGAGAGAGGAGGACAACAAATGGATAGGAATCACCGAACCAGGAGCGAAATTCCTGTTTTCCGTAACGCAGTATGCGAGCCAGACCCCAGACGACCACGAATGCACCGACCCCAAACCCATATATGTAGGAACTTTCCTTCATGCTGTAGGCGATGATCAGAGAAAGAACAGAAAGAAGGAGATAAGAGGTCTTTTTTTCTTTGAGGAACAAGGCTCCAAACACAGGAACCGCAAAAAAGGCAGTCCCGATATTGACATCCTCCCGGGCGAACCGGGAGTAATAATTGACAATCGGAGAAAGGGTTGCAGCGGCGAGCATTCCGATTGCCATCGGGACCCCCACCAGTTTCCGTGTTTCCCACACCAGGAAAAGGAGAAGCATCCCCATCAGGGCAAAGGGCACCCTGGCAGTGAAATCGCTATCACCAAAAAGGAACAGGATCAGGGCAGAAAAGTGATACAGGAAGGGCCCATGGTAAACCGGGCTGTACCCGAAGGTCACATCGTTGTTGTTGGCGCCTTTGAAACGGCCTTCGGTGGCAAGTTCATAGGAATAATAACAATGGATCGATTCATCATGATGGAAGGCCTTGCCCCCAAGGCCCCAGAATCGGCTGATAGCGGCTAAAGCAAATAAAGTTACAACCAGGTATTTCTGCCAGGGTTTCAAAATCCAAGTGCCTCCTCATGCGGATTCAGGAAGATATCAACGAGCATTAAGTTCAGTCAACCGAGCCGATGAAAATCGGTTTGGATCAATTGACCCGGGCGTTCAGCCATGTTCTAATTATACAGTCGGGCGACTGGTCCTCATCCAGAGGCGGAGTTCACCGCCGGGGAGCCTGAGCAGCTGTTCCATTCTTGCCGCCGTGGGCCTGGGCGGCAAACCGGCAACCGGCAGGGTTGTCTCGGCGCATCACCACCAGAAATGCAGGAGTCTCCACATGTCCAAAGTCCAGGCTGAAGCCCAGTCGCATCTGGATGCCATCGCATCCATCGATCCCGAGATTTGTAATCTCATTCACCAGGAGGAACAGCGCCAGGCCGATGTCCTGCGCCTGATTCCTTCCGAGAATTATGCATCCCGTGCGGTCATGCAGGCCACCGGGACTGTTCTCACCAACAAGTATTCGGAAGGATATCCATACAAACGTTATTACGAGGGGCAGCAGTATATCGATCAGATCGAACAGATCGCGATTGAACGGGCAAAAGCGCTTTTTGGAATGCCCCATGCGAATGTGCAGCCCTATTCCGGATCCCCGGCCAATCAGGCTGTTTACCTGGCCCTGCTGAAACCGGGGGCCAAAGTTATGGGAATGGCTTTGCCTTCCGGCGGCCATCTGACACATGGAGCCAAGGTCAGCTTCAGCGGCAAGATATATACCCCTGTTCAATACACCGTATCACCTGACAGCCACCTGCTCGATTATGGGGAAATCCGTCAGATCGCTTTAAGCGAAAAGCCTGAAATCATCTTCTGCGGCCATAGTGCATATCCACGCATCCTGGATTTCGTGAGATTTGCAGAAATCGCCAATGAG
>WBZO01001158.1_pt1 | contig 44153 bp, 33 predicted proteins | sample 5204261 | NCBI WGS metagenome assembly WBZO01 (sample SAMN12412400, study PRJNA552823) | activated sludge metagenome | isolation source: activated sludge from anammox sidestream of wastewater treatment plant... | place: USA: North Carolina | collected 2017-09
TGGATAGACTCAACCATCGACCGCGCAAGGTGCTTGGATTCAGAACCCCGTTTGAGGTGTTCTTCGGAAAGACGGTGCGCTATACCAAGCCACCGCTAGGTGTTGCACTTCGAAGTTGAATCCGCGCATTGATTGAATGCGCTTTTTCCGGGAGAAGCGTGATATCGTTCCAGAGCCTCCCGAACCACCAAATCCATTAAATCCGGCGCGCGGACACCGGCATGCCGCCATGCCATGACGAACGGCGCCCAGGCGGAGAGTCCCGGCATAGTATTGACTTCGTTGAGCACCGGGCCTTGGGGACCCAGGAAACAATCGATGCGGGCGATTCCGCGCATGTCCAATGCGCGCCAGACTTTTACAGCAAAGTCCTGTAGTTTGGCGGTATCGGTTTCGTCCAGCCGGGCGGGAACGATATCGTCGAGCGCGCCGGCGCTGTATTTGGCGTCGTAGTCGAAACTGTCAGCACGCAAGGTGGATTCGGCGATGGCGGAGATTCTCGGATGCGCTTGATTGCCGGCAACGCCGATGCCGTATTCGATGCCTGGTACCTGCGCTTCCACCAGGATTCGGCTATCCCATTTCAGTGCGTTTTCGATGGCGGATGCTAGCTCTTCGAAGCGGGTAACACGGTGCAAGCCGATCGACGAGCCCAAGCGGGCGGGTTTGATGAACAATGGTAAACCCAAGGGGCGGCAGCGTTCCAGGCAGGCCTGCGCATCATGAGCCCAGGTAACGTTGGTGACCATAGCCCAAGGTGCGACGGTCAGTCCGGCTGCTTCGCAGAATTGCTTGGTCAGAATTTTATCGATTCCCAGCGCCGAACCTTCCATATTGCAGCCGCCGTAGGGCAAGCGCAAAAATTCGAGGAAGCCTTGAATGCTGCCGTCTTCGCCGCCTTGACCATGAAAAACCGGCAGGAAAAGTCCCCAGTCGCCTTGGCCGCCATCGCGAAGGCAAGTGTCGCCGGACGGATGCGCGCGTTCCTGCAGCCATGCGCAGAGATCACCCGTCGGTGGCGTCTCGCCAGGGCCGAAGAAAGTGACGTCGTTGCGGGCAAAGAAAGTCGCGATTGCATCGCGGCAAGTAGCAGCAGGCGCCGGTTTACCTTGCTGGTCGAAATAAACGCCGCGAGCCTGATAGCGCGAAGGATCGAGGTGTAACAGGACAAACAGCCCGGATTTAACGCTCACCCAGTGTTCCGGGCTTTTGCCGCCGAATAGGACAGTTACGGTTTGACGGGTTTTGTTCATAGCCGATCCTTAAATCCGGTATTAAGTTGATTGCGCCGCCGGTGGCGATTCAATCCGGCAGCCATGATCTGATCGAGTAAAGCGGTTGGCGGCAAACCGGCTTTGGTGAATGCTTCGGCATAGACGCTGTGCGCGCCGAAACCCGGCATGGTATTGACTTCGTTGATTGCGAATTGGCCATTCTCATAGAAACAATCGACTCGAGCGCAACTTTCCAGATCCAGCGCATGCCAGGCGGCTACGGCAAGTTCCTGAAGTTGGCGGGTTTGGTTAGCATCGAGGCGGGCTGGAATGGCATCGTCTTGCGCCTGATTGCCGAATTTGGCTTCGTAATCGAAAAAATCCGGATTCAGTGCATACCCAACCACTAAAGAAACCCTCGGATCGTCGAGACCGCACAATCCGATGCCGTACTCCGGCCAATTGCATTGCGGTTCAATCAGCACACGCCGGTCTAGCGTCAATGATTGAATCAGCGCAGTAATCAGTTCCTGGCGGTTGATGGCTTTGGTGACGCCGAGCGACGATCCCAGGCTGGCCGGTTTGACGAAAACCGGGTACTGCAAGCGTTGCTCTATTTCGATTATGCGCTCGGCCAGTGCCGGGCTGATGGCTTTGATTGCATCGAAACTTGATCCGGATTGGTATTGATGATCCTTCGGCAGTCCAATCAATGCTGAAAACGCGCTATCGGTGCCTAATTCCCAATCGTCGATGGTGGCTTGCGGCAGCACCGGCAAACCGGAAACCCGCAGGATCGCCTTGGTTTTGATTTTATCGACGCTGATGACGGACGCTGCGATACCGCAACCGGCGTAGGGCAGATCCAAGCTTTCGCAAAAACCTTGGAAACTGCCGTCTTCGCCGCCGCGGCCATGAAAAGCCGGCCAGACCAAGTCCCAATCGCCGCTGGTCAAGGTGGTCCATGGGACTCCTCGCCAAGCCGCTGCTTGCCGGAAGATAGCTCGGCATTGCTCGGCGCCTGCCGGATCGCTCCAGGCTTTGATGTAGGGATGAGCCGCCCACGTTTCGAATAAACCCGGTAATTCCGCGGCTTCCGCCAAGCGGCCGTCAGGGTGCTGGTAGAAAAAGCTAGGCCGGTGATCCGGACGGAATTGGCTGAGTATCCACAGCGCACTTTCGATGCTGCCGATATGCTCAGCGCCGGTACCGCCGCAAACCAGCGCCAGCTTCAGCGAAGGCAATTGAGTTGTCACGTATTTTAAACCCCAACTTAAAACGTTTATCGTCTACCGTCGTACCAGATCGGTAATTTCTTTTTGTCGAGTAACGTTTTACGGGGGCTAAAGATGACACGCAATAATTGTCCGGCAATTTCACGGCCGGTATATAGCTGGATTTTTCGTGGAGAAGTTTCCAATGGATGACGGGACAGTATCGTGAATTTCAAGCCACGTTGCCGTCCCCATTTTTTCAGAAGTTCACTTAAATCGATTTCGTCGGCGGCGAACAATTCCTGATTGAAACCGCCCACATCGCGGAAGGCATCGGTACGGCAAACCACCAATGCGCCTGCTGCCCAATGGAAAGTTACCGATAATGCCGTCCAAAGCCGCATCGCGGCATTGCCCCACCAGGGCAAACCGGGCATGTGCAGGACACTGCCGCATCCGACATAGCGGCCGCTGTCGATCAATTTCAGGATATCGGCCACCATCCCCGGATTAAGCAAGCTGTCGGCATCGACAAACAGTAACCAATCACCGGTTGCGGCTGCAGCGCCAGTATTGCGCGCGCGCCCGATTTGATTGACCGGTTCGAACACCACTTGCGCGCCTGCTTGCTTGGCGAGCTCGGCGGTTTTATCGGTGGAATTGTTGTCTACGACTATGACTTCGTGGGTAAAACCGGGGCGCTGATTGGCGCCGACTGATTGTTGGATCGATTGCAAGCAATCAAGAATCAATTGCTCTTCATTGAACGCCGGGATAACAATCGAAAGGTGCATTAATAGTGACGGAGAAAAAATGGATAGTTGCGGTACGGATCAACGGAGAGCGATGCTGCCGCTCTCCGGTATCCATTAAAACTCGCCGGATTTAATGTAAGGTTGTGACCACAGAATCACTTGCATCAATACCGATTTACGCCATGCGTCTTGCATGCGGTCGACATCGTCGCGCGAATGGCCGCCTTTTTCCAGGAATGGGCGCAGCGTGGTGGTGATCGGGATCAGCAATGCAAAAATGTAGTGCACGTGAATGATCGGTACTGCTTTCACATTGTCGGTGGTGTTTTTCTTCGTGCTGTGATGACGCAAGCCGATTTCGTGTTGATAATTCAGCCAATCTTGATTGTAATCGGCGTTGGCGGTATCCAGAATCCATTGGCCGAAACGTTTGCGCACGCCGCCGAGGTAATCCATATTCGGTTGGCCGTCGGATGCATTGGTAAAGTAGTGCAGCAGAAAGGGAGTTGAGCCGACGAATCCATACCATACATCCAGAATTTGCTCGACTTGATCTTTCAACACGTCATGCGACATTTTCAAGTAACGCACATCGTCGTCGCCAAATAATGAGGCTTGTTTGAGTTTGGCAAAATCGTCCATGGAAACGGGAGATTTTGCAACGGCAGCGGTGCCGTAAGTATAACCGGGTATATTTGCCATAAAATTTCCTTTTTTGTAATTTAAGATGTCGATCGTCAGCGGTAACAACGTGGGTCGTTACCCAATCAGTCAATATCATGCGATGATGCATTCAATCATAGTTCGAGAATCATTCCAATGAACCGATATTCGCGGTGCGAATTTTACAGGATTGATAATTCGCAAGGCTAGATTTTTTCATGTCACTTGACCGGGCTTTTCAGCAAAGCATCCAGCCAAAACTGCCACTGCCGGTATTTTTTGCCGAGTTTGTCATTGGTTTGTTCAATAACGATTCTTTGCCTGTCTGTCCGGCTGGTAACTGTTAGTCCGGCGGCCAGCATGGCAGCACCTTGCAAGCTGGCTTCCTGTTGCTGTAAATGAAATACCGGCACGGCAATGCACTGAGCGATTCCCTGTTGCAAACAGGGCAAGGCGGATAAGCCGCCGGATAATAAAACGCCTGTCAATGGCGTGTGCCGGTGAAATTCTTCGAGGATGCGCGTCACTCTGAAAATGATCGCTTCGAGTAACAGCGAAGCGGCTTGTTGCCGGCTTAAATGAGTGACCGGCTGAGAAAAATAAAGCCCCCAGTCGCTGCGGAAATAGGGCGCACCCAGGCCGCTGGGTTCGGCTAAACAAAAAATATCGTTTGTGGCCAGATCTTGCAGGGAACAAGCATTCACCGGATAGGGGGCGAGCGCGGCGGCAATGGAATTGAGCGTACCTTCGATGGCAAACTGCGCCGGCTGGTTGCGGTTTTGGAATACCAGCGTTTGCAGGTAGCCGCCGAATGCCGGTTCGCCGCTTTTAAGCGAGCGGATGACAAAGCCGCCGGTGCCGAGATTGACCAATGCTTCGTTGCATGAATGGGTCAAGCTGGCGATCAGTGCGGCGGATTGGTCGCCAACGCTGGCTTGCAACGTCAATCCATTCTTCAAAAGAAGATTGAACCCGGTTGAAGGCTGAATCGCCGGGAGAATCGACCGCGGAATATCGAACAGCTTGCACAAATCCTCCATCCATTGCAGTTGGTGAATATCCATTAAGAGCGTGCGTGCAGCCATCGAGGCATCGGTGATGAAATACTGCTTATCCGTCCAGCGCCAAATCAAGAAGGTATCCAAGGTACCGGCCAGCCATTCACCCGTGATCAGTTTCTGGGGCCATAACGGGTTTTGCTGCAATAACACACTGAGTTTGGGAGCGAGGTAATAGGGCGTTAGCCGTAAGCCGGTCTTTGATTGAATGATGCCGGCCGATGCGTGCAGTTGGTCGCAACAACTGGCGCCGCGATCGTCTTGCCACGAGATCAGCGGCGTGACCGGTTGGCCGCTGGCATTATCCCAAATCAAAAAAGACGAACGCTGACTGCACAAGCCTAACGGCGGTTTCGGATTGGTATCCGCAAGGCATTGCGCGAGCACTTGATCGGCTGTTTCAACGTATTGCAGGGCATCGCTTTCATAGCGGCCCCGCTGTCCATTGATAGCCGGCGCCGGGCGGGAAACGATGCAGGAAAGATTGCCGGAGGCATCCATCAAAGCCGCTTTGATGGAGGTGGAGCCTAAATCCAAAGAGGCTGCTGCAATCATTCCTGGTTCCGGAAGACGCTGCAACGGGAAATCTCTTGCGCGACGCGCGCGCTGTCCCAATGCAAAGGATCAGCAACCAATCGTGCAATTTCATAAAGTTGTTCATCGCTAAGCTTGGCTAAAATGAGCAGCGGCAAGCGCCGGCGCAGCAGGTCGTCCAAATGAACGACCATTTCGTTGGTAGCGCAGTGCAGCAAATCGGCGAGAATGAGCGGTACTTCCGGCACAATGCGTTGCGCCAGTTGCGCATTGGTTTCGATTTGTCGAAGGATTTCTGGTGCTTTCATGCCGTGACGACGCAGCAGCCAGTGAGCGCTGATGGCATCGATCCCAAGTTGTGCCGCTTGCGCCGTCACCTGCGAGAACCAGGTTGCAAAATTACCCGGGGGCGCCCACGGTAATAATTTTTCCTGCGTGGTGCATTTTGCGGCACTGCCGAGTTTCTCGCAGATAGTATCGACGATACGCGCCGCGTCTTGCCGGGAGGAAGTGATTTTTCCACCAATGGCGTAATGCACATCGTTGGCAGCGGTTTTCAATTCCCAGTCGCGGCTCAGTGCGGATGGCGATCCGCTCGTGGCGGATTGCAAAGATTGCTTAAACACCCGCACACCGGCAAAACTGCCGATGATGTCGCTGCGAGTCCAAGGTGCTTCCAGATAGTAATTGGCAGCAGCGAGTAAGTAGTCGATATCGCTGGCTTCAACCGCCACCTGCCCGGTATCGATGTCGAAGTCGGTATCGGTTGTGCCGAGCAACGTCATGCCGTACCACGGAATCATAAAGAAAACCCGGTCATCGGCGGGAGCCGTCAGTAACAGTGCATCCGCATCCAGTACGGCAGGCATGACCAGATGCACCCCTTTGGCGAGGCGGCACCAATCCCGGCTGGGTGGTTCTCTGGCTAACCATTGACCGGTGGTGAACACGATTTGACGGGCATGGATGGTAAGTTCATTACCAGTTAGCTGGTCGCGAACGATTGCGCCGCCGGCCTTGCCTTCTGTTTCCAGAATTTTCGCCAACTGGCAGTAGTTGATGCAATAAGCACCGGCCATTTGCGCGCCGGCGATCAATTCCAAAACCAGGCGGGCGTCGTCGGTTTGCGCGTCGGCGTAGGTGAAACCGCCTTTCAGTTGATTTTGCTTGATTGCCGGAAAATGCGCACTGAATTGCCCGGGATTGAAATATCGATGCCGCATGGACGGATCGGTATCGTGAGCCAGATAATCGTATAGCGACAGTCCCAATTTCAGTTGCAGCCGGTTGAACCGCTGCCGGACAAAGACCGGTACGCCGAAGCGCAGCGGCCAGACGCGGTGCGGTGCGATACGCAGCAGCCGGGTGCGTTCCTGGAGCGATTTGCTGACCAGTTTGAAATCGTACGTTTCCAGATAACGCAAACCGCCGTGAATCAATTTGGTCGAAGCGGATGAAGTTGCGCTGGCCCAGTCGTTTTGTTCGACGATGGCGACTTTCAGGCCGCGCAACGCGGCGTCATACGCCGTCCAGGCACCGTAAATACCGCCGCCGCAAATCAAAAGATCGAATGTTGGATGTTGCAGCGCGGCGAAATCGCGGTTCATCGATCGCGCAGCATCAGCGCTCGCTGCGGCAAGTCGCTGATCAGGATATCCACGCCAAGCTGTAATGCTTTGGTGATCTCGTTATCACTGTTGCAAGTATAGACACCGGCGCATTTATCGTAATCGTGCAATAAATCGACGATGGCTTGATCGATACTGTCGATCGGCAGGCAGAAGCCGTGTAAGAAAGCATGTGTTGCCAGCAGCTTGTGTGCATCGCCGATGGTTTGACCGGTTTCAAAGTTATAAATCAACGGAAATTCAACGCGATACCGATGCGCGTATTCCAGGCTTGCGAGATTAAACGACGAGACCAGTATGTGCTGACCGGGATTGCTACCGATCAAGTCGAGCGTTTGCCGCATTTTGGCATGATGACGGGCAACTGGCTCCCAATCGCGGTTCTTGACCTCAATCAGTAGCCGGCAGCGTTGCCGGTAACTGCGCAGAAAATCGTCCAGCGTCATGATACCTTCATTGTCCGAGTCCGGATTGATCAGTGTGCGCAATTGCTGATAATCGAAGTCGTCGATGTGTTTACCGCTCATTCCGATCTTATCGAGAAAACGGTCGTGCCAAAGCACTGTTACCCCATCGCGGCTTAACTGCACGTCAGTTTCGATACCGTCGATGGCGTAACGCAACGCTTTATCAAAAGCGTTGCGGGTGTTTTCCATGGCTTCACGACTAGCGCCGCGATGCGCGAATACTTGGCATTTTTCCGGTTGCGAGTGCTCAAGCATCGAATTCATACAAGTATCCGTAATTATTTCTTGGCGGCTTGCAGCAGCTCGATAATTGCGGGATCTTTCGCAATTTCTGCTGCGGTTTTTCCGGTTTTACTTTTGATCGAAGTGCTCGCGCCTTTTGCCAGCAATACTTTGACGGCATCAGCATGATCATGGAGGCTGGCCCACATTAGCGCGGTGACGCCGTCGTCGTTTTGCAAGTCAATTTTTGCGCCGTTTTCCAATAAAACTTCGATGACCGGCGTGTGGCCGTTTTGCGCGGCCAGAATCAACGGAGTGAATCCATTCGTAGCTTTGTGATCGATTGCAGCGCCGTGCTTGATCAGCGCTTTCACGATTTCGCTGTGTCCCATCAAAGCCGCCAAAGTCAACGGTGTGGCACTATTTTGATCTTGCACATCAACTTTGGCGTTCTTTGCCAGCAGCGCGTTAACGATATCGGTATGGCCATTTTGCGCTGCGATAAATAATGGCGTGGTGTTGTTGGCGGCCACTAAATCGGCGGCGGCATTTTTTGCTAACAAGGCTTCAACGATCGCGACATGACCATTCCGGGCGGCCATGTACAGCGCGGTAGTATTGTCCGACGCTAGATCGCCAACTTTGGCGCCTTTTTCCAGCAGTTTATCGACCACCGGACCTTTGCCTTCCATGGCGGCGATGATCAATGCCGTGAGTTTTTCCTGGGTTTGCAGATGAATGTCCGCGCCTTTGTCCAGTAAGGTATCGACGATGGCATCTCGTCCTTTCTGGATGGCCAGCATCAGCGGGGTAATGCCATCGGTGGTCTGGACATTAATGTCAGCGCCTTTGGCTAAGAGCATATCGACAATATCCGCATGGCCGTTTTTGGTAGCGATGATCAATGCCGTGACCCCGCCAGCATTCTTGTGATTGACATCAGCATTGCTTTCCAGGAGTTTTTTGACGATCTCGCTATGACCGAATTGCGAAGCTATGATCAATGCGGTAAATCCCATTTCGTTTTGAAAATTGATATTGACGCCTTTCTCCAGAAATTGCGTGATGGTCTCGGTTTTCCCCGAGAATGCAGCCCTGAGGAATTCGGTTTCATCTTCGGTTGCGGTATGAGCCGAAGGGGTTAATAGTACGAAGATTACGATGATGCGAGCTAAAGATTTCAGTATTATCAAAAGGTAGTTCTTTATATAATTCATTGATTACACCTATTACGGGCTTGTTATTGTCAATTGCGGGTTATTAAGGAGATAACGGATCAGTGCATGCGCATTGAATTTGATTGTTACTTCTTATCTTTGATATTTTAACTCAGAAATATCCGGTTAAAGATTGAATTGGGATTGAAGTTTTCTCAGGGATTGCAGAGATTTTGTGAACCGGGCAAAAAAATTTTAGATATTTTCAAGGAATAGGCAAGTGATCACAACCAAAGACTGGATCGTTCCGGACTGGCCGGCGCCGGATAATGTCAAGGCGCTGTTTACTACGCGTAACGGCGGTGTCAGCAACGGTACCCGCGGAATGTATGCGTCATTGAATCTTGGCGCTCATGTGAATGATGAATTGGAGAATGTGGCGCAGAACCGGGCTTTATTGCGGCGTCACTTGCCGCAGGAACCGAAATGGCTAAAACAAGTGCACGGTACGCTGCCGGTTCAGATTGAACATGTTGCGGGCGGGATTCCCGAAGCGGATGCCGCATTCAGTCGCCAGCACCGTACCGTGTGTGCGGTAATGGTGGCCGATTGCTTACCGGTATTGCTGTGTGATCAAGCGGGCACAGCCGTGGGGATTGTGCATGCCGGCTGGCGCGGTTTGGCCAATGGCGTCATCGAAAATACCGTTGAAGCGATGGGAGTGAATCCCCGGCAATTAATCGCGTGGCTGGGACCCGCCATTGGGCCGGATCATTTTGAAGTCGGCGCGGAGGTTTATGCGGCGTTTGTGCGGCATGAGGAACGGGCGGGGCAAGCTTTTCAACCCAAGCAGTCTGGCGGCGAGGCGAAGTGGTTCGCAGACATTTTTTTGTTGGCCCGGCAACGGCTCAACGGTTGCGGTATTTCAGAAATTTATGGCGGTGGAATCTGTACTTATAGCGATTCGTCACGTTTCTTTTCGTACCGCCGCGATGGTGAAACCGGGCGGATGGCGGCGCTGATCTGGTTTGAGTAAAATTTGTTGATCGGGTGAATTTAGTCAGCTGCAACAGCGTATAATCCCGCCTTTCCTTTTCGATTAGTTTTATGTCGACGCTTACCTGGATCATCGCCGCCAGTTTGCTGGGCGGGGTGTTGAGTATCTTGCTTGCCGCCGTGCTGGCGCTCAATGCCAGGATATCCTGGTTATCCTCGCTGATTTCCTATGCGATTGGCGCATTGCTGGGAGCCGCTTTCTTGAATACCTTGCCGGAAGCGCTTGAGCTTTCCGACAATCCCGTGCAAGTGTCAATGACGGTATTATTTGGCATCCTGGCTTTTTTTATCCTAGAGAAACTCGTGTTGTGGCGGCATTGTCATTTGGAGAATTGCGAAGCGCATGATCCTTCGCAAGGCCACGCATTAGAAGCGCCACCATCGCATTATCACCAGCACGATCACGGCCGTAGCGGGATGATGGTGATTGTCGGTGATACGTTTCACAATTTTGTTGATGGAATATTGATTGCGGCTGCATTTATGGTCGATGTGCAATTGGGCATCGTCACTTCGATTGCCATCATTGCGCATGAGATTCCGCAAGAAGCCGGCGACTTTATTATCTTGCTGAATTCCGGCTACACTCGCCGCCAGGCGTTTCTGATGAACTTATTTTCCAGTTTTGCAACACTGGTTGGCGGCGTTCTGGCTTATTTCGCGCTGCATAACATGAATTATCTGATACAACCGCTATTGGCAATTGCCACTGCAAGTATGATTTATGTGGCCATGTCAGACTTAATCCCCGGATTGCATAAACGCCCGGAAATTCATGCGACTATCCAGCAAGTGACTTTGATTTTGTTGGGAATCGCATCAATCTGGATCATTGGGGATATATTTCCCCATGCCGGATGATTGGAAGTAAGTGGTTGATGTGAATAATGTTTTTATATGATAAGGACTTAAACAATGAAACAATGGTTCATACTTATGCTGTTACTTGTTTGCAGCAGCTTTGCACAAGCGGATGACAGCGTAGTCTTGAAAGCAGTGGAAAGTGTTGCGCGATCATGGTTTGAGTTAGTGGATGATGGAAAATACAAAGAAAGCTGGGAAATGTCGTCGACTTTATTTAAAACCAAAACTCCGGAAGCAGAATGGCTAAAATCGATAGCTGGAATCAGAACCCCTCGTGGTGCAATGACCGCCCGGTATTTGGCTACCGCAGGTGCGACCAAATCAATCTCCGGATTTCCGGACGGCGAATATATCGTGCTGCAGTTTTATACGACTTTCGCTGAGAAAGGGCTGGCAATGGAAACGGTTACACTGGCTAAAACCGGCGAGAATGCTTGGCAGATCGCGGATTATGCGATTAAGTGAAGTGGCCTAATTTCCTGATGTCGCGCCTCTGAATCCTTCCGAAATCCGGTAATAGACGCGTCTTACCGGCGTGCCGTAACGTTCTATCACGCGATACTCAATCGATCCGGGTTGCACTAGCATCGGTTTGAGATCGATACCCTGCCGGGTTTTTTCCAGGTGACGGCGTTTCATGCCAACCTGAATGACCGGGCGATCCACAGGTGCTTGTGAAGGTTGCCAGTATTCATACATGGCGCCGCTATCGCCAAACATATTGCGTGAGCGGATATCCAATGCTGCGCTGCCATGAGTGTAAAACGCCAGGGCGCTGGCAACCGACCATTTGCTCATGCCTACGATAACCGGTTCCTTGCCGGTTTGATTCCTGACATCTTCAACAATTTGTTTGATTTCATCGGCCGTTTCCCGCCAGAAATAATGTTCGGTAAACAGATGATAGGGAATGCCGGGTATTCCCAATACGACGTAGTGCAATACAAACGCATAGGCCAGAATACAGCTGACGGCCATGAGCCGCCAGCCCTTTTGGATGCGCCTGCCAAACGCTCCGAGTTGGCTGCTATGGCCAATCATCCAGGCGATGGTGGGTAAAATTGCCAGCCAGATGGGGGCGGTCCAGTGAAATCGCGGTGCATCCGATAGGCTTGCAATGAAGAAGATGATCAAGGGGACGCCGGTGAAAATTTGCACAAACAAATGCTGTCTGCGTTCCAGTGGTTGATCGTCCGGTTTCTTGATTGAGAATAAAGCGAGTGCCGCTGCGGCAAAGCCGACGGGTGTTAATAATACGATGATGTGAAGCAATAATTGATGAACCGCAAACTGATAGCGATCCGTCAGCACGCGATTGGATTGGAAAGCAAACGACGCCCAATCATTTTCATAGTTCCACAGTATCACCGGTGAAAACAGCAGCAATGCCAGCAGTGCGGCCAGATAAGGATAAGGACGCAACATCCAGCGGCGCGCGGCGGGATCGATGATGACGAACACCAGTGCGGCAATTCCTAATAGCCCGAGGGTATACTTGGATAGCAGTCCGAGACCGAAAGCAATGCCCATTCCGAGCCAGGCGGAACGTTGTTCTGCAACCAGCGCGCGTTCCATGTAATAGAGGGTGGCAGCCCATGCGGCGACTAACGGCGCATCCGGAATCATCAAAAAACCCGAACCGAATCCCAGCGGTAAGATGACCAGCAACAACATGGTGCGCATCGCGGTCGATTTGTCATACAAATTCAGCGCCATGGCATACAAATATCCCATTGCGATCAACCCGCTGAGCAACGCGCCGATTCGAACGCCAAATTCGTTGTGGCCTAAGATCGATGTGCCTAACCAAATCAACCAAGCGACCATGGGCGGGTGGTCGTAAAAACTCAGATCCATGTGCTGCGCGTATTGCCAATAGTAGGTTTCGTCCGGAATGAGCTGGGCCAGGCCGAAATAAACCAAACGTAGCAGTACCGCGAATAGAACAATGCCGATAGCCGCCGTACGCCATTGGATATCGAGGGATGGCGGATTCTTTTGATCAGGAAAGACATAAAAAGCGGAACCGAGATAGTTCACGATAGCGGTAGCGGCAATCGCCGGAAAAATTGCCAGTGCGGGTGGAACCTGCAAGACATAAACCAGCAATGCTAAGACGCCGCCACGCAGCAATAAAGCCAGCAGACCAACGGTCAGGAAGCGGCCGAATTGATGCCAGTGTAAATAACCCTCATGATGATCCCGGAAAGACCATTTGGAATTTAACGCGTAATTGGTGGTTGTGGCCACGAAGAAACTGACAAAGTGTGACATCGCAAGTCCGGCGTCACGGCTGATCATCCATTGGAAAACCAAAGCGTCGATGATCACGCCGAACAATCCAACAACCGCAAACCGGCCCGCGGTATTGAGCGAAGCGGTGCCGCCGGCTAAAGTGACCAAACGTTGCAGGTATGCCTGCTGATGAGAAAACGATAATTTCGATGCGCCGTGCGTGCGATCGCTAAAGCAGATCGGGATTTCCGTGACACGGATTTTCCCTTGGTTGGCCATCAACAGTTCCAGCAAGATCTTGTAACCGCGCGCATGACCTGAAATGTTATCTGCCAGTTCGCGGCGGAACGCAAAAAAGCCGGAGGTGGCGTCGTTGACATCGCAGATGGGGCGCGCAATCAAACCGCCGATGCGTGATAGCAGTTGGCGGTACAACGGCCAATTCTCGGTTTTGCCGCCGGCGATATAGCGGCTGCCGATGGCAACATCGTAAGAATGGTTCAATACCGGCGTGACAATAGCCGGCAATCGTTCGGGCGGATGACTCAGATCCGCGTCCATCACGACAATGACGTTACTTTTGGCTGCTGCAACACCCGCTAGAATCGAACCGGTTAGATCGGGTTTCTCGCGCCGTTCGATCAGGCGGACGCTGGTTTGTTTGGCCCAGTTCCGCACTTTATCCGGTGTGCCGTCGGAGGAGCCGTCATCCACAAAAATAACTTCAAAGGATCCCGGAGTAAGATCCAGGGCTAGAAGGCGGGTGACGAGTGCATCAATATTCTCAGCTTCATTGAGTGTGGGCACTACGATGGAAAAATCGGTCATGCAATTCCAAAGGCGGGTTCAGGGAGTAATGGCGGCATTTTATTTTTGTTGTTTCTGGTACTTATTAACGGCCTTATTGTGATCCGCCAGGTTTGTGGAAAAATGCGATTCACCATTGCCTTTTGCAACAAAATAAAGAGAATCGGTCTCAGCGGGGTTCAGTGCGGCACGAATGGAGGCAAGACCCGGCATGGCGATAGGCGTGGGCGGCAAGCCGTGACGCGTATAGGTGTTATAGGCTTGGTCGGCTAAAAGATCTTTCTTGCGAAGATTTCCATCAAACTGTTCACCCAAGCCATAAATGACCGTAGGATCCGTTTGCAATCGCATTCCTTGCCGCAGCCGGTTAATGAACACGCCGGCGATTTCGGCGCGGTCGGTTTCCACACCGGTTTCTTTTTCGACGATCGACGCCAGAATCAGCGCTTCATAAGGTGTCGTTAATGGTAATGACTGGGTGCGCGATGCCCATTCTGATTGCAAGTGCTTATGCATGGTGCGATAAGCGCGCTGCAAAATCTCGATATCGCTGCTGTCCTTCAAAAAATAGTAGGTATCGGGGAAAAAAATCCCTTCCGCGGCGGTTTCGGTTGCACCGATCATGCGTAAGATCTCTGATTCATCTAAATCAGCCGTGAGATTTTTTATAAGCGGGTGTTCATTTAGCACTTGCCGTAATTGCGCGAATGTCCAGCCTTCAATGAATCTTACTGCATTGCGCTTGGCATCGCCAGAAGTTAAGTAATTTAGAAGCGCCAGCTGAGTAACTGTTTCATTGAGCAGATAATCGCCTGCTTTGATTGCTGATTCTTGATCCAAGTAACGAGCAAGTAGGATGAAGGTCCACTTATTGAGGATAACCCCATCGTCTTCCAACTGCTGTGCAACCTGTTTTAGATTACTGCCTGCGCGGACGGAAAACTCATAGGGTAGGGTTGGAAGCGTGATACTCGAATGAACATGAAGATAAAACCATGCCACAAGCAGCATGGCCATAAGCACACTAATATAGAGGAGGCGTCTTAGCGTGCGCATGCATCGGATGGATAAGATTACACACTTCGGAAAACAAGCGTGCCGTTGGTTCCACCAAATCCGAAGGAGTTGGATAAAGCAACTTTGATATCCATATCCCGGGCAGCATTGGGAATATAGTCCAGATCACATTGCGGGTCTTGATTGATCAGATTGATCGTAGGCGGTGCAATTTTATGATGAATGGCTAGAACCGAGAAAATTGCTTCTACACCTCCGGCAGCACCCAGTAAGTGACCTGTCATGGATTTTGTGGAGTTAACAGCCAATTTCCGCGCATGATCGCCGAAGCAGCGTTTAACCGCGATTGTTTCCGCGATATCCCCCAACGGAGTGGAAGTGCCGTGTGCATTGATGTAATCAACTGCAGTCGTATCAATACCTGCATTTTTGAGTGCATTGGACATGCAGCGCGCGGCACCTTCTCCGTCGTCGCAGGGTGCGGTCATATGAAAAGCGTCGGCGCTCATTCCAAAACCCGCAAGTTCGGCATAAATTTTCGCTCCGCGTTTTTTGGCATGTTCCATTTCTTCCAGTACCAAAACGCCTGCGCCTTCACCTAACACAAAACCATCACGATCAATATCCCAAGGACGGCTTGCGGATTCCGGATGGTCATTTTGGCTTGATAAAGCTTTAGCGGCCGCGAAGCCGCCGATGGCCAATGGCGTAACACAAGATTCCGCGCCGCCACAAACCATCACATCGGCATCGCCGTATTCAATCATGCGCGCGGAATTGCCAATGCTGTGCGTCGCCGTTGTACAAGCGGTTACAATCGCAAAATTAGGTCCTTTATATCCATACATGATGGATAAATTACCGGCGATCATGTTGATAATCGTGCTGGGGATAAAGAAAGGTGAAATTTTACGCGGTCCGCCGGCATGATAAGCGGTGTCGGTATTCTCTATCATCGGCAGTCCCCCAATACCTGAGCCGATATTCACGCCAATTCTTTCCGGATCGAGATGAGAAATATCGTCAATGCCAGCATTTTTTACGGCTTGGATAGCCGCTGCCATGCCGTAATGAATGAAAATATCCATCCGGCGAGCCTCTTTGGGCGAGAGGTATTGGTGAATATCAAAATCTTTTACTTCGCCAGCGATCTGTGAAGCAAAAGCGGATGCATCGAAACGAGTAATCCGGGTGATTCCGGATTTTCCTGAAATAATGTTATCCCATGCGCTGGAAATTGTGCTTCCTACAGGCGAGACGATACCCAGTCCGGTTACTACTACCTTGCGTTTGGACAAAATGACTCCGCGTGAATGTGCTTATCTTGTGAAGAAACTAATACTAATTCGTGGTGTGTGCTGTGACGTAGTCTATCGCTTCCTGGACGGTATTGATTTTCTCAGCTTGCTCATCCGGAATTTCACATTCGAATTCTTCTTCCAACGCCATTACCAGTTCAACCGTATCGAGTGAATCGGCTCCAAGATCATTAACAAAGGACGATTCATTTTTAACTTCAGCCTCGTTAACGCCCAGTTGTTCAGCAACAATTTTTTTAATACGCTGTTCAATATTTTCCATCTAGGTATTTCCTTATCAGGTAAGATAAACTCGATTATTTTAACAAATTTTCAATCTCAACAACACTGCAACTTAGCTAATAATCCTCCTTCGCAGACCTCGATCTGGAGGTTAATCCATATACATTCCGCCGTTTACGTGAAGCGTTGCACCTGTAATGTAGCCGGCTGCTGAAGAAGCTAGAAAAGCCACGGCCGAGGCGACTTCTTCAGGGCGTCCTAATCTTCCCAACGGGACATGCTGGATCAGGTTCTGCTGAAAGGCATCTGCCAGCGAGCGAGTCATATCGGTGTCGATAAAGCCCGGAGCAACGCAATTGACAGTGATATTACGGCTGCCGACTTCACGCGCCAGCGATTTACTGAATCCAAAAATGCCTGCCTTGGCCGCTGCATAGTTCGTCTGCCCCATGTTCCCCATAGCACCGACAACCGATGAAATATTGATGATACGACCGTAACGGGCTTTCATCATTGCGCGAAGCACCCCGCGGCTTAAGCGGAAAACCGATTTCAAATCGGTTTCCATGATGTCATCCCATTCCTCGTCTTTCATACGAACAAGCAGATTATCGCGGGTAATTCCAGCATTATTGATTAATATTTCAACATCACCGAATTTTTCACGAATAGCCGCGATGGCGCTTTCGATTTGCCCGGCATCATTGACATTCAGTACCATGCCATATCCTTTGATTCCGGCTTTTTCCAAGTACTGGCTAATTGCGTTGGCGCCATTTTCACTAGTGGCTGTGCCAATTACCACTGCGCCGTGTTGACCGAGCTTAAGCGCTACCGCCTGCCCGATTCCGCGGCTGGCACCGGTAACTAACGTTATTCTGTTTTCCATATCATTTCTCCATCATTACCAGAGCCATGACAACTTGTAATTAATATTCATTTGTTTAACTTGCCTTTAATTGATTAACAGCTTGCTTGATGGTTTCACTATCCGCCAGCGAGAGCTGTTGCAAATTTTGATCGATACGTTTATTTAACCCAGCCAGTACTTTCCCTGGTCCGCATTCGACCACGTGCGTGACGCCTGTAGCCGCAATAGCCCGGATCGTGTCGACCCAGCGTACTGGACTTACGAGTTGTTGCACCAATCGGTCTTTGATGGTTGCCGGATTGGTGTGAGATTTTACATCGGCATTGTGCAGAATTGGTAAGTCCGGCGCATGCAGCGGCACTTTTTCCAGTTGTTGTTTCATCTGTTCCGCGGCCGGCTTCATCAGCGAACAATGCGAAGGGATGCTCATCGGCAGCATGATCGCTCTTTTGGCGCCTTTCGTTTTTGCCAGTTCGATTCCTTGTTGAATGGCATTTTTGTGTCCGGCGATGACAACTTGGCCCGGAGCGTTGAAATTAGCCGGTTCCAGTGATTCGCTGTTACTTTGAGCGGTTATGTCGCGGCAGATGATTTCGATGATTGCATCGTCCAGTCCCAGAATTGCCGCCATTCCGCCGGTGCCTTCCGGTACCGCTTGCTGCATTGCTTGCGCCCGGTAGCGAACCAATGCCAGCGCATCGGCAAAACTCAAAGCCCCAGCCGCGACCAAAGCCGTGTATTCACCCAGGCTATGCCCGGCGATGATCGCCGGTTTTGTTCCGCCAAGATCCATCCATGCCCGATAAACCGCGATTCCCGCAGTCAACATGATTGGTTGGGTATTGACGGTAAGATTCAAATCGTCGGCTGTACCATTACTCACCAAGGACCATAAATCTTGCTTGAGAATATCGGAAGCTTCTGAAAAAGTTTCTTGAATGACGGGTAACTCGGCGTAACCGTTCATCATGCCAACCGATTGCGAGCCTTGCCCGGGAAATACAAATGAAAATGTCATAAATCACCAGCGTAGTAACACTGCTCCCCATGTAAAACCGCCGCCGACTCCTTCAAGTAACAGCAATTGATCTCGCTGTATACGGCCGTCCCGTACCGCGATATCCAGCGCCAGCGGGATCGAGGCCGCGGATGTGTTGCCATGCTTGTCGACCGATACGACAACTTTATCCATCGGTAATCCCAATTTCTTGGCGGTCGATTGTATTATTCTGATATTCGCTTGGTGCGGGATGAGCCAATCAATGTCGGTCGATTGCAGATTGTTTTTCTCAACCGCTTCCTGCACGACTTCTTCGAGCACTTTGACGGCAAATTTGAAAACGGCATTCCCTTCCATATTGATGTAGGGATTGCCTTGCACCTTTCCACCGCTGATACGCCCGGGGGCCGACAAAATATTGCTATGACTGCCGCTGGCATGGAGATGGCTTGATAAAATGCCGGGCTGATCGCTCTGTGACAGAACTACTGCTCCGGCGCCATCGCCGAATAAAACACAGGTGTTGCGGTCGTTCCAGTCGAGTATTTTGGAATAAATTTCACTGCCTACCACTAGGGCATTGCGGCATTTCCCGGAGCTGACAAACATGTCGGCCGTTGCCAGTGCATACACAAAGCCGCTGCAAACCGCCTGCACATCGAATGCCGGGCAATTTTCAATGCCCAGTTTATTTTGCAAGATGCACGCAGTGCTCGGAAATATCATGTCCGGCGTTGTCGTGGCGACGATAATCAAGTCGATATCGTCACTGCTGACGCCGGCAGCCTGCATGGCATTCTGGCTGGCATACAACGCCAAGTCGCTGGCAACCTGATCATCGCGTGCAATATGACGCTGCGTGATGCCGGTGCGGGTTCGTATCCATTCATCACTGGTATCGACCATACGTTCCAGATCGGCGTTGGTGAGAATTTTTTCCGGTAAGTAACTACCTGTACCTGTGATTCTTGAATACATTTATCTGGCCAATTTAATTAGAAGTGGATTGAGCGTGACGGGAAAACTCTGCGACCCGCTCACTGATATGCCGCAGCATGCCGCCTCGCACTTCATCGGCGGCGCGTTTGATTGCGAAACTGAAGGCATATTTATCTGCAGATCCATGGCTTTTGATGACGATACCGCGCAACCCTAAAAAACTGGCGCCATTATAGCGGCGATGATCCACCCGGTGCTTGAAGGATTTGATTACCGGCATTGCAATCACGCCGGCCAACTTAGTCAAGAGATTCCGCTTGAATTCTTGCCGCAAATAAGTTGCCAGCATTTGAGCCAAGCCCTCAGACGTTTTTAACGTGATGTTTCCAACAAATCCATCACATACCACGACATCGGTCGTTCCTTTATAAATATCGTTACCTTCAACGTTACCATAAAAATTGAGACCGCTACGGCGCAACAGCTCGGCAGCCTGTTTTACGACTTCATTGCCTTTAATTTCTTCTTCTCCGACATTGAGTAAGCCTACGCTGGGGAACGCTTTATTTTCGACTGAGGATACCAGCGAAGCACCCATGATACCAAATTGAAACAAATGTTCGGCAGTGCAATCGATATTGGCTCCCAAATCCAGAACGTAAGTATGGCCAGTGCTGGTGGGTAAAACGACTGCAAGTGCAGGGCGATCCACGCCGGGAATTGTTTTCAAGACGAACCGGGACGTTGCCAGTAGCGCACCGGTATTGCCGGCACTGATACAGGCCTGGGCTTCCCCTGTTTTGACAAGATTGATAGCCACGCGCATCGACGAATCTTTTTTGCCGCGTAAAGCCGCTGAAGGTGATTCATCCATGCCGACAACTTCACTGGCGGGGTGCAGGCGGATTCTCGGGCCAAAATCCGCTTTGACGGCGTGCAACTCGGCTTCAATCGCATCGGGAATTCCAACCAGAATGATATTAGCCTCGGGATCCTGCCGCAAATAATCCAGAGCGGACGGCACAGTGACATGGGGGCCATGGTCGCCGCCCATGCAGTCTATTGCTACAGTGATATCCAATTTCGGTGCTCTTGAGACTCGGAAAAGCTATATTTCAATGCGGTTTGTAGCAATAGGGAAAGATTTAATCGTTTTTGGTTTTGACCACTTTCTTGCCGCGATAATAGCCATTAGGGCTGATATGGTGGCGTAAATGAATTTCGCCGGTATGCGGCTCAACGGCTAATGGGGGATCGGTCAGGAAATCATGAGAGCGATGCATGCCGCGTTTTGAAGGGGATTTCTTATTTTGTTGAACAGCCATGTAAATTACTCCTTAAACTTAGTTTGCTTTCTTTAGTGCCGCCAATGCCGAAAAAGGATGCGCGGGATGTGCCGGTTGCGGGTTGTCGTCCAGATGATCGTCGGTTGCTTCCAATTCAAGTGTGCTGCATTCACCTTCGGCATGACGCGATGAAATGGAAAGACTCAGTATGACTTCTTCTTCGATTAAACTGACAACATCCAATTCAGGCGTTGCTAATATTGCTTCCACACTGTCATCATCATCCGCTTGATACAGTTCAAATTCATCTTTTGCAAGCAACAGGAATGTTTCAAGATCAATAGTATGAACTAATTTATCGAGACAACGCTGGCAGTTAAGGTGAATTTTGCCATTAATCTGCAAATGCAAGCCCGGTTTTTCGTTTTGATCAAACCGTCCGGTGATGCGGTAAATTATTTCTCCTTCCCGGTCAAACAGCAAGTCATGTAAGCGCGCAAGTTCATCCAACGGGATTTTATCATGGTGATTACCCGCATTTTTTACAAATTCGAGGGGATCAATAACAAACCGTACAGACATAAGGCGCGCATGTTATAGTTTTTAATCGTAAGTGTCAAAAAATACAAAAGGAAATTTTGAAAGCACAACAGATTACTGCAACAATAATACTGGGCTCCGGTTCGATTTATCGCAAGGAATTGCTGCAACGATTGCAAATTCCTTTTGATACCTGTAGTCCGCAGATTGAAGAAGCGCCGCTGGACAGTGAATTGCCCGGACAAACCGCTTGCCGTTTGGCTGAAGCGAAAGCGCGCGCAATTGCCGGTATCTATCCGCAAGCATTGATTATCGGTTCCGATCAAGTTGCTGCATTGGGTGACAAGTCTCTGGGAAAACCATTAAATCACCACAATGCAACCGAGCAGTTGCGTTTGATTCAAGGCCGGGAAGTGGTTTTTTATACAGCACTTTGCCTTTTGAACAGCGCTACCAACCGGTTGCAAAGCCATCTCTCGCCTTACTATGTGAAGTACCGGCCATTGAACGATCTGCAAATCGAACATTATTTGCAAATGGAGCAGCCTTATCAATGCGCCGGCAGCGCGAAATCGGAAGGATTGGGGATTGCATTGATCGAAAAAATGACAGGCGATGATCCAACCGGATTGATCGGATTGCCGCTGATCGCTCTGGTCGATATGCTGAAGGCGGAAGGGGTGCAGATTATTTGATATGCATCAATAAAAGCGTTTTTATCGTGATAACCGTCAATTGCAAAGCCAGGCATAATGTGGAATGATTATAGCGGAGTGAGATTTTCATTTATCTTTAACTGAGACATTCATGAGGAAATACAGAGCTTATCCGCTAATCGTTATGTTGGTTGTCAGCATATTGACGAACGGACTGAGCTTATCATTCCGCGGCGAAGTTTTCGCACATGAACTGGATCATGCCCGCCATGCGTTTTCCGCTGATCCCGCAACGCATCTGGAAATGCATCGGAACAACGTTGCCTGGGACGGCGTTGAATTGGATGCGGCAACGCATCTGTGTTTACATTCCTCAGGGCAATATCAACCGTTTTTCTTCAACTCCTTGCCTTCGGTGGCTGCCCAGAATATAACGGAAGTCATGACCGTTTTCATTTCTGAAGCAGTTCCTGAAACAATCCCGGATTTGCCGCTCCGGCCACCTCGCATAATCTTTCCAAGCTAACGGCGTTTCGGCTGTTTACATGCTGACTGCAAATTTTTAGTCAGCTACGGAACAGTCTAGTATGGCTCTGAACAAGAGCGTGATTCATACATGTTATGGCTCTGCGGGAGAATTTCATGAATTTAAGCGACCTGAATTCCACACGGTGGGTTGCATACGGGCAGCGGGTTTTACCGCTATGTTTTATCTTGATGATGGCTATTCCGCTGCGGATTGAAGCCGGTACCGACACTTTCAGCATTGCATCGGACCAATCCAATGAAAGGCCAACAGCCGTCCCGGTGCGTGATACCGGTGATTTGACGTTACCCGATGCAATCAACTTGGCCTTGACGCTTAATCCCGAATTGGCGGCATTCGCCAAGGAGATCTATGCGTTGGAAGGTGCGACTTTGCAAGCGGGGTTATTAAGAAACCCGGAATTGATCGTGAATGTCGAGAATGCCGGCAATATCGGGAAGTTGCAAGGTGATGTCAATTCGCCCGAATCAGTGGCTAAGGAAGTGACTCAGCAAACCACCACTATACGGATTGGCCAGTTGATCGAATTGGGCGGCAAGCGGGCGGCGCGGGTACAAGCCGCATTGCTGGGTGAGCAATTGGCAGTTGTCGATTTTGAGTCCCGGCGCATTGAAATGATTGCCCGGGTGGCGAACGTGTTTACCGAAGTGATCGCGGGACAAGAGCGGCTGAAACTCGCCGAGGAAACCCGGCGCCTGGCGCAGCAAGTGGTTGATACCGTAGTACTACGGGTACAAGCCGGTAAAGTGGCGCCGATCGAGGAAACTCGGGCCAAGGTTGGTTTGTCCAGTGCGCGCATTGAGTTCGAGCAAGCGCAGCGTGATCTCGTTTCAGCCCGCAAACGTCTGAGTTTGCTGTGGGGCAGCACTGCTCCGCAATTCGGACAAGCTCTGGGAAACCTGGAAATTTCAGTGGCTCCACCGGATTTTGATCTGTTGCAGCAACGGGTGCTGGAAAATCCGCTGGCGCTGCGGGCGCTAAAAAATATCGAGCACCGCAAGGCCTTGCTCGAAGTTGAGCGTACGCGCCGCATTCCCAATTTGACCGTGAGCGCCGGCGTGGTTAATTATGCGATGCTAGGCGGCAACACGGCAATTGCCAATATCGCCATTCCACTGCCGCTGTTCGACCGCAATCAAGGCAACATCAAGGAAGCGCATCATCGGGTCAGCAAGGCTGAAGACGAGCAAGCGGCACTAGCATTGCGATTAAAAACCGAATTGGCGCAATCGTTTGAAGCAATGTCGGCAGCATGGAATGAAATCACGATCCTGCGCGATGAAATCCTGCCAGGTGCTCGCAGTGCTTTTAGCGTAACCCGGCGCGGCTATGAACTCGGAAAATTCGGCCTGCTCGAAATGCTCGATGCGCAGCGTATTTTATTTCAGAACCAATTATTGTATGTGCGTGCGCTGGCCAATTATCAGCGCTTGGTCAATGACATCGAACGCCTGATCGCAGCGCCGCTCGAGAGTGTCAAGCCAGGAGTCAGAACTGGGCGGCAATTACCGGAGCTACCGTAATGAGGATAAACAACATGATGGATAAATCGCGCTGGATGCCGGTACTGATCGTCATTGTCATCGGGATTGTATTGGCAGCAATGATTCTGACACTGGAGAAGCCGTCGGCAATCAAATCGGCTGAGAATGGTTCTGATGCCGATGGAAAGTCGCCGGCGTCGCTTCAAGAAACCGGGCCAAGAGGCGGTAAATTGTTTACCGATAACGGTTTCGGTGTCGAGCTGACGATTTTTGAAAAAGGTGTACCGCCGCAGTTCCGGGTTTATCTGTACGACAACGGCAAACCGCTGGCGCCAGCGGCAGCCAAGGTTTCCATCAATCTGTCACGTCTTGGCGCACCGATCCAATTAATCAAATTTACGCCTGAGGCGGATTATCTGCTCGGCGATCAGGTTATTGAAGAGCCGCATTCGTTCGATCTGGCGATTGTTGCCGAGCGTAATGGTCAAATTTATCGCTGGGGGCACAGTCAAGTCGAAGCGCGACTGGAAATGACCGGCGATATGCTGCGTGCGATCGGTGTCGAAATATTGACGGCAGGTCCGGCGGTGATTCACTCGACCTTGAAATTGCCGGGCGAGATCGTGGTTAATCCGAACAGTGTCGTGCAAGTCGTGCCGCGTCTGCCGGGGGTTGTGGCGGCGGTGAATTACGAAGCCGGGCAATCGGTGAAAAAGGGCGATGTGATGGCGGTGATCGAAAGTCAGTTACTGGCCGATCTGCAAAGCCAATATTTGGCCGCGCAACGCCGCTTGGCTCTTGCCAAGACCGTGTATGAGCGGGAGAAACAATTGTGGCAGGAAAAAATTTCCGCTAAGCAAGATTATCTGGCTGCGGAATTGGCCTTTAGCGAAGCCCGGATTGCTTCCGATCTGGCGGCGGAAAAGTTGCGCGCCCTGGGGGTGCGGCCCGAGCCGGGATTGCATGCCAAGGACCTGACACGCTATGAAGTGCGGGCGCCGATTTCCGGATTGATTCTGTCGAAAACGGTCGCCCTGGGTGCGGTGTTCAAAGACGATATGCCGATTTTTACCGTGGCCGATATGTCCAATGTCTGGACCGCCGTGACGGTTTATCCGAAGGACTTGAGCATCGTCAGAACCGGCCAGAAAGCGCGCGTGACGGCAACCGCTTACGATGTCGAGGGAGAAGGTGTCGTCACGTACATTACTACTTTGATCGGCGGCCAGACGCGTACCGCCACGGCGCGGGTGATTCTCGATAATCCCGACGGTCGCTGGCATCCGGGTATGTTCGTCAGTGTCGAACTGGTATCGGATGAAATCGAAGTGCCGGTGGCAGTTTCGGCGCAAGCGATTCAAACGTACCGCGATTGGACCGTGGTTTTTGGCCGTTACGGCGATTATTTCGAAGCACGTCCGCTGGAATTGGGTCGCAGCGACGGTCATTGGGTGGAAGTGTTGCGCGGCATAACCGCCGGGGAGCAATACGCTTCCGGCAACAGCTTCGCGATCAAGGCGGACATGGACAAAGCGGGGGCCAGCCATGACCATTAAGGAAACGCTGATTAATTGCCCGCGCAAGCGATCGATGATGCTTGCAAGGAGCCGCCATGTTTGAGCGCTTACTGAAACTATCCATTTATCAGCGCGGCTTGATATTGGCGGCGGTCGCGGCAATGGCCGGGTTTGGCATGTACAACTATCTGAAGCTGCCGATCGATGCGGTACCCGACATTACCAACGTGCAAGTGCAAATCAATACCACCGCGCCGGGTTATACGCCCCTCGAAGCAGAGCAGCGGATTACTTTCCCGATCGAAATGGCGATGTCCGGCCTGCCCGATCTCGAATACACCCGCTCATTGTCGCGTTACGGCTTGTCGCAGGTGACGGTGATCTTCAAAGACGGCACCGATATTTATCTGGCGCGGCAGTTGGTCAGTCAGAGAATTCAGGATGTCAAAAGCCGTCTGCCTGTTGGGATTGTTCCGGCGATGGGACCGATTTCCACCGGGCTGGGTGAGATTTTCATGTGGACCGTCGATGCCGATCCGGATGCGCGCAAACCGGACGGCACAGCGTACACACCGATGGATTTACGTGAATTGCAAGACTGGGTGATCAAGCCGCGTATGCGCATGGTGAAGGGTGTCACCGAAGTCAACTCGATCGGTGGTTACGTTAAGCAGTACCATGTCTCGCCGTACCCGGAGAAATTGCTGGCAGTCGGCTTGACATTGCAGGATCTGGTGCTGGCGCTGGAGCGCAACAACCTCAATGTCGGTGCCGGTTATATCGAAAAAAGCGGCGAGCAATATCTGGTCAGGGTGCCGGGGCAGGTGGCAAACCTGGTCGAAATCGGCGAAATCATCCTCGGCAGTAGCCAGGGTGTGCCGATCCGCGTCAAAAATGTTGCCGACGTGCTGATCGGCAAGGAATTGCGCACTGGCGCCGCGACCCAGGACGGACACGAAGTGGTGCTGGGTACGGCGTTCATGCTGATGGGGGAAAACAGCCGCGTCGTTTCGCAAGCGGCTGCTGAAAAACTGGCTGAGATCAACCGCAGTTTGCCCACCGGGGTGACGGCGGCGGCCGTTTATGACCGCACTACGCTGGTCGACAAGACAATCAGCACGGTTTCCAATAACTTGCTGGAAGGCGCGGCGCTGGTGATCGTGGTGTTGTTCATTTCACTCGGCAATTTGCGCGCGGCGTTGATCACGGCATTGATTATTCCGCTGTCGATGCTGTTCACCATCAGCGGCATGGTGGCGAACAACGTCAGTGCCAACCTGCTGAGTCTCGGCGCGCTCGACTTCGGCATTATCGTCGACGGCGCCGTCATCATCGTTGAAAACTGCATCCGCCGCTTGTCGCTGGAACAGCAACGATTGGGCCGGCAACTGACACCCGATGAGCGTTTCGAGATCGTCTTCGACGCGTCCAAGGAAGTGCGGCGAGCGTTGTTGTTCGGACAAGTGATCATCATGGTGGTGTACTTGCCGGTGTTTGCATTGTCCGGTGTAGAAGGCAAAATGTTCCATCCGATGGCGTTTACGGTATTGCTGGCGTTGCTCGGCGCGGTGTTTCTGTCGGTCACGTTCGTGCCGGCAGCGGTGGCGATGTTTTTGTCCGGCAAAATGATGGAAAAAGAAGGCGCGGCAGTGCAGTGGGCGAGAAATATCTACGCGCCGGCGTTGGATGCGGCGCTGAAACATAAGGAATTGACGGTCACTATCGCAGTAGTTGTGGTGATTCTGCCGCTGCTGCTGACGACGCGCATGGGCAGTGAATTCATTCCGAGCCTGGACGAGGAGGATATCGCATTGCATGCGCTGCGCATTCCCGGCACCAGCTTGAGCACCGCGATCGATATGCAAAACGAGCTGGAGCAAACCATCAAGCAATTTACCGAAGTCAGCCGCGTCTTTTCCAAAATCGGCACGGCGGAGATCGCCACCGATCCGATGCCCCCGAGCGTTGCCGATATTTTCATCATCATCAAACCGCAATCCGAATGGTCGGGTAAATACCGCAGTAAAGAAGAATTGATCGCCGCAATGGATCAAGCGGTACGCAAAGTTCCCGGTAATAACTTTGAATTCACCCAGCCGATCGAAATGCGGTTTAACGAATTGATATCCGGCGTGCGTTCGGACGTCGCGGTGAAAGTGTTTGGTGACGATCTCGATGTCATGCTGACCATGGCCGAGCAAATCGAAAAAATCGTCAAATCGGTGCCCGGCGCGGCGGATGTGCGGGTCGAGCAAATCACCGGTCTGCCGGTGCTGTCGGTGCAAATGAACCGCGAAAAAATGGCGCGCTACGGCTTGAACGGCAGCGACGTGCAGGATGCGATCAATATTGCCATCGGCGGACGGGTGACCGGTCTGATTTTTGAAGGCGATCGCCGCTTTGAACTGCAAGTGCGGCTGCCGGAGCAATTGCGCAGCGATATCGAAACGCTCAAGCGGCTGCCGATCAAACTGCCGGTACCAGCCGCGCCTGGCGCGCAAAATATGCCGATGAACCCGGCGCTGGCGGGCGGCGGCCAGAATATTCCAGCCGCGCCACTGCCGGTGTATGTCGCGCTTGGTGAAGTAGCCGATTTGCACATAACCAAAGGCCCGAATCAAATCAGCCGCGAGAACGGCAAACGCCGCGTGGTGATTACCGCGAACGTGCGCGGCCGCGACATCGGCTCGTTTGTGATGGAAGCGGAGAAATTGATCGAACAGCAAGTCAAGATTCCGGCAGGCTACTGGTTGTCGTGGGGCGGGCAGTTCGAACAATTGCTGATGGCGGCGGACCGTTTGAAAATTGTGATTCCGCTGGCGCTTGGATTGGTATTTTTCCTGCTGTATACCATGCTCGGCAGTTTCCGCGACAGTTTGCTGGTGTTTAGCGCGGTGCCGCTGGCAATCGTCGGCGGTATCGTTGCTTTGTGGCTGCGCGATATTCCCCTGTCGATTTCCGCCGGTGTTGGCTTCATCGCCATGTCCGGCGTGGCCGTGCTGGATGGCTTGGTACTGTTGTCATTCATTCGCGACCTGCGGCAGCAAGGATTGCCGCTGGAACAAGCGATTCGTACCGGCTCGCTGCTGCGGCTGCGCCCGGTGTTGATCACTACCTGGGTCGAATCGCTCGGCTTCCTGCCGATGGCGCTCAGCACCAGTACCGGCGCCGAAGTGCAACGCACATTGGCAACCGTGATGATCGGCAGCACGCTGTCGCAATCGTTGCTGTCGTTATTGGTCGTACCGGTGTTGTATTTGCTGGTGCATCGAGGAAGTGCGGGGAAATAAAGAGGCTTCTGAGTACGGAACTCGAAGCTCCTCGTTGCATTTTGTTGCATTGCAACGAGGAATTGAGGTGATTCCGATGTACCGTTAAGGCACAAACTGGATTATTTTCTGCGGCGTAAGCTGAATCCGAGCAAGCCTAAACCCGCCAGCAGCATTGCATAGGTTTCCGGTTCTGGAACAGCCGATACCGTTAGTGAGCTGATATAAAATTGATCCGCATGACCGCCGCCGAATTTAAAGTAAAAATCTTGACCGGTGTGACTCAAAGCGAATTGACCGACATCTTTGGGCAACAAACCTGTGGTCCAGGTGGAATTGTCGAAGCTGTATTGGAAAGTTGCATTCGAAATCCAGCCGGTGGTGTTGTGTCCTTCCGCGCGGAAACCGACGGATGACAAGTCAACGGGTTGATCGAAATGCAACCAGATTTTTTCTTTTGATGTAATGTTATCGTCGCTGGTGTCAGTCTTTAGGTGGTAAACGCCCAAGCCCGCACCGATGGCATCTTTTCCTGAAAGCTTGCCGTTGTAGCCGTTATCGCGATCTTGGACAACTGCTGCGCCTGAACCGAAAGCGCCACCATCGTAGGAGCCTTTGGCGTGTACGGTCAGGCCACCGTTGGTGAAGGTCAGATCGCCGCTGAGCGACGAGGCGATGTTCGAACTGCACAGATCGCCGCCGCTACAAGCGATGCCGTCGGTTGGCAGGAAACCGGTATTGACGCCGCCACTGTATTTGAGGTTCGCAAAATCGAACACAACGGTTGGCATTGCAGCAACCGGCGCGCTCGTCAAAGCGAGTAATGCTAAAGCCGATAAAATACGCATTTTAATAAATTCCTTTAAGAGTTATTGTTTAGTTATTGATTCTTAATTATTCACAGAAACTCTTGGATTGCATAATTTTATCTTAATTATCAATTGTTTGAGAGTCCTATGAGCGCGGGATTATATCCACTTTTTTTGTAGGGATGTAATTTATTTTGTCAATAGGACAGTTTTACTGTTTCTTATTGCAAATGCCTTCATGTGATTCTGCTTTCAAAGATGCTTGGCACACCGGTTTTAATATCATACGCATTAAGCCACGATTTCGAACAACGCATCGACATTGGCATCCGCTGCGATATGCTCGGGGAAAATGAATCCTCTGGAATCGCGCGGGAAGACGATGTCGATTTCGCGGAAGCAGATATCGACGAACTCGGAACAAATGTAGGCGTCGTTATCACCGTGTTTGCCGAGACCGATGGTGATGCGGGCGATGATTTTGGCGATTTCGTCTTTGTCGTATTTCTTGTTGAGCGTGTCGGCGGCTTTGCCGAGCATCTGGTTGATTTTCGCGGTATCGAACGGTGCGTTGTGCCTGCCGAGAAAGATCCGGCCATTGTACGGTTCGCCGGAATTTTCGTAATCGCTCAGATACTGGCTCAACGGCACCATGCGCACGCCGTCGTCTTCGACGCTTTCCAGCAGCAACACGCGCTCGTTCCAGGTGAACACGAAGCCGACGTGGCTGAACATCGAATCGGAAAAATGCTCGATGATCCGGCTCATCGGATAATTGCCGGAAGCGAAGAAGATATCGCCGGTTTGAATGTTGTTGCGGATTTGCGGGTAGGCTTTACGTTCCAGTCCCTCGAATTTTTTCGTTCCCATGATCTGTCTCCCTTTGGATGAAATGTCGCACGGCGGATTGATGTCTTGTTCCCGCATTGTCTCCCAGTCACATTACCGGCGCAATCCACCCAACAAAAACGGGAGCCTAAGCTCCCGTCCTGGATCGGATGATGAATCCGGAGTTACGCTGCAATTGCTTTTCTGCGATAAGCCACGAATCCCAACAAACCCAAACCAAGCAACAGCATGGCGTAAGTTTCAGGTTCCGGCACGGCGGAGGTGAATGTGAAATTATCCCAGCCTAAGCCGCCGCCGTCGGTGATATTGTAAATGCGGATCGAGGTCACGTCATTAAACGCAGATAAATCAACCAGATCCGGCGTATTGAATATGCCGCCCACGGTGATGTTGTTGGTTGCGGCAAAAGCGCCGTTCACAAACACGTCGACCAGCGCCTGAACACCTGAGTTGTTACTGCCAACTGCCAGAAAAGACAGGCTGGATACCGGGTCAGCAAAACTCAGAATCGTTTCGCCCACGCAATTGATACCGGGGCTACCGGTGCATAAGAAATTCAGTCCGTCACCGATATTGGGCTGGCTGCTGACGATATTGACGTTAGAGCCGGTGGATGAAAATACCACTCCCGCATATTGATTGGTGATGACGGGACCGCTGAGGCCGACATCGCCCCATTCCTCAAAGCCGATGACAGTCGGCGCCGCACTTGCAATCGAAGTCATGCCCATTGAAGCGCCGATCGAAATAAAACCGGCTGCGATGGTGCGTTTTAAAGAATTCATTGTTTTCATACTATTCTCCTGTGATTAAGAAGCAGAAAACTAACCAAAACCGGCAGTTGCTGATGACCGGTTTCGTTTACATGGTATGCCCGCTGCCGGGCAATTGCAAGAGGTATTCTTCCAATCAGTACAGTGTGTTATGTCTGTTGAGGATTTGCCATTTCTAAAAAAGAACTGGAACAATAATCGCCAGCAATTTGTTTTTTGAAATGTCACTCTGCAGCCATTGCTGAAAAATCTTCCCGCTGCTGCAAAGACGATTTATCATCGGCGCGATGGTGCGCAGTTTGCCGCTTTCTACAACTCTCCCTGGATGATGGATGACCGATAATCCGTTTGACGCTTTCCTGTCGCATCACGGCACCGACAAACCGGCGGTGGAGCGCATTGCCGTCGCGCTGCACCGGCAAGGGCTGAGCTGTTTCCTCGATAAATGGGATATCGCGCCGGGCGATGAGTGGTTGCGCAATCTGGAGCAAGGATTGCGCAACAGCCGCTTTATCGTGATTTTCTTCGGACCGCACGGCATCGGCCCGTACCAGCAAGCGGAAGCCGACGCAGCGCTGCGGCGGCAAATCCAGCAGCGTCAGCATTGCGTCATTCCGGTGCTGCTGCCGGGCGCGTCGCCCGAACACATCGCGCAATGTTCGTCGTTTCTGCAAGGCGTCAACGCCTTGAAATTTCATGACCTGGATGATCCATTGCCGTATCGTCTGCTCGTTGGATTATTGCGCGGCGAAGATCCCGAGCGCTTGCGCCAATTGATCCGCGCCGAAGCGCAAGCGCCCGCCGATCTGCTGCAAACCTTGCAGTCCTGGCTGAGCGGTTTGTCTATCGGCTGGCAGGACGGCGAATGCATCGTCAGCGAAGGCCAAGGCCAACGTTGCCTCAACATTCCCGATCTCAGCGCCAGCTTCAACGCGAACAGCATCGAATACTTGCTGAGCTGGAAAAGCCGCTTGACCGGTCTGATCGGCCGCGAACACGAATTGCAAACCTTGCACGCTTGGGCGGACGCGCCGCAACAGATCAGTTGCCGCCTGATCACCGGCGAAGGCGGCACCGGAAAAACCCGGCTGGCGTTCGAGTTCGCCCGCCAATTGCGCGAACACAAAGGCTGGCAGTCGGGTGAAGCGCAAGGGCTGAGCGGCAGCTGGTATACCGGCGGTGCGGGAACGTTGCTGGTGATCGATTACCCGGAACAGCGCCCGGACAAGGTACGCGCATTGCTGGAAGCGCTCGCGTGCCAGCCGCTGACGTGCAAACTGCGTGTGTTGCTGCTCGGGCGCAACGGCGATTTCCTGCAACAACTGACGCAAACCGCGCAAGAAATCATCGCACCCGGCTTCGAATTGACCGGCCTGGCCGATGGCGCAGACACCAATGCCAATGCCTGGCAATTGTTTCAGGAGGCGTGGAAACAATTGCACCAGCGGCAACGATGCGCCGCGCCGCCGCTGCCGCTCACACAAGCCGACTTTCACCATTGGCAGAAGCGCCACACCACGCACCAGCGTCCGCTGTTCGTGCTGGCGCTGGCCGTACATGGCATGCAGCAGCCCGGCGCGCACGAGCTGAACGCACCGGAGATTCTGCGCGCCTTGGTGCAGCAATACGAAATCAATCGACTGGTCAAGGAAGCCAAGCTGCTGCAGCTCGATCCGCATTGCCTGGTCATGCTGCGCGCGCTGGCCGCGATCGCCGGTAAACTGCCGGGTGAAGCGCTGCGTCAGTTGATCCAAGCGAGCGAAGCGCTGCCGCTCGATATCCGTCTGCCCGCGCTGAATCAGCTCAAACAAACCAGCCTGTGGCTCGATGGCGGCATTCCTGCGTTGCAACCTGATCTGCTCGCCGCCGATTTGCTGCACCACGCATTGACCGAAATCACCGGTGACCAGGCCGGTGCATGGCAATACTGCGCACTGGCCGCCGCTGCGGATAGCCGTGAAGCCAGCTCCATGCTGGGGCGGCTGATACACGACGCGCAGTTCATTTTGCAACGAACGTGGCCATTGCAAGCGTTGATCGGCTGGGTGGTTCAAGATGACGAACGCAGTGCTTTAATCGTTGTTGCGTTACGCCGGATTAAACTGGAGCGCAGCCTGCTGCCGCTGGCCATCGCAACCGGGCAAAAAGCGGTGCAAGCTCACGAGCAATTGGCGCAAGCTGATTTTGGCAGGTATGGTTCGTATTGGGCGGATAGCCTCAATAATTTATCGATTTGTTTAGTTCGGAGCGGACGGCGTGAGGAAGGGTTAGCTGCGATAAAATGCGCGGTGGATATTTATGAACAATTGATGTGTGAGTCTGACGGTGGTTCTGCTACATATGGATCGGATCTGGCACTAAGTCTGAATAATTTATCGAATCTTTTGGGTGAAAATGGACAACTCAAGCAAGGGTTGGTGACGATTGAACGTGCAGTGGTAATTCTTGAGCAACTAGCGAAGGAGAACTTTAAGGAATACGGTTTAGTATTAGCGAATAGTCTTAACAACTGGTCGATTCGTCTGGTGGAAGATGGGCAGTACCAGAAAGCTCTGGAAGTGAGTAAGCGTGCAGTGGAAATCTACGAACAATTGGCGAAATCTAATCCTGCCACATTGCTTGATACAGACCTGGCAAGTAGTCTCGATAGCTTGTCGACTTGTCTGGCGGAAAATGAGGGAGGCGCAGAAGCATTGACTGTGATCGAACGCGCGGTAGCAATCAGCGATCAACTGGCGCAAGCCAATTTCGCCGCGTACGGCCCGGCTCTGGCGGCGAGCCTCAACAACTGTTCGGTTCGTCTAGCGGAGAACGGGCAACATGTGAAAGCATTGGCAGCGAGTAAGCGGTCAGTCGAGATCCGTGAGCAACTCGCAAAGTGCGACTCCGACGCGTACGCCTCGGCTTTGGCAATGAGCCTTAACAACTGGTCGATCCGTCTGGCGGGGGACGGGCAGCGCGCAGAAGCGCTGGCAGCGATTGGGCGTGCGGTGAATATTTACGATCAATTGGTGCAAACCAACTTTGCTGCATACGGCGCGGCTCTGGCGAATAGTCTTAAAAACTGGTCGATTTACCTGACGGAGAGTGCAATGCCGACTGCTGAGGAAGCCAAACAGTTAAGTGATATTGGAACGCGGTTGCGCCAAATCAAGCGCCGCGTGCGCGACGAAGGTGTTCAGGTTCCTGCCTATCTTGCTGGATTATTTGAATCCGGCGAACCGGATGATGGCGATTGACGATGGCTGCTTGCCGGCGGTAATGGTATCGCAATCAAACCGAGCGATTAAGGAAACGCTGATTAATTGACTACACGAGCGAATCACTTCGTTGCGCGGTACTCGCTCCCTTGCCTATCTAGTAAGATATGTCTCGGTTGCTGTGTTCCGTGCGCCTCGTGCTTCATCTCGTTCGCCGAATTAATCAGCGTTTCCTTAGCGTTTTGCCGCTGTGCTATCGCTCAACCGCATGGTCAGCGCAATCCGTTTGCGCTTTTCATCGGCTTCCAGCACCTTGACCGTGACCACTTGCCCGACTTTCACCACCGCATGAGGATCCTTGATGAATTTATCCGCCAGTGCGGAGATATGCACCAGGCCGTCCTGATGCACGCCGATGTCGACGAACGCGCCGAACGCGGCGACGTTGGTGACCACGCCTTCGAGCACCATGCCGGGGTGCAAGTCCTTGATCGATTCGACGCCTTCCTTGAACGTCGCGGTTTTGAACGATGAACGCGGGTCGCGGCCGGGTTTTTCCAGTTCGTGCAGGATGTCCTTGACGGTCAGCAGACCGGATTGCGCCGTGGTGTATTTTTCCGGACGGATCGATTTCAGCGCGGATTGATTGCCGATCAGTTCGCTGACTTTCAGGTTGATGTCGGCGAGAATCCGCTCGACCAGCGGATACGATTCCGGGTGCACGGCGGAAGCGTCGAGTGGATTGTTGCCGCCTGGAATGCGCAGGAATCCAGCCGCTTGTTCGAAGGTTTTTTCGCCCAGGCTGGGGACTTTCAGCAAGTCGGCGCGTTTGGCGAAGCGGCCCTTGCTGTTGCGGTGCGCGACGATGTTGTGCGCGATTTTGCTGTTCAGCCCGGCCACATAGCGCAACAACGCCGGGGACGCGGTGTTGACGTCGACACCGACGGCGTTGACGCTGTCTTCCACCACGGCGTCGAGTGATTGCGCCAGCTGGCTTTGATTGACGTCATGCTGGTACTGCCCGACGCCGATCGATTTCGGGTCGATCTTGACCAATTCGGCGAGCGGGTCTTGCAGCCGCCGCGCAATCGACACCGCGCCGCGCAGCGACACGTCCAAATCCGGCAATTCCTCAGACGCCAGCTCGGATGCGGAGTACACCGAAGCACCGGCTTCCGACACCATGATCGACGTCAGTTTGAGTTGCGGATATTTTTTGCTCAGCTCCTTGGCCAGATGATCGGTTTCGCGCGATGCGGTGCCGTTGCCGATGGCGATCAGCGTGGCTTGATGGCGCTCAGCCAGTTGCTTCAGCGTGTGCAATGCGCCATCCCAATCGTTTCTCGGCGCGTGCGGATAAATTGTCGCGGTGTCGAGCACTTTGCCAGTCGCGTCCACAACCGCCACCTTCACGCCGGTGCGCAAGCCCGGATCCAAACCGATGGTGACGCGCGCACCGGCGGGCGGGGCGAGCAGCAGGGCTTTGAGGTTCTGCGCGAACACGCGGATCGCCTCGGTTTCGGCGTTTTCTTGCAAGTTGCCCATCAATTCCGTTTCCAGATGCGCAAAGATTTTCGTGCGCCAGGCCTGGCGCACGGTGTCGATCAACCAGTCATCCGCCGCGTGTTTCTGGTCGCGGATGTTGAATGCCCGCGCGATCATCAGTTCGCACGGATTCAGCGTCAGGTTGCGGGATTTGTCTTCCAATTCGGTATCTAGCAGCAGCTTCAGTTTCAAAACACCTTCGCGCTCACCGCGCAACAGCGCCAGCGCGCGATGCGACGGGATTTTGCCGATCGCTTCGCTGTACTCGTGGTAATCGGTGTATTTGGTGTCGTCGTCTTTTTTGTCCTTGGCGGCTTTCGCTGTCAGCACGCCGTGCGCGCGCAGGTAGTCGCGTAACGTTTGCAACAACGGCGCATGCTCGGCGAAACGCTCAATGAGAATATGCTGCGCGCCTTCCAGCGCCGCTGCGGCATCGGCGACACCGGGATTGTCGCCTTCCTCACTGGTGAACGGCGCTTTCAGATACTTCGCCGCCTCAACGAGCGGATCGAGCCGCGGATCGTTCAACAGGCTATCCGCTAATGGTTGCAAACCAGCCTCATGCGCGATCTGCGCCTTGGTGCGGCGTTTCTTGCGGTACGGCAGGTACAAATCCTCCAGATGCGCTTTGTCCGTTGCGTGCGTCAACGCATCGAGCAATGGCGGCGTCATCTTGCCGAGTTTTTCAATCGCCGCAATGATCGCCCCGCGCCGCTTCTCCAGCTCGCGCAAACTGTGCAAGCGCTCCGCCAGCAACCGCAACTGCGCATCGTCCAACCCGCCTGTCGCCTCCTTGCGGTAACGCGCAATAAACGGCACCGTCGCGCCATCGTCGAGCAATTGCACGGTGGCTTGGATTTGCGAGAATTTAACCGCGAGTTCGGTGGCGAGGCGTTGTTCGATGGATGGCAGCATGAGGGTGTGTTTCGGTCGTTGAAGTGGGTAGGGATGGTAAACCAAGAGGCGGTGGGGTCGCAATATCTTACTATCGAGCCGGATTGTGCGATTTCGATCCCGGTTGCGTTAATTCATACCGCTTTATTCAATGATAATCCAATAGAGACCTTTGCACGGTTACTGCGCGGCACGATAATTGCGTTAAAAATTCGCGAAAAATGCTCATTTACCTCGTGTAAACTCCGCTTTTTCGCAAATTTTTGCCTTATTCTCGTACCGCTCATGACACCGTGCAAAGGTCTCCAATAGTTGTTGCGTTGAGCAACCGCGAGAAATTGCACTGCTACATCCCGTCCATCGATGGGTATTCTGTGTTGTCAATCAAACTGAATCGTATAGAAAAGATCCACCGCGCTGTCTTCACCCGCTTGGGTGACAACGGTGACTTTGGGCGTCAGATTGTAAGTCAATTTGGTGATACCTATCGTCGTGGCGGTTAGGCCGCGTTCATAACTCAAGTATGCGCGCGATGAGATGCGTTTGCCGATCACGCCAATTTGTCCGCTCAAAGAGCTGCCAACCCCGGCTTGCTTGAACGTGATCTCGTCGACACCGAGTGCTTGGGTAATCCGGTCGGTGAGACCGCTGCCGGATTGGCCGCCGAGTATCGAACCGGCAGCCGACAGTAATACCGACGTATCGAGTCCGCTGGTGTCGGGTTTCCGGCCCAACACGATCCAGGACAGCTTCTCGGTATCGGGAACTTCCGGCGTCGACACCAGTTTCACGCGCGGGTGGCGGACTGATCCGGCGATTTCGACACCGGCTTCGACTGCCAGACCCTCTCGCACCGCCAGCACATTCAGGTTCGGATCGTCGAGCGAACCTTGGAAGCTGACGATGCCACGTCTGACTTTCAAGTCCTGGCCGTATGCCTTGAATGCGGCGTCCTGGGCGGCGATGACGCCGGTGAGCTTGAGCGGCTGATTGCCGCTGCTGCGGGCTTGCAGTTGTCCGGTCAGACGACCTTCCAGGCCGGAAGCACGGATATAAAACTTCTCGCTCAAATTAAGATTCATGTCTAAATCCAGCGCCAGTTTTTGCGGCTGTTGCGCTGACGGGACATTCACCAGCACGATATCGTCCGGTAACGCCGGGCGGTTTTCCGGCGGTTGCATGATCAATCCCGCATCGGTTCGTAAGCCGCCGGTGACGCTGAGACGGTTGTTTTGCAAGTGGATAGCGCCTTGACCGGAAGTGACAATCCAGTAATCGGTTTTATGCGCAAGCGGCAACCGGTCGAGGGAGAAATCGAACTGACCCGAAGTGCCGGTTAATCCGATTTTGCCGCTGACAGTCAACGAACCAGCCGTATCCTGCAGCGCCAGGTCGCGGAACAGGCGGTTGTCCGGCGGCGCTGCATGGGGACTGGCAAAATGCAACCGGTCGATGTGCAAATCCGTTTGCTGAAAACGTGCGGCCAGAGTACCTTGCTGCAAGCGGATTCCTTGTTCCAGTAAAGCCAGGCTTAAATTCGTACCGGCAACCGTGCCGTGGATATCGGGTTGCTGCAAGGTGCCGTGGATACCGGCCTGGATCCGCAATTCGCCATCGGCGTGCAGGTTATTGCCGGATGCGTTGAGCCATTTCAAGCTGGTGAGGGTGGCGTGGATATTACCCTGTAGCGGCGATTCCTTGGCAATGGACCACTGTGTTTTCTTTGGCTGCAGCGGCAGCGTCACCTCCGCTCGAACGCTCCCCAGCGCTTCGCTGTTCAGCGCGAATTGTCCGGACAAGCTTCCGTGCCGTGCGGTTGCTTGCAGTTGCAATTGTTGCAATCCCAACGGTTGCGGCACATCGCCGGGCAAATGCCAGTCGCCGCGTTCGCGTTGAATATGCAATTCGCCTGTCAGTTGCGCGGCGGCATCGAACTGCCAGTGGCCGCCCAATTGCAGCGGAGCGTCTTTTGCGTGCGCCGGTGTGCCGGGCAATAGTGCAATGCCGGTGAAATCGCCGCGGGTTTTCCAGCTGCTGGGTGTCCAGTGCAATTGCTCGATACGGACCGATCCGCTGGAAATCGACAGCGCTGCATCGTTCAGCGAAAACAACGTGGCGCTGGCCGCGAGTGCCGCCGGTGCCAGCAGGCGGACCGGTATGTCCCCGGTGGCGGAAAGCTTGGTCAACTGACCCTGCCAGCGCAGCGGTAGCCCCGGCTTTGCAGGACTCAAGCTGCCGCTTGCCGCCAATTGAACGGCGGTATCTTTATTGATAGTGGCGTTGATCGCTAGATGGTGACCGGCGGTTTTACCGTCGAGGATGGCGGATAACTGCCTGATCGTTGCTTGTTCGTGCGCGCGGTAAGTCTCCACGGCAAGGTTCAGCGCAATGGTGTCTTTTTGATGCCATCGTGCGCTGGCGGAAATGCCCGAGAGTTTTTGTTTGCCGGGTAATTCCAGCTGTTTGCTGATCAGTTTCCAATCGAGATCGGGCGCTTGCATCGTGCCGCGGAAAATAAGCTGCGTCTGCAAGTCGCCGGATATACCCAAACCCAGTTGCGCCAACGCTGGGGCATTCACTGTCAGTTGGGCATCGTGCTGTTCGCCGTCCATGCGGCCGTGCGCGAGCAAACGGTTTGAGCCTGCCAGCAACTCAGCCTTGCCACTGAAGCGGCCGGTACCGGTGAATGCGATCTCACCCGAACCGTTGACCGGCGATTTCCCCAGGCGGCTGTTGTGGATGGCATAGGTTAAAGTGCCACTAGCTGCCGGAAGCAATTGACCGGATGCCTGTAGGGTGGCGTTCAGGTTGGAATCGGCGGTCTGAATAAAATCCGCGTTGTTGAAGTTGATCAACGCTCCCGACACGTCAAACATTTGTTCTCCGGTCAGTTGTAGCTTGCCTTGACCGGTCAAGCGCGAGCGGTTGCGTTGTAAATTGAACTGTTCGAGTATGAGTTCACCGGCGGTATGAGTAATTCCGGCGGTCAAGCGCAGCGACCGGTCGCGCAGATCGGCACGGGCGGATTGCTTGTCCGCATCGCCGGTGAGTTCGATCTTGCCCGAGATGGCAGCGCTTTGCAGGCGGCTGTCCAATTGCTGCGGATCGATCCGCTCGACCGCCAAATCCGCTGTGAGGACGTGCTTATTCCAGTCCCAAGTCAGTTGTCCGCGCACAACGCCACCCTTTCCGGATAACGCGCGAATCTCCGGCAGCGCCAGCAATTGTGAGGAGATCAGTGCGCGGGCATGGATGGCCGACAGCGGGATGCCGCCTTGATCGAGCGGTGCGGGTGCATAATTTTCGATGTCGATATTACCTGTCAATTGCCCGGCCTCATTTTGCGTCAACTGTGCCGACACCGACAGCTTCGCTTGCGGCGCGGTTGCCGCAAAATCACCCGGATTCCACTGTTGCAGGATGGCGTGCAGTTGCGTAACCGGATTCGCGGCAAACGGTTGTAACTGCGCTTGCAGTGTCATATTGGCTGCGGGCGGGCGGCTGGCGGATTGAATCGTGAGCTGCTCCAAATTGCCGGTGACGGTGGTGTCGATGCCGCCCCATGAACCGGCGGCGATGGCGCCGATACGCGCATTCAGTGCAAACGGCGCGTTGCCGTCAAGTTCCGCTTGCGATTCGACGGTTGCCCACGGTGTGGTGAAGTTCAGTTGTTTGAGCCGGTGATACTGGCCGTCGCTTTCCAGTGCCAGTGTCAGACCGGTGATTACCGGCGTGGCATTTTTCTGGGATGCCGCATTGAGATGAATGGCATCGGCAGTCATGATTGCAATCGATAATCCGAACGGCAGCAGTAAGCTATCCGGCGGTTGCGGGGTGGCAGGCGCGGTATCAACCGCGTGCTGATCGATGCGGATCGACGCCAGCGCCAGCTGCTGGATGCTGATCTGCCGGTGAAACAATTGCGCCGGATTCCAGCGCATGTGGAGATTCTGTAGCGTCAATGCCAGTTCAGCGTTGCTGAAATGAATAGTTTCAACGTGCAGGTCTTGCAGCGTGCCGTGCACACCGGCCAGCCGGATCGTGCCGCCGCTCCAACGGTTAGCAGCCGCAGCGGCCGATTGCAATCCGGATGTGCTGTACAGCAACCAATAACCGGCAACGGCCGGCAGCGCCAGCAAAAGCACTAGGCTGATCGCCAGCTTGCGATAGCGCCGCGCGGTTTTAGGGGGAAGCGGGTTTTTAGTGTGTTGATCGATCATGAACGGCTTTACCTTATCAAAAAGCGACAGCCATTGAGAAATGCACGCGCAGTGAGCCGGTTTCGTGCCCGCGCGCCAGATCGAGCGCAAGCGGTCCCGCTGGGCTGCGCCAGCGTACTCCCGCGCCGTAGGCGAGAAACATTTGCATGTCTTGCCAGCGGTCGGCCGCGCTGCCGATGTCGGCAAATGCCGCTGCGCCCCATTGCTGGGTCAACCAATGGGTATACTCGGCGGTGCCGGTCGCCATCACCCGGCCACCGACGACGGCATTGCCTTCGTGGACACCGATGCCTTTGAAATCATAACCGCGCAGTGATTGAATACCGCCGGCGCGGAACAGATATTCCTGCGGAATACCGAAACGTGACGAGGCCAGTGTATAACCGGCTTCCGTCCGCAGGAAAAATGTATCGCGTGATCCCACCGGCCACCAGCTTTGATGCCGGGCATAGGTGCGGATAAAATCCTGATCCGATAGTAATTGCTGACTGCCGCCGCCGATGCGCACCTCGGTGATATCGCCGCGCCGGATATTGACCGGATCGTCGACCACTTGCCGCCGCCAGCGCCAATCCAGCACCAACGCTTCGTTGATTTGATTGATTGCGCCGTCGGGTTTTTTATGCTCGCGCTGCCAATTCAAACCGAGTTGCATGAATAGCGACGGTGTCTGGTAATTGCGCGAAACACCGATTTTCTGTTCGACGGTTTTCAGGCCCTCGATATCGGTCATTTGCAGGCTGGCGCCGAGCGAATGATTGACGTGGTTTTGATCGGGCAAAGTGTCGATTCCCGCTAGAAACGTTTGCCGCTTTTGCTCGAGGCGCAGCAGGCTGGTGAGATTCCAGGCGTGATCGAGAAAATTATGATGGCGGTAATTGATTTCGCCGCGCGCGCCATTGTTCGAGCTGTAACCGGCGCCGAAAGCAAAACGCTGCGCTTGCGCTTCCGTCAGCACGACTTGAACCGGCGCTGCTTGATGCAGCGCGATATCCGGCGAGATGCTGACCGATACGGTACTGAATTGCGGCGCTTTCTGCAGCAGGATTTGATATTGATGCAGCAAATCGCGCTGATACTCATCGCCTGCTTTGAACGGCGCGAGCCGGGTGACCAGTGTTGCATCGTAGCGTTGCAAGCCGGTGATCTGGATATCGCCGAAGTAGAACACTGGCCCGGAATCAACGGTAATCACCAGATCCGCGCGCGCCTCGCCGGGGTCGATGCTGGCCTGGCTGGCGGTGATCGTCGCTGCGGCGAATGCTCGTTGTGTCAGGTCATCGATCAACGCCGATTTTGCCTGCTCCCAAATGGCGGAGCGGAACGGTTGCCCGGCGCTGAGAGGCCAGGCGGCGCGCAGCCGTTCGATGCGCTTGCGGTGGTTTTCATCGCCATTGGTAATGTCACCGGAAAATTCAATCGTGACCGAACCGACGCGCGTCAATTCTCCGGGATCGACGGTGATTTCAGCACTCTTGGTTAAGGTTTGTGTTGTGGGCTGCGCGATGGACACTACAGGATCGAAGTAACCCTCGGTTGCCAGGATGTCGCGAATTTCCTTTTGCATGCGGTGCAGAAAAAATAATTCATCATAGTCGCTGGCAAACGGTTCCTTGGGGAATTGAATGTATTTTTGCAGCATTTCCTTGACCGCAGCCGGCGCCGACAACGTGACGATCGCCGGATTGCCGGATGATCCCGATGTTTCCTGGGCCATCGCCGGGAGGGGAAGGACGCTGGCCAGCATTAGCAGCGCAATCCAATAAAATCGGTGTTTCAGAGAAGTAATTGGCAATTGAGAATTAGAGCGATGACTTTCCGGTGATGAGAAAACCTGCCGCTGTTTTGCAAATGGATGTATGTATTGAGGTTGATAGCAGTCGAAGGGTTCCATCACGCAAGCGAATGACTCAGCGAATTGCCTGGTAATCTGTAAACTGCTCGATTGCCGCAATCCGAACCGGTCACCGGAAGTCAATTCGCGCTAACGCGACCGGAAATGACGTCAACGCGCCGGTCGCTGCCAATGAGTAAGGTGCGATAACCGCAGCGCATCGCACCGTTTTTCTGATTGATGCGCCTCCTTGCAGCCGGCGCATCCTACCGGGCTCTGGGCCAATGATCGGGATTGCAGGTGTCGTGCAAAACGGCCAAAACATATATCAAGTCATGGCGCACGACATAAAACAAACCGTAAGGAAAGCGAGGAAGGAGTGCGCGATGCACTTTGGGGATGATTTCTGCATAAAGCAGGGGTGCTTGTTCCAGACTTTAGTTGTAGCTCAATAGCGGCGACAAATTCTTCACCTAGTCCAGGGTGTTGCGTTTCATACCACGTGCGAGCTTCTCCAATTTCCCGTAATGCACGTACGGAAAATTTCAGACGGAACGCCATGAACCATCATTCAGGTGCGATTTGACTTGCTCCCATGAAAACCCGGCATCGGGATTTTCTTCAAATTCCGCCAAGCGGGCTTCCAGTTCGGCTTTTAGCTCGGGGGATATGTCAACTGTTTCAGGCATAGCCGCGACGCTATCCCAAATGAGCTCAACGAGGCGGATTCGCTCCTGCACCGGTAATTGAAGAATGTCGGCAATGGAAATATTTTTCATGGCAATGATTGTACGCTATAAAAATTTTAGTGCCACAAGCAATTGTTTAGATGGAGATTGTTTCGTTGTTATCTGGCGGTCCGGCGGATATAGCCGCCTGCGCCGCCGTTATCATCGCACCGTCACGAGTAGGGTGCAATAACCGCAGGGCATTGCACCATTTTTCCGATTGATGCGCCTCCTTGGGTCGGCACATCCTACCGTGCTTGTTCGGTGCAATGCTTTGTTAGCTTTCAGGTATGGTATTTATGGTCTATGTTCGTCTGCTCGAATGTACACAGCATAAATTGATTTTGAGCGCTTAGTCCGGCCAGACTGCGGCGCTATCAGGTTAAGCCATACTTCGCCTTTTGAATTGCGTGGTTCTATTGAGATTATTCTCCAAACACACGCAAAATTTATATAACTTAAGTGAATCAACATTCCTACACGCAGTTGTCCTGTAGGAATGCGTTGACCCTCATTGTGACGTTTTTTGTAAAAACTACTCGCCATGCGATAACCTTTTTCTGTGTGGCTAACTAAAATTAGGCATTCAAAATGAAGCAATATAATGCATCATTCGATTTTCGATATATCACACCTATTGACTCGGCACAATAATACTTGAAATTTATGAATCGCCCCCCATCTTGTTGAAATGGAAAAAGACGACGCAAGATATTCGACGCTGGAGCAACTGCATGAACGGCGCAAGCAAGTGGTGCGG
>WBZO01001159.1_pt1 | contig 44009 bp, 33 predicted proteins | sample 5204261 | NCBI WGS metagenome assembly WBZO01 (sample SAMN12412400, study PRJNA552823) | activated sludge metagenome | isolation source: activated sludge from anammox sidestream of wastewater treatment plant... | place: USA: North Carolina | collected 2017-09
AGGCTAGGAATGGAACGCGTCCTGGGGGTAGCGCGAGCTTGCCGGCCCACATCGATATTGGCGACAGTGGAACGGTCCGATGAGAACCGCGGCATCCGTCCCGCTCCTCCTCTCCTTCTTCTTGTCGTCGTGCGGGGCCGGTCCCGAGCCCGCGCGCGCGCCGGTCCAGGCGCAGCCGAAGGTCGTCGCGAGGCCTGCGCCCGGACCCGTCCGCTGTCCGGCGACGGTGGATGCGCGCGATCTCCTCGCCCGTCATGCGAAGGCGTTCGGAGCGCACGACGCGATCACGAGCGAGCTGCCTCGCAGCATGCGCGGCGACGTGGAGGTCGATGGCAAGCACGGTGCGATCGTCGTCGTGCTGGCGAAGGACGGGTTCCGCTCCACGACGGCGATCGGCGGAGTCGCCGCCGGCATGGGGATCGATCCCGAAGGATCGTGGGAGCTGCCGATGGGCGCGGGCGTCGTCGAGCGGCTCACCGGGCCGGCCGAGGACGGCGAGGTGCACTTCGAAGGATGGCTCCTCCGGCGCGGGTATCTGAACGCGAGCCCCGATCGCGTCACGTGCGTCGACGAGAGCACGGGCGCGCGCGTCGATCTCGCGTTCGGCGCGGAGGCCCTCGCGTCGCCGACGCTCTCGTTCGATCTCGCGAGCGCCTCGCTCCTCGCGGCGTCGCATCGCCAGACGGACGGACGCGTCTCGCGCATCACGTTCGAGGGCTGGAGCGACGCCGACGCGAAGGGCGTCCGCTGGCCGAAGAAGGCGACGACCCACCCCGCGAGCGGCAGCCCCGCGACGGTGATCTACGAGCCCGCCAGGGCGGCGACGTGCGGCGACGACTGCGCGCGCGCGCCGAAGAGCCCCCTCACGATCGCGTGGCCGGCGACGGGGCGCGCGAAGATCCCGCTGTCGTTCGTCCGTCGATCGCTCCTCGTGCGCGCGAGCCTCGGCGGCCGCGAGCTCGACGCGCTGCTCGACTCCGGCGCGAGCATCACCGTGGTCGACGCGACGACGCCCGCGGGACTGACCTTCGTGCCCGCGTTCAAAGTGGAGGGCGCGAGCGCCACGCAGAAGATCAAGGTCGGGGTCGGCGCGCTTCCCTCGATCGCGCTCGGCGCGCTGACCGCGAGCGACGTGCCGACCGCGAGCGTGCCCATCCCCGCGCTCGATGCGATGGGCAAGCGGCGCCCCGAGGTGATCCTCGGCTACTCGTTCTTCGCCTCGAGCGTCGTGCGCGTCGACTACAAGAGGAGCGAGATCGTCTTCGCGCCGCCGCGGACCGCGCTGCACGCGCCCGATGCGCGCTCGGTGCCGCTGCGCGTCGCGGGCGGCAAGCTGCTCGCCGAGGCGACCGTCGAGGGCAAGCCTGCGTGGTTCGAGATCGACACCGGCAACACCGGCGCGCTCGACCTGTATCGCAGGTGGGAGAGCGCCCACGCCATCCCCGGCGATCGACCGATGATCTCCGTGACCGGGCGCTTCGGCGCGGGCACGAAGGAGACCGCCGCGCGCTTCTTCCGGCTGAAGAGCGCGTCGCTCGGGCCGATCACGCTCGAGGGCGCGCTCGTGCACGACGGCGATCCGCCCGATCCCGGCGACATCGCCGGGCTCGCGGGCAACAGCCTCTTCGCGCGCTGCGATGCGATCGTGATCGACCACCACGCGCGCAAGCTGTACTTCGAGGGCGCCTGCGACCGGCGCGTGCCCGAGAACCTGATGATGTGGCGGTTCGCGAACAAACCCGACCCCGCGCATCCGAAGAGCCCGTGGGTCGTCGATTTCGTCGTGCCCGGCTCGTCGATCGATCGCGCGAAGATCGCGAAGGGCGATCGCGTCGTGTCGGTCGGGGGCAAGGCGGTCACCGACGATCTCGCGGCGCTCGAGCCGATCGAGACGCAGCCCGAGGGCACCAAGGTCCCCGTCGTCCTGCTGCGCGACGGCAACGAGCTACGCGTCGTCGTCGAGCTCCGGCCGATCCTCCGCTGACGCGCCGAGCTCAGTCGAGCTTCACCGAGTAGACGAAGCTCGCCTTCGGCGCGCGCGTCATGCGCTCGGTGATCACCTCGTGCACCTTCTTCTTGTCGCCGGTGACGTCGACGAACTCCTTGATGAGTGCCTCGGCGCGGGCCTTGTCGCCCTTGCCCTTCACCTGCGCGACGTCGGCCATGAGCGTCTTGATCGCCGCGGGCATCTTCGCCGGCGTGATCGAGAAGCAGCCCTTGTCCTTGCCGTTCGCCGCGTCCTCGTCGGCCTTCCACGCGATCGCGCCCGCCTTCATGAACGAGCCGAGCTGGATCGCGGCGAGCTGCGAGTACTCCTTCGGCTTGTGCTCGTCGGTGTACATGCCGCGCGAGATGTGGCCGAACGCCCAGTAGACGTCGCGCACGTGGGCCTTGTCGGCCTCCTCGCGCGTGATCTGCTTCTTGTCGACGAGCCAGTCGGTGAAGAACAGCGCCGACGTCTGCGCCTTGAGCTCCTCGAGCATGCCGGCGAGCGGTCCGCCGAACACGGCGCGATCGACCTTTCCGTTCACCTCGTACTCGTGCGCGGGACCGAGGTTGTGCGCCGCCTCGTGCAACACCGTGCTCATCAGCTGCGGCTCGGGGCTCGTCGTGTAGAGCGCCATCGTGTCCTTGCAGAACATCGACTCGGCGAGCTCCTTCCCCGACGCCGTGCTGTCGGGATCGGTGTAGAGGTTCGTCATCACGACGGTGCGCCCGCCCTTCTTCGCGGTCGGGCCGACGTTCGGGAGCGACTGCCCGAGCGTGCCGCCCGTCGGGTGGCGCGAGTCGCCGGAGTTGACGATCACGTCGATGAAGTCCGGCAGCTTGAACTTCTGGACGTCGCGCGCCTTGTACGGCGGACCGGCCATGTCGGCGAGCGCCTTCTCCATGTCCGCCTTGAGCGGATCGAGCTTCGTCTGCCACTCGAGCGACTTCTGGTTCTGCAGCGCGAAGCTCACGTGGAAGAGCGCCTTGACGCTGCACGGCTCCTCGTACGTCTCGTCCGGGCCGACGCGGAGATAGTACTTCGAGCTCTTGCCATCCATCTTCGCCCACGCCTCGTCCGCGGGCCACCAGTCGTTCGTCTCGAAGCTCTTCGCCGCCGCCGTGAGGTACTCCTTGAGCGCGGCCTCCTTGTCGCCGAGCGCTTCGGCCGCCGCCTTGAGCTGACCGGCGACCGCCTGCATCTCGGTCTTGTAGACCTCGCTGTACGGCTTGCCCTCGAGCTCGCCCTTGTCGTTCTTCACGACGACGGTGAAGTCGTTGCCGACCGGGTCCTTCTTCCGCTTCGCGACGTCGTCGCAGAACTTGGGCTTGGCGTTGAGGAGGTCCTCCGGATAGAGCCCCGACACCTTGCCCTTCGGCGTCTCCGCGAGCGGCAGCGCGCTGCAGTTCGGGTCGTTCTGCGTGAGCGGCGAGCGGCACTTGTAGCCGTGGTTGCGGAAGAAGAGCGACCTGCTCGCGGTGTCCTCGGCGGGGATCTTCTTCGCGAGCGCCGCGGTGCCGAGCTGCATCGCGTACAGCTTGTCGACGATCTCCGCGGCCTTCATGATGAACCCGACGAAGCGCTTCTCCTCCGGGCTCGCCTTCGAGAGATCGGTCGCGAGGAGCGTGACGCGGCCCTGCGCGAGCTCCTTCTTCACCGCCTCGAGCCGCTCGTCCTCCTTCGGCGGCGCCGCGTGGCGCTTCGCGATCTTGTCGTAGGCCTCGGTCATCTTCGACGTGAAGCCGTCCTTGTCCACGTACTCGGCGCGCACTGCGCCCGGCTCGAGGCCCCAGTAGACGGCGAGCTCCGCGGGATCGAGCGCCTTGTCGCCGTCGTCGTCTTGCGACCAGAACAGCGGCAGCGCGAGCTCCGCCGCGAGCCGGTTGAAGTCGGCCCTCGGCACCTTGTCCAGCTTGGGCGTCGCCGCCTTCGCCACGGGCGCCGCGGACGCGGACGTCACCGGCGTGGGCTGCGGCGGCGGCTCCTTCTTGTCGCACGCGGCGACCAAGGAGGCAGCGAGGACGGCGAAAACAGCGGATCCGAGGACGGCCGTGCGCTTCATCGCGCGGGTTTTTCGCGCTTCGGCGTCGTCCCGTCAACCCACGCCGTTTCGGGTTACCCTCGGGGGGCTTGAAGCTGCCCATCGATTCCGAAGTAGCGGAGCGCCTCCATCGCCTCGAGCTGCCGTTCAACGAGTACGGGATCGATCCGTACGGCGTCGACCGGCATGCGATCGGCGTGTTCATGAGCGCGGTGAAGCCGTTCTACCGGACGTACTTCTCGTGCGAGTCGTACGGCCTCGATCACGTCCCGAAGCGCGGGCGCGCGATGCTCGTCGGCAACCATTCGGGCGGCACCGCGCTCGACGGCCTGATGGTGATCGCCTCGTGCTTCTTCGAGCTCGAGCCTCCGCGCATCGCGCAGGGCATGGCGGAGAAGTTCCTGAACCGGCTGCCGTTCGCGTCGCAGATCTCGAGCAGGCTCGGGCACCTCACCGGCCTGCCCGAGCACGCCGAGCGCCTGCTCTCGGACGAGCGCCTCCTCATGGTCTTCCCCGAGGGCGCGCGCGGTACGGCGAAGCTCTTCAAGGAGCGCTACTCGCTCGTGCACTTCGGCAGCGGCTTCATGCGGCTCGCGATGAAGATGAAGACCCCCATCGTGCCGTTCGCGTTCCTCGGCGGCGGCGAGGCGATCCCCACCATCGCCAACGCCTACACCCTCGGCCGGCTCATGGGCGTGCCCTACATCCCGATCACGCCGTGGCTCCTCGCGCTGCCGATCCCGGCGAAGCTCGAGGTGCACTACTCGGAGCCGATGTTCTTCGAGGGCACCGGCACGGAGGAGGACGAGGTCGTGTACGCGAACGTCGAGCGCGTGAAGGACCGCATCGCGACCCTCATCGAGCGCGGCAAGCGGCGCCGGAAGGGGGAGCTCTGATGAAGGTCCTCGTCCCCGGTCTCGGCGGCCGACTCGGGAGGATGCTCGCCGAGAAGCTCGTCGCCCTCGGCCACGACGTCATCGGCATCGATCGTCGCCCGTTCCGCGACGCACCTGCGGGCGTCGAGGTCCACGAGCTCGACATCCGCAAGCGCGCGGCCGAGGACGTGTTCCGGCGCGTGCGTCCCGATGCGGTCGTGCACATGGCCACGGTCACGCATCTCGTGGTGCAGAGCGAGGACCGCTATCGCATCAACCTCGGCGGCACGCGCGCGGTCTTCGAGCACTCGAAGGCCTACGGCGTGAAGCACGTCATCTTCGTCGGGCGCCACACCTATTACGGCGCCGCGCCCGACTCGCCGCTCTTCCACCACGAGGACGAGCCTCCGATGGGGCTCTCGTCGTTCCCCGAGCTCGCCGATCTGGTCGCCGCCGATCTCTACGCGGGCTCGGCGCTCTGGCGCTATCCCGAGTTCACCACCTCCGTCCTCCGCTTCGTCTACACGCTCGGAACGACCGGCCACGGCACGCTCGCGACGTTCCTTCGCGGCGCGCGCGTCCCCACCATCCTCGGCTACGACCCGCTCTTCCAGTTCATGCACGAGGAGGATCACATCGCCGCGCTGGCGCTGGCGCTCGACAAGCGGCCGCGCGGCGTCTTCAACGTCGCCGGTCCGCAGCCCGTTCCGCTCTCGGTCGTGATCCGCGAGACGGGGCGCACCAACGTGCCGCTCCCGGAGATCGTGTTCCACGCGGCGCTCGGCCGCTTCGGGCTGCCGCGCCTGCCCGCCGGCGCGCTCGAGCACATCAAGTACCCGGTCACCGTCGACGACTCCGCGTTCCGCGCCGCCACCGGGTTCCGTCATGCCATCGACGAGAAGGGCGCGATGCGGTCGTACCGCGATGCGTTCCCCCGGCCGCACGCCTGACGGATCGCTGCTCGCCGGCAGCAGCCTCCCAGGTGGATCGCCAGACCCCCACGCGCCGCCCGCGCGCAGGTGACGCTCGCGGAACAGAGAGGAAATCGCCGATCGTCCATGGGGGGCGCGGCCTCGCCGGGCTGGCCCGGCTTTCGCAACGACGGACACCAAGCCCGAGGAGCGCACCACGTGCAGCCTTACTCCAAGCGTCCGTCCCAGCAGCCGCGTCCGGTCTTCTACCGCCAGGAGGCGATCGGCCAGGCCTCGTACCCCCCGGGCGCGTATTCGTACCCGCCGGCGGCTCCGCACTCGCTCGCGCCCGTCGCGATGAGCCAGTACGTCGAGCGCAGCCACCCCACGGATGCCGGCGTCTCGAACACCGTGCACGTCCGTGCGGAGCGTCCGACGTGGCGTACGGGCGCGATGATCCTCCTCGCCGGCGTCTTCGTCGGCGGTACGTTCGGTGTCGGCGTGCAGGCGCGCCGCAACGCGATGGAAGCGCAGGCCGACATGGCGGCCGCCGCCGTCGCCCCCTCGACGCCGATGGCTCCGCCGGTCCAGGCCGCTCCGGTGCAGGCCGCGCCCGTCCAGGCGACCGCGCCCGTCCAGGCGACCGCGCCCGGCCCGACCGCGCTCCAGCCGATGCCTGCCCAGGCCCCGCCGCAGGCGTACGCGCAGGCTCCGGCCACGACGGGCCTGCCGCCCGGCGCGATCGTGATCCCGCCGCAGGCCGGCGTGACCGTCGTTCCCGCGGTCGCCGCTGCGCCCGCGCCCGCGCCCGCTCAGGCTCATGCGGCGGCTCCGGCCCCGGCGCAGCCGAAGAAGCAGCCGGCGTGGCACGCGCCGTCGCGACCCGCTGCGCCCCACGGCATCATCGCCGCGAAGGTGACGCCTCCGAAGGCCGAGAAGGCCGCTCCGCCGCCGCCGCCCGAGAAGCCGAAGAAGGGCACGAGCGACGCCGAGAAGATCCTCAAGGACGCGATCGGCGAGACGACGAACACGCTCTGATCTCGCCCGTGGCAACGGGGCGCGCCTGGCGCCTCCGGTGTCGGGCGTCGACGGTGGATGCATCGTGAATGCATCCGTGAACCGCCAGCGACATTCGAAATCGATGCATTGGTTTCAGATGCATTGGTTTCGGATGCATTGGTTTCAGATGCATCGAGAATGCATTCGCATCGCCTGATCGGGCGGCGGGGGCGGTCAGTCGCGGTCGCCGACCTCGGCGAGGTAGCTGACGTACGCGAGCTGCTCGGCGCCGGGCAACGCCACGCCGATCGGGGCGAAGGGCGCCGGTGCCTGGTTCTCGAGCACGACGTAGTACGAGCCGCGCTCGAGCGGGATGGCGAGCTTCGCCTCGCCGACGGCGAGCGCGCCCTGGCGGAGGATGGGGCCGGGCGGCGGCTGCATCGGCTGCACGGTCTCGTACTGCGCGCGCCACGCATCGCCGACCGAGCGCTCGACGACGGCGTAGACGAGCGGCGCGCCGTCGACCTTCGCGCGGAAGAAGAGCGCGGCGCCCTTGTCGGCGATCTCGAAGGGACCCAGGTACTCGCGCGACGTGGGCCGGATTTCCGCGAGGTCGCTCGCGAGGACGACACGGCCCTCGCCGGCCTTGAACTGGCGCTTCGGCTTCTCGGGCGGCTCGAGGTGACCGAGGGTGAAGTCGTCGCCGTCGTCCTGGCGGACGACCGTGAACCCCTTGCCGATCTCGCTCGTGAGGATGCCGTTGCCGATGATCGATGCGACGTCGCCGATCGGGGTCTTGGTCGCGAGGTTCACCACGGGGTTCTCGACGCCGAGAATGCGCATCTCGGGCTGAGCGATGAACCGCGTGAAGCGGCCCCAGACGTACATGGAGTCTTCCTCGAGCCGGAAGTCGGGCGCGTACTCGATCGACGCGTTGACGAAGAAGCCCACGCGGCGCGTGAACGGGACGGTGACGTAGCCCGTCCCCGCGACCGACGTGACCATGACCTTGCGCGCGTCGTCGACCTGCACCCTGCAGCTCGAAGGGAAGAAGCGTCCGACGCTCGCGTTGCCGAACGCCGCGAGCTTGAGCGGCACGCCGCGCTTGAGCATCTCCGGGCACACCTTCGAGGCGCCGAAGTTCGAGAACAGCCACCAGCGGATCTCCGGGCTCGCGTTGATCGCGCCCCGCGCGCACGGGCAGCCGACCCCGGCGACGGCGAGGGAGAGCACGAGGAGGGCGAGGAAGGCGCGACGCATGCGCGCCGGGAGCTTAGCTCAGCGCGGGCCGGAGGTGAGCGGCGCGCATGTCGAGACGCCCGCGCCGACGATGCGGAAGCCGCCGACGTCCGGCTTCACGACCTCGACCTTTCCGTCCTTCGAGGAGAGGCGCGTGACGCGCGACGGCTCGAGGCCCGTCGACGTGTAAAACCAGAAGTCGCCGCCCCAGAACGAGAACGCCCAGGCGTTGCCGGTGCTCACGCCGTCGAGCGCGCGCGCGTCCGAGGTCGCGGCCGTCGACTTCTCGATCTTCGCGAGCGTCGCGTCGGGGAAGGTCGTGAAGAAGCCGTAGAGGCGGCCGTCGCCGGTGCCGGTGAGCTCCGCGCCCATCTTCGCGAGGTCGCCGGGGTAGTCGGAGATCGGCGTGAGCTTCATCGTCGTCAGGTCGATGGTCGCGAGCCCCTTGCCGCCGTCGCCGAGGACGCTGTCCTCGATGCCCGACACGAAGAGCGTCTCGTCCTGCGAGCCCACCGCATTCGAGGCGAACGCCATCCCGAACTTCACGAAGGTGCTCTGCCCCTTCTGGAACGAGGTCGCGGTGCAGCTCGCGTCCTTGGTGCTCACCTTGAAGAGGGCGCCGTCGGAGTAGTTGACCCACGCCGTGCCCGAGCGATCGATCGCCATCGAGTTCGGCGTCGCGCCGCCCGAGGGACACGAGAGGGCGCCGATCTTCGTGAACGTCAGCTTGTCGGGCTCGAAGCTGAAGAGGTCGTACTCCGCCGAGACGACGTAAACGAGCTTCGCCTCCTCGCTGCATCCGTCGGCGTTCGCGCCGGACGATCCGCTGCTCGATCCCAGGCTGCCCGAGCTCGACGAGCTGCTGCCGAAGCCGCCCGACGAGCCCGCGGGCTGGTTGCCGAACCCCGACGACGGCGAGGACGACGAGCACGCGAGCAAGCACGTGAGCGAGCACGTGAGCGAGCACGTGACCAGGAGCGCCGACGGCACGACGAGGGCGAAGCGCATTTGCCTCCTGGCATACCTGCAAGAGGCGCGCGCGCACAAGGCGCCGGTGGAAGCGGAATTTCCGTGTGATTCTCGCGAATCGTACGTCGTGGGCGCGTGTGGTCGTGGTGCTTCTGGTGGCTGCCCGATCCGGTCGTGCCATCCGATCGAGCGACTGTGCGCCGCGCCGTTGTCGGATAGCCTCGATGGCTCACCGGGAGGAACGGACATGCGGAAGGTGCTCGTGGCTGCCGTCGTCGTCGTCGGCGCGTTCTCGCTCATGGGATGCAAGCGGCAGGTGCCGAACGACATCGTGCAGAAGTCGCTCCGCGGCGCGCTCAGCACGCACTCTCCGCTGACGACGTCGGCGATGTGCGGAGCGAAGGTGCGGGGCATCCCGATGGCGACGATCACCATCAAGGAGAAGCGCCCGGACAACACCGGCATCGCGCACGTGAAGGGCAAGCCCTGGGCGGCGCCCGGCGCTCCGCCGTCGTGCGAGGGCGACGTCGAGTTCAAGTACAGCTACACGTCGAAGACGACGGGCTACAAGCGCAAGACCACGACGACCACGTGGTACCTCGAGCACGTGAAGCTCGTCGGCGTGCAGACGCCCGGGGTGAACGCCGGGAACATCGACGAGGATCCGGACGGCGACGACGACGATTGAGCCCGCCGCCGGCGTCTAGCGTCTAGCGGCGCGCGCTCCGCAGCATCTTCGCGAGGGCGCTCGCCGCGGGCGGCAGGCGGTCCTTGCCGCGGTGGACGAGGTAGAGCGGACGCACGATCGGCGTCCGCTCGGTCGGCACGAGGACGAGCTGCCCGGAGTCGAGCTCGCGCTGGACGGACGCTCGACTGACGAGCGCGATGCCGACCCCTGCGCGCGTGTTCGCCTTCACCGCCGCGATGCTGCCGAGCTCCATCGCGATGGGGACCTCGGCGAAGCGCTCGTCCACGATCGCGCGCGTGGTCATGCCGCGCGCGAACGTCACCATCGGCGCGGTCTTCGCGTCGGTGCCGGGGGCCGCGACGAGGACGAGCTCGTCTTCGAGCCACTTCTCGCGAACGAGCCCGGAGCGGGCCGCGCGCAGGAAGTCGCCGCGCCGCGAGCCGGGCACGCGGGCGAGGATCACGAGATCGAGATCGCCTGCCTCGAGCGCGTCGAGCAGGTGGTCGGCGTCCGCCTCGCGCAGGAGGAGCTGCACGCCGGGATGCTTGCTGCGGAACCTCGCGAGCGTCCGCGGCAGATAGTAGGTGCACACCGTCGCGCCGGCGCCGAGGCGCACCGAGCCGACCGCCAGCCCCATCACCTCCGCGACCGCGCGACGCCCTTCTTCCACCGCCGCGAGGGCCGCGCGCGCGCGAGGCAAGAGCGCCTCGCCGGCCGCCGTGAGCGACGCGCCCGACGGGCCCCTCGTGAGGAGCTTGCCGCCGAGCTGCGCCTCCAGGCGCTGGATGGACGCGGTCAGCGCCGGCTGCGTCAGGTGCGCGTGGCGCGCGGCGGCCGTGAAGGTGCCGTGCTGCGCGACGAGCGTGAAGTGCCGGAGCGACTCGAGCATGGTCATAAGGATACCTGATGGCTTTCATCAATTGAATCGATTGGAATGATGGCCGCTCCGGGCCCATCGTCTCGGGCATGGTGGCAGCGCTCGCAGTGCTCGGGATCGCCGCCGGCGTGCTGACCTCGCTCGCCGGGCAGGGCGGGGGCCTCTTCCTCCTCATCGCTTGCTCGATGCTGTTCGGGCCCCATCAGGCGCTCGCGATGACGGCGCCGGCGCTGCTCCTCGGCAACCTCCACCGCGCGTGGACGTACCGGCGCTCGATCGATCGCGCCGTCGCGACCCGCATGACCCTGGGTGCGCTGCCGGGCGCGCTCGTGGGCGGGTTGCTCGCGGGCGCGATGCCGGCCTCGATGATCTCCGTCGTGCTCGTCGTCACCACGGCGCTGGCGATCGCGAAGGCCCTGGGCTGGATTCGCTTCGCCGTGCCGCGCCGAGCGCTCGCGCCGGCGGGGTTCGGCATCGGCGCCATGACCGGGACCGCGGGTGGCGCCGGTGTGCTGCTCGCGCCCGTGCTCCTCTCGGCCGGGCTCGGCGGCCCGGCGTTCGTCGGCACGTCGAGCGTGGTGGCGGTGGTGACCCACCTCGGACGCGTCGCGGCATACGGGACGGCCGGGTTCTTCTCCGAGGGGGGGGCGGCCGGGGTGCTCGGCGCCGCGCTCACGCTCGCGCTCGCGATCTTCGTCGGCAACCTGCTCGCCGCGCGCCTCCGCCCGCGCCTCTCGAGCCGAGCGACGCTCCGTATCGAGTACAGCACCCTCGTGGTGTGCGTCGCGCTGTCCGTCGCGGGGATCCGCTGATATCCTTCGAGATTGATGGCTTCGTCGGATCCGCGCGTCGTCGCCGAGAAGCGGGTCGGTCAGACGCTGAACCACAAGTGGACGATCGACCGGCTCATCGACGTCGGCGGAATGGCCGCCGTCTACCAGGCGACGCACCGCAACGGAAAGCGCGTCGCAATCAAGATGCTGCACCCGTTCATCGCGGCGCACGAGGACGTGCGCGAACGCTTCCTCCGCGAGGGCTACGTCGCCAACCAGGTCGATCATCCGGGCGCCGTCAGCATCCTCGACGACGACGTGACCCCGGACGGGGCGCCGTTCATCGTCATGGAGCTCCTCGAGGGCGATTCGCTCGAGGGCGCGATGGCTCGCGCGGGAGGCACGCTGCCGATCTCGGACGTGCTCGCGGTGGCCGATCAGGTGCTCGACGTGCTCTCCGCCTTCCACGCACGCAACGTGGTTCACCGCGACATCAAGCCGGGCAACCTGTTCGTCACCAAGTCCGGTGTGGTGAAGGTGCTCGACTTCGGCCTCGCGCGTCTCCGCGATCCGCGGGTCAGCGGCGCACCGACCGCCTCGGGGATCGTTCTCGGGACGGCCGCGTACATGCCTCCCGAGCAGGCGCAGGGGAAGACCAGCGAGGTCGACGCTCGCGCCGACGTGTTCGCGGTGGGGGCGGTGATGTTCCGCGCACTGACGGGACGTCCCATCCACGACGCGAAGAGCGCGACCGAGCGTCTCTTCCAGGCGATGAAGCAGCGGGCACCGTCGCTCGGGGTCGTGGCGCCGGCGATCGCGAAGGTCTCGCTCGGCACGGTCGGCATCGTCGACAAGGCGCTCGCGTTCGACAAGAACGAGCGCTGGGCGTCGGCGGCCGACATGCGCAAGGCCGTCCGTTCGACGTTCGCCCAGCTGAAGGACGACGTCGAGAAGTCGCGCCTCGCCCACGAGCCCGCCCCGCCGTCGCGCGACGCGTCCCAGGAAGTGAGCGACGTGTTCGACCAGATCCTCGAGCCGAGCATCATCGTCGACGTGAGCTTCGGCGACCTCGACATCACGCAGACGCGCTAGATGCGCACGCTCCGCGTGGTGACGTGGAACGTCCTGCACCGCGTGCACGCGGTGAACTGGAACGAGACGCCGGCCTTTGCGTGCCCGGACGAGCGCGTACGCATCGCCGCGATCTCGGAGAAGGTCGCGCGATGGCTCGCCACCGACGTCGACGCCGTGTGCCTGCAGGAGGTGAGCGGCGACCAGCTCGCGAGCCTACGGTCCGCGGTGGGCGACGGCGCCGTCGTGCTCGAGCACACCTATCCGCGGCTCCCGCGGCTCCGCGACGGCGGAGCTCCGGTGCTCGTCGATGCCACCGAGCATCTCGTCGTCGCCACGAAGGTGGCCGGCGCGCGGCGGCACGAGGCGCGCACCTTCGACAGCGATCCGGGCAAGGGCCTCCTGGCCGTCGATGTCGGCGATGGCGTCGTGGTCGTCGACACCCACGTCAGCTTCGGCGAGCGCCGGGCCGCACAGCTCGAGGTCGTCGCGCGTGTGGCCCGCGCCGCGGCCGGTGGGGCGATCGTGCTCGGCGACTTCAACGCGCGCGCCGACGTGGTGCGGAGCGCGCTCGGCGGCGACGTCGTCATCTCCGATCTCGCGGGATCGCGGCCGACGCGCGTCCCGACCGCGGAGCACCCCGCGGGACAGACCATCGATCACGTCGTGGTCTTCGGCGGCGCGATCGCGTCGTCGACAGTCCTCGACGGCGGAGGTCTCTCGGATCACGAGCCCGTGCTAGCCGACGTGCGCTGAGCGGCCGGCGCGCCGACGAAGCCGAGCGCGTCGACGTCGGCGGCGCGGACCACGTCTCCCTCGGCGCGCGCGACGAGCAGCGAGACGATGGTGGCGAGCTCGGCGTCCTCGCCTTCGAACGGATGCTCGACGAGGCGCGCGAAGGCGGCGGCGTCGATCCCGACCGGCCGTCCGCGTACGCGCAGGCCCTCGCGCGCGAGGCGGTCGGCGACGATCGAGCGCAGGTCCTCGGGGCGCTCGTGCAGGCCGGGCAGCACGATCGGCGGCGCGTCGCCCGCGCGCGCGAACAGCTCGGGCGCGAGCCGCCCCTCGTCGACGAGCGCATCGAGCGCCGCCGTCGTGGTGATTGCCAGGGCGATGTCGAGTGGTACAGCCCGCTCCCACGGAGGACGTCGCTCGGCGAGCGCGCGGGCGACCAGCACCTGGACGTCGCGGGGCAGCGCGGCGCCGTCGACGAGGACGAGCATGCCCCGGTCGGCGAGCGCGAGGGGAGAGCGCCGATCGTCCTTCCAGCGATCGACGTCGTGCTCGCGCGACGACGTGCCGTCGACGATGACGAGCGGCGCCTCCTTGCGCGGTCCGCCGAGGTGCGCGCGCGCGATGTACGGGACCGGATCCATGCCGGGCTTCGAGACGACGACGAGCGGCGCGTTCTGCGCGACGCGGCGCTCGAGCGCGTCGAACGCCATGCGCGACGCCGCGGAGTAGATGCCGACGGTCGCCGGCCGCGCGAGGCGGCTCGAGGCGAGCACGTGGCGACCGAGGTCGACCTCCGCGGCATGTCGGACGCGCGTGAGCTCGTCGTCGAGCGCGTCGATGCGCGCCTTGAGCTCACGCTCACGGCCGAGGTGCCGCTCGCGCGCGCTGGTCGACTGGCAGACGGCGACGAACGCGTCGGCGAGGCGCTTGGCGGCCATCGTCTCCTCGAGCGTGAGCGGCTCGTGACGGCCGCCCGCGGGCACGACGAGCAGGCCGTCGGGCTCGCCCGTCTCCGCGATCACCGTCGCGAACATCGCATGGTGCGTTCGGAGCCACTCGAGGAGCGGCCGCAGGTCGGCGCGCCTCACCTCCAGCGCCTCGAGGACGGCGGTGCGCACCGTGCCGTGCGGCTCGGCCCCGGCGACGTCGAACACGTCGGAGGGGAGCTCGGCTTCCCGTTCCTGCAGGTAGCCGGCGGCGTTCACCGTCAAGACGCGCGACGGATGCAACATCCACAGCTCGGGCGAGGGGACCGACGTGGGCCCGGCGCCGACCATCGCGGCCTCCCGGATCTTCACGAGGGCATGGGCGATCGCCGCGCGCGGATCGCGGTCCTGCGCCGCCTCGCGCGCCTGCTCGAACGCGTCGAGCCAGACGCCCTTCGCAGGGAGGAACGGCTCCTCGAGGCGGGCGGCGGTCGCTCCCACGATCAGGGCGACGACGCAGAAGACGAGCGCGACGCCTGCGGAGCCGGGAAGACGGCCTTCGACGGCGATCGCCGCGAGCACGGCGACGGGGCCTCCGTAGACGCCGAGCGTGAGCGCGCGGCGACCCCGGCGCGCGAGCGCGGGGACGTCCCGCACGCGCGTCAGGCGCAACGCGGCGACGGACGCGGCGGCGCTCGTCACCGCGACGGCTGCATCGGCCTGCAGCGCGCCTGCGATGGCGATCGCGATCGCGACGAGCAGCGCGACCCCGGCCGCCGACGCAGAGGCGAGCGCACGCGGCGGTGCGACGAGCTCGAGGCGGCGTGCGCCGGCGATCAACAGCGCGACGACGCCCGTCGCGAAGAGCGAGAGCGCCCCGCACGCGGCGGCGATGACCGGCGCGACGTCCTTCCATCCCGGCGCCACCCCGGTCCAGACGAGCAGATCGACGGCGGCCGCCGTCCCCCACGTGAGGACCGCCGCCGCGACGCCCGCGCGCCCGATCGCCCGCGCGCTGATCCCGTTCGGCTCGTCGGCATCGGCGGCGCGTGCGGCGAGCCCGGCGTCGCCCTCCATGGCGGCGAGGGCCCGCGCGCCGAGGATGGACGCGACCAGCGCGCCGATGGCGCGTGCGGCTGCCGCCCAGCCGGGCCGGCTCGATCCGAGCGAGCACGTCGCGACGACGAGCGAGAGGCTCGCCGCGGAGAGGAGGACCTCGCGCACCTTCGCGCCGTCCTCCGAGGCCTCTCTCGCGCCGAGGATCGCGATGCCGAGCGCGACCGCGATCGCCGCCCAGGTGCCCGTCCCGGCATGGCCGCTCGAGGCCGCCGCCACCGCGACATAGGCGGCAGGGAGCGCGAGCACGAGCGCCCTTCGTCTTGTCGTCGGCGTGATCATGCGGCCATCCGCCCCGAAAACGAGGCGACGCACCCTAGCATGGCCTTGGCGGAAGACCTCGGTTGTGGTCTTTTCGAGGGCGATGTCCACGCCCGCGACGCGGCGCCGTCCGGTCATGCCGCTGCTCGCCCTCGGGGCGTCGCTCGCGCGCCGGGGCGTGCTCGCGGCGATCGCGATCGGTGTGGGCGTCGTCACCGTGCTGGTCGCGTGCATCGTCGCGGCCTCCGTCGCGCGCCGCGGAGGCGACGCCCCGGTCCACACGGTGCCGATCGTCGCCTCGAGCGCGCTGGCCTGGGGCGCGGGGTTCCTCCTCGCATTCGGCTCGGCGGCCCATGCGCTCCGGCGCGATCGCGCGGAGGGCGTGCAGCACCTGCTCGTCGCGCGGACGACCTCGCTGCGCGCATACGTCCTCGCCCGCATCGGAGGGCTCGCCGCCGTGATCGCGGCGATCGTGGCCGGAGGGACGCTCGTCACCGGTCTCGTCGCGGCGATCGCGTCCGTGCGCGTGGCGGCCGTCCCGCGGACCTTGCAGGCGACGCTCGCCGCGCTCGCCTTTTCGCTGGCGTTCTCGCTCGTGCTCGCGCCGCTCGCGTTCGCCGCGCTCGGCGCTCGGTCGCGCGCGGGCGGCTACTTCTTCATGCTCCTGGTCGTCGTCGTCCCCGAGATGTTCGCGGGGATGCTCGGGAAGGTCCTCCCGGAGTCGATCACCGAGGTGATCGCGATCCCGTCCGCGCTCGCCGCGCTGCGATCCGCGCTCGCGCCCGGCAGCGCGGACGGATGGCAGGCGCTCCGCGCGCTCGTGTCGCTCGCGCTCTGGGTGCTGTTCGCGTCGTCGCTCGTGCGCCGCACGGTCGTCGGGCTCGATCGGGGCGAGGACGAGCCGTGATCGAGGTCGCGTCCCTCTCCGCGAAGGGCGACCTGCCGACCGCGCGCGGCGCGGCGCTGCTCCAGAACGTCTCGTTCACCTGGGAGCGCGGCGTGCTCGCGGTCCTCGGCGCCCCGTACGACGGCACGACCCTCCTCCTCTCCGTGCTCGCGGGGCTCGTGCGTCCGAAGTCCGGGCGCGTGCAGGTGCGCGGCGCGGTCGCTCACGTGCCGGTCGACGTGGTGCTGCCCGATGCGCTGCGCGTCGAGGAGGTCTGCGAGCTCGCGGGCGAGCTGCGTGGCGATCCGCGCAAGCCTGCGCCCGAGAGGCTCGCACCGCTCGGCCTCGAGGCGCTCGCGAGGCGGCGCGCGAGCTCGCTCTCGCCCGCCGAAGCGCGCGGCGTCTCGCTGGCCATCGCGCTCTCGAGCACCGCGCCCGTCCTCCTCGTCGAGGAGCCGCTCGCGATGATCGAGCCGACGGTGCCGAGCCGCGTGATCGAGGCGATCCGCGCGCGCGCCGCCGCGGGCGCCTGCGTGGTCGTGACCACCGCGTCGGTGCGGGACGCCACGCGCGTCGCAGATCAGCTCGGCGTGCTCACGCGCGGCGTGTACGCGCCGCTCCCTCCGGCGCTCGCGCACGTCGGGCCGCTCGGCGCGGGCGTGCGCATCGTCATCGCGCCCACCGCCGATGCGCGTGCGCAAGCCTCCTCGCTCGTCGCCGCGCTCAGCGAGCACGCATCGGTGACGTCCGTCGATGCCGCGGGCGCGGGCCCGACAGCCGCCGCGACGATCGCGATCCACGTGCGCGGCCCCGATCTCGTCGCGCTCGCGTCGGCGGTCACCAGGGCGATCGCGTCGGCGCGCGTCGACGTCGAGGCGATCGAGACGGCGGTGATGCCGCTCGACGCGATCCGCGCCACGCTCGCCGCGCCTCGTCCCGGGACGCTCCCGTCGAAGCCCCCGCCGCCGCTCTCGGCGCCGCCGCCGGCGATGCACGTCTCGCAGCCGCCGCCGCCACCGGGAGGAGAGCCCGCATGAGCCTGCCGCTCGCCCGCCAGCCGTTCGCTCGGATCGTCCGCTCGCGTCGTGCGTGGATGCTCGTCGCAGCATGGTCTGCGCTCGCGATCGTGAGCGCGCTCGTGGTGCGCGCGCGCGGACAGACCTCGGGCGCCGATCACGTCCTGCGCGGCGGCTTCTCGAGGTTCATGTTCCCGCTCCTCACGTTCGCCGTCGTCGGCGCGGTGATCGGCGCGGCAGGCATGAGGAAGAGCATCCGCGGCATCGTCGGCCTCGGCGCGCGGCCGCGCAGCGCCGCGCTCGCGACGGCGCTCGTCGCCGCGGGCGCGTGCGCGGTCGTGGGTGCAATCCTCTTCGCGATCGTCTGCGTCGTCGCGCACGGTCCGGCCGATCCGCCGCTCGGGAGCGACCTCTTCGCGTCCACGTGGATCGGCGCGCTCGGCGGCGCGGCGTACGGCGCGTACTTCTCCGCCGGCGCGTGCATCGGGCGCGCGGGCTCGGGTCGCGGCGTGCTCCTCGCGGCGGACTTCCTGATCGGCGGCAGCGCGGGTGCGGGCGCCGTCTTCACGCCGCGCGGACACGTCCTCTCGCTGCTCGGAGGCCCCCTCTGCGCCGAGCTCTCGCAGCGCGCGAGCTCGGCGATGCTCGTGGTGCTCGTGATCGTGTCGCTCGGCATCGTCGCCGCGCTCGCGCGCCGCCCTGCCTGAACGTTTACGGCGCCCCGTAAGCACCAAGGATGGCGAACGCTGGTGCGTGCGCGGCTATCCATCGTGCGCATGCCGACCGATGGACTCGAGAAGGACGCTGTCGACGCCTACCGGGCCCTCCGCGCGGGAGGGCTCGTCTTGCTTCCGACGGACGTGGGCTACGGCCTCGTCGCCATGGAGGAAGAGGCGGTGAAGGAGGTTTACGAGCTGAAGGGCCGCCCGCTCTCGAAGCCTTGCGTCACCGTCGTGAACGACGCGATCTTCGACGACATCGCCCTCGCCGTCGATCCGAGCGTTCGTGCATGGCTCCGCGAGGTCGGCGCGCGCACGCCCATCGCGGTCGTCGCCCGGCTCGACCCTGGCTCTCGCCTCCTCGCTTCGATGTCCGCGCACGTCCGCGAGCAGACGACCCAGAGCGGGACGATCGCTGCATTCTTCTCCGCGGGGCGCATGGTCGAGCGCGTGGCGGAGCTCGCGCTCGCGGACGGACGGCTCGTGGTCGGCTCCTCCGCCAACCTCGCCGGCACCGGAAACAACTACGCGTACGAGGACGTGCCCGAGTCGATGCGCAGCGCCGCAGCGCTCTCGATCGATCGCGGTCCTGCCTGCTATTCGAACGACCGGAAGCTCGCCACGACGATCCTCGATCTGAGGACCGGCGCATTCCTCCGCCAGGGGATCAACTTCGCCGCGATCGAAGAGTCGTGGCGCGAGCGTGGTCGTCGGATCGCCTCCTAGCGAGGCTGGATCTTCGCCATCACGCAGCCCCACTCGTCGCCGAGCTTGCATGCCGTCTCGAGGAGCTTCCGCCCTTCGTCCTTTCGGCCGACGCTGACGACGATGATCCCGATGCCGGTGCAGTCGCGCGCGATCCCGCTTTCGCACGTCGCCTTCCACACGTTCAGCTCCCCCTGCGCGCGCTCGACGTCGAACTGCTGGCTCGGATCGATGTAGCCGCGGATCACCGCGCAGCCGACGGTGTCGCCCTTCGCGCACGAGGCCTTGAAGAGCGTGAGCGCCTTGCTCTCGTCGCGGGCGACCCCTTTGCCCATGTGGAACATCGCGCCGAGCTGCGTGCACGACCGCTCGTCGAGCTTGCACGCCTTCGCGTACGCCTGGAGGCTCGCCTTGATGTCCTTCGAGATGCCCGCGCCGAACTCGTGCATGTAGCCGAGGTTCGAGCAGCCCGTGCTGTTGTCGCCGTCGCACGCGCGCTTGAAGAGTCCCGCGGCCGTCGGCAGGTCCTTGTCGAAGCCCTGTCCGCCGAGCGCGAGGAGACCGAGGTCGCTGCACGCACCGTGCGCGCCGCCCTTGCATCCCTTCGCGAGCGCCTGCGCCGCGAGCTTCGTGTCACGCGGGATGCCGATGCCGGTGAGGAGCATGGTGCCGACCCACTGGCAGCCCTCGGGATCCCCGTCGTTGCAGCCCTTGGCGTAGGCCTGCGCGGCCTCCTTCAGGTTCTTCGTGACGCCGATTCCGTTCTCGAGGTAGCCGCCGAGCAGCGTGCAACCGGCGGCGTCGCCGCCCTTGCACGCGATCGACGCCAGCGGCGCCGCCTGCTCGAGCGATCGCGGCGCGCCCTCGCCCTTCGCCACCATCAGCGAGAGCTTCGCGCAGCTCTTCGCGTTGCCCGCCTTGCACTGATCGAGGCACTGCCGGCCGTTGCCGTAGGTGCACTCGACGTCCTTCGCCGGCACGCTCGCGCTCGCGCGGGTGCACTTGCCTTCGACCATCGTGAGACCGGCGGGGCAGACGTCGGCGAGCTCCGGCGCCCTCTCCTGCGAAGCGGCCGCGGTCACGTTCTTCGTCGTCGAGATCGGGAGGAGCTCGACGCGCATGAGCGCGCCGCACTGCTTCGGAGCCTTCGGGCTGTCGGGATCCGCGCTCGAGCAGTCGGCGAGCTGGCCGTCGACGACGCGGATCATCGAGCTCGACGCCGATCCGCCGCCCATGCCTGCGCCGAAGATCTCCGCGACGGCGCGCGCCCTCGTGCGGTCGCCCTTGTCGACCGCGAACGCGCCGACCGTGGCTCCGCGGACGACGTGGGTCGCGCCCGCGCACTGGCCGATGAGGTCCTCGGTACCGACGTTCCGCCAGGTCGTGCGGAGCTTGCCGATCATCACCATCGCGATGTCGACCGTGGCGCCCTTCTCGAACTCGCCGCCGAGCTTCGCCGCGAGACCGAGCCCGCCGAGCGGGAGGTTCGCGCGCACGTCGTCGGCGGACTCGAGCCGCACGACGCGCTCGCGCCTCGTCATGCCCATGAAGCCGTACGTGCCGTTGACGTGGCAATCGCGGAGCAAGCGGAAGCCCTGCGCGTCGTAGCCGACGACGACCAGCCCGTCGCGCATCGACACCTCGAGATCGCCACGCTGCTCCGGCTGCCAGTCGACGATCATCGGCTCGAGGTTGCCGGTGACGAACTGCGGGGAGGGCGGCAGAGGCGCCGGTCCCGGCTTGACGGCATCGGCGGGGCCGCATGCGGAGACGGAGGAAACGAGGAGAAGAATCGTCGTGGCGAGGCCAGCCCGGGCGGTGAAGCTCATGAACCCTCTCGTGATGTCGACGACGCAGAACGGCTGCGCGTCGAATCGCCCATCGTGCCCGAGCTTCGTAGGGCCATGCAAGGCGCATCGCGGGCGAGGGGGAGGTGCGGGCGCGAGCGCGATCTCGCCCGCGCTCGGGTCGGCGCGCGAGTCGTGGTCGGCGCTGCGGGCGGCGGCGGCGTGGGGTTACGTTGCCGAGCGGGTTCATCCGCGCGGGTGAGCGGATTCATCCGCGCGGATGAGCGTGAGCGGGCGCGAGTGCGGGACCGGGAGCGGCCGTGGCCCGATCAGTTCCGCGCGCAGCGCCCGCCGATGCCGTAGTACCCCATGCTCGCCACGTCCCCCGTCGTGTCGTCCGCGCGGCCCGTGCCGATGTTCTTGCCCCACTGCCACGGCTGACCCGGCGCGAGCCCGGGCGCGAGAGGGGAGGCCGGGTTCGGCGTTCGCGCCATGAACGGATCGTTCGTTGCGGGCGTGTACAGGTCAGCCTCCGCGGCGTGGTTCTCGAAGGAGCCCTTCCAGATGAACTGCCGATCGCGATCGCTCACCCACTCGAGCAGATCGCCGACGAGGTCGGCATGGCCGGTCGCGTTGTATCCCATCGGACGCCGGCCCGGCGGCGCGATGCGGATGGCTGCGTCGAGGTACGCGCCCGTCGACGGGTTCGTACGCGCGCCTGCCGGCACGTTCGGCGTCTCGTACGCCCAGAGCTGGATCGCTTTGTCGTTCGCGGCGCTCGTCGTGTAGTCGCCGATCGCGCCCCACGGATAGGCCGTCGTGCCGTTGTTCTTGTACGCGGCGAGGATCTCCGCCTCCGTCGCGAGGTGGCCGCCGTCCCAGACGCAGAAGGCCGCGAGAAGGGCCCATGGCACACAGTTGAGCGCCTTCGTGTCGAGGACCGACTGCGGGAGGTCCTTCGTGTCGCCGTACGACGCGGGCGTCCAGAACGTGTGTCCCGTCTCGTAGCCCGTCTCGCACGAGCGCTTGCCGTAGAACGGACCGAGCTGCGTGTTCGCCTCGTCCCAGCTCGCCGGCAGCCCCGCGGTGTTCGCCTGGCTCCACTTGTTCGCCGGCAGCCCGGTCGCCCAGGTCTTCACGTCGCCGTTCAGGCGGTCGAGGAACGTCCGCATGCGGCCCGCGGTCACGAGGTACTTGTCGACCGTGTACGTCCCGACCTTCGCGCTCGCGCAGCAGTCCGCCTGCTTCGTCGCGGCGTCGTTCGGACCGCAGGTGTAGCCGCCTTCGAGCTTCGTGCAGCTCGGGTGGCTCGCGCACTTGCCGTCGAACGCGCAGCCGTCGCTCTGGCAGTCCGTGTTCGCCTTGCACGCCTTGCCCTCGGCGCACCGCGGACCGGGATCGGGGCCGCCGCAGTCGACGTCGGTCTCGTTTCCGTTCTTGATGCCGTCGGTGAAGGAGGGAGGCTTCGTCCCGCCGCTGCTGCTCGTGCTGCCCCCGCTGCTGCTCGAGGACCCGCCGCTGCTGCTGCTGCTCCCGCCGCTGCTCGTGCTGCTGCTGCTCGAGCCGCCGCCGTCGACCTCCTCTCCCGTCGTGCTCGGGGACGATCCGGCGTCGTCGGCGCTCGACGAGCATGCAAGGAAGAAGAGGGCGCCCCCCGTGACGGCGAGGGCCCAGGCGAAAGAGGACGTTCGCGCGGGCTTCACGCCCACAGGGTTAGCACCGCGGGCGGGACGGGGCCCGTGAGAAGGACCGCGCGCGGCAGATTGCGCAACCTTGAATGGCACGTCTCCGGGGAAATGCTAGATGCGCGCCGCTCATGGGGTCGGCGATGTTTCGCGCGGGTCTGTCCGTGGCCGCGATTGCGGCGGTGTGCGTGCTCGGCGGCGGGGGCTGCGCGGCGGAGCGCGACCCGATCAACCAGGTGCAGATCGGCGCCCTGCCGAAGTCGTTCTTCGTCGGCGACAAGCTCGAAGACCGCTCCGACGACCCCGAGTTCTACTACCGGACGACCGTGGTCGACGTCGCCGCGGGCGCCGGCTCGGAGAGCCTGTTCACCAACTCCGACGCGCAGCCGACGGTGCGCGTCCGGTGGGAGATCACCGAGCACAAGCTCGTCGCGCGTCTCGCCTACGAGCTCGTCGACGACACGGACGGCAAGGGCAGGGCCGACGTTCCCGGGGCGGACGCGCCGAAGAAGGCGCCGAACGCTCCGACCACCGACGGACAGATCGTCGCCAGCTTCGAGATCACCAAGCACTTCGACATCCGGCGCGCCTACAACGAGCAGACAGGCGAGGAGAACAACGTCGTCGTCGAGAACGACAGCGATCGGCCGTGGAACCAGCGCGAGTACATCCGCGTCGACTGGTCGGCGAACCTCGTCACCGACGCGTACGACCTCGATGCGCTCTCGCAGATGGGGCTGTGGGGCGGCGTCAAATGGGATCCGATCGCCTATCACGTGAGCGATCCGGAGAGCCCGGACGCGCCCGTGCTCGATCTGCAGGCCGGCTACCTCGACGTCACGAACAAGGCGTTCGCCGCGCCGCAGATGGTCCACGACGAGGAGTGGGGCGATTTCCCCGCGTGCCTGCTCGTCGGGAGCTTCCCGCGCATCAGCTGCAATCCGAGCGAGGTGAAGCTGCGCCTCGCCTTCCGGAAGGTGGTCGACACCGACTACGAGGCCGCCGACTGGGACGGCCGCCGGATGGAGATGTTCGGCTTCTTCACGAACGATCGCTACGGCTACGACCGGCGCTACGGGATCGTCGACGACAAATGGCACCGGTTCGCGTCGCGGTGGAACCTCTGGGAGAGGTCGCACGTGGATACGGCGTGCGCGACGCCCGACACGACGCCGGTGGGCGCCGATCCGCACCGCGACCTCGACGGCGACGGCACCGAGGACGAGTGCGCCGCGGTCGGCCGCGGCTCGCGCTGCGACGAGCTCCGGCATGCGTGCACGCTCCCCCTGCGCGATCGGAAGGTGCGCACCATCGCGTGGCACGCGAACCGCGACTTCCCCGCCGACCTCTTCGAGAGCTCTCGGAAGGTGATCGACACATGGAGCGACGCGATGCGCGTCGCGGTGCTGAGCGGCCGGCTCGCCGAGTGCCGGCGCACGAAGGCGGGCAACTGCGAGGCGGAGATGGGGTGGCCGGCGAGCTGGGCCGACGACTTCGCGCCGCCGATCGGCGACGCTTCGCCGGCCGAGGTGCCGCGCATCTTCGTGCTCTGTCACAACCCGGTCGACCCGAAGGTCGACGATCCGGCGTGCGGCAAGGAGGGCCTGAGCCCGCGCATCGGAGATCTCCGGTACAACCTCCTCACGTTCGTGACCTCGCCGCAGGCGCAGGCGCCGTGGGGGATCATGGTCGACGCGGAGGATCCGCTCACCGGCGAGAAGATCGCCGGCAGCGTGAACCAGTGGGGCTCGACGCTCGATCGCGCCGCCGGGCAGCTCACCGATCTCGTGGAGCTGCTCAACGGGACGACGCCCCCGGATGCGTTCATCGAGGGCAAGGACGTCTCCGACTGGGTGCGCGCGATGAACCAGCCCAAGACCTCGGAGAGGAGCGCGCTCTCGGCCGGCGAGCTCGCCGAGCGCATGGCGGCGTTCGAGCCGAAGGCGATGGCGCCGTTCGTGACGGGCGCCCCGAAGGGCAAGCGCACCGGCCCGGCAGCCGCGCGCCATGCCGCGCGCATGAAGGAGCTCGCAAGCACGGGCAAGCTCGGCGCCGGCAATGCGGCGATCGCCCAGCGCGTGCAGAAGCTCCGTGGCTCGGACATCGAGGCGAAGATGGTGACGCCCGAGGTCGCGCAGGCGGTGGGCCTGAACCCGCGCGACCCGATCACCGCGTCCTCGGTGGAGCGTGCCTCGCCGTTCGCACGCAACGCCCCGCTCTTCCGTCGCGCGCTCGAGCGGCGCGCCGCCGCCGGGCGCCTGCGCCGCCACGCGTGCCGCCGCGAGGGGCCGGAGACCGATCACCTCCTCGGCCTCGTGAAGAAGGCGCAGAAGCTGTTCGGCACCGTCGACCCGAAGGACCCGGCGAAGGTGAAGGAGCACCGGGACAAGATCTTCCAGTGGGCGCGCGAGAGCTACTCGGCGAGCGTCTTCTCGCACGAGTTCGGCCACGCGATGGGGCTCCGCCACAACTTCGCCGGCACCTTCGACTCGCTCAACTACGACGACGGCTACTGGAAGCTCCGCACCAAGGACGGCTCGATCGGAAAGCCGTGCGCCTCCGGCACGACCGACGGGTCGGCGTGCGTCGGGCCGCGCTACTCCGACCCGCTGACCGACGAGGAGATCGAGGGCGGCATCAACGGCTTCGCGACGTCGAGCGTGATGGACTACCCGGGCGATCAGTCGCTCGACATGTTCGTCATCGGCAAGTACGACCGCGCGGCGCTGCGCTTCGGCTACGGCGGGGTCGTGGACGTGTGGAACGCGCCCGGCGTCTCGGTGAACGGATCGGGCGACGGCAAGCGCAAGGCATACGAGCTCACGGCCTTCGGCGACTCGCTCGGCCTCTTCGGCGTCTACTACTTCCCCCAGCCCGGCAGCGAGGAGTCGAAGTTCATCCACTACTCGCAGTACCAGGCGGAGTTCGGGCTCCTCCGTGCGCCGATGGACGTCGTCGACTACCGTGACATGTTGGACTTCGCCGCGGTCCCCGCGTACGCCGCGTTCTCGACCACGCCCAAGGTCGTCGACGCGCAGGGGCGCGTGCGCCGCGGTTACCTGTTCTCGTCCGACGAGTACGCCGACTCCGGCAACGTCCCGTCGTTCGCCTACGACGCGGGCGCCGATCCCTACGAGCAGATCCGCTTCCTCGAGAGCGCGTACGAGCACCGCTACGTGCTCGACGCCTTCCGCCGCGGTCGCACGACCTTCAACTCGTTCGACGTCACGTCGCGCGTGCAGGCGCACTACCTCGATGCGATCCAGCAGCTCTCGAAGACGTTCGAGTTCGCGATGGTGCTCGAGGTCGACGACCCGACGAACCCGCCCCCGCAGCTCCTCGCCGACGGACAGTACGGGCCCCTCGCGCTCGGCACGAGCGTCGCGTTCGATCTGTTCACGCGCATCCTCACGCGGCCGGAGCCCGGGCACTATTGCTCGACGGCGTCGGACACGTGCCCCGGCGTGCAGCCGTACGGCCTCGCGGACTACATCTTCGTCGCCGATCCGTACCCCGCGCCGGCGACGACCGCGTACGACTTCAAGGTCGCTCTCGGCGAGGGCCGCTACGTCCACAACGACTACGACTACGGCCAGGGCTACTGGTGGTCCGACTACCAGAAGCAGGTCGGCTCGTTCTACGACAAGATCTGGGCGGTCTATTACCTGTCCGAGGCGTTCGACTCGTTCATCTCGAACTCGAAGGAGGACTTCGTCGACGGCCGGTACAAGAACGTGAGCTTCGCCACGGTCTACCCCGAGCAGACGCGCCGCCTCTTCGGTTCGCTGCTCACCGGGGACATCGAGTCGTTCGCGCCCTGGGCCGATGCCTCGGGCGCCGGCATCCCCAGCGCGTCGCTGGTCTATCCTTCATGGCACGCCGCGGCCGGGCTGGGCACGCGCCCCGCGAAGGCGAAGCTCGTCGACCCCGCGTTCGGCTTCGAGGAGCAGCTCCACGCGATGGTGTGGGGCACGATGTTCTTCCCCACCGCCTGGACGAACGACTTCATCAACGACGCGCGCATCACCGCGCTGGCCGGCGAGCAGATCACGTGGCCGGCGGCCGAGACCTATACGTTCGTCGACCCCGCGACGAGCATCACCTACCGCGCACACGCGGCGGGCACCGAGAAGGTGTTCGGCGTCGACAAGCAGAGGTCGATCGGCGCACGCATGCTCGACTGGGCGAACAACCTCGTCTACGAGGCCTACCTCGTGGAGGTCGATGCGGATGGCTACTACCTGCTCAACCCAGACGGGACGCCGAAGCTGAAGCTCAAGGACGGCAAGCCGCAGCTGAACCCCGACTTCCCGGGCGCCGATGCAGCGCTCCGGCGGTACGTCACGAACATCGAGGTCATGCGCCAGCTCGTCTCCACCTTCGTGCGCCCCCTCGAGTCGATCACGCCGTGAGGCGCGCGGCGCTCGCGCTCGTCCTCGCCGTGACGCTCGCCGCCCGGCCGGTTCGCGCCGCGGACGACGACCCCTGGCTGGGGCAGGACAAGGCGCTCCACTTCGCCGTGTCCGCCGGGATCGCCGCCGGCGGTTACGCGGCCGGGGCGGCGCTCTTCGAACGTCGCGACGCGGCCCTGCTCTTCGGCGCCGGCCTCGCGGCGGCCGCCGGGATCGCGAAGGAGACGGCCGATCTCGCGGGCCTCGGGGATCCCTCGTGGAAGGATCTCGCGTGGGACGGCATCGGCCTCGTCACGGGGCTTGCCGTCGCCTGGGGCCTCGATCTGCTCATCCGTGGCGTTCCGCCGGTCGGCCCTGCGGTCGCGGCGGTTCGCAGCGGAATCGCTTTCTGAAGCGGCCAGGAGCTATCATCTTTGCTGGGGCACCGGGATTGTCGGACGCTGATCGTGCAGAAGACGACGAGCCGCTGACGCAGCTCGATGTCGACGTCGATACCTCCCAGCTCGGGAGCAACGTCGACACCTTGCCTGGTGCGCCGGCCCCGACCCGCGCGGCGTTCCTCTCGTCGCCGGCCGATGCAGAGCCGAAGACGCTGGAGCCGCCGCGGAAGATGGGCGTCACCCGCCTGCGGGCCCCGACGCTCGTCGGCGTCGCGCCGCCCTCGGCGGTCAACAAGGGGGCGGCGGCGGGCAGCAGGGGGCCGCTTGCGGACAGTGACGAGATCCCCAAGATCAGCGTCGACGGCGCGCCCGAGGACGAGACGACGACGCTCGTCGGCAAGATGCTCGCGGAGTCGGCCGCGCAGGCACGGAAGAACCTCGGGGCGAAGCAGGAGAACGACGCCGACACGTATGCGGACGAGACCGCCACCACGGTGGGCGATGCCGAGCGGCTGATCGCCACGGCGAACGAGGCGTTCGAGAAGGCGCGCAGCGAGGAGCTCGGCGACGAGCCGACGGCGAACCTGCGCGCCCCCGATCCGCTGGCGGACGAGACGACCGCGCGTCGCGATGCGATCGACGTCGGCGCGATGGCGCGCGCGGCGGAGCTGAAGGAGCAGCTCGCGGCCGAAGCCGAGCGCAGGAAGAAGGCCGCGAAGAAGCACACGATCGTCGGGCTCGGCGACGGACCGCTGAAGCTCCCCGCGACGCCGCCGGGCGCGGACGTCGTCGAGGCGCCCGACAAGCCCCGCGACAAGGAGAGCCAGCGGGTGCTAGAGGCGGCGCTCCCCCGCCTCTACGACGAGACCGAGGCCATGGCCGACGGACCGCCCATCGCGCCCCGCGAGCCGAAGGTGACCGCGCCGATGGTGCCGATGCCCCAAGGGCCGGCGCCTGGCGGACACCCGTCGACGCACCTGCCGCTGCTCGCGACGCCCATCAACGAGATCTCCGCGAGGCATCCGTACGCGATGCCTCCCGCCACGCCGTCCGGTGGGATGCTCGCGGCGCCTCCGTACCAGGCGCCGATCCCGACGCCGCGCCCGGGCGATCCGATCGCGTTCGCGCAGACGCAGCTCGCGCTGCCCCACACGCCGCCTACGCTCGAGCCGCCGAAGAAGAAGAAGAGCCGCGCCGGGCTCGTGCTGTTTTTGCTCGTCCTCCTCGGGGCGGGTGGCGGCGTGGCGTACTGGAAGCGCGTGCCGCTCCGTGCGCAGTGGGATCGCTTCCGGCATCTGCCGGCCTCCGAGCCGGCGCCCTCGGCCGAGCCCGCTCCGCCGCCGAGCGCGGCGCCGTCCGCCTCCGCGGCGGCGTCCGCACCTGCATCGGCGTCCGCCGCGCCTTCCGCGTCGGTCGCGCCGCCGGCGTCGGCCTCGGCCGCACCGATCGCGTCGGCATCCGCATCGGCATCCGCGTCGGCGAAGCCGGCCGCGAAGAAGCCCCCGGTCTGGAGGCCCAGGCCCGCGCCGAAGCCCAAGGCCACGATGCCGAAGCCGGTCGAGCCCCGCGGCTTCTGATCTACGAGAAGACCTTCCTCACCATCTCGATGAGGACGGGCGCGGCATCGAGCGCCTTCGACTCTTCTCCGCGGGTCACGAAGCGCATCGCGACCGCCTCCATCGCGGAGATGAGCGCGAAGACGCGCAGCTCGTCGGGCGGCTCCTTCACCAGGCCCTGCTCGTGCGCGACCTGCACGCCGTCGGCCATGAGCCGCGCGAACCGCGCCATCATCCGCTCGTGCATCGGCTCGAACTCCGGGCCTGCTTCGCGGACGACGCGGAACATGACGCGCGCGATGTGCGGGAAGGCGGCGATGCCGCCGAGGAAGCCGGTGACGCCGAGGCGCAGCCGCTCGCGCGGATCCGGCTGCGCGGCGACCGCGGACTCCACCGCGCGCACCGCCGCGCGCGTCACGCGGTCGTGGAGGGTGAGCAGGCAGTCGCGCAGATCGTCGAAGTGCTCGTAGAAGGTGCGCCGGCTCATGCCCGCGCGCGTCACGATCGCCTCGACGGTGGCGTCTGCCCAGCCCCTCTCCGCGAACACGTGCGCGGCGGCATCGAGCAGGCGGCGGAGCTGATCCTTCTGCCGCTCGTCGGGCGTGCGGCTCCGATCGTACTTGCCGCGACCGGGCGCGCGCTCGATGGGCGCTACCGGACGTCGCTTCACCGCCGATCGGGCCATGGCGGCCATCTTCTACCAGGTCTTCACCCGAGCTTCATCCGAGCAGCACGGCGACGAGCGCAGGGACGTCGCGGGGGTGCAGCTCGTCGGGCCGCGGGTTCTTGCCTGCGCGCGTATCGCAGCCGAGGACCGCGTCGCGCATGGCGCGGGGGATCGCGGCCGCGCCGAAGCGTGCGCCGAGCAGGCCTCCGACGATGCACGCGTTCGTGTCGGTGTCGCCGCCGCCGAGGAGCGTGTCGCGGAGCGCGTCCTCGTAGCTCGTCCCGCGGACGAGGTGGCGGAACGCGTGGGAGAAGGCGATCTTCACGAAGCCGTCCTGCGGTGAGCAGGGCACGGCGACCCCCGCCTCCGCGTCGCGCAGCCAGCCGGCGACCTCGTCGTCCGCCGACGCGGCGGAACGCGCCGAGCGCATCGCACCGGCGACGTCGCCCGGCGTCGTGACCAGGTGCCGGATCGCGACGACGTACGCGCTCGCGGCCGCGACGCATGCGGGGTTCGGATGCGAGAGGCGCGCATCGGCGGCGGTGGCGGCGACGACCTCGTCGAGCGCACGCGTCGCGCCCCAGACCGCGAGCGGCGTCGCGCGCATCAGGCTGCCGTTCGCCTTCGATGCCATGCAGCGCTCGCGCGCCGTCTCGGTCATCACCACGTGCACGCCGACCTCCTCGGCGCGTGCACGGAGCTCGGCGCGGCGGAGGCACCCGAGCGACGCCGCGGTCGTCGCCCCGATGTCGAACGGCTCGGAGCGCACCCACGCGGCGTACCGCTCGGCGGCGGCGCGCGTGGGCTCGTCCGGCGAGGCGGCGAGCGCGCGGAGGAGGCTCATCGTGAGCTCGCCGTCGTCGGTGATCTGCCCCGGGGCGACCTCCCATGTCCCGCCCCCCGGCATCTTCATCGCGTGGGCCACGTCGGCCTCGCGGATCGGGCGGCCGAAGAACTCGAGCACCGCGCCCGCTGCATCGCCCACCAGGGCACCGAGGACCGCTCCGAGCGCCGCGTCGTTCGTCGTCGTCGTCATGAGATAGAGTATAAGATACTTTTTATGGCGCGCAAGGGATCCATCGGCGGATCTCGCGCGACGCGCGGTGCGGCTCGCGAGCGTCACGTCGGACAACGTGTGCTCCTCGGCGGATCGCGAGGATGCGCGGCCTTCGTGCCTGGAGGAGAACGCTCGATCCAGATGATCCGAGTGGGCGCGCGCCCCCGAGCGCGCGGTGGTCCACGTCTTGAACACGCTCGCGTCGTGAGAAACTTCGTAGCCGCCTTTGCGACGGCGGCGCTCCTGATCGCCTGCACCGCGACCGACTTCGTGGGCACCGAGCTCGGCGGCTCCGGCCCGTCGCCGGCGTCGCGGGGCTCGGATCTCGAGTGCAGCGGGCCCGCGTCCCTCACGCCCGAGGATCCGGCCAAGCTCCCGAAGTGCGCCTGCGCGAAGGGCGGGGCGGCGCGCTGCGTCCCGAAGGAGAAGGTGCCCGGCAGCGTCGCCTCGCAGCTCGACGAGTGCGCCGCCGGAGGCCCGGGCGTGTGCGTCCCCGACGATCTCGTCCGCAGCGGGGGACAGGCGCCGCCGACCTGTCAGTCGTCGTTCGGCGAGGGCCGGTGCATGAGCCTCTGCGTCCCGGAGGTGGCGAAGAACGCGTCGCTCCTCGGCCGCGGAGACGGGAACGCATGCCGCGAGGACGAGCGGTGCGTGCCCTGCCTCAATCCGCTGAAGGGCAACGAGCCCACCGGCGTGTGCGAGATCGGCAAGCCGCAGCCGGCCGAGTGCACGCCGAAGCCGAAGTCCGGAGAGAGCGCGCCCCAGAACGTCGCGTGTCCGTACGAGGGGCCTCCGCTCGTCGATCCGAAGACGTTCCCCTCGTGCGGAGACGGCGCGCGGTGCGTGCCCGAGACGCTCGTCCCGCCGTCCTCGGCCGCGCAGCTCGCGAAGTGCGCCGGGGGGCTCTGCGCTCCCGAGAAGTCGATCGCGGCCGGCGGTCAGTACCGTCCGAAGACGTGCAAGTCCGTCGCCGGCGCCGAAGGCCGCTGCCTCAACGTGGCCATCCCGGCGGTCGCCGCGCAGAGGGCGAGCCTCCCGCAGGAGGCCTGCGACGCGAACGAGCGCTGCACGCCGTGCTTCAGCCCGCTCGACGGCAAGGACACCGGCGCGTGCTCCACCGTCTCGTGCGACGCGCCGAAGCAGCCGAAGGTCACGTTCAAGGGATGCTGCGAGAAGGACGGCGCGTTCCGCGGCAAGTGCGTCCCGAAGGCGATGGTGCCGGCGTCGCAGCAGGACAAGCTCGACGATGACGAGTGCGTGAAGGGCCAGGAGCTCTGCGCACCGAACGAGAACCTCGACCCCTCGTACAAGCCCCCGGCGTGCACTGCCAGCTCGCTCTTGATCGGCGACTACACGGGCGTGTGCGTCTCGAACTGCGTCGACTTCTGGTCCCTCCAGGCGCTCGCCACGGTCCGCGGCAGCTGCCAGAAGGGCTTCACCTGCGCGCCCTGCGTGCAGAACGGCAAGCCGACGGGCGCGCCGGGTTGTCCCTGAGCGCCGCTCTCGGCGTACATTGATCTCGGTGCTAGCTGCACGCGGCGCGATCGGTGTCCTCGTCCTCGCGGCGATCGCGTGGCCGAGCGCCGCCCGCGCGGGCGGCTTCGAGGTCGCCGATCACGGCGCGCAGGCGATGGGGCGCGGCACGGCGTTCGTGGCGAAGGCGGACGACCCGTCGGCGATCCATCACAACCCGGCGGGCCTCGCGCGCCAGCGTGGGACGAGGCTCTTCGCGACGGGCAACCTGCTCTTCCACTCCTACGAGTTCCGCCGCTCCGGCGCGTTCCCCGACGACCCGAATGATCCGGCCACGCCGTGGGGCGGCCGCCCGTATCCGGTGGTGTCGAACTCGGGCGGCGGGTTCGTCTCGCCGTTCCTCGCGCTCGCGACCGACTTCGGGGTGTTCGATCGGCTGACCGTCGCCGCGGGCGTGTACGGTCCCTCGGCGATCGGCAACCGGACGTTCCCGCTCGGGGTCGAGGCCGCGCCGGCGTCGTCGCGCTACGACTACGTGCAGTCGCGCTCGACGATCATCTACCCCACGCTCTCGGCCGGCTATCGACTCACGAAGTGGCTCGACGTCGGCATCTCGGGCCATCTCGCGATCGCCAAGTTCGATCAGACGCAGGTCAGCTATGCCGACCTGGGCGAATGCAAGAACACCGAGTACCAGCCGTGCGACACGCGCAGCACGCTCGTGGCGTCCGCGACCTCGGCGGCGGCGACCTTCGGGGCGATGCTCCGTCCGAACGAGAACGTCGGCGTCGGGCTCTCCGTGCGCACGCCCGTCGGCTTCAACGCGCAGGGGACGCTGAGCCCCGAGCCTCCGCGGCTCGCGCAGAACCTCCAGCTGGAGCCGGGGGCGGCGTCGCTCTACCTCGATCTACCGCTCGTCGTGCGCGCGGGCGCGCGGTACGTCTCGATGGATCAGGACTTCGAGGTCTACGACCTCGAGGCCGACGTCGTGTACGAGGCATGGGGCACGGCTCAGCGCGAGGGGCCGATCGTCGTCGTGCCGAGCCTCGGCTCGTTCACCAACATCCAGAGCACGATCGTCCACCACTACAAGGACACGTTCTCGATCCGCGGCGGCGGCGCGTACAACGTCGATGCGTTCGATGGCGTGCTCTCGCTCCGCGCCGGCGGATGGTTCGACACGCCCGCGACCGATCACGCGTTCACGCGCCTCGACTTCGACACGCTCGCCAAGATCGCCGGCACGCTCGGGGTCGGCTACCGCAGCGGTGCGTTCGGGGTCGACTTCGCCTACGCGGCGATCGCGTCGATCCCGCGCGTCGTCGGCGTGGGCGCCGGCCAGATCCGACCGCTGAACGGGGCGAAGAACGGGCAGCCCCTCGACGCGAACGATCAGGTCTTCCCCGCGGTGAACGAGGGCGCCTACCGGGGCTTCACGCACGTCGTCTCGGTCGCTGCGACCGTCACGTTCGACGGCTTCTTCGACACCCCTCGCAAGATCCACTTCGGGAACACCTACGAGCCCGGGTACGTGCCCGAGCCGGAGGAGGCGAAGCCGCCGGAAGCGCCCCCGCCCGAGGAGGCGCCGGAGAAGCCGCAGAAGCAGCCCGACGAGACCCGTCCGACGAAGAAGCCCGAGGCCCCTCCGGAGGCGTCCAAGCCGCCGAAGAAGGAGGAGAAGCCCGAGACCAAGAAGAAGGAGTGGTGGGAGGAGCTCGACTGAAGCTCTTCCGCGGCTCGAGCCGAGCCGCCAGCCTTGCGCTCGCGACGCTCAGCAGGTACTAGCCCCTACCGCTCGCCGGCCCACCCGCCGGGGAGCGTGCTTGCCGGAGGGGTGTTCGAGGACCGCAGGGCGCGCCCGTCAACAATCTGACGAGACGCCGGCGGCTCAAGAGATCTCGCCTGATTTCAGTGACTTACTCGGCAAAAGAGCCGAGCACGCAGTTTGCATCTGTCGCGCGCTCGCGGCCCACGAGGGCCGAAGCCTCTCTCTCGCTGTCTCGGAGCCTCAGAATGAAGCGTTCCACGTGTCTGTCGGCGCTGCTGGTCGGTCTCACGCTGACGTCGCTCGCGTCCGCCGCCCCCGCCGGCTCGGAGAACCCGGCGAAGCCCGCCACGAAGCAGGGCCAGAAGCCGGTGCTCGTCGCGCAGAACTCGGATCCGCAGCCGTCCGACGGTAGCGGCACGCCGTCCGCGCCGACGACGGCGCCCGCCGACGGCAGCGGCACGGGCGAGAGCGGCACCGTGCAGCCCGCCGTTTCGATCGGCACGTCGACGACGGCGCCCGCGACCGACACCCCGCAGGCGGCGGCCGAGGAGCCGAAGAAGAAGCCGAAGCCGCGCCCGTTCGCCGGCTCGCAGGTCTTCCTCACGACCAGCATGACGACCAACACCGTCTTCGCGGGTCAGACCCAGTACAACGACCCGACGGTCGAAGGGAACGCGTGGCTCCTCCCGCGCTACGCCCTCAGCGACGCGTTCCAGCTCCGTGGCCGTCTCATCGTCTCGTACGAGATGACGAACTCGGACGACACGCGCTACCGCAACGAGCCGGTGCTGAGCGACACCACGCTCCAGCTCTACTACAAGAAGATCCCCGAGATCGCGACGATCAAGCCGATGGTCGGCGTCAGCGCCGCCCTCCCGACGTCGAAGCTCTCGCAGTCGCGCACGATGGTGTTCTCGCCCGGCGCGATCGTCCAGCTCGTGAAGGGCTTCGAGAACGTCCTCGGCGGCGAGATCAGCATCATCGCGATGGGGCTCTACTCGCACCCGCTCTACACGGATCGCCAGGCGGTCGTCGCGGACCCGCGCGCGGCCGCGCTGGTGCAGTGCGTCGGCGGTGTCGCGTGCGGTGACTTGAACAGCGGCCGCCTGAACGCCTCGGACACCCTCGCGTACGCGGCGATCGTCGCGGGCGAGTGGGGCAAGTGGGCGCCGGCCTTCTACTACCTCGGCTCGGCGCAGTGGGTCTATCACCCGAAGTCGACGACCCAGGGCGAGCCCGCGGGCGTTCATGACCCCACGCCCGTCATCGGCGTCGAGGACCGCGCGTCGGTCCGCCAGGCGCACTACTTCAGCGCGTGGCTCGACTACAACTTCAACCCTTGGCTCACGGGCGAGGTCGGCTACTGGAACTCGACGCCGGCCCTCACCGAGAGCGGCAAGTACGCCAACCCGTTCTGGAACCGCTACGCCGACACCCGCGTGTACCTGGGCGTGAACTTCAACATCGACAACCTCATGAAGCAGCTCGAGGGCGGCGCGGCGGAGGCCGGTATCGTCCGCGCGCAGAACTCGAAGAAGCCGATGTGGAACTTCTGATCGTCGCCTGACGAGAGGAAGCCGAGGCCGCCGGGCTCCGCGAGGACCCGGCGGTGGCTTTTTGTGGCGCCGCTACCGCGCGCTCGTCCACCTCCGCGGGCAGAGATCGCTGGTGCTGCACGCCTCGAGCGGCGGCACGCGCTCCACCGCGGGACGGCAAGGGTCGCTCTCGATCCTCGTCACGCATGCGGTCATCCCCGCCTCGTCGACGCCCGTCGCGCACTCGGGCTTCTGGAGCCGGCGGAGGACGTTCTCGCGTGCCTCGGGCAGACAGTCGGCGCGCCGAGGCTCGCTCGGGCTCGACCCCGTGGCAGGGGCCGCGAAGCAAGCGCCGGACCGGGACCGCGAAGAGCGCGGCCGCGCCCGGGCACCCGGCGTGCTCGCACGAGGGCATGGCCGAGACCGACCGGCTCATGCGGAGGGCGCTGCTGATCGCGGCGATCGCGTGCGCCGGCTGCCACAGTCCGCGCGCGACGCCCACCGGACGAGCGACGCTGACGTCGGCATCCGCGCCGGCGGCGTCGCCGCCCTCCGTGGCGCTGCCCGACGTGGCGACGCTCACGGCCAAGGCGAGCCCGAGCGTGGTGAACATCACCGCCACGCAGCAGGTCCGCGCGCCTGCGGGGCTCGTGGACCCGTTCGAGTTCTTCTTCGGCGGGCGGTCCCCTCGCGGCCGTGGTGACGAGATCCTGCGGAGGCACGCGCTGGGCTCGGGGATCCTCGTGGATGAAGCCGGACACGTCGTCACCAACGCGCACGTGGTCGAGAACGCGAACGCGGTCCGCGTCACGCTCGCCGACGAGCGCGCGTTCGACGCGATCGTGAAGGGAGGCGACGCGCTGCTGGACGTGGCCGTGCTCGAGCTGAAGGGCGCGCAGGATCTAACGCACGCGCCGCTCGGCTCGAGCCGCGCGTCGGCGACTACGTCGTCGCGATCGGCAATCCGTTCGGCCTGGGAAACACCGTCACGATGGGGATCGTCAGCGCGAAGGGGCGCGAGCTCGGCGCAGGGCCGTACGACGACTTCATCCAGACGGATGCGTCGATCAACCCGGCAACAGCGGCGGTCCGCTGTTCGATCTCCGCGGACAGGTGGTCGGGATCAGCACCGCGATCGTCCCCGCCGGTCAGGGCATCGGGTTCGCGATCCCGATCGACGCGGTGAAGGAGATCCTCCCGCAGCTCCTCGAGAAGGGATCCGTCGCGCGAGGCCGTCTCGGCGTGGCCATCCAGAACATCGACGCGGCGATCGCGAAGGCCCTCGGGCTCCCGAAGCCGCAGGGCGCGCTCGTCGCCGAGGTCGAGCCCGGCGGGCCGGCGGCGAGGGCGGGGATCGAGCCCGAACGGCGTCGTTGTCCGTGGCGTCGATCCGACGAGCCCCGTTGCGGAGATCCTCAGACCTGGCGACGTCGTCCTCGAGGTGAACGGCAGACCCGTTCGCAGCGCGGGCGAGGCGATGAGCGGCCTCCGCGCCACGGCGCCGGATGCCGCCGCCCTCGTCCGAGTCCGTCGAGACGGCCAGACCCGGTTCGTCGCCGTCGAGCGGCAGTGAGCTCAGCGCGTCGGGTTCTTCGCCAGCCGCTTCTCGAGCGCCGCGAGGGCGACGAGCGTGTCGCCGCTGGCGCCGCGCTTCGCCTCGGTCACGAGGGCCCCGGTGCTCGGATCGTCGACGACGAGCAGCGCCTTCGCCGCGGCCTCGCGCACGTCGCTCGAGCCGAAGCGGACGTACGCGCCGACGAGCGCGCGCGCGGACGTCGCGCGCGTCGCGGCCTGCTCGGTCTGCGAGGGCAGGGTCTTCCAGGCCCATGCGTTGCCCACGCCGCCGAGCGACTTCACCACGATGCGCGCGGTGGCGTCGTCGATGTCCGTCGCGTCGAGACGTGCGGCGAGGAGCTTCGCCGCCGCCTCGCGCCGGCAGTCGTGCATCCCCGAGAGGATCGCGCGCTCCCGCTCGGTGCCGCGGGACTTCTGCGCCGCCGAGGACAGGACGGCGAGGGCGTCGTCCGTTCCGATCCGCGCGAGGCCCTCGGCGGAGGCGCGCATCGTGTCGAAATCGCTCGAGCGCTCGAGCAGGAGCGCGAAGACGGGGATCGCGCGCGCATCACGGATGATGCCGACCGCCTCGATCAGGCCGAGCCGCAGCGCCGCCCCCGCGGTGGCCGGCAGATCGCGCTGCGCCGGCGCGTCGAACGCGAGCAGCTCGATCATCGGACCGAACGCGCGCGGCCCGAGCGCCTTGAACGGCATCGTGAGCGGCGCACCCGGCAAACGCGATCCCTGATCGAGCTCGCGGGCATGGGCGGCGACCTCGCGGACGTCGCGCACGAGCTCGGGGACGTCGGTCTTCGCACGCGCGATCTCCTGCGCGAGATCGGTGCGCGCCTTTGCCGGCAGATCGCTCGCGTTCATCACGAGCCCGGCGGCCGAGGCATCACCGGCGGCGACGAGCACGGCGAGCGCCGCAGAGAAACCGAGCAGCTTGATCGTCGTCTTCATCGTCCGCTCTCCCACCACTTCGCGTCCGGGATCTTGCGCGTCGCGTTCGTGCCGCAGTGAACCTCGCCGAGCATGCGGTGATACGTGTCCCAGTCCTCGGCGAAGTGGACCGTGATCCCCAGCGGCGCGAGCGCGTTCGTCATGGCGACCTTGAAGATGTCCTGGCCCTCGATCTCGGGGCCGTGCGGGTTCGGCGCGACGAAGTGCGTGTCCGAGACGTAGATGCCGTTCACCATGCCGGGCTGATAGGCCACGGACGCACCGCGCGACGACATGTGGAGGAACGGGATCTTGATGATCTCCGCGTCGGTGAGGCCCGTCTCGGCCTTGAGCTTCGCGACCTGCGCGTCGACCTCGGCGGCCGCTTCGGCGCTCGCGCTCATCACGTCGGTGTCGGCGAGGAGCTGATCGATCGTGACCTGCGCCGATCCCGAGCTCCACGACTTGCCGACGAACATCGGGACGCCGCCGTTGCCCGCGGTCTGCTCGGCCTCGAGCATCGTCTTCGCCATCGTCGCGTCGTTGACGAGGAGCACCCAGCCGCGTGCATTCGGAGCCTTCACGAACGACGTCGTCTCGTCGACGTGACCGACGAGCAGCCACGAGGTGTCGATGTACACCGGAGGCTGGACCTTCTGCGCCTCGATCATCCGCTGGAACACCTGGTCCGGGTAGTACGCCGGCGTGCTGCCGCGGAGCACGCGGCCGAGCGGGTAGCTCTGGCCGCTCCAGGAGTACGGCGGGATCGTCTCGAAGTTGCCGAACGAGTTCAGCGTGTCGAACTTGCCGTTGCGCTTCGTGTCGTACTCCTGGATGCCCGCCGAGTCCTTGCCGCGGAGCACGGTGAAGACGACGCGCCCGGCGCGGCGCAGCGGGTTCGACACGTTGTTCGGGGTCGACTCGTTCGCCGAGCGGATGTTGACGCGGATGACGTGCTGCTTGCCGTTCTCCGCCGGCATCGACATGTAGCCGGTCTCGAAGAAGTCCTGCGTCCACTGGTCGTTCGTCGAGATCGTCTTCGTCGCCGGCAGGCCCGCCGCGGTCGTCGCCGTGGCCAGGTCCTCGCGCATCGCGGCGTTGCCGGAGCCGCCCGTCAGCGAGACGTACGTCGCCTCGGTGCTCGACAGGTGATGGTAGGTGAGGAGCGGCGCGACGCGCATCCGTACCTTGTCGGAGGCCTTCGCGCCGTTCGCGTCCACCGCGAGCGTGATGTCGACGTAGCCGTCCCACGTCTTGGGGTCGCGCACGATGTCGCGTCCCTCGATCGCCAGCTCGACGCCGGCATGGATCTCGTCGAGCGAGAGCGACGCTCCGCTCTCGATCTTCGTGAAGCTCCCGCCCGCTGCCTTGAAGAGGCGGACGCTCTTGGGGGCCGTCCAGCGGATCGTCGCGGTGGTCCCGGCGGGCGCGCCTGCCCACGGCTTCGTCTTCAGCCGCGCGAGGTCGAGCGCGTCGTCAGGTCCGTTGAGCACCTCGTCCGCCGCGTCGTTGCACTTGGGGAGATCGACGTCGTCCACGTTGGTGGTCGGGCACTTCTCCTCGTCGTCGTCGATGTTCGCGAGGAACACGGCGCCGTGCTTCGCGTCCCAGACGTCCTCGCCGTCGTCGTCGGCCGGATCGTCGAACCGCACCACGCCGTCGCGGTTCGTGTCCGCGCGGAGATCGGCGACGACGCCCGTCTCGGACGTGCCGGGATCGGTGCCGGTCCCCCCGGTCGTCCCCGGGCCGCTACCGGGGCCGTTCTCGTCGACGGCCGCCGCCGGGATGGAGGCGTCCTCCGAGCCTCCGCAGGCGGGGACGAGGAGGCTTGCAGCGAGCAGGGTGCGGGGCAGTAGCTTCATGCGAGCGCTCCGGTGAGGATCGTCGACCGCAATCGCCGTTCCTCGAGGAACGGCGCGCGCCGCTGTGCAAGACTTCGGCCAAGCGGGGCGGCGCTGGGGGACGACGGAAAGACGGGGCCGTCAGGACCCCGACGTCACGATCTGCACGCCCGGCGTGCATTCGCGCGCGGCGGACACTAGCAGCGGGGCCGGGGCCCGCCATGTCATCAGAGCGTCTCGATTCGCGCCGGATCGATGGGATCGCCCGCGAGGAACGCGGCCCGCAGCCCCTCGACCGCGGACAGGTCGGGGCCGAGCCCGCAGAGCGCCCGGGCCTCCACGAGGAGCGCGCGCTCGGCCCGCGTGAGGCGGCCGTCGATGATCGACGCGATCGCGAGGACGCGGAGCACGAACCGCTGCTCGTCCGCCCCCAGATCGCGGAGCCGCGCGAGGAAGACGGACGTGACGTCGAGGTCCGTCTCGTGGGCCACGGACGGCTCGCGGGCGATCACCTCGCGGAGGACGGCCGCGAGGTTCGGGTGCATGTCCTCGGTCCGGACGATCGAGCTCGCGACCGCGCGCACCGCCACGCGCCGGACGTCCTGATCGACGTCGGGGAGCGTCGCGAACGCGAGACCGATCATCTCGTGCGCCGCCGACGGTCCCATCGCGCGGATGCGCGCCTCGCGCATGATCAGCCAGCAGACGACGCCGTTCCACGCGGCGGTGATCGGCACGGCGACGAAGGGCAGCCACGTGCGCACCGCCGCCCGGCCGAGCATGCGCCGCACGAGGGCCTTCACCGCGAAGTTGGTGACGCTGATCTTCAGCTTGTAGACGATCGACGCGACGACGAGCCGGAGGCGCGAGGCCTCGCGCCAGGGATCGACGCCGTGCCTGCGCCCCGTCGGGTTCGGCAGCTCGAGCGCCGCGCGCGCCATCGCACCGGCGAGCGCCGCGTCGTCGTCCTGATCGGGGAAGAGATCGAGGCCCGCGGCGCGCGAGAGTGAATGGACCGCCCGGAGGCCGTCCCAGTACAGGTAGAGGATCTCGATGATCGACGCGAGGACGGTCGCCCCCGCGACGATGCCCCAGAAGCGGACGTTCTGCTCGAACGACGCGTGGTCGGGATCGGGGCCGAGGAGCGGATGCGCGAGCACCTCGGCGACCGCCGCGACGACGGTCGACAGGGCGCCGGCGATCGCCGCGCGGACGATCGCCCCGCGCTCGATCCGCCGGAGCGCCGCGCGCTCGTCGGGGTTGAGGAAGTGGACGCCGTCGCCCGCATCGACCGGCCCCTGGCTCCTCGAGAGCTCGCGGAAGTAGCGTATCCCCCAGCGGACGAGCAGCGGCTCCGGCGCGGCAGCCATCGACCGAGTCAGGCTAGCCGAGTTGGGCCCGCCGCGGTAAGAGCGCGCGCATGGATATCGCCAAGGAGCTCCGCGCGATCGGCGTCGACCCCGCCTCTCTCGAGGGAGGCGATCTCGCCAGTCGCTCGCCGATCGACGGCACGATCACCGCGAAGCTCCGCGCCCACGACGCAGCCGCCGTGGACGCGGCGATCGGCCGGGCGCACCAGGCCTTCCTCGCTTGGCGGACCACGCCCGCACCCCGCCGCGGCGAGCTCATCCGTCTGTTCGGCGAGGAGCTGCGCAAGGAGAAGGAGACGCTCGCGGCGCTCGTCACCGTCGAGGCGGGCAAGATCGTCGCCGAGGCGCGCGGCGAGGTGCAGGAGATGATCGACATCTGCGACTTCGCCTGCGGGCTCTCGCGCCAGCTCTACGGGCTGACCATCGCGAGCGAGCGCCCGGGCCACGCGATGCGGGAGACGTGGCATCCGCTCGGCGTCGTCGGCGTCATCAGCGCGTTCAACTTCCCGGTGGCGGTCTGGGCATGGAACTTCGCCCTCGCGATCGTGTGCGGCGACAGCGTGGTGTGGAAGCCGTCGGAGAAGACGCCGCTGACCGCGCTCGCGTGCCACGCCCTCTTCGAGCGCGTGCGCGAGCGGTTCGGCGCGCCCGCGGGGCTGTCGGAGGTGATCCTCGGCGACGCGAAGATCGGCGAGCGCCTCGTCGACGACCCGCGCGTCCCGCTCGTCAGCGCGACCGGCTCGACGCGCATGGGGCGCGCCGTCTACCCGCGCGTCGCGCAGCGCTTCGGCCGTTGCCTCCTCGAGCTCGGCGGCAACAACGCGATGATCGTGTCGCCGACGGCGGATCTCGATCTCGCGACACGCGCCATCCTCTTCAGCGCGGTGGGCACGTGCGGCCAGCGCTGCACCACCCTCCGCCGCCTCGTCGTGCACGAGTCGATCGCCGGCGATCTCGCGAGCCGCATCGAGAAGGCGTACGCGCAGGTGAAGGTCGGCGACCCGCGCGCGGCCGGCACGCTCGTCGGCCCGCTGATCGACGGCGCATCGTTCGAGGCGATGCAGTCCGCGCTCGCCCGCGCGAAGAAGGAGGGCGGAGAGATCACCGGCGGCGAGCGCGTGACCGTCGCCGGCCTCGAGGGCGGCTTCTACGTGAAGCCGGCGATCGTCCGCATGCGCGCGCAGACCGACGTCGTGCGCACCGAGACGTTCGCGCCGATCCTCTACGTGATGCGCTACCGCGAGCTCGACGAGGCGATCGCGATGCAGAACGACGTGCCCCAGGGGCTCTCGTCCTGCATCTTCACGAGCGACCTGCGCGAGGCCGAGCGCTTCCTCTCGCCCGACGGCAGCGACTGCGGGATCGCGAACGTCAACATCGGGCCGAGCGGCGCCGAGATCGGCGGCGCGTTCGGCGGCGAGAAGGAGACCGGCGGCGGGCGCGAGTCCGGCAGCGACGCGTGGCGCGCGTACATGCGCCGGGCGACCAACACGGTGAACTACTCGAAGGACCTGCCGCTCGCGCAGGGGATCGTGTTCGGGTGACCATCGCCTTCGGCTGACGGATCGCGCGCGATCCAAGGCGCGGCCGCGTCCCTGTCCGGCGGAGCAGACAGGTGACGCAGCGGACAGGGTTTTCCAGGCCGATGCGCGCCCGGCGAGGCGCCCTCGCGGTGGGTGCATGTCGTGCATGCACGCCCTTGCGGCCGTCCGCGCGCTTCGATCTCATTGGAGACCATACCCTCGATGAAGCTCCGATCCCTTCGCCTCGCCCTCCTGCTCTCCATCGCCGCGGTGCCTGCCATCGCGTGCTCCGCCCCGGTCGCCGACGACGCCGCGGTCGCCGACGAGAACGAGATCGTCGACGTCCCGCAGACCGACGTCGAGCGCCAGTCGATCGGCAACTGCTGGATCTACGCGCACGCGAGCTGGATCGAGTCGATGCACAGGACGGCGACGGGCGAGAGCTTCGATCTCTCGCAGTCGTACTGGACCTACTGGCACTGGTTCGATCAGATCGCCGGCGGCTTCGCCACGCAGATCTCGACCGGCGGCAACTGGACCACGGCCAACGGCATCGTGAAGAAGTACGGCCTCATGGCCGAGGCGGACTTCGTCCCGCTCGACACGACGAACGAGATGTCCTCCCGCCAGGCCTCGGCGCTCTCCGCGATCAACGCGTCGCTGAAGACGGGCGCGCTGAAGGACCCGGCGGCGCGTCGCGACAAGAAGCTCGTGCGCCAGGAGATGGACCGCGCGTGGGGGCTCTCGCCGGAGGTCAGCGCCGCGCTGACCCAGGTGTTCGGCGAGAGCGTCAACCGCACCTTCTCGTCGAGCAATCCGGCCAACGCCGCGGGCTCGAAGATCGTTCGCGCGCAGGACTTCGCGGTCGCGTACCCGACCTCGCCGGGCCAGCCGCCGGCGCAGAAGAAGCTGACCAATGCGATGAACGAGTGGCGACAGGCGTACTACTCGAGCACCGACCGACGCGGCTTCCTCCTCCGCGTGCAGAAGGCGCTCCACGACGCGCAGCCCGTCGTCATCACGTGGTTCGTCGACTTCAACGCGATGGAGAACCGCGAAGGCGAGCTCAGGGGCTCGTTCAACATGACGACCCTGCGCGAATTCGGCCCCGGTCGTCAGGGCGGTCACATGACCGTGCTCGAGGACTACCAGGCGAAGCTGCCCGACGGGACGGTGCTGAAGGCCGGCGTGACCCTCGATCCGCAGAGCCCGGAGGACGCGCTGAAGCTCCGGAGCGCGCTCGATCCGCGCACCGAGATCCAGTTCGTGCGCGTGAAGAACTCGTGGGGCGCGGCCCGTCCGGATCGTGCGTTCGCGCCTGGGATGCCGGGGTATCACGACCTGTACCTCGACTACCTGAACGGTCCGGTGAAGCGCTGCACGACGCGCGCAGACGGCGAGACGGACACGACGAACTGTCCGTTCGATCACACGCCGCTGCAGAACGTCGTGCTTCCGCCCGGCTACTGAGTACGTATCCTCGCGGCGTGGTTCGCCTCCTCTCGGGAACGCTCGCGTTCGCGGCCGCAGCCGTCCTCACGGTCGGCGCGTGCGACAGCAAGGACACGGGACCTCTCGTGAAGCCGTGCACGCCGCCCGCGCGCGTGCCCGCGCGCGTCGCGCTGGCACCCGCCGCGCCCTTCGGCGATCGGACGTTCAGCCGTC
>WBZO01001160.1_pt1 | contig 44003 bp, 42 predicted proteins | sample 5204261 | NCBI WGS metagenome assembly WBZO01 (sample SAMN12412400, study PRJNA552823) | activated sludge metagenome | isolation source: activated sludge from anammox sidestream of wastewater treatment plant... | place: USA: North Carolina | collected 2017-09
GGACCCGACGGACGCGCCACCGTCACCCTGCACCGACAACGATTATGAACAACCAAGAGCAAGCAGAGTGCTGAAAGAGTTCCAGGCGAATGTGCCAGGCCCTCGGCCATGCGTAGTGGCCGAGATCGAAGCCATCGGCTTGGGGATGGTCGAGCCCTAGGCCGTGGGGCTGGGCAGCGGTCGACCCTTCCACGTTAATTGTCCGCGCCGGTGTCGCCAGACCGACAGTGCCGTCAGCGCACTGAACGCGAGAATCGAGAGCGGGTGCGCGAGTGCGTCGGGCCAGACTCGCTGTGCTGTTCGTCGAGCGACGATGACCCGCCCTACAACTCCCGCGGAATAGCCGAAGAGCCCCCATCGGCGCACGACTCGATCGCGACTGGTGAGTACGAGTAGGGGCGGCAGCACATACATAAGTTTGAGCAGCCCGGCCGCCGCGATCGCGGCGGGTTCGCTGCCAAACGCACGCCACAGGGATTTCGTGTAGCCGTCGACGAGCGCGGAATTGGAGTCATACATTCGGCAGGTTGCGATTCGGCTGCCGTCGACAACGGCAGTTCGGTATCCCGACCGGCGAAGGACTCTGGCCAAGGCAACGTCTTCCACCACCTCACCCGCGACGGCTGAATGCCCGCCGACCGCCGCGTACGCAGCCGCGTCAAAGACCGCGAACTGACCGTTGCCCACCGCCATGGATGACCACTGTCGATCCATCGACAGCTTCAGCGGAATGAACGACATCCACGACCATTGCAGCAATGGTTGAACGAACCGGGTGACAGTCGTTGTCGTCAGTTGCTTCGGGTACGGACACAACATGTCGAGCCTCAGTTCGCGCATCAGCCTCACGGCCGATGCCGTTGCGCCGGGATCAAGCACTACGTCGGCGTCCACGAAGACGAGCACATCGCCGGTGGCCAGCCTGGCGAGGCGTTCGCATGCCCACGGCTTTCCGATCCATCCGTAGGGGACTTCGGCCGTGGATCCGCGATGGAACCGCACGCGGGGGTCCGTTGCGGCAATCGATTCCGCGATCTTCGCAGTGCCGTCACTGGACGCGTCATCAAGCACGAGGATCTCGGTGACGTTCTGTTGGGCAAGCAGTGACGGGAGACAAGCGGAGATGTTGTGCACCTCGTCGCGAACTGGCAACAGCACACTGATTCGCTCGTCGGACTGCGTTCCTGGGCTCTCGGGCAGTGGTGGCAGAGGAGGCAGCGGGAGTGCTTGAGGTAGGGATACAGCATTTCGGAGCGCCTGAATCGTGGCGGCGGTCGCGAGCAAGGTGGCTGTGGCAGCCACGAATCTCATTGGCAGCTTCAATGCGTCACCTGTCGGCCCGGAACGGCCGAATCCTCGGTCGTCTCGTCACCGCGTCGATGGTTCAACAACCACAGGTAGGGCACGGTGACGGCCGCCATGGCGACGCCCCCGACTAGCGCGACAGTTGGTCGGTCAAAGAAGAAGGCGTTCGAGATGATCCCGCCGATCCAGGTCCACGTCCACAACGTCGCAGGGACCGCCTCCGGTACCTCACGGGAAGGCAATACGGAAAGCAGAAGCATCAGCACAAAGCTCGCTGCGAGCCAACCCAGATAATTGAACGCCGGGATACCCGGAACGCCAGGCAGGTCTGGGGATTCGTGGTGCCAGATCCAATAGTTGGCAGACACCATTTGCGGGTCAAGGAAGAGATCCCAGGCCGTCATTGCGAACGAACCAATCGCGGCAAAGACCAATCGATTGGCGCGGGGCAGTCGCAAAGCAGCGGTCAGTCGGCGGCTCAGCAGTAGCACTGGATACGCGGTCATCGCCCAGGCAATAGGAATGATGAGTGGTACGTCCAGAATCCTTGCGCCGAGCGCATCGGTGTAGTCGTAGGCAGAGAATGGGAAACCGGTTCCGGTGCCAATTGCCTCGACAGCGAAGGCGAACCCAACGGTGATGCCGAGGTAGCTCAAGGCCCACTGCACGCCGAGGTAGAGCCAGGCGTGCGTCACGCTCGTGAGCGCGAAGACAAGGACTGTGATGATGGTCAGAGCAGTGCGGGTTTGGCCATCGGTCAGTGGCCAGAGAATCTGAAGCAGGATGGTAAGAACCGCCCCAGCCACGGGAAGCCACGAACCTGCGGTGTGGGCCGTCGCGGAGCGCTGGGTCGGACTAGTCAGCGTCATGGCTGATATCCACTGGTTGCCCGCAAAACGATCCGGATGCCGTGGTGACCGCGAACCGCGCGAACAGTTCCTCGCTGTACCAGCCGACTCTCTCGGTCTCGCTGACGACGTGCTGGTGTTCGACTCCCGTCGAAAAGGCGCTCAGTGCCTCACTGTCCTGCCAGACGGAGAATGTTCCCTGCAGTCCGATGGGTGCCTCGCCGATTCCGGTGCTGAGCAGCAGTCCTGGAGTACGTTCGGTTGCGGCGGCCACCGGAGGGACCGCCGACGCGAATGTGCGCCATTGGTTCGGCCGGATCCTCGCGCGAGTGATTGCGGCCACCGGTCCGTTTCCAGGTGGTTTTCGCCCGGGGCTAAACGGCTTCCTCCCGGCCCAACTTCCACGACTGTGGATGGGTGAAAGAACGAAGCGTGCTTTCTCGTAGGAATGCCGATCCCACGACGTCACGATGTCAGCGAGCTCAAAGACTCGGGCGTCGGCGATGTCATCCCAGGCGGCGACGAGTCCCCAATGTCGAGGATCGGCGTCGCGCACGCTGAACGTCCTGCCGGAACCGGTCCCAATTAGCTTCGCGAAGCGCAAGCCGTGGCTGCGTCTGACCTTGCGTCGACCGGTGGCCATGCGCAGCAGGGATCCGGGAATCGCGCGACTCGCGACTCCCCAGAGGTGAACGGTCACCACCGGTGGGGTTTGAACCGGGTTGGCCATGAGTCAACGGTAGATGCGTCGGAATCGCGCTCGGTGGGCAACTCGGCATTCAAGTGGCCAAGATGGTCCTCGTGGACGAGGAAACCGCTATTGATCGCGCCGCATTCGAAGCGAACCTTGAGGCTTTGCAGCATGCGCTGGACCTCGTTGTTGACCCGCCGGTTGCGGATCCGCTCGCGCTCGACGCTCTGCCCGCATCTTTGCCGGTGGACGGCATCGGCCCCGATGCTGCGCTCGACCTGGTGGCCCAGATCGCGCTCCCACGTTCGTCGTCACTTCGCGACCCGATGGCAGCGTCCCGGATGGCGACGCCAACACCGTGGCTCACCTGGGCCGCCGCAGTTTGGTCAGCGTCTCGCAGTGAGAACTTGCTCCACAAAGCAGATACGCCCCAAGTCAACGCGCTGCAGGATCGAGTCCTCGACTGGCTTGCTCCTGTTTGGGGAATGACAACCGGTCATTTGGTGCCGGGCGGGACGATCGCCAACCTCACGGCGATGTGGGCAGCGCGGGACGGATCAGGAGCCACTCGCATTGTCGCCTCAGAGAGCTCGTCCAGTTCGATCAAGAAGGTGTCTCGGGTCCTCGGAATGCCCCTCGTGCTCATCGACAGCGACCCGGATGAGCGTTTGAGCCTCGACGCCTTTGTTGACTTCGCTCGACGCGATCCGGAAGGGATGGCCCGTACCGCCATCGTACTCAACGCCGGTACCCAGAACACCGGGGCGATCGACCCGCTGCGCGACGCGATGAAGTCGGTCGAGAACATCGGGATGGAACCGGCCTGGTGGCATGTCGACGCCTCCTGGGCGGGGCCGCTGGCGCTGTCGTCACGTCATCGCGCCCTACTCAAAGGTATTGAGTTAGCGGATTCCGTCACAGTTTCGGCTCACAAGATGATGTTCCAACCAACCGAATCCGCCCTGGTCTTGTTCAGCGATGCCGAAAGGTCCGACGAGGTTCTGGAGTTCGCCGGACCAGACAACACGCAACAGATCGGGCTGCTGGGTTCGCGAGCAGACCGCTCGTTGGCCCTCGCGCTGCTGCTGCTCGCGTATGGGGAACACGGCGTCGCTCGCTGGGTGGATGCCGGTATCGCAGCGATGATGAGGCTCGCCGACTTCCTCCACACCCGAGACGACGCGGAGGTGTTCAACAGCCCCACTTCGGGGGTGCTGCTGTGGCGACCACTGGCGAAAGACACCGATGAGGTCCTCAACCAGTTGGGGCGCACCGTTGCCGGCCTCGGGATCGCCGATGGTCGCAGGTGGGTTCGACAAGTTGGTTCCAATCCGTTGATGGACGTCGACGAGCTGATTGAGCGCATTGCTTCGGCGCTGGAAGGCACTAATCCATCTGGCGACCCACTCAGTTCGCAGTGACAGCCCGCCAGACGATGACATCGCGAACCCCATGGAATGTAGTTGACGGACATCGGGCCGACCCCGTAGTGTTCGAACATGAGTTCGAATAGACCGCTCTTCTTCACATCCACCGAGGGAGCCTCGTCGGTGCAGAATCAGGCCGCACGCTCTGAATCAGGGCCGGAGGCGTGCGGCGAGGTGCCGATGGCAAGATCCGGAAAGCCTGGTGACGCGGTGAAATCCGGCAAGCCTTCAACAGTTCTGGACTCGATTCCGCCAGCGATTGCGACGATTCCGCGCGAGGCCCAACAACTCGTGGATCTCGCCGCGGAGGGCTTGGCCTCGTGTGCGCGAGATCAGGACCCGAATCAACGGTTTTCGGGCGCACAGCTCGCAGCTCTGCGTGCAGCTGCCGCGATGGTGGCCGCACGCTCTCACACCTCCACCCAGCCGAGTGGTCTGGTTCGTGGGCGGGCCCTGAACGTCTGGCAGTTGCTGTCAAGAGTTGCTCCGGATCTATCGGAGTGGGCGGCGCTCTTTCACTACAGCGCCGACAAGCGAACAGCAGTCGCGGCTGGAACTGCCGCCGTGACGGCTCGTGAAGCCGACGATGCATTACGCGACTCCGCGAAGTTCGTCGCCTGTGTTGCTGGGCGATTGGGTGTCCCAAGCCGCCGGTTGGATCTCACAAAGCAGTGGCTGGCTGTGACCTAATTGGCTGGTCAACGAGTGTTGTATCTGGCTGTCACCTCTGAGTCAGTGAGAGAGTGGCGCTATGGCAGACAAACCTGCAAGCCGCCCGAGCTTGCGGCTGATCGCTGGTGACCTGGTTACGTCACTCGCACACGATGTCGCTGAGATTGCGGAGGTCGCGTTAACAGGGAAGACCGCTGACGAGCGCGAAGCGAGCGTTGGAGACGGCACCCAGACGGAACGGAAGTCACGGAAGACGACAGTCGCGGTCATTGGCGGTGGCATTGCGGGTCTGTCCGCAGCCTGGTCGCTGGTCCGTGACCGTCAGTCGGACGCGGATGTCATCGTTTTCGAGTCCTCCCCAGCCGTCGGCGGCAAGCTGCGCCTCAACGAAATAGAGGGCCTTTCGCTCGACGCTGGCGCTGAGTCCATGTTGGCCGTGCGTCCTGAGGCGATCGCTTTGGCGAAGGCGGCAGGTCTGGGTTCCTCGATTGTCAATCCAGCGACCACATCGGCGGCCGTGGTTTCGCGTGGTCAACTACGACCACTGCCCACGGGCCTCATTAGCGGAATTCCGACCGATCTGCGGGCACTGGCAGCCAGCGATGTCCTGTCGATACCAGGACTACTGCGCATTCCCCTTGACCACGTGCTGCCCAAGACGTCGATTCCGGGCGACGTTTCGGTCGGTGACTATGTGGCCACCCGAATGGGTCGTGAAGTTGTCGATCGGCTTGTGGAGCCGATGGTTGGAGGCGTCTACGCCGGCCGAGCGGAGGAACTCAGCCTGGAAATGACTGTTCCAGCGCTCTTTAGGCTTGCCCGCCGTGAGAGATCCCTGCTGGCTGCCGCGAAGGAAGCCAGAAAGACCGGGGCCGCTCCGAGTGGGGCTCGCAGGGGCCCGGTTTTTGCAGGGATCTCCGGCGGCGTGGGTCGGCTTCCCATTGCGCTTGCCGAACGTCTTGAGCGCCAGGGCGTAACGATCGACCGCGGCACGGAGGTGACCGGAATCCGCCGTACATCGCGTGGCTGGCGGGTGCTGACCGGTGAAAAGGGAGACAGGGAAGGCCGCACCGTCGACGCGATAGTGCTTGCGGTTCCCGCTCCGGTCGCTGCCAAGTTGCTGCGAAAGGTGAATTCGACGGCGGCCGCAGGGCTTGACACAGTCGGCTACGCGAGTGTTGCCCTCACCACTTTCCTCTATGCCCCGGAAGACGTTCCAGCCACCGTTCAGGGCAGCGGGTTCCTGGTACCACCGGTTGAAGGCTTTGCTGTGAAAGCTGCGACCTTCGCGTCCCGCAAGTGGGCTTGGGTGGCACGTTCTGGCGCTGCGGGGAGTAAGCGTGGCAGAGACAAGCGCAGTTTCATGGTGGTTCGCGCGTCTCTTGGACGGTTCGGTGAACCGGGGGTACTTCAGTGTTCCGACGAGGAACTCGCGGCAACTGCGGCCAAGGAGCTTCATCAGCTCGGCGGACTGCCATCAAAGCCATTGGCCACAAGGGTCAATCGTTGGGACGACGCACTTCCCCAGTACACGGTCGGCCACCGCGGACGGATGGCGCTGGTTCGTGAGGCGCTTGTCGATACTCCAGGAATCACCGTGTGTGGTGCCGCCTACGACGGCGTCGGGATTGCGGCATGTGTCGGTTCGGCACAATTTGCCGCCGGGCAGGTCGTGACGTATCTGAGCGAACGGGGACAATGGGCGAATGGCTGAGTCAGGGGAGTCCTCCAAACCCAAAGCACGTGACCTCAATGATGTCGTCCGGTATGCAATGTGGTCGGTATTTCGAATCGATCGGTCGACCGCCAGCACCCTGTCGCCAGATGCTGCCAAGGAGGTTGATGAGGCGCTGGCGCTACTCCACTCATCGGACGATGTGGTGGTTCGTGGCTGGTACGACGTGGCTGGGCTGCGCGGCGATGCGGACCTCATGCTCTGGTCTCACGCCGAATCGAGCACGGCTCTGCAATCCGCTTACCACGCGGTGCTGAGGACGGCGCTCGGGCGATGCCTGACACCGGTGTGGTCACAGATGGCATTGCATCGTCCAGCTGAGTTCAACAAGTCCCACGTTCCCGCATTCCTGGCAGACGAGCAGGCCCGGGAGTTCGTGTGCGTATATCCCTTTGTGCGCTCTTACGAGTGGTATCTGCTGCCCGATGAGGAGCGTCGGGAACTGCTGGTTGAACATGGCGTTATGGGCCGCGACTACCCCGATGTTCGGGCAAATACCGTACCGGCGTTCGCCCTCGGTGACTACGAATGGATCTTGGCCTTCGAAGCCGATGACCTGTCTCGCATCGTCGACCTGATGCGCCATCTTCGGGCGTCGCGAGCGCGTCTGCATGTGCGGGAGGAAATTCCGTTCTATACCGGTCGCCGTCGCGAACTGTCTGAATTCATATCGGAAGTGAGGTGAGGCGTTCATGAGTAGCCCCAAGAAGGATGGCCCGACTCGCGCCGATGGATCGACGTACAGCGTCGCGCGTAGCGAGGATGAATGGAAGCAATCTCTATCCAAAGAGGAGTACTACGTACTTCGCGAAGCGGGAACCGAGCCTCCGTTCATGGGCGAATACGTCGACACGAAGACCACTGGCACGTACCGCTGCCGGGCCTGCCAGGCGGAACTCTTCTCGTCTGAGGCGAAGTTCGATTCCCGCTGCGGGTGGCCGTCGTTCTTCACTCCGTTAGCCGGTGACGCGGTTGAGTTGATTGAGGATCGGTCCCTCGGAACGGTTCGGGTTGAGGCTCGCTGCGCGGCGTGCGGTTCGCACCTCGGCCATGTGTTTGAAGGGGAGGGTTACGGCACGCCAACCGACCAGCGTTGGTGCATCAACTCGATCAGCGTGACTCTCGACCCAGCCGAGTAACTCCAGAATGTCGCGAATTCGGTGAGCCAACTTACTTTCGAAGACCTCCGGTCGCTGCGACTCACCAGCCTGCTTCTCGCCGACCATAAGCTCACCACTGCCGAGGGCGTCGTCAGTTGGTTCGGTGCCATGCAGGCCCAGGACTTGGCGAGCGTCAAGTGGTCGTTGGGTGTGCGGCTGCCGCAGCTCACTGAGATCGACATCGATACTGCGCTGAATAGCGGAGCGATTCTGCGCACATGGCCGATGCGGGGAACTATCCACCTCATATCGGCCAGCGATGCGCGCTGGATGTTGCAGACTGTGGGATCGCGTCAACTAGCCGGTGTGGAGAAGCGCTGGGAACGCCTCGGGCTTGATCGCAAGACGGTGGAGCGAGCTGGCGAGGTTCTGGCAGCGGGGATGCACGGCAACCGCAGACTGACGCGATCAGAGTGCGCGGCTTCACTGCAGGCCAGTGGAATCGAGACGTCGAGCCAGCGGCTCTACCACCTGCTCTGGTACAGCTCCCAAGTCGGTATCACCTGCATCGGCCCGAACGTCGGCAAGGAGCAGACGTTCGTACTGCTCAATGATTTCGCCCCCGACCAACGTCAACTCGTCGGAGCCGAGGCGCTGGCTGAACTCGCCTGGCTCTACGTTCGCAGTCACGGGCCGATCCCTGCTTCCGACTTTGCCGGGTGGGCGGGGATTCCCGTCACCGCCGCACGGCGAGCACTGGCTGACAACGATGGCAGGTTGACCAGGCTTGACACCGCGATGGGTGATCAGTGGATGCGCGACGATCTGCTTGAGGAACGACAAGGATCGACTGATCCGGTTGAGGTGCTGGCTCTTCCTGGGTTCGATGAGTTCATGCTGGGGTACAAGGACCGAACCGCCATGCTGGATCCGGATCACATGCGATTTGTCGTGCCGGGAAGCAACGGAATGTTCCGGCCCACGATCGTCGATCGCGGAACCGTAATCGGCGTTTGGACACGGAACCTGACCAAGGCGAAGGTCAAGGTGCAGGCGGAGCCCTTTGGTGCATTCAGCAAGCGTCAGCGGTCGTCGTTCGAGTCGTCCATCGCTGGGTTTGCGCGCTATCTCGGCGTCCCCGCACACGTCGTGGCAACGTGAGTGACCCTGTCCCGCTAAAGTCGATCGCTGTGTCCGGCGAATCGAATACCAGCGAGTTCCGTGAGTGGGTTCGGGAACAGACCCTCGTGGTGGCGACCGAGCTGCTGCTGGAGCAAGGGTGGGACAAAGTTCGTGTGGGACAAGTCGCAGAGCGGGTCGGCGTTAGCCGCCCGACTATCTATGCCGAGTTCGGTAACAAGGAGGGCATCGCCGAATGGCTCGTGCTTGCCGAAACTCAGAGGTTCCTCGTCGACATTCAGGTCCGCCTTGATCAACACGCTGACGATCCGGAAAAGGCGGTCCGCTCTGCGGTCCGCTTCACCTTCCGAGAGGCCGACAACAGCCCGTTGTTGCGGGCGGCACTGACATCCGTCGGCAATGAGAACGATTCGATTCTTCCGTTGCTCACTACAAGGCCACAGCCGCTGCTCTTTGCGGCGACCCAGACTCTTGTCGAGTGGTTCACCGAACACTTCCCAGGTATCGCCCGTCAACCGATGGTCGATGCCATCGATGCGATCGTCCGCTTGGTCGTCAGCAACTTGATGTTCCCTGGAGATCGTCCCAGTAAGACACCCACCAAGGTTGGCAGTATCGCCGTTCAGTTGATTGGGAATGCGCTGCTTTCATCCGCTAAGTGACGGGTTTGAACTTTCGAAGGATCCTGGCTCGCCGACGCGGGTTGATGTTCGCCTGGCTTATGTCGCCGGAGTAGTGGGCGAGCACTCGTGGATCCATGACGCGGTACCAGAGAGGCGGAACTGCCGCGACGATCACCATCGCGCCGTATCCGCTCGGCAACTGTGGCGCATCATCGACGTGGCGAAGCGACTGGTAGCGGCGGGCAGGATTTGCGTGGTGGTCGCTATGGCGCTGTAAGTGGTACAGCAGCAGGTTGCTCGCCGTGTTGTTCGCGTTCCAACTGTGGCGAGCCTCGGTTCGCTCGTAACGATCACCACGTGCTCGGCGCAGTAGCCCGTAATGCTCGATGTAGTTCACCACCTCAAGCAGTGAGAAACCGACCACGGCTTGGACCAGCAAGTAGGGCAGTATCGCGATGCCAAAGACGACGATCAGCGTGGCCCACAGCACGACGGTCATCGCCCAGGCGTTGAGCACGTCGTTGCGCCACGACCATTTGGTGGTTCCGCGGCGGGCGAAGCGTCGCGATTCCATGCTCCACGCTGACCGTGCGGAGCCAACGACTGTGCGGAGCCAGAACGTCCAGAAGGGTTCAGCGACGCGGCTACTTGCGGGGTCCTCAGGCGTGGCAACCCGAACGTGGTGACCACGGTTGTGTTCGACGTAGAAGTGGCCGTAGCCGCTCTGTGCCAGCGCAATCTTCGACAACCATCGTTCTGCTTTCTCGCGCTTGTGTCCGAGCTCGTGTGCCGCGTTGATTGCCACACCCGCCACGACCCCCACGGTGACTGCCAGTCCGATGCTGTCGAAGGTTGAAAGTTGGCTGCTGGTCCACAGCCAGCAGGCGAAGACCAGTGATGCGTACTGCAGCGGAAGGTACAAGTACGTGCACCAGCGGTACCAGCGGTCGCGTTCGAGTTGTCCAACTGCGTCCTCTGGTGGGTTCGACTTATCACTGCCTACTGCGACGTCGAGGATTGGAACGAGGATGAAAGCGAATATCGGCCCCCACCACCAGAAGATGCCCAGTCCGGTTGCCGATACCAGACCCCAGGCCATGAAGGGCAGTGTGGGCACGAGGAGGCCGAGTAGCCACAGGTATCTCTTGGAGTCGCGCCATCCCGCCTGTGGTGGGCGGGTTGCGGAGTCCTCAGCGATCGTCACGATGTCCTCCCAGGGGTCGTGACGCTGATCCTCGCATAAGATCTGGAGTTTACAAAGAGGAAGCGAATGTAAATCTGGATTTCCACGGCGAGGGCTACTCACCTCGCTCAAGTGGGTCAATCAGCAATGCGGTAGGTCGCGGTGATCTCAGCTGAGTCCAGGATGTGCCCATCGATCGCGGCCAACAGCGCGGGTCCGTCGAACACACCCTCAACCGGTGCTGTCTGCACATCGAGGGCGTACACGGTGAATGTGTAGTTGTGAGTCCGTTCGTCATTCCACGGTGGGAACGGACCGTCGTATCCAAAGTAGTGCCCGCCCATCTGCGGATCACCGGCGAACCATTCGGTGTAGCTGTTCAATCCGTGGCGTAGACCCTCGCCGACCTCGGGTCCGGGCTTTCCCCCGGGAGTCACGCCAGCGCTGAACGCGCCCTCAGTCAATTCCGACTGATATGGCGGAATATCTACCAGCACCCAGTGAAAGAAGTCGCCGCGGGGCAGGTCATGGGGAACCGATCGTCCCTCCTGGTTGACATCGTCAGCCACGGTCGGGGCGTCGGTGTCGTGGACAACGATCGCGAAGGACTTCGTGTTGTCCGGAGCGCCGGTCCACTTCAGATGGGGGTTTAGGTTTCCGGCGAAAGTGGCGTGGGTGTCTGGGTCGGGCTTGCCCATCGCATGCTTGGCGTCGATTGCCTCGTTGTGGGTAACGCTGTCACTGGTCAGTTCCATCTGGCCACCCTAACGACGACGGCAGCGAGGCGGCTAACAGATCCCGACTGTCATCACCTGATCGCGCTTCGGTGGCAGCCGAGGTCGTCGGGCGGGTACGGTCGGTGGGTGCCGCAGTTCGGGGAACCGATAGAGGTTGAGGTCGACGGGATACCTGTGCGGGTGTCCAATCCCGACAAGCCGTTGTTCGCCGATGTCGGTGTCACCAAGCGCGAGTTGGTCGCCTACTACGTCAGCGTCGGGCCCGGAATCCTGCGGGCATTGTGGAATCGACCGACCACCTTGGAGCGCTGGCCGGACGGAGTCCGTCCGGGCGTGGAACTCACGCAACGCATGGGCCCCCCCAAAGAGGCCTTCTTCCAGAAGCGCGTCCCCAAGGGGGCACCCGACTGGGTGCGCACGGCACGAATCTCGTTCCCTTCCGGGCGCCACGCTGATGAAGTTTGTCCCGACAAGCTCGCAGTCGTCGCGTGGGCCGCAAACCTGGCGACGATCACGTTCCATCCGTGGCCGGTACGCGGTGATGACGTCGATCATCCGGATGAACTTCGGATCGACCTCGACCCACAGCCCGGGACCGACTTCAAGGACGCTGTGCGAGTAGCTGGTTACGCACAAGAGCTGATGGCGGAATTGGGCTACCGCGGATTCCCCAAGACCTCTGGTGGGCGTGGGCTGCACATCTATTTGCGCGTGGAGCGCCGCTGGGACTTCATCGACATGCGGCATGCGGCGATCGCCTTCGGCCGGGAGCTTGAGCGTCGCGAGCCGGACCTCGTGACGACCAAGTGGTGGAAGGAGGAGCGCGGCCAGAAGGTGTTTGTCGACTACAACCAGAATGCGCGAGACCGGACGATCGCGTCTGCCTACTCCGTTCGCCCGCGCCCTGGTGCGCCGGTTTCGGCCCCGGTGCTGTGGGAGGACCTCCCCGACGTTGCGCCCGACGACTTCACTGTGCGGACCATGCCGGAACGGTTCGCGAGGATCGGTGATCTGCATGCCGAGATTGATGACCAGGCTTTTGACCTCGCACCGCTCATCGAGATGTATGAGCGAGACGAGCGCGATCGCGGATTGGGAGAGATGCCGTATCCGCCGGACTACCCGAAGATGGCGGGGGAGCCGATGCGGGTGCAGCCGAGTCGACGGGCGACGCAGGAAGGGGAGTGACCAGTGGACCTGCCTGTGATGCCACCGGTGTCGCCCATGTTGGCGAAGCCTGCGAAGAAGATTCCGGCGGGAATGCACTACGAGGGCAAGTGGGACGGCTTCCGCGCGATCATCTTCCGCGATGGCGACGAGGTTGTTATCGGATCTCGCAATGAGAAGCCGCTGACTCGGTACTTTCCGGAGGTTGTTGAGTCTGTCCTCGCGGGACTCCCGGATCGGTGCGTGGTGGACGGAGAAATCGTCATCGCGGCTGCCGGGCGCCTCGACTTCGATGCTCTGTTGAATCGAATTCACCCGGCCGATTCGCGGGTGCAAATGCTTGCCCGGGAGACTCCCGCCCAGTTCGTCGCGTTCGACTTGCTCGCCATCGATGACCGCGGCTTGCTCGACGAGTCATTTGAGACGAGGCGGCAGTTGCTCATTGACCGAATCCCGCCCGCGCCAGCCATTCACGTGACACCTGCAACCCTCGACGATGCTGTTGCTGCGCTGTGGTTTGAGCAGTTTGAAGGCGCAGGCCTCGACGGCATCATCGCCAAGTCGCTGACTGGACCCTATGAGCCGGGCAAACGCACGATGATCAAGATCAAGCACGACCGCACTGCCGACTGCGTCGTGGCTGGGTTCCGCTGGCACAAATCCGGGCCTGTCGTCGGTTCGCTCCTGCTCGGCCTGTACGACTCCAAAGGGAGTTTGCACCAGGTCGGAGTCAGCGCGTCGTTCACCACGGCGAAGCGTGCGGAACTCGTTGAGTTCCTTGAGCCATATCGAATGGCCGAAGCGGATTCGGCGCAACACCCGTGGCTGGTTGAGTTGGCCCAACACGACGGAACTCGGCTTCCCGGTGGTGAGTCGCGATGGAACGCGGGCAAGGACTTGAGCTGGCAGCCGTTGCGTCCGGAACTCGTCGTTGAGGTTGCGTACGACCACATGCAGGGAACGCGGTTTCGTCACACCGCGAGCTTCCGCAACTGGCGCCCAGACCGAGACCCTGCGTCCTGTACCTATGAGCAGCTTGAGGTCCCGGTTTCGTACTCGCTACGCGACATCTTTGGTGATGAGCCAGCGAGCTAGCAGCGAATCACCTGCTTGAACGAGGCTGGCAAGTTGGGCGGCCTGCGGCTTTCGCAGATTCGTGTGGCCGGTCAGACCTGTGCCGCCATCGTCGCGCCCGGCGATGAGCGGGCTGGTAGTGAGGCAAAGGTCGTCGACGAGATCCGCCGCCAGCAGGTCGGCGAACAGTGTCGGACCGCCTTCGCACAGGAGTCGTTGCAGACCAAGGTCGAACAGTTGCCTGCATACGTCGCGCAGGTCGACGTCCGAGTCACCGACTTCCAGGACGTCTGCAACGTTTCGAAGTCCACTCACTTTCTCGGGGTCGGCCTGCCTGACAGTGATGACGATTGTTCGCGCAGATGATTCGGCCTCGGTGAACATCAGTTGGTTCGGATCGAGTGAGGCCGACTTCGAAATCACGACCAGCCGTGGTGGTGAAACTCGTCCGGAGCCGCTGCGAATCTCAGACATTGACGCGCGGACCCGAATCGGTCCGTAGCCTTCGGCTCGAGCGGTCCCGGCTCCGACCAGCACAGCATCACAAGTTGCGCGCAAAAGCGCGAAGACTCGCTTGTCGTCTGGACTCGAGACGCCTTCGGAGAGTCCGGCGCTATCAGTGACCGCACCGTCGATGGTCGCCGCGAAGTTAGCGCGTAACCATGGGGCACCGGTCGATGTCGGCCAGTTGTAGATCCCTGCAAGATGTGAATCTGTGAGGTCCTCAGTCACCTCTGGGATCAATGTGCGCACGGGAACATCACACCAGGTTCGTCGCTGCTTAGCCACCAGCGCCGATCACTCACCGTGGCCGAGGACACATTGCCTATGCATGTGCGGACGATGGGGCTAGCCTTGACGCGTGTCCGGCACGACAGATGACTCCGCGCTCCGCCGACTATGGCATCGCCTTGGCTCGAGTGATGATGAGCTTGAGGCCGATGAGCTCAAGGAAACGTCACGCAGTAGTGGTGCCACGGCCATTGAGCAGTGCACTTGTGGGGAAGTGGTCACCATTGCTGGACCGCTCCGCTCGGTAACCCTTAAACCTGCCCAGAGTGTCCCGTCGGTGGAAGCTGAGATCTATGACGGAAGTGGTCGGGTGATTTTGGTCTGGCTCGGTCGCCGACACATTCAGGGAGTCGATGCCGGTCGGGTCCTGACCGTGACCGGCCGAATGAACATGATTGACGGTCGACGTGTCATCTACAACCCGCGCTACTCACTGCGCGCCGCGGCAGCTGGCGAGTAACTGCCGGTGACTGCTCCAGCCGATGAAGAAGACGTGTCTGGCCCGCCATTTGGCAATGATGGCGAGGAGCTGACGAAGAGTTCGATGCCGCTTCCGGGGCCCATCAGCTCCCTTGGCGAAGAGCTTCGCAGCGACGTCCCGATTCAGCGCGGCATGCTCGCCAATGCAATCGGTGGTTGGCGGGGCATCATCGATTCAAGCTTGCCGTCCCTGGTTTTCGTCGTCTCCTATCTTGTGACCTCACAGAACCTGACGGTTTCGGTGTGGTGTGCGCTCGGTGCCGGAGCGGTGATTGCGCTCTGGCGCCTACTGCGTCGGCAAAGCCTGCAGCAGGTTCTCGGCGGCTTCGGCGGCGTTGCCTTGTCGGCGTTCATCGCTGGCCGAACCGGAAATGCCGCCGACTTCTTTCTGCCGGGACTGTTGATCAACCTCGCTTATGGCATGGCCTTCGCGGTGTCGAACCTAGCCCGCTGGCCGCTGGTCGGGCTCGGAGTCGGCGCCGCGACAGGAGATATCGCTGGGTGGCGCAAGGATCCCGAACTGAGGCGCGCCTATGTGATTGCCACGTGGTTGTGGGCGGCCATGTTCGTGCTCAGACTCGTCGTTCAGTTGCCCCTGTATTTCGCCGGCTTGGTTGGAGCGCTTGGGATCGCGAAGATTGTGATGGGGTGGCCGATCATGCTCATTGTGGGGTTGTTTACTTATCGATTGGTCAAACCCGCGCTGGCTTCCTACCACCAACGCCAGCGTGCACACCGGAGCGATCCGGTTCCCGACGCAGACTAGATCGCCAGGAGGTCCTCGAGTGCCTCCTCCTGGTCCTGCGCACTAACGAACAGCAGTTCATCTCCGGCTTCAAGGGTGTCGTCCGGCGTCGGAGTGATCACTCGGCCCTCCCGGACTATTGCCACCAGGGCAGTGTCCATCGGCCAGATAACCGAATCGACCCGACTACCGACCACGCGCGATTCCGGCGGCAGTGTGAGTTCAACGAGGTTGGCATTGCCTTGACGGAAGGTCATGAGGCGAACGAGGTCGCCCACCGTTACGGCTTCTTCCACCAGCGCCGAAAGCATCCGCGGCGTCGAAACGGCCACATCAACACCCCAGGAGTCGTCGAAGAGCCACTCGTTCTTTGGGTGGTTCACGCGAGCAACGACGCGAGGCACTCCGTACTCGGTCTTTGCAAGTAGAGCGACGACGAGGTTCACCTTGTCGTCGCCGGTTGCGGCGACGACAACCTGGCAAGCTTGCAGGCCCGCTTCGTCCAGCGATGAAATTTCGCACGCGTCTGCGACCAGCACGGACGCGCCGCTGACTGCTGCTTGCTTCGCTTTCTGTGCGTCCTTGTCCAGTAACAGCACGTCGTGGTCGTTGGCAATCAACTCGCGGGCGATTGATCGACCCACCTTGCCTGCTCCAGCAATCGCAACCTTCATTACTGCGCCCCCGGTCCGGCATCGGCGATTTCGACGAGGGCTTTCTTGTCCTCGGGATGGCACAACACGTGCAGCAGGTCCCCTTCTTGCAGCACCGTGGTTTCGTCAGTCAGCATCGCCTGTCCGTAGCGAGTGATGAATGCGATTCGGGCGCCGGTTCCATGCGTTACCCGGCTGGCGGGCGAGCCTATCCAGTTTGGGCTGAAGGCGACCTCGGCGAGCACCAATGTTCCCGTCGAGTCGCGCCATTCCTCAATCACACCGCTGGGGTCAATCCGCCGCAGAATCTGTCCGGTGGTCCAGGCGACCGTCGCCACTGTCGGAATGCCGAGCCGCTCGTAGATCTCGGCCCGTCGCGGGTCGTAGATTCGGGCGACCACGGTTTCAACGCCAAAGGTCTCGCGCGCAACCCGCGCGGCGATGATGTTGGAGTTGTCGCCGCTGCTGACGGCGGCAAACGCGCTGGCTTCTTCGATCCCGGCCTGCATGAGTGCATCCCGATCGAAGCCAATCGCGGCGATCGTCTTCCCCCGGAAGTTGGGACCTAGCCTGCGGAAGGACTCAGGATCCTGGTCAATGACGACGATCGAGCGCCCCATCTCGTCCAGTTTGTTGGCCAACCGCGACCCGACTCGCCCGCAGCCCATGATGACGATATGCACAAGTAATGACGCTACACGCACGCCCATAGCGCGTGCACCCTCACGCCAGGCATAGCATCATCCGACGTGGCATCCCTGACAGGTCCGGCGAAGAGATTCTTCTTCGGTCGGGCGTTGCGCAGCGAGAATATTCATTCGACGCTGCTTCCGAAGCGGATCGCGCTGCCAGTGTTCGCCTCCGACGCGTTGTCGTCGAATGCTTACGCCACCCAGGAAATCCTGTTGATGCTTTCCATCGGGGGATTTGCCCTCTACAGCTTCACCCCATGGGTTGCCCTGGGGGTCGTGCTCGTGTTCTTCGTAGTGGTTGCGTCATATCGACAAAACGTTCGCGCCTATCCGAGCGGCGGTGGCGACTACGAGGTCGTGTCGACGAACCTCGGTGAACGGGCAGGCGTGTTTGTTGCCAGCGCGCTGATGGTCGACTACGTGCTGACGGTTGCTGTCTCGATCTCTTCCGCGGTAGCGAACATCGCGTCAGCGTTCCCCCCAGTTGGCAAGCAGGCCGTGCTGGTGGCAGTCGCTTTGATTGTCCTCATGACCTTGATGAATCTGCGCGGTGTGCGTGAATCCGGCACAGCTTTTGCCATCCCGACGTACGGCTTCATCCTCGGAATCTTCGTGATGGTCGGGTGGGGCATTTGGCAGGTATCCAACGGAACGATGCCACAGGCGGAAAGCGCTAGTTGGGAGATAGAGGCGGAGACCACCGCAACTGGCGCACTGCTGTTGTTCCTGCTCGCTCGAGCGTTCTCGTCGGGTACGACCGCGCTAACTGGCATTGAGGCAATCGCCAATGGCGTCCCGGCCTTCCGCAAGCCGAAGTCAAAGAACGCGGCGACGACTCTGCTCCTGCTCGGGACGATCTCCATGTCGATGTTCGCAGCGATCACCTGGTTGGCGATGGTTACGAACGTCCACGTGACCGAGAAGAATGATGAACTGATTGGCCTGCCTCCAGGCCAGGAGCAGAAGACCGTCATCGCGCAGGTCTCGCAGGCGGTCTTCGCCGATTTCCAGCCTGGCTACCTCTACATTTCTATCGTCACCGCCCTAATTTTGGTGCTGGCGGCGAACACCGCCTTCAACGGATTCCCCGTTCTCGGGTCCGTGCTCGCCCGCGACGGTTATCTACCTCGTCAGCTACACACTCGCGGCGATCGCTTGGCATTCAGCAACGGCATCATCTTTCTCTCCGGTGCTGCCACGGTGCTCGTCATCGTGTACGACGCGAGCGTCTCCAGCCTGATCCAGCTGTACGTGCTCGGTGTGTTTGTATCATTCACGCTGAGTCAGATTGGCATGGTGCGGCATTGGAATCGTCACTTGCGCGAGGAAACGGATCCGAAGGCGCGGGGCAAGATGAAGCGCTCTCGAATCATCAACACCATCGGGTTCCTGATGACAGGATCGGTGTTGATCATTGTGCTTGGCACCAAGTTCACTCACGGCGCGTACCTCGTTGTCATTGCGATGCCGATCCTGTACTTCATCATGCGATCAGTGCGCAAGCACTACGACCGGGTCGCAGCCGAACTTGATGTGACCTCTGACGAAAAGGTAACGTTGCCGAGCCGGGTCCATGCAATCGTGCTCGTGTCCAAGATTCACAAACCAACCCTGCGAGCCCTGGCCTATGCCCGCGCAAGTCGGCCATCGACGCTGGAAGGGGTCACCGTTTCGGTTGACCCAGGGGACACCAAGGACATGGCTGCCGATTGGGAACGGCGTGGAATTTCGGTGCCGCTGAAGATCTTGGACTCCCCTTACCGTGAAATCACCCGGCCTATTGTCGAATACGTCCGTGGTCTGCGACGGGCGAGCCCGCGGGATCTTGTCACCGTCTACATTCCGGAATACGTGGTTGGTCATTGGTGGGAGAACCTGCTGCACAACCAATCTGCGCTGCGACTGAAGACGCGGCTGCGGTTCACCCCGGGTGTCATGGTCGTGAGCGTCCCGTGGCAGTTGATTTCCAGCGAACGAATCGCCGACGAACCCGTGCCCAATGCTCCGGGCGCTGTTCGTCGTGGAGAACCGCAAGCCATGGTCGCTGAGGCCATCGTTGCCGAGCAGTACGGCGATCCGCCGGTGGACCCGCCCGATCCCGCTGACTTGCCCTCCGGTCGCTAACGCGGCGCTGCGAGCCTTCGACTAGATTTGGCCGAGCGCAGTGACATCGAACTGCGCAGTGACATCAAACTGCAGGCAGCGTCGAGGTGAGGATTTGCAGATGGCGAGCAAGGACAGTTTCCAGGCACGTTCGGAATTGGTCGTCAATGGCACTAGCCACGAGATCTTCCGGATCAGCGCGGTTGAGGGATCTGCGGCATTGCCTTTCACCCACAAGGTTCTGCTTGAGAATCTGCTCCGAACCGAAGACGGCGCGAACGTCACGGCCGAACAGATCACCGCGCTTGGGAATTGGGACGCGTCCGCACAGCCGACCGAGGAGATTCAATTCACCCCGGCTCGTGTCATCATGCAGGACTTCACCGGCGTCCCGTGTGTTGTTGACCTTGCGACCATGCGTGAGGCCGTCGCAGAACTCGGGGGAGACGCTGCCCAGATCAATCCGTTGGCACCGGCGGAACTCGTCATCGACCACTCAGTCATAGCTGATCACTTCGGGACCCCGCAGGCACTCGACCTCAACGTTGCGCTCGAGTATGAGCGAAACGAGGAGCGGTACAAGTTTCTGCGCTGGGGTCAAAGTGCTTTCGACGAATTCAAGGTCGTTCCGCCGGGAACGGGAATCGTGCACCAAGTGAACATCGAATCGCTGGCCCGCGTCGTGATGACGCGCAATGGGCAGGCCTACCCGGACACCTGCGTGGGAACTGACTCCCACACCACCATGGTCAACGGGCTCGGGGTGCTGGGCTGGGGAGTAGGCGGGATTGAGGCCGAGGCGGCGATGCTCGGCCAGCCAGTGTCGATGCTTATTCCGAGGGTTGTCGGATTCAAACTCCGCGGCGAACTGCCGTCTGGTGCCACCGCGACCGACCTGGTGCTGACCATCACGGAGTTGCTACGGGAGCACGGCGTGGTCGGGAAGTTTGTTGAGTTCTACGGCGCAGGCGTGTCCAGCGTTCCATTGGCGAACCGGGCAACGATCGGGAACATGAGCCCGGAGTACGGCTCCACTGCCGCGATCTTCCCGATTGATGCCGAGACCGTTCGGTACCTGCGTCTGACGGGTCGCACGGAGGATGAACTTGCGTTAGTCGAGGCGTACTGCAAGGAGCAGGGCCTCTGGCACGACCCGACTCACAACCCGATCTATTCGGAAACGCTTGAGCTCGATCTCGGTACCGTGGTCCCGTCCCTCGCAGGGCCCAAGCGACCGCAGGATCGGATCCCGCTGTCGGAGTCGAAGAACGCGTTCCGGGCAGCGGTGGTTGACCACGCACCGGCCGATGAATCAGCGGTTGATGAAGCTGAAGAGGAGTCATTCCCGGCGTCGGATCCGCCAGCGGTTGACGTCGAATCGTCGAATGGCACACCACACGCGCCTGTTCTCACGGTGCAGGGCCGCCCCTCAAGGCCGACTGCTGTGACGCTGGCTGATGGCACTTCGATGACGATCGATCACGGTTCCGTCGTGATTGCTGCCATCACCTCCTGCACCAACACGTCGAACCCGTCAGTCATGCTCGGCGCGGGGTTGTTGGCCAAGAAGGCGGTCGAACGCGGCCTCACGCGCAAGCCCTGGGTCAAGACCACACTGGCGCCTGGCTCGAAGGTCGTCACCGACTATTACGACAAGTCCGGGCTTACCCCGTATTTGGAGAAGCTCGGCTTCGACCTCGTTGGCTATGGCTGTACGACCTGCATCGGCAATTCGGGGCCATTGCAGCCGGAGATCTCGCAAGCGATCAGTGACTCGGACCTCGCGGCAGTGTCCGTGCTCAGTGGCAACCGCAACTTCGAGGGTCGCATCAACCCCGACGTCAAAATGAACTACCTGGCTTCACCGCCACTGGTTGTCGCCTACGCGTTGGCCGGGACGATGGACATTGACCTGGCCACGGAGCCGCTGGGCACTGACCCCGCGGGTGAGCCGGTCTTCCTCAAAGACATCTGGCCCGGCGCTCAGGAGATTCAAGCCGTCGTCGAACAAGCGATTGACGCCGATATGTTCACTCGACGCTACGCGGATGTGTTCGCTGGCGATCAACATTGGCAATCGCTGGCGACTCCGGACGGTCGAACCTTTGACTGGGATCCGCAGTCAACCTACGTTCGCAAACCCCCTTACTTCGACGGGATGTCAGCCGAACCGTCCCCAGTCACCGACGTGGCCAATGCGCGAGTACTTGCCAAACTCGGCGACTCAGTGACCACTGACCACATATCTCCGGCCGGCTCAATCAAGGCCGATACACCCGCTGGTAGGTACCTGGCGGAAAACGGGGTCGCGCGTAAGGACTTCAATTCATACGGTTCACGCCGAGGGAATCACGAGGTCATGATTCGTGGGACATTCGCGAACATCCGACTTCGCAACCAACTTGTGCCTGGCATCGAAGGTGGCTACACCCGCGACTTCACCAAGCCCGACGCCCCCCAGGCGTTCATCTACGACGCCGCGCAGTCATACGTTGAAGCGGGCATCCCGCTCGTCATTCTGGCGGGCAAGGAGTACGGCTCCGGTTCTTCGCGCGACTGGGCGGCGAAGGGAACGTCGTTGCTTGGTGTGCGGGTTGTGATCGCCGAATCCTACGAACGCATTCACCGTTCGAATCTCATTGGCATGGGCGTCCTGCCACTGCAATTCCCCGCGGGGCAGACTGCTGATTCGCTTGGCCTCGCCGGTGACGAGACGATCTCGGTCACGGGCGTGACCGCTCTCAATGGCGGTCAGACGCCGGACACGGTGGCTGTTTCGGCGACGAAGGCGGACGGCTCGACTGTCAGCTTCGACGCCGTGGTGCGCATCGACACCCCAGGGGAAGCTGACTATTACCGCAATGGCGGGATCCTGCAGTATGTCTTGCGCTCACTGCTGTCGTAGCGGGCAGCGCAACAGCCGGGGCATACACTTGCTGGACCTGCGCCAGATGGCGGGGTCGGCATTGACTGATGAGGCGGAGGCACCGGCATGACACTGCTGGACAGCGTTCGCCAACCGCGCGATCTTGACCGATTGAGCCCTGCGCAACTCGTACAGTTGTCGGCCGAGATTCGCGAATTCCTCGTGCAGCGGGTATCTGCCACCGGTGGTCACCTCGGACCCAACCTGGGGGTCGTCGAATTGACCCTCGCGCTGCACCGCACTTTCAATAGCCCACGCGACCTCATCCTGTGGGACACCGGCCACCAGTCGTATGTGCACAAGATCGTCACCGGCCGCGTGGACCAGTTTGACTCCCTTCGCCAGACCGATGGTCTGTCTGGCTACCCGAGTAGAGCTGAGAGTCCGCACGACGTCATTGAGAATTCCCACGCCTCGACGGCGCTGTCCTACGCCGACGGCATTGCGAAAGCTTGGGCGCTGCGGGGGGAGCTCGCCACCGCGGAGCTTTCCGGTCGACACGTCATTGCTGTTGTTGGCGACGGCGCCCTGACGGGAGGAATGTCGTGGGAGGCGCTGAACAACATCGCCGGCAGCGATCGCCAGGTGATCATCGTTGTCAATGACAACGCCCGGTCCTACGCGCCAACGATCGGTGGCGTGGCGCAGCACCTTGCGACCCTGCGAACCACCAATGGCTACGAGCGCTTCCTCAGCGGTGTGAAGCGAGTTGTTAGCCGCACGCCGATGGTTGGCCCGGCTGCCTACGACGCCCTGCACGGTTTCAAGAAGGGCGTGAAGGACATGGTGTCCCCGCAGGGAATGTTTGAGGACCTTGGGCTGAAGTACATCGGTCCGATTCCAGGACACGACATGGAGGCTCTGGAGTTCGCGCTGAACCGGGCAAAGGCATTTGGCGGACCAGTGATCGTGCACGCGATCACCGAAAAGGGTCATGGCTACCGGCCCGCCGAACTCGATGATGCGGATCGATTCCATGGCGTCGGTGTGATTGACCCTGACACCGGCAAGTCCGTTTCTATTGGTGGGCCGACCTGGACGTCGGTCTTCAGCGACGAACTGGTCAAGGCGGGAGCAGCCGACGAGAACATTGTCGCCATCACAGCGGCGATGCTGGCTCCGACGGGGCTGGATGCCTTTGCCAGCGAGTACCCGGCGCGGACCTTCGACGTTGGAATCGCCGAACAGCATGCCGTCACCAGTGCGACGGGTATGGCCTTCGCTGGGCTGCATCCCGTAGTCGCCGTCTACGCGACATTCATTAATCGCGCGTTCGATCAGGTCTTGCTGGATGCGGGATTGCATCGCGCTTCCGTGACTTTTGTCCTGGATCGCGCTGGCGTAACCGGTCCGGATGGAGCGAGTCACCACGGGATGTGGGACATGTCCCTGCTCGGCATCGTGCCAAATCTGCAGATCGCTGCTCCCCGCGATGGTCAACGCCTTCGCGACCTGCTGAAGGATGCAATCGCGATAGACGACGGGCCGTCCGTCGTTCGTTTTCCCAGTGGTGCTCTGCCAGCAGACATTGAGTCGGTCGGATCTGTCGGCAACGTCGATGTCTTGCGGAAGTCCTCGGGGAAGCACATCCTTTTGGTGGCCGTGGGCGCCACTGCCGCGCTCTGCGTTGATGCGGCAGAAAGGGTCGCAGATTCCGGGGTGGACGTCATGGTTGTTGATCCCCGGTGGGTTGCGCCGCTGCCGAAGGAGCTCGTCGACCTCGCGAGGGATAGCTGCGCTGTCCTCACGGTTGAGGACAACACCCGCACTGCGGGTGTCGGGTCGCGACTGTCTCAGTTCCTGCGCGATTCGGCCGTCGATCTTCCGGTTCGCGATTGCGGACTGCCGCACGCATTCTTGGGGCATGGAAAGCGCTCGGATGTTCAGCAGGCCGCTGGGCTCAGTTCAGCGGCGATCACCCAGGAACTCATCGCGTTGTCGGATTTGGTTGGCATCGGTCAATCGTCCGCCGAAAGTTAGCCCGTTCGGCTGACCCTGTATTTGGCCGAACCGCCCACAACTGTTTTGGCGCATCGTTACTGTGCGTGCAATGGCGCCACCCCCTGGGCGCAGTTTCCGACGGGCATGGTGAACGATGCAGCGCGAAGCTCAGCTCACCGAACGTGAGAGTTGGATCATGCCTGTCCGCATTCCATTCTTGATCTGGGGGTTGACGGCCTTCGCAGTCGGCTACGCGTGCTTACTCTCGATCGAACTGTCACTGCGAATGCAGAATGGAATCAGTCTGATCGGGTTGTCAGCGGGACTGGCGGTAGGCGTTTTGGTGCGCCTGCGTGGGGTCACTCAGGGACTGTTTGCGTGCACTCAACTCGTCGTCGGCACAGTCATTGGCGTTCTCGCTGGACAGCAAGTCTGGGTGGCGTTCAGTTGGAGTGTCATCACAACAGCGTGCACGGTCATGGTGGCGCTGACGATTCTCGCGGTGGGCCGACGACTCCCGCGTTGGGATGGGTTCGCCGTGCTGGTCATCGCCGCCGCGGCGATGGGCGCGATCGGCGCGACCGCGATCCTGGCGTTGGCCAGCATCGCTCTACCCAGTGGTTCGGGCGATGTTTGGCAGAGTTGGTGGGTCGCCTTCACCACCGGGGTGATCTTCGCTGCGCCAGCTGTGCTCATGTTCCGGCGCTCGCGAGTTTCGCTCACGCGTGGTCGCCTCGTGGAACTAGTCGCCGCAATCAGCACGACCGTGGCTGTGCTGCTTGCACTCCTCGCGACCGCCAGCCAGGGTGCTAGCCAATACCGGGGTGCGCAGTACCTGTTGATTCCGATCGTCCTGTGGTTCGCTGTGAGATTCGGCATGGCGATTACCGCTGCGGTTGTTTCGCTGATCGACTTGGTGGCGGTCATTTCTGCGCACAGTGGTCTGGGGGTGTTGTCCCACTTCGGGATGCAGGTGGCCGATCTGATCTTCATGCAGTTGGCCTTGACTTTGGTCGGCCTCGCGATCTACGCGGTTGCCTTGAACGAGGAGCAGCGTCGATCGCGTGACTTGGAACTGATCGCCGCGCATGGGCTTGTTGATTCCCTGCTGGCCAATAGCGACGCCATGATCAGCATTCGGGAATACGACTCGCGGGGTGATGCGCGATACGTCTTGGCCAACCCGAAGTTCGCGCGCGCGCTTGGAATGACCGTCGACCAGATCGTCGGACGTGGGCAAGTTGCCGTGGACTATGACCTGCGGGCTGTGGATGCAGTTCGAGCAGAGGACTTGGCCGTCCTCGAATCGAATCGTTCTCAGGTGTTCGTCACCAGAAGCGTTGCCGGAGCCACGGATGAATCTGCCGCGGGTTCGGCCGGCTCGCGTGTGTATCTGGTGACGAAGTTTCCCGTCGCGAGTGCGGACGGCGAATCGCGGTCCGTGGGATCCATCGCGCTGGACATCACTGACCATCGCCGCCGCGAGCGATTGATGAGACTGACCTTCGATGAGTCGCCGGTTCCGATGGTCCGGATGGCGTGGCGCAATGGGCGAGCTGCTGAGGTTCTGGACGCGAACCGGTCAGCTGCGGATCTGCTCGGTGTTCCGGCGTCGACTTTGATCGGCCACGGACTCGATCGGTTCAGTCATCCCGAGGAGCGGGGAATCTCCCTGGTGCCGGTGGATGGACAACCCGGGCACCCGCGCCACCGCGAAGCGCGCCTGGTGTGCGGAGATGGTCGCGACGTGTGGGTGGCAGTGACGGCGACGGTGGTCGAAGCGGTCGATCAGCGAAGTCAGCACAGCGGCCGAGCCATCGACGACGACGACACCTTTTCGTTGGTCGTGCTTGAGGACATCTCTGCGCGTCGCGTTGCTGAGCAGACACTGACCCACCAGGCATTGCACGACGCCCTCACCGGTGTGCTCAATCGATACGCGTTCATCGACAGACTCGACGCTGCTATCAATCGACTGTGGCGCGACAATGCTCACATCGCGGTGCTCTTCTGTGACCTCGACGGATTCAAGAACCTGAACGACACGCTCGGTCACCGCGCGGGGGACCAGATGTTGATTTCGGTGTCCGAGAGGCTGCGTGCTGTTATGCGCCCGCAGGACACCGTCGCGCGGCTGGGAGGGGACGAGTTCGTGCTCATCTGCACGGACTTGCCGACCCCTGGGCAGGCTCGTCAGATCGGTGAGCGCATTCGCGAGGCGATGCGCCAGCCGTTCCGAATTGACGATCGCGAGTACGGAGTCACCGTCAGCGTGGGCATCGCCACCACGACGGATCCCGAGACGCGAGCCGAGGACCTTCTGCGTCGGGCGGACTTGGCGATGTATCGCGCCAAGGACAATGGCCGAAATCGCGTCGAGTACTACGCTGAGGAGCTTGAGGCGCGGGCGGTCGCCCACGTTGAGGCCACGGAGACATTACGTCGGGCGATCTCTGAGAATCAGATTCTCGTCCACTACCAGCCGATCGTCGACCTCACCGATGGCCGAATTGTTGGCATCGAGGCGCTGGCAAGGATCCAGGCGGATGATGGCACTTTGGTGCACCCCGCGACCTTCATCGGTGTTGCCGAGACATCGGGGCTGGTAACGCCGTTGGGGGAGCGGGTCCTCGAAATCGCCCTCGATCAGCTGCAACTGTGGAACGGCGAAGGGATCGACGTTCAGCTCAATGTGAATATCTCCCCGAGGCAACTGGCTCGTGCATCCTTTGCGCCGATGGTGTTTGAACGGCTAATGGCGCGCGGGGTGCCGCCCAAATCGCTGTGCCTGGAGATCACCGAAGGCGCGGTCGTTGAGGCGACTGGACCCACGCTCATAACTCTGCGGCGTCTGCGCAGCTACGGCGTGCACGTTGGCATCGATGATTTCGGCACGGGATTCTCCAGCCTCACGACGTTGAAGTATCTACCGGCCGACGTCCTCAAGGTGGACCGTTCCTTCGTGGAGGGTCTCGGTGAGGATCCGAATGACTCGGCGATCGTTGGGGCCGTGGTTCGAGTCGCGCACGATCTGGGGTGCGTGGTGGTTGCGGAGGGTGTCGAGTCGGAGACCCAGGCAACCGCGCTGGCTGACATGGGTTGCGACCTGGTGCAGGGCTTCCGATACGGGCGTCCGGTCTCTGCTGCCGACATGGGGGCGCTGCTGGTGCAGGGCTACGCGCATCCTGTTGCGGTCGACCTCACCGACTAGCGCGATACGTCGGGCACCGCTACCGAATGGTCCGTCACCATTCCGGCATCGGTGCTGCGGTAGATCAGCCCCAGGACGTTGAGATACCAGGCACCGATCAATCCCCAGTAGAGCCAGGTGATGAACGATCCGATGCCACCTCCGATGAAGAATCCGTTGACCGACGTGAACAGCAGGCTGATGCCGAGCAGTGGCAGGAAGATGATCGCCGTGATGATGTAACGCCAAATGCGCCGACCCATCACCTGGAAGTTCGTCTTCAGTGGGTTCCGATTGCCATCGGCAGCAGCAAGGGTGACGAACGGAAGCAGAATGATGAAAGCGATGGCGAGGTAGGTGTTGACGATGAGCCCTGCCAGCACCAGCACATACATGATGAACGCCCAGAGAATGAACCACCCCCACTCGCGTGCTGTTCGACGCAAGATATTGGAGAGTCGGGCCTTGCCTGTTGCGCCCTCTAGTGCGATCAGATTAAAGCTGTAGAAGCTCCAGGCGAAGAAGGCGACGGATATCACTAGCAACACGAAGAACAGTGCGGTGAGTGCCGGTTGCGGGTCGAAGACCGCCACCAACAACGCTTGCACAACCGCGTTGGCCACGATCACGACCACCAGTGACAGAAACGATCGGAAGAGGCGACCAAAGCCTGTCAGGATGACGGAGAAACCGTACGGCTTCGGCGGCTGCGCCGCCGCTGACTCTTGCGGTTCCACTTTCGTTGAGTCGCTCATTGGCCCGGCCTTCCCTGGTTCTTCTCTATTACCGACTGCACGGGCCCGGAGTAGATCTGCTTCCCGCCGACTGTGATGACCATCGTCATATTCAGAGTTCCATCCGGCGCCGGAGTGGGACTTCCGCCCGGACTCAAGGTGAAAGTTGCGGCCGTTGCCGCTGAAGCGGTCACCACGATTGGCAGATTGGTCGTCGTTGTTCCCTTGCACTCGAATGTCTTGGGGCCCGGGTTCTCTACGCATTCCGGTGAGCGCAGGATCGGAATGTTGTTATTCAAGAGTTCGTAGCCAATTGCGATGTGCAGGGTATTGACGGGAACACCGGAGACTTGCTGCAGGGAATTGACTTGCGAACACCCTGACAACGCGATGGTTGCGACGCTCAGAGTCGCAGCCGCAGTGATCAGTTGGCTTCTTCTCATTTCGGTTGCCTCTGTTCGAATTCGAGGAGCCGCGCCTTGGCCGCTGCTTGCTGCAGGCTGAGTTCCGCATCGGTAATGCCGGATAGATCGAATGGCGTCGGCAGGAGCAGTTCGGTGTTGCGATCGAGGGGAGAACCCGCCCGCATCGGTGGGTTTGCGATCCAGTCGTTCGCTGCCAATTCGCGACTCAACGAGGCAAGTCCGGCCTGACTGAAGTCGTTCTCGCGCCGGTTCGCGGCCGACGTGTGATCAAGCGTTGTGACAAACATGGACATCGTGCCGTCTCGGTTGTCCATGAACTCGATGAGCTGCTGCTGTTGCGGAAAGTCGACGCAAGAGGCAGTCGTAATCTCCCAGAACCCGCCCTTGTCGCTCGGGTGCGGGCGGATCGTGTTGATGTGGGTGTGACCGTTGATCCAGGCAATCATGTTCGGGTATTCATGCATGGCCGAGATGAATTCTTCGGCATGGACAAGTCGCTGCCCGCCGAACACTGCTTGGGCATCGTTTTCAAGAGTGACGCTGTTGTGGTGGCTGAGAACCAGGGCGAACTTCTTCTCCTGTTGTGCCTGGGCGAGACCGTTCTTCAGCCAATTGAACTGATCCTCTGGTATGGCTCCGTCGGCGCCGGCCACTTGGTTGCAGGTGTCGAGTCCGAATACCCGGAAGTTCTTGTTCAGATCCGCCGACCAGTAGGTAGTTCCGGAATCGAGGTTGCCCTGGGTGAAGCCATGGCCGACCGGCCCAGGTTTGGCTGGTGATTCAAGGTGCGTCGCCACGAAACCCATCTGTTGGAACAGTTTGCGTTCCCCGTCTGGGGTGACGTCCATCATGTCGGCATTTCGGTGCCACTGCGACCAGAGTTGGTTGGTGAAGCGGGTGAACACGCTCGATGACATGCCCATACCGCGCAGGTAGGTGTTCGCCAGCGCGGGCCATTCGGACGCTTTGCGATGACCAGTAGCCAGGCCGCGAACTTCACTGTCGATGGCAATGACGCCATTCCAGAGGGTGTCGTGGTTCCCAACGACCGCGTACCAAGGGACCGCTAGCCCTGGGGAGGTGATCTTCTGTGTGACTGCCGCGGTGAGCAGTCCGGGGATCTTGGGGAAGCCGTATGAGCCGAACAAATCCTGTGCTGGATCTTCGGGATGCCAGGCAAACGTGTTGTTCCAGATTTGCGGTCCTTCGTATTTGCCAGGGTCTCCGGAATTGGGAGTGAACGAGCCGCCGTCCAGCATTCCCATGTACCAGTCGAGTTCAAGTTGGGAGTGCTGGTCGGCGCTGTCACCGGTATTGACGGCTCCGGCCATCGGTGCGCCCGTCAAAGGCGAATAGCGCGCGGCGTTCATAGCCACAGTCATCTGGGCTAAGACGTTCATCTGCATGAGGTCTTGTGGGCGGATCACACCAGCCCACAGTGCGGCGCTTTGACCAGCCATCACATCGAGGCGAGCCGGCGACTGAGCATCGATCATGTGGATGTCGCTGAGGTGCCCCAGGTAATACAGCGAACGGCGAGTCTTGGTCCGATTGGGGTTCGCGACCTTTCCCAGAACGTCGTAGCGCGGCAGGTACGGTTCGCCCGGTGCGTTCACCAACTTCCGGTATTTGTTGTAGACCGGTTGAGTGAAGCGGAACGTCTGCTGCAGGGTCGTCGGGATGTCCGCTGGGCGCAGCGGTGCCGCGATTGCGGCCGCCAGGGCGTCCCTGGGAACCGAGAAGGCAGCCGCCAGCGCGGCAGTTGACGCTAGGAAAGCGCGTCTGGAAAGTCCTGACACCAATGCCTCCAAGAAAGGGTTCGACGTTCGGTGCGGTCGTACTACGCGTGTGGGGAAGTTACCGCAAATTGACCTTGGATCGCGGAGTTGACGCACGCAGACGCAGTACTGGCAAACATTGCGGCGTCGGACCATTGGGCTGCGAATCCCCCACGAATCAGTCCGCTGGGTAACACAGACGTAACAAATTGCGGGTTTAGGCAACCGGAATGAAACGAACTGGACCACAACGTCACTTGCCGGAAACGCTCATTGCGATCGCAGGTAACAGCGGTTGCGCAGTGTTGCTCCTGTCATCCCGGAGGGGAACGAAAGGAGCACAACATGCCGGAAATTCCGGAAATTAGCGCTGGGGATACAGCGTGGGTTCTAGTTGCAACTGCACTAGTCCTGCTCATGACCCCAGGACTTGCGTTCTTCTATGGCGGCATGGTCCGCATGAAGAGCGTTCTCAACATGATGATGATGAGCTTTGGAGCGATGGGCCTCGTGGCCATTCTCTGGGTTCTCTACGGCTATTCGATGGCGTTCGGGAACGACGTCGGGTACGGCCTGCTGGGCAGCCCGACTGAGTTCTTTGGACTCTCGGGCATCACGGCGGACTCCGTTTCAGGTGCAATTCCGACGTTCGTGTTCGTCATGTTCCAGTGCATGTTCGCCATCATCACGGTGGCGTTGATCTCGGGGGCAATCGCCGATCGCACGAAGTTCGGCGCCTGGATGGTCTTTGCAGGTATCTGGGCAACGGTCGTCTACTTCCCAGTCGCGCACTGGGTCTTCGCCTTTGACAGCGACGGCGTCGTTGGTGGCTGGATCGCGAACACTCTTGGAGCCATCGACTTCGCGGGTGGTACGGCGGTACACATAAATGCTGGTGCGGCAGGTTTGGCCTTGGCACTTGTGCTTGGCAAGCGCATCGGATTCGGCACGACGCCGTTCCGTCCGCACAACCTGCCGTTTGTCATGCTCGGCGCTGGCCTGCTGTGGTTCGGTTGGTTCGGCTTCAACGCCGGTTCGGCATTGGCAGCCAACGGAACTGCAGCCGTTGCTTTCCTCAACACCGTGATTGCCACGGCGGCTTCGATGCTGGCTTGGCTGTTCGTTGAGAAGGTTCGTGACGGACACGCGACATCACTGGGTGCAGCATCCGGTGTGGTTGCTGGTCTGGTTGCCATCACCCCGGCGTGTGCCGCGGTCAACATCGTTGGTGCGATGGGTATCGGCGTTGCTGCCGGTGTCCTCTGTGCCCTCGCAGTTGGACTGAAGTACAAGCTGGGCTACGACGATTCGCTTGACGTCGTGGGCGTCCACCTCGTTGGTGGACTCGTCGGCACCCTGCTGATTGGACTGTTCGCAACCGACGCATACATCGCAGACTCGAAGCTCGGCCTGTTCTATGGCGGAGGATTCGAACTGCTTGGTAAGCAGGCGATTGCTGCGGGTGCCGTCTTGGCCTTCAGCTTCATCGTGACGCTGATCATTGCGTTCGGGATCGAGAAGACCATCGGCTTCCGGGCCTCCGCTGAGGTCGAGCAGGCTGGTGTGGACGTTCGTACCCACGCTGAGACGGCCTACGAGTTCAACGACTCGGCCTACGGCGGTTCGTTCACCAAGGGAAGCGGCTCATCTGTGAATGTCACAGCTCCTGAGAAGGAAGGTGCACCAGCATGAAGCTCGTAACCGCAGTGATCAAGCCGTTCAAGCTTGACGACGTCAAGAATGCACTCGAGGCCTATGGGATCAATGGCCTGACGGTTTCGGAGGCAAGCGGCTACGGCCGCCAAAGGGGGCACACGGAGGTGTACAGGGGGGCTGAATACACCGTGGATCTAGTGCCCAAGGTGCGGGTCGAAGTTCTCGTCGATGATAGCGACGCCGAAAGTGTTGTGGACGTCATCATCAAGAGTGCGCAGACCGGCCGGATCGGAGACGGAAAGGTCTGGATGATTCCAGTCGATTCCGTTGCGAGGGTCCGGACCGGGGAGCGCGGTCACGACGCGCTCTAGACCGCACCTGTGGAACGCAGGTCGGCTCAATCGCCGATCTGCCGCCAGGGCGGGGGCGCCTGCAGCGTGAGCGCAGGCGGCCCCGCCGGGTGACAAGACTCAGGGCCCACCTTCTCCCGACTGGTGGGCCCTGAGTCGAGTCGTATCTGCGGGTTCTCAGCCCACGATGCGAGGAATCCGTTAACACGCCTGTAACAAACGACACATCGGCGTAATCAAGGCGGTGCACGCTCCCGACGAGATTTTGTTACGCGAGTCGGGAGAACTCATGGGTTTGCAGTCTGTCGGGACTGCCGCTGTTAGTCCGGGCGACACCGCCTGGGTATTGATCAGTGCGGCACTGGTTTTGCTTATGACGCCAGGGCTTGCGCTGTTCTACGGCGGCATGGTTCGAGCCAAGAACGTGCTCAACATGATCATGATGAGCTTCCTTTGTATGGGCCTCATTACCGTCATCTGGGTGATTTACGGGTATTCGCTGGCCTTCGGCACAGACGCGGGCGGTGGGATTCTTGGAGGATTGAACTATCTGGGATTGGAGGGGACACTCGATGCGGTTGTCGGACCAGAGGGCTCACACATCCCCATGCTGGCGTTCTCGGTGTTCCAGCTCACCTTCGCCATTATCACCGCAGCGCTGCTATCTGGTGCCGTCGCGGACCGGGTCAAATTCGGTGGGTGGATCTTCTTCATTGGCCTATGGGCAACATTCGTCTACTTTCCGATCGCGCATTGGGCATTCTTCTTTGACGGCGGCAACGGTGGCTGGATCGGTGACCGGCTCCATGCGCTCGATTTCGCCGGTGGGACGGCCGTCGAGATCAACTCCGGCGCTTCCGCGCTGGCGTTGGCGCTGGTCGTCGGCCGACGCATGGGCTGGCGCCGCGATCCCATGCGGCCCCACTCTCTGCCACTCGTGCTGCTGGGCGCGGGACTGCTGTGGTTCGGCTGGTTCGGGTTCAATGCCGGGTCCGCCCTGGCCGCTGGTCAACTCACTGCGACGGTCTTCATGAACACTCAAGTGTCAACTGCTGCGGCCGCGCTGACGTGGATCTTGGTGGAACGTATTCGAGACGGGAAGCCGACCACTCTCGGCGTCGCCTCGGGCGCGGTTGCCGGGGCGGTTGCCATCACCCCGGCGTGCGGATTCGTTACCCCGATGGGGGCGCTGGTCATTGGAGCGGCCGGTGGCGCGATTTGCTCGCTGGCGGTCGGTTTGAAGTACAAGTTCGGCTACGACGACTCTCTCGATGTTGTGGGCGTCCACGGGGTCGGAGGGCTGGTCGGCATGATCGGAATTGGCCTGCTGGCGACCGTGTCGGTCAACTCCGCGGGTGCAGATGGACTCGTCTTCGGTGGGGGAGCAGGGCTGCTTGGGCGTCAGTTGATCGCTTCAGGGGCGACTTTGGCCTACGCATTCATCGTCACGTCGGTCCTCGCCTTCGTTGTCGACAAGACCGTTGGACTGCGGACTAGTCCGGAAAATGAGTACGCCGGACTTGACATCTCCGAACACGCCGAAAGCGCGTATGACTTCATGGGCTCATCCGCCGGCGCCTTTGCAGGGGTCGGACACGCGGGAATTGGCCATCAAGGACAAGGCGGAAGTGGCACTCTGACATCACCACCACGGATGGAAGGCAACTCATGAAACTGGTAACAGCAGTAATCAAGCCGTTCAAGCTGGAAGACGTCAAGAATGCCTTGGAGGCTCTAGGAGTCACTGGCCTGACGGTGTCGGAGGCTAGTGGGCACGGGCGGCAGCACGGACACACAGAGGTGTACCGAGGTGCGGAGTACACGGTCGACCTCGTCCCGAAGGTGCGCGTTGAGGTCTTGGTCTCAGACGCGCAGGCTGAAGCCGTCCTCGACGCATTAGTCGAAGCGGCCCGAACTGGTCAGATCGGTGACGGAAAGGTGTGGGTCACGCCGGTCGATCAGGTGACGCGAGTTCGCACCGGCGAGCGGGGAGAAGAGGCCCTGTAGCCATGGACTACCCCAGCGCCCGTTCCGAATTGCTCAGCCGACCGGGGCGGCCCACCGCTGCCCGGCGACGGGCGCTGGTTGGCCTGACCGATGACTGGCTGCAAGAGCTGTACGCCAACGCTGGGGCAGACCCGCAAGCGACTGCGCTAGTGGCAGTCGGAGGCTACGGTCGTGGCAACCTCGCACCGGCCAGCGATCTGGACTTGGTGCTGCTTCACGAGCCGCGAGCCGATGTGGTGGGTGTCGCCGACAAGATTTGGTACCCCATTTGGGATGGCGGCATGCGTCTCGATCACAGCGTTCGCACTGTGGCCGAGGCGCGCCGCCTCGCTGGCCAAGACCTCAAGGTCGTCCTAGGGATTCTTGATGTCCGGACGATTGCCGGTTCACAGGAGCTCACCGAAGCCTTGCGTGCGGCCGTGTTGCAGGACTGGCGTGCTCTGGCATCCCGGCGCCTGGGCGAACTTCAGGAGGTCGTGAATTACCGGGTTGAGCGGAGTGGCGAATTGCCGCACCTGCTGGAACCCGATCTCAAGGAGTCCTATGGCGGGTTACGCGATCTGACCATTCTGCGAGCGATAGCGGCGTCCTGGGTGGCCGACACCCCTCACAGGTCGCTCGATCCCCATGCAGAGGTCTTGTTGGATGTGCGCGACGCACTACACCTTGTCACGGGCCGCCACGGCGACACATTGGCGCTGCAGGAGCAACCCACGGTGGCGGCATCGCTGGGTGACGATGATGCCGACGTGCTGTTGCGGAGGGTCTCTGCCGCCGGTCGAGCGATCGTCTACGCCAGCGACGAGGCCTGGTATCGGGTTGGAAGAGTGACCGCGAACAAGCGATCGCTCAATCCAGTTCGCCGACTGCGGTCGAGTCGTCCGGAGCGGGCACCCTTGGCCGAAGGCGTTGTTGTCCAGGACGGGGAGGCGGTCCTCGCGGTGGATGCGCGTCCGGACCGCGACCCGGTGTTGATGCTTCGCGCGGCCGCGGCAGCTGCCCAAGCTGGTTTGCGCCTGAGCCCACATGCCGTCGAACGTTTGGCATCGGAAAGTGCTCCGTTGCCGGAACCGTGGCCGGTAGCCGCCAGGGATTCACTGGTGTCCCTGCTCGGTGCGGGACGCGCGGCCATTCCTGTCTGGGAGGCATTGGATCAAGCAGACTTGATCAGTCGAATCATCCCGGAGTGGAAGGTGGTCCGAAGCGCCCCCCAGCGCAACCCGGTGCACCGATTCACTGTCGATCGCCACCTTGTGGAAACAGCTGTGAATGCGGCCTCGCTGACGCGGGAGGTGTCCCGACCTGACCTTCTGCTGGTGGGTGCTCTTCTGCACGACATTGGCAAGGGGCAAGCGGGCGACCACACCGATGTCGGCGTCAAGATCGTGACTGACCTCGCGCCACGGATGGGTTTCGATGAGTCCGACAGTGCGGTTCTGGTCGACTTGGTTGCCTACCACCTCTTGCTGCCGGAAACAGCCACCCGCCGCGATCTCGCCGACCCCGCAACGGCGGCCTCGGTAGCGGGGGCAGTGAAGAGTCAGTTGGTGCTTGAACTCTTGGATTCCCTCACGCGTGCCGATGCGGCGGCGACGGGTCCGGCGGCCTGGAGTACTTGGAAGGCGAGCCTGGTCAATGAGCTTGTCTCACGGACTCGTGCCGAACTTGCCGGACATCCGGTCGCGGAGCGTCCGATTTTGACCGAATCCCAACGACTGTTGGCCGACGCCGACGGCGTTGAGGTGCTGATCGAACCGGGCGAGGGCGTTTGGTGGGTCACGGTGGCCGCCGACGACCGCCTCGGTCTGCTCGGTCAGGTCGCCGGGGCGTTGGCTGTGAACCGGCTCGCCGTCCGGTCGGCACGCACGGAAACGCTGGGGTCTCGTGCTGTGACCGTCTGGTCGGTGCAACCTGAGTTCGGAGAGCCTCCGACTTTGGAACTGCTGCGCGAAGATATTCGAATGGCGTTATCAGGTGCCCTCGACATTGACGCAAAGCTGCACGCGCGCGCGGCGGCGTACCGTCGGAAGTCCTCCAGTCAGCCTCCACCGGCGCAGTTCAAAGTGGTTCCAGATGCGTCTGATCGCGCGACCGTAGTGGAGGTTCGGGCTCACGACGCACCTGGGCTGCTCCGCACAATCGCGCATGCGATCTCCTCGGTCGCAGTCTCGATCGAGGCGGCGCAGGTTGCCACCCTCGGGTCCGACGTCGTCGACGTTTTCTACCTCGCATCCGACGGTGAGCCCCTCAACGAGTCACAGGCGGCATTGGTTCGATCTGTGGTGCTCGACGCACTCGCCGACTCTGACGGGTAACCTTGCCGCGTGTTCAATGCCCTGTCTGACCGCCTGGCCGCGACGTTCAAGAGTCTTCGTGGCAAAGGCCGCTTATCCGAGGCCGATGTCGATGCGGCGGTTCGGGAGATTCGCACCGCGTTACTGGAAGCCGATGTGTCTCTTCCGGTGGTACGGGGCTTCTGTGCCCGCGTCAAAGAGCGGGCGCTCAGCTCCGAGGTCAGCGGTGCACTGAACCCTGCGCAGCAGGTTGTGAAAATCGTTCACGACGAACTCGTCACGGTCCTCGGCGGTGAAACACGTCGGCTGCGATTCGCGAAGCACCCCCCGACGGTCATCATGCTCGTTGGGTTGCAGGGCGCAGGTAAGACGACTCTGGCCGGAAAGCTGGCCAAATGGCTGGATGGTCAGGACCACCGAACCCTGCTCGTTGCCGCTGACCTGCAGCGGCCGAATGCCGTCGACCAATTGAGTGTCGTGGCCGAGCGCGCCGGAGTTGGTATCTACGCGCCGCAGCCCGGGAACGGCATTGGAGATCCGATCACGGTCGCTCGTGACAGCCTCGTCCACGCGAACGACAACGCCTACGACGTCGTCATCGTCGATACGGCGGGGCGACTGGCGATCGATGAGGAATTGATGGCTCAGGCGCGTGGCATTCGCGACGCGGTGGAGCCCAACGAGATCCTCTTCGTGGTTGACGCGATGATCGGCCAAGACGCGGTGAACACTGCGGTTGCGTTCGAAGAGGGTGTCGGATTTGATGGCGTCGTCCTGACGAAGCTCGATGGCGATGCGCGCGGTGGTGCTGCGCTTTCGGTCCGCGAAGTCACTGGACGCCCCGTCATGTTCGCGTCAACGGGGGAGAAGCTCGAGGACTTCGAACAGTTTCATCCTGACCGGATGGCCTCACGCATCCTCGACATGGGCGATGTGCTGACCCTCATCGAGCATGCCGAGAAGGCGTTTGACCAGGAGCAGGCAGCGGAAATCGCCCGCAAGTTCGAGGCCGGCGACGACTTCACCCTCGAGGACTTCCTGCAGCAGATGCAGGCCATGAAGAAGATGGGTTCACTCACGAAGTTGATGGGCATGATGCCTGGAATGGGTGACATCAAGAAGCAGCTCGAACAGGTTGACGACCGCGACATCGATCGGATCACCGCGATCATTCAGTCGATGACTCCGCAGGAGCGCACCCACTCTAAGATCATCGATGGCTCTCGGCGGGCACGCATTGCCAAGGGTTCGGGTGTTCAGGTCAGCGAAGTGAACAACCTGCTAACCCGGTTCACCGAAGCCCAGAAGATGATGAAGCAAGTGGGTAAGGGTGGCGGAATGCCCGGGATGCCCGGCTTGGGCGGAGGAAAGAAGTCGCGCGGCAAAATGCCCAGTCAGGGCAAGAAATCCAAGAAGGGTCGCAGCGGAAACCCTGCCAAACGGGCCGCCCAGGAAGCCGCAGCTTCGCAGGCGCCGACAGCCGCACCGGGTTCGGGCTTACTGGGAGCCGGGGCGGTTGACGGTCTCGATGCCGCGAGTCTGGAAGGTCTCCCTCCCGAGTTTCAACAGCTTGTCGGCGAGCCTGATAAGAACGCCTGATCGGCCACTATCGACGCGCGATTTCCGTCAACGACCCCGCTGAGTCAGCTCGGGGTTGACGACTCTGGCAGAATGAGACGGTCGAACTGAGACCCGTGGCCCTCTCACCACGTGGATCTTGGATCCCGTCGAGGCTTTGCACACGACCCCACTCGTGTCGCGCAAGGTTGAGACAAACCAAACGCAGGAGAACTTAGAACTCGTGGCTGCCAAGATCAAGCTGAAGCGCCTAGGAAAGATTCGTAACCCGCAGTACCGCATCGTTGTTGCTGACGCCCGCAACAAGCGCGACGGTCGGGCGATCGAGGAACTGGGCCTGTACCACCCAAAAGAAGAGCCTTCATTCATCAAAGTTGACTCTGACCGAATCCAATACTGGCTCGGTGTCGGCGCGCAACCAACGGATGCCGTCAGGGCCATCCTGCGAGTGACCGGTGACTGGCAGAAGTTCAAGGGCGAACCGGGTGCCGAAGGTACTCTGAGGGTTGCCGAGTCGAAGGTTGACAAGGTGACGCTGTTCGCAGCCGCAGTGGAAGACGGTGCGAAGGCGAAGAACGAGCCAGCGCCCAAGCTCAAGAAGGCCGAGCCGGAGCCCGTTGCGGAGAAGCCGGCAGAAGACGCCGCCAAGGCGCCAGCGGAAGCTGCTGCTGAGGCACCTGCCGAAGATGCGGCAACCGAATCCGCTGCTGAGGCCAAGGTGGAAGAGCCAGTTGCAGAGGCCAAGACCGATGAGCCAGTGGCAGAGGAAGCAGCCGAAAGCACGCCTGCCAACGAGGAGGCGTAGTGCTTGTTGATGTGCTTGAACACCTTGTTCGGGGAATCGTCGGTCACCCCGACGATGTGGACGTCAGCACTCGGCGCGCCAGGGGCCGCGGCACGACGCTCGACGTTCGGGTTCATCCGGACGACATGGGCCGAGTCATCGGCAGGGCGGGACGTACTGCCACCGCGCTGCGGACGGTAGTCGGTGCATTGAGTAAGAACGGTCCTGTGCGCATCGATTTTGTGGATGTCGACGGACGCTAGCGGAGCGCCCCAACGAGTCGTCGTTGGGCGTATTGGTCCCGCACATGGCGTGAATGGCAACGTGTTTGTGCAACCGCTGACTGATGTCCCAGAGGTCCGGTTTGCCGACGAACAGGTCTTGCATGCCGGGCCGCCGGTTTCAGCTGACCTGACTGTCGCGCAAAGCAAGGACCACTCCGGCAGGTTGGTGGTTCGCTTCCACGGGATTGCCGACCGCAACGCGGCAGAGTCCCTGCGCGGCGCGGAACTCGAAGCCGACATTGATCCAGCCGAACGCCCCGCCGACTCGGAGGAATACTTCGACAGGCAACTCATCGGGCTTCGCGTCGTGGACACCACGGGCAACGAGCTCGGCTCGGTGACAGACGTTGTGCACCTGCCAGCGCAGGACTTGCTGGCAGTCTTACTCACATCGGGAGGCGAGCGACTAGTGCCGTTCGTCAAAGAGATCGTTCCCGGGGTAGATCTGGCGGACGGCACGGTGGTCGTCGATGCGCCGACAGGGTTGTTGTCCGACATCGACGACGAGCAGCCTCGGAGCTAGTTGTGCGCATTGATGTGATCTCGATCTTTCCTGAATATCTCCAACCGTTGAAGCTTTCCCTTGTGGGAAAGGCGATCGAGCGCGGAGACGTGGTTCTGAAGGTTCACGACCTACGCGATTTCACCCACGATCGGCATCGCACGGTCGACGACACACCCTTTGGCGGCGGCCCGGGAATGGTCATGAAGGCCGAACCGTGGGGACAGGCAATCGATGCCATTCGTCAGAAGGGGCCGACGGGTGTCGAACCCGTTCTGGTGATTCCGACCCCGAGTGGGCGACAGTTCGAACAGTCAGCTGCATCGGAGTTGGCCGACCGGCCGTGGATCATCATGGCGTGCGGGCGATATGAGGGCATTGACGCCCGGGTCAGCGACTTCTATTCGCGACACCTTGAGGTGCAGGAACTCAGCATTGGTGACTACGTGCTCGCTGGTGGCGAGGTCGCTGCGCTGGTGATTGCCGAGGCAACGATCCGACTGCTGCCCGGCGTGCTGGGCAACGCCCAGAGTGCTCCTGATGACAGCTTCTCCCCGAATCGACCGGGGGCCGCGCTGGAAGGTCCGGTCTTTACCAAACCGCAGGTCTGGAGGGATCTTTCGGTGCCGGAGGTCCTGCTCTCCGGCGATCACGCCGCCATCTCGGCTTGGCGAGCCGCTGAGTCCATTCGCCGCACCGCCGAGAACCGTCCAGACCACACCTAGGCCGAGTTGGCCTAGGTGTGGCACACTTGGCGCACGTTGAAATCGCGACCGGACCTGCCACGGGGGGTCATTCGCATGAGGTTCTCAACGATCGTGAGCACAACCCAATCAGCACAACGGCGACCTGTGGCGGGCGTACGTGCGGGAGAGATATGCAGACTCTAGATTCAGTCGATGCCGCATCACTGCGCGATGACATTCCCGAATTCCGCGCAGGGGACTCGCTCAAGGTTCACGTGAAGGTCGTCGAAGGCACCCGGTCCCGCGTCCAGGTCTTTGCAGGCATCGTCATTCGCCGTCAGGGCGGCGGCATCAGCGAGACGTTCACAGTTCGCAAGGTCAGCTTCGGTGTCGGTGTGGAACGCACGTTCCCGGTTCACTCGCCGATCATCGAGAAGATTGAGGTCGTCAGCCGTGGCGATGTTCGCCGCGCGAAGCTGTACTACCTGCGCGATCTGCGCGGCAAGGCTGCGAAGATTCGCGAGAAGCGAGAGCCCTCAAAGTAGGGTTGGAACTGCGGCAGATCCAGCCGACAAATCGCTGGGCCGCGACGTTCGGCTCGCTGAGGTAAGTGGGCGTTTGCGGGGTAGGCTTCGCCGCGATGGCTACCACCGAGCGCAACCCAAGGTTCCAGGGCGCGTTAGCCGATCCTGTACCGGATGGCAAGAGACCCCCTTTGCCATCCGCTGCGCCAACCCGTCGACGAAGCCTCCTTGTTGATGTGGCGATCTTGGTGGTCTGTGCACTCATTGGCGCATTCGGAACGAAGGTCTTCATTGCCCAGATCTTCTCGATTCCGTCAGGTTCGATGGAGGTGACCGTGTCGCCGGGTGAGCGGGTCATCGCGGAGAAGATGAGCTACCGATTCCGACCGATCGAGCGCGGTGATGTTGTCGTATTCGACGGCAGCAACCTGTTCACTGCTCCGTTCCCGGGGGCGTCGATGTTCGTGAAGCGTGTCATTGGGCTACCGGGGGAGCGGGTGGCCTGCTGCGATGCGACCGGGAAGCTGACTGTAAATGGTTCACCACTCGATGAATCGGAGTATCTGTATCCCGGTGATGTCCCCAGCAACGTGACCTTCGACGTGCGTGTACCTGCCGGAAAGCTGTGGCTAATGGGGGATCATCGGTCGGATTCAGCTGACTCCAGGTCCTACCTCGGCGCACCCGGTGGAGGATTTGTTCCTGAGGATCGGGTAGCCGGTCGCGCTATGTCAGTTGTCTGGCCGATATCGTCCGCACGTTCGATCGATACGCCTACGTACCGGAGATGACGTGAGTTCCAGCGACCCTACCGCCGACAGCGCGACCGGTGGCTCCGCTACTGATGAGAAGTCCGGCAGCACGGGGCGGTTCCTGAAGGAAGTCGCCATCGTGCTCCTTTGCGCGTTGGTTTTGTCCGTCGTCGTCCGAACCTTCTTCATTCAGGCGTTCTACGTTCCGAGCGCCTCAATGGAGAACACTCTGCTTATCAACGACCGTATCCTCGCTTCGAAAATCACCACCCGGATATCGGGGGTTAGTCGGGGTGAAGTGGTGGTATTCAAAGACCCCGGCGGATGGCTCCCACCGAGCCCGAACACTGCTGGGCCAGTCTCCAAGGTTTTCGAATTCATCGGGCTGCTGCCGTCAAGCTCTGGCGATGATCTCGTCAAGCGTGCGATCGGGATTGCCGGTGACCATGTGATGTGTTGCAACACGAAGGGCCAGATCGTTCTCAACGGTGTGGGTCTTGACGAGCCGTACATCAAGCCGGGGAATGGCACTGAGCAGGTGCCATTCGACATTGTCGTTCCAGCGAACTCCATCTTCGTGATGGGCGACAACCGGGGATCGTCAGCGGACTCCCGGTATCACCTTGAGCAGAACAATGGAGGGGTTCCAACGGATAATGTCGTGGGCCGCGTGATTCTGAAGGTGTGGCCTATTGGACAGTTCGGCACTTTGCCGATTCCATCCGTGCCGTTCGGTAACGCCGAGTTGAACAATCAGCAATCGGCTACGCCGAGTCCCGCCAAGAGCTAAGACGTGACCCGACTTCCGCATCGAGCACCTCGTCGTCGCGTGACCGGTGGGGACGAGTCGCTCTTTCGCTATGAGCGGGCACTCCAGCGTTCGGGATTCGCGGTCATTGCTGGTGTCGATGAGGCTGGCCGCGGAGCGTGCGCCGGCCCATTGGTGATCGGGGCGGTCGTTTTGGACCTCACGTCCCGCAAGTTGTCGGGAACGCTCGCTGAGTTGGGGGACTCGAAACAACTGAGTGCCGCGACGCGCGAGCGCGTCTATGACCGAATCACGGCCCACGCGCTGAATTGGGCAACCGTCGTCGTCCCAGCCGACGAGGTTGATCGAATTGGCCTTCAGGTGGCGAATATCGAAGGAATGCGTCGGGCGCTCGCGCGCCTTGAGGTGGATCTGGACTATGTGCTTAGCGATGGTTTCGCGGTGCCGGGGCTAGCCATGCCGAACCTTGGAGTGTGGAAGGGGGATCAGGTCTGCGGGTGCGTTGCGGCAGCAGGAGTGGTGGCAAAGGTGACGCGCGATCGGATCATGGCGGAACTTCACAAACAGTGGCCGCAGTATGGCTTCGCGGTCCACAAGGGATACGTTACGTCGATGCACCGCGAAGCTCTGGCAGAATTTGGGCCGTCCCCGCAGCACCGTGAGTCCTTTGCGCCAGTGCGAGCGGCCAGGAAGCTCACTGCGGATCCAGTGGCTTGCGGGCAAACGATTGGTCAGGAAGGCGTCGCATGAGCACTGAAGACCTTGAGCGTTATGAAACTGAGGTTGAGCTCGCTCTCTACCGCGAGTATCGCGACGTCGTTGGTCTGTTTGCCCATGTTGTGGAAACGGAAAGGCGTTTCTACCTCACCAACAACGTGGACGTCCAGGTGCGTTCCACGGAAGGTGGCGAGGTGTTCTTCGAAGTCAACATCTCTGACGCGTGGGTCTGGGACATGTACCGGCAGGCCAGGTTCGTCAAGAAGGTGCGTGTACTGACGTTCAAAGACGTGAACATTGAAGATCTCACGAAGGCCGACCTCCCGGTTCCGAAGGGGTAGCAACTCGTCTTCCACAGCCAATCCGCGGTCATCGTTGTCCACATCGGGGAACTGACCCGCCCTTCCGGCAGACCGTCGCGATCCACCCTGGGTTCCGGAGGTGGAACTCGTGGAACGAAGGAAGAAGGATGGCCCAAGACTTCGGGAAAAGTCGCTGGGGCGCTATGGCGAGGATGTTGCGGCGCGGTATCTGCAGGATTCCGGCCTGGTGTTGATTGACCGGAACTGGCGCGGCCCAAGTGGGGAACTGGACCTGATCGCTCTCGACGGTGCGGTGTTGGTCGTGTGCGAAGTCAAGACCCGCTCCCACGACCGATTCGGCGGGCCGCTTGCGGCGGTGACCCCGGACAAGTTGCGGCGGATCCGTCGACTCGCCGCTGAATGGTTGGCCGAGCATCCGTTGGGCGTTGACGGACTGCGAATCGATGTTGTTGGAGTCAGCCGAAATTCACGCGGACCGGCACGGGTTCAACACATTGTTGGAGTGCAGTGATGGTTCTCGCTCACACGTACTCAGCAGTCGTCATCGGCGTCCATGCGCACATCGTGCAGGTCGAAGCTGACCTCAGCCAGGGGCTACCAGGACTGTCGCTCGTTG
>WBZO01001161.1_pt1 | contig 43983 bp, 35 predicted proteins | sample 5204261 | NCBI WGS metagenome assembly WBZO01 (sample SAMN12412400, study PRJNA552823) | activated sludge metagenome | isolation source: activated sludge from anammox sidestream of wastewater treatment plant... | place: USA: North Carolina | collected 2017-09
AAAACAATTAGTAATGTTATTTGATCTATATTATTGAAGTACTTAAATTTCTGTTGGATTAATAGTAAGGTTATTACAGTATAGAAAATTCCAATTATTCGAGGGTCTAATTTGTAAATAACTGCTGGCAAAAAAGAAAGAGTTGTAACTGGCAAATAAGGAGGGATACCTATTCCTGGGATGGTTTTCAAATATGGGTTTACCCCCTGAAGAAAATTGTTAAGAGCATTAGTTATTGCTAATAACATATCGGATCGCCATGCTGTCAAGGGGAAGTAACTGAGACTCCATAAGTTATGAAGTACTATAAATATTGTGATTATTGGAAATAGTAGTTGATTTAACTTATTCCAGTTATTTTTGAATTTCAAATATAACGCTATAACCGAAATTAATAGTATGAGGGTTAGGATATAAAGTTGGTGAGGGTTCCGGTAGCCAAAGTGTGCAAAATGCTTATATTGTACCCAGTCATAGCCAATAATAAAGAGGCAAGCTAAAATTAACTGCCCAAAGAATATTTTATTAATAAGGTTGGTGGTAACTCTTTCTAGTGGTAGGGTTAGGCAGGCAGCAAGGAATAATACGGTACAGCTGAAGAAAAATATCATCCCGAGACTCACTCCGTTCTGTCCTAACATTGACCACGGAAATTTTGTTCCAATTCCAGTGTAGAATAAAGGGAAGGTCAAAATAATGAGGGTTTTTGCCCGAATTACTAATTGCTCGATTAAATTATTGGATTTTGTTAGCATTATTCTTTATGTATTCTAATTAATTTTAGACTTAAAGTCCAACAAGCACTCATTGTAAAGAAATTTCATTGTCCAAAATTAATTTTCTAACGATATTGCAAAATATAAAAAGCCACGGAAGCATATACTGAAATAACTGCGAATATAACAAATATATGCCAAACCATGTGTGAATATCTAAATTTACTGAATGCATAAAATAGTGCGCCCAGAGTATAAATTACACCACCCCCTAGTAGGAAGACAACTCCCGCAGTCGGTAATTTAGCAATTATCTGTGGCATTAGTACTAGCGATGCCCAACCCATCAAAACATAAATGAGAGTGCCAATACGTTTGAATCGACCTGCATAAATAGCTTTGAAGATAACGCCAAGGATAGTCAAGAAAAATATTACCGCATAGGTAATGTAGGCTCTTTCGGTTTTAAGGAGGCTAAATACATATGGTGTATATGACCCAAGGATTAGGATAAAGATTGCTACATGATCCATGCGCTTTAGTACCGAGCGGGCAAGATGATTTACCATTGAATGATAAACGGTACTCATGACAAACATGAATAACATGGTTAGACCATAAAAGATAAAAGCAAGTCCATCAAGCCAGTTACCATAATGACCTGCAATCCAGGTAAGGCTAATTAATAGTCCAAGAGCAATAAATGCTCCAACGCAATGACTAACTGCATTACCGATGTCCTCTCCAAGACTATAGGGGAACATCCTGATTAACTGTTCTTTGGTATATTTACTTGGTCTATCATAAACATGAGTCATAGTCTAATTCCTTATGCTTTTTGTCTTAAATATTAACAATTTTCGTATAGTTTACCACGTGGCAGTCCTGGCTGGGTTTTAAAGCGTTTGTGTAACCACAGATACTGCGCCGGGTGCTTCATAATCATTGTTTCAATATAGCGATTCATCCGCGTAACATCTGCAATTTCATCTCCTGTTGGATATTCTTCTTTCCATGCGGGGAAGAGCTCAACCACAAAATGATTTCCTTCGCGATAAGTTGCCATTGGTACTATTTCTGCATCAGTTAATTTTACCAGCTTCGGGAAAGTAGCGAGAGTGGCACAGTTTGGATGGGCAAAAAAAGGTACATATACCGAATCACGTTCATCCATATCCTGATCGGGGAGATAATAAAATGGAATAAATGTTTGCTTCATTTTACGTACAATTGTCCGTAATCCTTCTTGCCGAGAAAAAATCTCGCCGCCCTTATCCTTAATAAAACGTAATCGAGCATCTTTGATTCGTTTCGTCAAATATTCATTTCGCTGTTGGGCATAAACACTATATCCAGGTGTTTCTAGAGTTAGGCGATTTGCTCCAATATCAAGCCCTAGAAAATGTGGGGCAAGATATACAACTGGATGCTTACCGCGAAACTGGTCAAAATTTTCATAGCCACGTAATTTAATTAGCTTTCTTAACTTCTCTGGTGATGCATAAAAGATTAATCCATAAACTAAGCTAAACCTAACCAATTCCTGAAAATGCTCCCGAATAAGTTGATGTTTTTCTTTTTCAGTCATGGCAGGAAAACATAGACTTAGATTTACCAAACCAACATTACGGCGTTTTTTTAGTAAAATATATAGTAAATTACCCAGTCCGGTGCCAATCATATTTACTATTGGCATTGGAATCATACTACATAAGCGAAAGAATCCTAATGCAAGATCAATAGGTAATCGTTTTAGAAAGTTCATTTAATCACTTCTTCCGGTTTTGGTTTGGCATTATCCGGATGGCGGAAACGGTCGTATGACCAATAGTATTGCTCCGGTGTTTCACGAATTAGCTTCTCCAGTTCGGAATATAATTCCTGCATAATATCATGAGTATCATTGTTGCTTGGATTAAATGGTATGCAGCGTGAGTGGAACCCTTTTTTAGTTCTGGTGTTGGCAACGATTACCACATGAGTATCAGGTATTTGACAAATTTTGGCGGCTAGCGAAGTTGCATAAACATCCTGTCCGAAGAACTTAATCCATTCCCCATCGCCACCTGAAGCTACATTATCGGGTAAAATTCCGATTGAACCACCAGATTTTAAGTGCTTCATCAAGCTTAGTACACCTTTGCGGTTAGTTGGTACTGGAGTAATGTTTGGTTCACTCCGACCTTCAACCATAATTTCTTCCAAAACTGGATCTTTGGATGGTTTATATAAAATCTGAATATCCATCGGCAGATAATAGGAAAAGTACTTAACTGCTACTTCAAAATTCCCAATGTGCGGGGTGAGAAATACGATATTTTTACCTTGTTCCATCAATCGTTTTACAGCGTAAAAACTCTCATCTACCTGTGATAATCTGGTAATACGCTTTTTGTTCTTTTGCCAGGCAATTAATGCTGCTTCAGTAAAAGTCATTCCTAGTGCTTTTGCGGTTTTTTTAGTTAATTCACCAACTGTCTCTGGAGTTGCAAGTCCAGTAATTAGTAGATTATGTGGTAACCGTTTAGCAGATTTTTTGGAAAATTTTAATGAGATTAGCCCAATTGTTGCCCCTAGCCATCGGATTACTGATAATGGCAAAAGTGATAACAATTTCATTAGGCTTTTAATAAAAAATTTTTTCATAAACAACAAATGCTTACCTAGATTATAATTAGGACTCAATTTTAGCACATTAAACTTTCTCTTCTAGTCATATCTATATTAAAATACCCGCTTAATTCTGCGGAATATAAAGGAAAAACTGGATGCGTAAAATAGGCTTTGGAAATCAATGTTTACTAGCTTTGGTGCTAGGGTTAGTATCGGGACACTATTTACCACAAAGAGTAGTTGATTTTATTGTTCCATTCGGAGATGGGTTTCTTCAATTATTGAAGCTGATTATTGTACCCCTTACCTTTTCAACTATTGTTGCCAGCTTTTCCAAGCTTGAAGACATGAATCTGGTGAAGAGGCTAGGTAGTAGAACCTTGTTATGGTTTGTAATAACTGCGCTTTGTGCTGCTACAGTTGGCATTATTGTTGGAAAGATAATTAATCCGGGTAACGGCATAACACTTGCTTTAGCGGCTACAGACTATCAACCACGCCAAATTCCAACTATAAGTAGTACTTTTCTTGATATGTTACCCGGTAATTTGATAGCGCAAATAGCCAATGGCAAGGTTATACCAGTGATTATTTTTGCTATTTTCTTTGGTTTGGCATTGACTTCAACTGGTGAAAAAGGCAAAACAGTTCGTACTTTCTTTGATGAATTTTCATTAGTAATGTTTAAAATTACGCGCAAAATCATTCGTTTATCGCCATATGGGATTTTTGCCTTATTAACTGCTGTTGGTAATGAATACGGACTAGATACACTTTTACCTTTAGGCAAATTTATCGTTGCGATTTATGTAGCTTGCTTTATTCAGCTAATTATTTATGCAATACTAATTAGTGTGGTTGCAAAAAGAAATCCAATCCGTTTTTTCAAAGAATTCTGGCCCGCAATGATAACTGCATTTACGACATCCTCTAGTCTGGGAACATTACCTGTTACTCTTGAAACTTTAGTTGATCGGGTAAGGGTTAGTGAACGGGTCGCCGGATTTGTAGCGCCTCTTGGTGCAACTATGAAAATGGATGGTTGCGGTGCAATCTATCCGGCAATTGTCTGCATTTTAACTGCTCAAGTATTTGGGATTGATTTATCCGCTACACAATATTTGTTAATTGCATTAACCGCGGCAGTTGCAACGATTGGTACTGCTGGAGTTCCTGGTACGGCATCGATTATGGCAACAGTGGTACTAAGTAGCGTTGGTTTACCACTACAAGGTTTGGCATTGGTGATTGGTATCGATAAAATTATTGATATGATGCGGACAATGACTAATGTTACTGGTGCTGGCGTTTGTGCTACTTTGGTAGATAAGACTTATAAGGAATAGCCAACTATTTATGAAGAACTATTATCGAATTTTGGGTTTAAGTATTGATGCTGAGTATGAGGAAATCCGTGCTGCTTATAAAATACTAGCTCAGCAACATCATCCAGATAAGGGTGGTTCACAAACCGAATTTACCCTGATTCAGGAAGCCTATACTATCTTGAGTGATCCGAAAACTAAGCGGGTATATGATAATGACTTATTAAAATATATTAATAACAGGCAGGTCTCAACCATAGTACGTCCAGCTGATAATAGCGCCTCAATTTGGCTATGGTTGATGGGGATATTTACTTGTGGAGCACTGGCATTTGCTTATTGGGCTTATCAGCAGCATAAGGAACAAGAAACCATAATTAATGCGGTTAATAACAAATCGACTGTAGCACTAGCTTCTGCTCCTAAAGCAGCAACTAGTAAGAAAGCTAAGCGTAAGGTAGCTGTAACTCCACCTGTAAGTAAAAAGAATGCATCTACTTCGGCGACAACTACCGCAACAACAGGCAATAATGATTATAACCAGTTAAATGGCTATTCAGGGACACTATATCTCATAAATACCGGGAGTTTTAGTGACTATGATACCGCCAAAGTACGTCAAAAGCAATTGGCTCAATTTGGTTTTAGTAGCAAAATCCAGAAAATTAATGCCAATAGTGAGGGTGATAGCAGCTATAATGTTTTTATTGGACCGTATCAGACACTGGATAATGCCAATAAAACACTTGATGTACTAAATAAGCAGAATATTGATGCTACACTAGAACAGGTAGTTAGTGAATAGACCTCTTTCCTAACCTGCTTCTTTAACTCTTATACGTTGTCATAAAGACGTCTGCGATACTCATGTACTTACGTGTACACTCCGTTTCTCAAAGTCTTTATTCCTAGTCTAAGAATGAAATAATGGGTTATGAAAGAACTCTAATAAGGGGAAATATGTATCAGCCTAAATCTTTTATCGAATCAGATCAAAACAAGCTATATTCATTGATAGAAAATTATCCATTTGCTACTCTAGTTGCTAAAAAAGATGCCGAGATAGAAATTTCTCATTTGCCATTACTGCTTGATCGTGAAAATGGACAATTGCTTGGACATATAGCCAAGGCAAATCCATTCTTAGAGTATATTTTGGCAGCGCAGCAGGTGACAGTGATTTTTCATGGTCCGCATGGCTATATTTCCCCATCATGGTATCATGATCCGACGGATAATGTGCCGACCTGGAATTATGCCGTGGTACATATTGAAGGGAAATTAGTCGCAACGACAGAATCCGAGCTAGTATTATTACTTGATCAGTTATATTTACAGCATGATGAGAACGATACACCAATTAATTGGCAAAATCCGAAAATATCTGCAAAATTGAACGGCATTGCTGGGTTTAAAATAGAAATAGAAAAAATAACAGGTAAATATAAACTTAGTCAGAATAGATCATTTGAGGATAGAAGCGGCGTTATTCGTAATCTCAATAAAAATAACCCCGAGTTATATGCTATTATGAATGACTGCTAACTTTTCTAAGCTCTTAGACAGTGAGTTGTAAAACCGTGATTTCTTAACCGATTATAGGCTTCAATAACCTGTTCTGGAACTACCTGAGGTATTTGAAACCCTTTGTCAGGATAGACGATAATTCTTTCTAGATCTCCAACCAGTTCAGAAATAATAGACTCGGTAGTGATGTGTAATGAAATATTATCAAAATTGTAATTCGGTGAAGTAATTAGTAATTGATCTTCTATTTCTGACCATAATGCAAGCGTAGTTGCATAGGCTCGTCTGGTAGTGTTGGGTTTTGTTACCAGAATGATATTGTCATATTTTAGATTAGCTTCTTTAATTAGTCTTCTGGAAAATAAGATATTCTCGCCTATGTTTCTAGCTTCTTTTTCAAAAATAATATCGCTGTCAGGAATCAAGGGTTTAATTCTGTTGGCAAAGATTTCTGCTTCAACACATTGGTCTCCCCATAAATCAGTTGTCCAGTTGCCATTTTTTCCAGTAAACATTATTTGATTTCCTGTTCCACTATTAAAAAGTCTTGCACAAAAATCTGCAACTCTTAATTCATAGCTACCAAGTCCAATAATTATTGAATTATCTATTCTAAGCAAATCGCTACCTATATTATGATATTGCCATAATACTAAGGCATCCTGTAGGTTTTTTTCACTAATTTGCATTGATAACAAGCCTAGTATTTATAAAGAAAGAATAATTCATGATTATATCGCTAAATCCGTAAAAGGTTCTAATTTATGATTTTTACGCTACATTCTATGACCCAATTGCTTAAAAAAACAGATAACCTCCGAAAATTTTTTGCCGAAGGGAGCCAAAAAACTAATTATTAAATGGGACTTGTTGTTATAATAAATAGATGTGATGAATACATTGTGAGTGAATAATTATGCCCAGACTAACGACAAGATGTATCTTTATTATCTTTTTTGTTCTTTTTATATCAATAGCAGAGGCAGACGAATCAGCCGTTATATCTTCTGATATTATTGAAATAAATGAGTCTGGACATAAAGTAAAATATAAACGGGTTAAAGAGCCTTCACAGGAAGCAATTGATAATTCACTGGCTGAAGCTGGCGAAGATATTGATATTGAAACCCTAAAAAATGCCTACATTTCGCCATATAACTATACTCAGGATCCGATTGCCTATAATATGGGTACTAGTTCAGTAGCTGGACCAAATGGTACATATCATGTTGGTTTAAGCCAAATTAATACCACAAATATTAACCTTAATAGTCAGAATGAAGCTCGTTTTGATGCAACTGTTGAAGCATGGGGACAAACCCAGCGTTGGGGTGGTTTTGCCCTTGGTGGTGCCTTACAAAGTGGGGTGGTGGTGGAACAAACCGGACAGCCTAATACTTATGGCACTACTGGAATACTTTTTCCTACGCAGGCATATGCTGATTGGGAATATCGAGATGTCTTTGAGATAACCGGGGGTAATATTCTCCTTACTACGCCATGGGTAAATTCAATCAGTAGCTTTCCTGGTGCAACCTATGCCAATCAGAATAATACCTACCAGGGCGTAACTGCTAATTTACAGATAATGCCAAACTTACTTGTTACCGGATTCCGTGTTTTTAATTATTTGCAATTTCCTGATAATGGTTTTTATTCTACTACGTTATATAATACCATGGGTGGACCCATGCAAAATATAGGTAGTGCTTCTACTCCCGGTGCTACAGGAGCTGGAGCAATCTGGAGCCCAAGTAAGAACTATACGCTTAATGCTTGGTTTTATCAATTTTATGATTATGCTGATATGTGGTATGCTGATAATAACTATCATTTACCATTATCTAATGATGTTAGTTTTGATTTCGGGCTTCAGGCATTAACCCAAAATGCAAATGGTAGTTCAATCCCAGCTAATACATTAATGCCAGATAGTACTACCCAAAATTTGGGGGGAGTTAGCGGCAATGCTTTTGGTCTTAAATGGGCAATCAATGTAGGACATAACACAGTTACATTGGCATATAACAATGTATTTGGTGCTAGTGGATCATATCTTAATGGTGGAATTGTAACGCCATATACCTTTGGCTTAGAAACTGATCCGTTATACACTACTCCGGCTTTAAATAGTATTGCAGAGTTGGGCTCGGGTAGTGCATATTTGATAAAAGACTCAATGTCTTTTCTGGATAATAGCCTAAAAGCTAGTCTGGCATTTTCGCAGTTTTTTGTCAATCAGGTATATGCGACACAGGCAAATCAGATAACCGAATATGATGCCGCCCTACAATATACAATTCCCCATACTACCTTAAACTTCTGGAGTCGTTTAGTTTATGTCTCTCAGCCTGACTATGCCGGCGGTAGTTTTCTTCAACCTAGGCTAATTGTAAACTACACTTTCTAGGCGTTATTTATCCAAAGCATGAATAGCAACTTTATTAGTCAATATTATTAGCAATAATGCAACATTTAGGTACCATATAAATTTATGGGGGTATTTATTAATTTGCTGTTAATAAATTGATTTTATTTAATATATTATTTTTTGTTTTAGCTTTAGTGTAACATTGATACTAATATGGTTATGTATAGAGGATGTATAATCATGAATGTAAAATATAAAAAATCATGATTCAAGGGAGTAAAGATGAAAAAAATTCTGGTTTGCTTATTATCAGCTTCTGGATTAGTTGCGTGTAATAGTGGGAGCAGTAGTTCTTCGGGAAATTCCGGAACCAATCTGCTACTTAGCTGTTTACCAACTGTACCAGCAAATACGTCATTAATGACAAAATTTGTTCAACAGGGGAGTTCGCTAAAAATATATGGTGGATGTAATACCAATGAAAGTGCGATGAATATTGTTCAGCAAATGACTGTAGCATTATCAAAGTATAATTCAACAACAAGTTCATATTCATCAGCATGTTCTGCTACCCCTATTAAATCAACTGCTAATGGTAATGGAAGTTATACAAACTGGGTGCTAACAGCAGCACACTGTTTTGAGGGTGGTACCAAAGCTGCAAATGTTCCAGTTACAGGAGATAACTTTCCGCTAATTAACTTGCCAAATGATAATGCTAATGTTTCAATTTTTAGTGGTACATCTCCATTTGTAGGTAAAATTAATCCTTTGATGACTATTGAGTCAATCTTTGTTCCTGCCGATTATTGTTACCAATATGCTTTTAATGATAAGGGACAGTGTGGACATACTGGTGATTCTTCCCATGATATTGCACTATTGAAGACAACAAGTAGTACTCCATTAAATATTGTTGTTCAGCTTGCTTCGCAGTATCCTACAGTAAATAGTCTAATTTCTCAATCAGGATACGGCAGGACTACTGCTGGGGGCAACGATTATGGGACACTATTTTATGATACAGCTTATTATATGGGACATGGGTTGATTTATTCAACTAACGGTGATGTTGATCAGGTATATACCGTAAATAATTTTAATTATCAGGGTGGCTATGGCTATGTAGGAACAACTTGTCATGGTGATTCTGGTTCAGGTGTGTTTTATTATCAAAACAATCAATGGTATATCTTTGGTGATTTGGCTGCTTTGCGTACAAATTATTGTGGTACTGTTTATAATTATGATTTAGTTAAGAATGTAAGCGATGGCGTTAGTGTCTATACAGATGTTATAAGATTCAAACCATGGATTGAGTCAATTATTTCAACAGGTAGCTGTACTACTAATTGCGTTGAATCCTCAATTTAGTAAAAAGGTGTTATTACACCTTTTTACTAATTAATTCTTGACCACTTATTTGCCAAGATTACTGGTATAAAAGAAATCACTGTCATAATTACCATTCCAGCAAGTGGAACCTCATGGAACATTACCACTAATGAAGCTGCGATACTGGATAAAGCAAACTGAGTAAACTGCGCTAGACCCACTGCAAGAGCTCCCCGTTCTTTAGCCTCTTCAAGTAGTTTTACCTGCGTTGGAGCTATTATTAATGCCGAACCACCACGCATGATCAAAACTCCACTGGTTAACAGTAAAATAATCAATATTTTACTAGGTACCAAGACTGCAGCAATAATCAGAATGAGTCCAGCAACGCTAATTAATAGTCCTTTATATATGATTTTATCTGTCGGATGAGAGTTCTTATTTAGATACATCATTAGGCTATTGCCGGCAAAATAGCCAATTGCAATAATGATAAAAATATATGAGTAGTTAATCGGTGAGATACCAAGTTTATTTATATAAAGATAACTGGATATACCAATAAATACAAAGTAACTCGCAAACGAAAATCCGATTATCATCAATAAACTGCGTTGAGTTTTATTGGTAAAGATACTAATATATGCTGCAATATATTTGGATGGTGACTCTAGTTTATTTACTGGCGTCGAGTTAGTTTCTTTTATGATAAACCATCCCGTGATTAATAAAAATATGCCAAGAAAACTACTTAATTCAAAGCAGCTTTGCCAGCCAAAATGAGCCGCCATGAATGCACCAATACTGGGAGCAACGGCTGGCGAAATCACTATACCCATCACCTGAATACCATTAGCATGGATTTGTTCTTTGGCATCCATTATGTCTTTGAATATCACCCGGGTGATTACTGCAATTGCAGAACAGGCAGTTCCCTGCAAGATTCGCATAATTATCATTAGGGTTACTGATGAGGTATGGGCAATAAAAAATGATGAAATGATATATAGTGCGATTCCAGATAATAAGGTTGGTCTTCTACCAAAACGGTTACTTAGAATACCAATATATAAGCCGCCTAATGCCATTGCTAAGGTATAGCAAGAGATAGTCAGGTTTATCATGCTAGGGCTAGTAGCAAAGTCTGTTACCATTTGTGGTAGTGATGAAATATAAATATCTGTGGAAGATACCCCCAAGAGCGTAGCGCACAATGAGAACCAGGTGACATGAGATTTATTGATTTTACTGGAAATATTCTTTCCTCCAATTTTATAGCTATTACTCTCCATTGCCAATTCTCCTCATAATTTAATCAGCCATGATTATAAATGGGATTAAATTATTTATTAACCATCTAAAATGGATATCTACGGCTTGCTATTAATTTTGTTGGCAATCTGGCGAATAACTGATTCTTCATTACTTAATATATGAGGGTGGTTGCCAAGGAGGCTTGGTGGGAAATATAAATGTAGATTATATCTAATAGCTGCATTAATTAATTCTTCACTATCATTATTATGGATATTAAATTTTTCCATTAATCCATCATTAATTGTCTTTTGTACTGTAGCACGGGAAATTTTCAGGAAATTGGCAATTTCATACTGCGAGAATTTATGCGTTAGTAAAAATAGTATTTGATGTTCACGCTTTGTGAGTGAAGGAATATTTTCTAATTGTTTTTGTTGACTTTCGCGATTTTGGAAGTCATTGAGAAAATTCATTAGAAAATTGAATGGATTGGCAAACCATGATAAAGTATATGTACCAAGTATTTCCTTATCTGCGGTAATTAGAGGAAAGACATTGGTAAGACGGATAAATTCATTTTCGTTTTTATCAAGGGCATAGGCAAAGAAAGTTATTTTTTGACGCGTTGTCATTACTTTTGAGTAGAGTTTCTCTATTTCTGCAAGGTATTCCGGCATAAAGCGATAATCCTGCTCTTGGTCAAACTCAATGAAAGTTTTACCAATAGCATTACTTTTAGTTAGCCGTGTATTTTGTTTCTCGAAGTAATCATTTAAAAAAACGATTCGCTGATTAATATCCGCTACTTCGCAAAAAATATTTTGACCATCAAATGATACAAAAAAATTATCAATTAAGAGCTGTAGTTTGGGGTTGATATTGATATAGTTATTTACCATAGGCTTAATTATATGCTAAACTAGTAGTTACGCGGAAAAATTTTATAGGAAAGAGATCATGACTGGTTTGATTGGGTTTATTATTGTATTCTTGGCAATTGTTATTCTTCTGTTTGCTACATTGTTTATTGTTCCACAGCAGCGGGTTGCTGTTATTGAACGTTTTGGTAAATTTAATCGTACTGCCGCAGCAGGATTAAATATCCGGATACCGTTTATTGAGCAGATTGCCGCCAAAGTATCAACGCAGATTCAGCAACTGGATGTGACTACTAACACTAAAACTAAGGATAACGTTACTTTAGAAATAATCACTTCGGTACAATTACTGATTGATGAAAAGCAGGTGTTTAATGCTTTTTATAAATTAGCAAATCCCAGTGCCCAGATTCGGAGCTACGTTTTTGATATTGTTCGATCTCAAGTCCCAACTATGACACTTGATCAGGTTTATGAAAGTAAAGATGAAATTGCCAATAATATTGAATTATCTTTGTCACGCCAGATGGCTGAATTTGGTTATATAGTTACTAAAAGTCTGATAACCGATATAAATCCGGATAAGCGGGTGCTTGATGCCATGAATCAAATTAATGAACAGGAGCGTTTACGTGATGCGGCTCAAGCAAAAGCTGAAGCAGAGAAAATTATCAAGGTAAAACAGGCTGAAGCAGAAGCGGAAGCGATGAAGCTTGGCGGTAAAGGGATTGCTGATCAACGGAAAGAAATTATCGCGGGGTTACGTGAATCTATCATGGAATTGCAAGAGGTACTAGGTAGTGGGGTTGACCCAAAAGAAGTAATGCAATTAGTAATTACTACCCAATATTTTGACGCTTTAAAAGAAATTGGTGCGAATAGCAAAACTAATACGTTATTATTGCCGCATACGTCTCAGGGGATGCAGACATTAACTGAGCAAATGTTGGCTGCCAATTTAAGCAGTGATAAGAACTAACTAAAAAGCCAGACTATTTAAGTCTGGCTTTTTTGATTAACCTAATAAATGCTTGATTGAATCACGCTCTTCGCATAGTTCTTTATAGGTAATATCAATGTATTTTCGGCTGAATTCATTAATTTCAAAGCCTTGAACTACAGTGTATTCACCATTTTTACAAGTACATGGGTAACCAAACATAACACCTTCAGGGATACCATAGCTTCCATCAGATGGAACTCCCATGGTTACAACTTCACCTTCAGCTGTACCAAGTACCCAGCTACGGATATGGTCAATAGCAGCATTAGCAGCAGAAGCAGCAGAAGATAATCCGCGAGCTTCAATAATTGCCGCACCACGTTTTTGTACAGTTGGAATGAAATCATTTACTAGCCAATTTTCATCTACTAGATCACTGGCTTTTTTACCTTTAACCGTAGCATTGAAAATATCAGGATATTGGGTTGATGAGTGATTACCCCAAGCTACAACATCTTTAACATCAGTAGAATGAGCGCCAACCTTGTTTGCAAGTTGAGTCATCGCACGGTTATGATCAAGGCGCATCATTGATGTAATATTTTTAGGGTTTAAACCCGGTGCATTTTTAGATAGAATTAGCGCATTGGTATTCGCTGGATTACCTACAACTAGTACTTTTACATTTTTATTAGCTACGGCGGCAAGAGCTTTACCTTGTCCGGTAAAAATAGCACCATTTGACTCAAGCAGATCTTTACGCTCCATTCCTTTAGAACGTGGACGTGCTCCAACCAGTAATGCAATATCAGCATCTTTAAATGCTACCATTGGATCGTGGCTGGCAACTACACCGTGTAATAACGGAAATGCACAATCATCAAGTTCCATGATTACGCCTTTTAATGCATTCATGGCTGGTTCAATCTCAAGTAATTGCAGAATTACTGGCTGGTCTTTACCAAGCATGTCTCCACTAGCTATACGGAATAATAGGCTATAGCTGATTTGACCCGCGGCTCCGGTTACTGCAACACGAACAGGTGCTTTCATAAATGAACTCCTTAATGTTAATAATAAGTGTATATTGTAGCAAAAAAATGGCTTATCGGTTAGAATAACGTTTTATTATTAAATAGTGAATTGATCTATTGACCATAATTGGTATATGATTCATCTATAAGATAAAGTATTTTACGATTGAGAGAAATTAATGTTAATGTATCCCAAGTTTGATCCGGTAGCTATCAGCCTTGGACCGATTAAGGTTCACTGGTATGGCTTGATGTATCTTTTAAGCTTTTTGCTAGTATTATATGTTGGTAAATGGCGTATTCGTAAATTTGGGCATCCAGTTCTAAAAGAAAAGATGGTGGATGACTTCCTGTTTTATGGCGCGCTGGGAACTGTACTTGGTGGGCGGATAGGTTATTGCCTATTTTATCAGCCTGCTTATTATCTGACGCATCCACTTGATATTGTAAAAACCTGGGATGGGGGCATGTCATTTCATGGTGGAATCATTGGTGTCTGCATCGGGATATACCTTTTTACTCGTAAGGAAAAAATGCATTTCTTTGTCCTTGGTGATTTTGTTGCCTTGATTATTCCACTTTGTCTGATGTTAGGGCGAATTGGTAATTTTATTAATGGTGAATTATGGGGGCGTTTTTGTAGCCCGAATCTGCCTTGGGGAATGGTGTTTCCACAATCCGGTTCAATGCTTCCGCGCCATCCATCACAGTTGTATGAAGCCCTAACTGAAGGTATAATTTTATTCACTGTTATATTAGTTTTCCGTTTAACTAAAGAACGAAACCTTGGTCAAACTTCGGGAGTTTTCCTGATTGGTTATGGACTCGCTCGTTTTGTACTTGAGTTTTTCCGGGCACCTGATGCTTTTGCAACTGGAGTGGTTCAAACAACCGGATTATCTCTTGGACAACTTTACTCATTTCCAATGATTTTAATTGGGATCATCGTTTTTGTTTGGGGGCTAAAAAGCCGCTCAACAGTTGAGCACTAGTCCATAATTGAGACTATTTAATATCATTTTTCTTGTGATGGCGGCTATACTTGTAGCTTGCCATCATAATCATTCTGATCAAAAAGAACTCAAAGAATCTTCAATCCATCTTAGCCATAAAGTAGAGTCTGCTACTGATAATTTACCTCTTCCTGAATCCGCCATTCTAGGGCTACATGATAGCGTGTATAAGCTATTTTTTTATCAGGGAATATTTGCTGGGCAAGATGGTTACGGTAATATAAATCTGAAATATCAACAATGGCAAGTACCACTAGTTATGGGTGCAATGCTTGATTTTAACCAAATTTATCTAAATCAATTCCATGATTTTTTACCTGTAATAGCAAAGTATCAGCCACAATATGGGAATTATGCTGATTTCATACGACTACTCTATAAAATCAACAACTGGGATAGTTTTCCAAAAAAAGAACAGTTGAGCATCTGCCGCTTAAATGGCTATTGTCCGATTATTGATGATAGGCTCTGGTGGGTTAATTTTTTTATCAGCTATGCAGATGGTTTGATGAAAAACGAATCAGAAAATGAAAGTATCGATATTTTAATTAGCTATTCATATAAGATTTTTAAATCAATTAGTCGTTCCACATATCTAAATAAACAAGGCACTAAAGGCAGCTATAGTTTAATGTGGCATTCTGGAGTTAGAGGGAAGCCCTATTATAAGGCGACAATTGCCAATTCTCTGTATGTAACAGCAGGTGCAAGGCTGGCGCAAATAATTGACAAACGTTATACCAATAACAAGAATAAACATGGCTATGAATTTGTTTTAAATAATACGCTTAAAGTTGCCAACGGATTTTTCCTTGACTATTCAAATCGAACCAATACTCATTTCAAGGAAAGTGGACTTCTTCTTGATGGAGTTGGGACAGGAACTGGTCAAACAAATGATTATAAAAATGGACAAGTTGTTCCCTACATGTTTACCTACAATCAGGGAGTAGTACTACCAGGAATGGCAATCCTTACTAAAATCACTGGAAATCAGAAATATCAAAAATATGCAGTGGAGTTAATTGAGTCAACCATTGCCTACACAAATAAGGCTGGTGGAATTTGGGATGATCTTGGTTATCAACGCCAAGGGGGTTGGCTTGCCGATTATGACGGGCTAGCATTTAGGCTCGCATACTGGCAATATTTGGGGCTTTTTGTTCGTGAATTATCACCTGTAAATGATAGCTTACTTTTCAAAAAACTTAGCTTATTTATTCGACAAAATAGCCAAAAGTTAGCATTAAGAACAATTTCACCTGAATCTTACGGCATAAATATTAACGAAAGTACTCTAGTGGGGGCAAATCATCCGCTATTAAAGCAGCTCCCAACAGGCAATCCATTTAGTTCTTATCCAGATGGCTACTCTGTGCCGGGAGTTGCTTCGTTGTTGGAGCTTTTGTTACTTCAACACAAACTAGCTGACTATCATTAAACTCTACGCCTATCACGGAGCGGTTGATGATTTAGATCATTCCTACGGCTCTGCTGTTGTAATTGTGGGCTTCTTCTACTATAGCCTTCCCTGTCTCTTGCTGCATATCGTTCATCATCATAGTCTTCATCATAATCATGATGATATCTGTCAGGTTCAATCTGAGATTCTCTGCGTCTAAGTAACCACCAAGCTCCCATTCCGATAAGAATAGCAGCACCAAATCCAGCTAGAATTAATCCGGGAGAAGTGCTATTATCTTCAATAACAGTATTGTTAGTAATTTGCGCTGGAGGTTGATCACCATTAGGAGACGAATTATCATTACTGGAAGTAGTGTAGCTATTAGCTGGCGCAGCTGAATTTACATAGGCAACAGTTGGAGTTGAGTTATGATTGAAGAAATAGTTAAATAAACTGGTAGCAGCAATACCTCCGATTAGTCCCTCTACCAATCCGGCACCCCATCCTCCGTTATTATTTCCATTATTCCAGCCACTGTTCCAGCCGTTACTCCAGCCAATCGGTCCCTGATTCCAGCCATGATACGGATAATAGCCATTATTATATGGACCACGATAGTTATTTACATTAATTGTGTCATTGTTATAGCGTGGTACATTTGAATAGTTATTAGCTCTTGGCGTGTTGTAGTTATTCAAGTGTTCAGAATAACTGCGTACATGTACTTCACCATTATGCTCATCAACATGATAAGAATGTTCATCAATTCTTACGGTATTTGCATTTGCTAGGTAGATTGAAGAGGTTAGTGCAGCCAGAAGAAAGGTCTTTTTCATAATTCAATTTATTCAAAAATAGGATGTGTGAATTATATCAGGAAAAACCGAATTATATTTTGAATTTTTCTTTGAGAACCAGAATTTTATGCGCTTACCATTATTGATTATAAGTAGTTATTGTTAATGCTTCCTGATGGTTTCGCTAATTTTTATCAGATCATCATAATTTGCATATTTGCGAAGTTTTTTTAGTGCAATCAGGGCTGCAATGGTTATTAATAGAAAGTAGCTAACCAATCCGATAAAGAAAACATGATAGTTTTTAAACTGATCTTTAAAAAAATAAAAAACTAAATGACCAAGAGCAATATTTGATAATGGAACCAGTCCACCAAAAAGAACAAAACCATTCTGATGACTGAATGTTACACCGTAGAGTCTTAGAGCTGGAGGAAAGAGCCCACTGATTACTCTAGGTACAGCAAGAGTAAATACATTACTGAGAGTAGCGATTATAAACACGCTCAGATAAATAAGCTGATCATTTATAAATGACCATGAGAGAAAGAGAATTGCCGGAACACTTAGTAAAACTGCAAATCTGATTATTATTGGTGAATTAATGAATGTTATTAACGGATTAATGATTATCACCAGAATTGTACTCAAGATAGTGGTTATGAAAATGATATGACTGATTTTCTGATAACTATAATCCATGAAATACCACATGCAAAATGGTACTAAAACCAGATAGAGGAAGATAAACCCTCCCTTTACTCCGGACAAGGTCATTGCACTCAAGGTTTGCGCTGGCATAAAACTCAATAGCTTATAACTTGGCATGATTGAACGTTTTTGATAATTATCACTAATCGGCTCGCCATAGATAACCCGGATGATAAAGACAATGGTAATTAACGCACAGCCAATAAAAAATGGGATTCTCCAGCCGTAGGCTTCAAGCTGCGCCTGGCTAAAGTAATAGGAAACCCCGCGATAGGCAAAGATTCCAAGTAGCTGACCAATCTCGTTACCCGTTATAAAGCCCAAAATTGCAAAAGTATGGTTTCTGGTCATTTTAATACTTAAATGATCATATTCGCCCTGAAGTTCAGCACCACTGGCAACCCCCTGTAATATCCGGGCAATCATTAATAAGATTGGGCTAAAAATTCCTATTTCTGAATAAGTTGGTAAGAGTCCGATTACTAATGAAGATACAAATAAAGCGGTAATCAGAGTAATATTTATCCGTTTGGATGAATAACAGGTGGCACACTGGCTATATACTTTCATGCCAATTGGTTTAACCATGTAACCAAGAATAAAGATCAGGTAGAGGGTGAAGACATTCCAGCTACCCATATCGGAGTAGCTGAAGATGACTCGGGCAAAATAAATTCCCATTAGCCCAAAAATAATAAAATCATAAAACTCGACTAATCCGCTCAAAGAGGACATGAAAATAGTTTTGCGTTCTTTTGGAGTTATATCCAGAAGATAGAGGAGCTTTATATTGCGTAGTATCATTATTGAATCTGTTGCAGTGTTTTGGAGATTATCTCATAAACATCTCGGGAAAGATTCTCTTTTGCCATTATTTTTTGTAGCTGTGGTTTTACCATTGATTGGTACTTATTGTCATAATTGGCAATGCTACTAAAGCCATTGGCTATTCTACCAGCTACACCTGAATTAAAATTATCAATTCGGATGATTTCTTCGGTGATAAGATTATAGCCTCCTTCAGTATTGAAGTGCAATGGGTTTGCTGAAAATGCCCGTACTAGAGAATAGAGTTTATTTGGGTTTTCTTTATCAAAGCTTGGATGGGTTAGCAATTTACGTACATTATCAATTGTATTTGGTAATTGACTTTGACTTTGCAGACTAAACCATTTATCCATCACTAACGGATAAGTTGCGTACTCTTCCACAAAATTATCAAATAACTGATGCCGAATCGGTGAATCAATATCATTGATTGCTGATAATGCGCCAATTTTATCAGTCATATTACCTGCATTTTTGTATTGTGCTGCAACTAATTCAATATATTTGCTTGCATTATCGCCTTGCATCAGATAGCCAAGTAGGATATTTTTTAGTGCCCGTTTACCCGCATCATTAAAATCATACTTAGTTACCTGATTATCTCCATAAGTAGCTAATAATTGCGCTTCAAGTTCATTGGCAATAGCAGATTTTAATAGCTTAACCGATTGTACCAGTTTATCAACTTTGGTCTTGGGGTAGCTAATACTTAGTTCGGCAAATGCTGGTAGGCTGATAGTCAGTGCTTTAAGAGCTGGGTCTATGGCGGTGTTATTCAGTATTTCGCCAATTATTTTTGTAATATTGCGATTTATTTGGGTGTTTGCTGGATTTTCTGAATGATAAATTCGCTTGATTTCTGCCTTATAAATACTTTGTAATGCTTCCCAACGGTTAAAACTATCATTATCATGCCGTGCCAAAGTATAAAGCTGGCTCTCGTCATAAGCATAGTTTATTATTACCGGAGCTGAAAAGCCACGGAGGATTGATGGCGTAGGTTTTTCGCTAATTCCGCTAAAAACGAAAGTGTTTTCAGCTTCATTTAAAAGTAGGATTACTTCGTTATTGCGAATTATTGTGTTATGAGTTTTTGTATCAGGAATAATATTCTTGCCATTATCTAAAATTAGACCGATATTAACCGGGATTAGCATTGCTTTCGCAGTAGGGTTATTCGGGATACTCTGCTTAAATGTAATTGAATATTCTTTTGTTGCCTCGTTATAGTGATCGGAAATGTTTAGATGTGGTGTGCCGGATTGCGAATACCATAGCATGAATTGGCTCAGATCAATCTTATTAGCATCTGCCATAGCCTTACAAAAATCTTCGCAAGTGACAGCATAGCCATCATGGCGCTCAAAATAAAGCGCTAGACCACGATTGAATCCTTCCTTACCAAGAATGGTTTGGTACATCCGTACGACTTCAGCACCTTTTTCATAAACAGTCATGGTATAGAAATTATTGATTTCCATATATGACTCCGGACGAACCGGGTGAGAGAGTGGTGAAGCATCTTCGGTAAACTGCATTTGGCGCAGGTTTTTTACATCCTGAATCCGCTTAACTGTCCGCGAATGCAGATCGGCGGTAAATTCCTGATCGCGAAATACCGTTAGCCCTTCTTTTAGTGAGAGTTGAAACCAGTCGCGGCAGGTAACCCGATTGCCTGTCCAGTTATGAAAATACTCGTGCCCAACGACTGCTTCGACATTGATAAAGTCAGTATCGGTTGCGGTTTTGGTTTCAGCAAGGACATATTTGGTATTAAAAATATTTAGCCCTTTATTTTCCATCGCGCCCATATTGAAATCACCACTGGCAACGATCATGTAAACATCAAGGTCATATTCCAGATTAAAGCGTTTTTCATCCCATTCCATTGCTCGTTTTAATGATTCTAGACAATGTTGACACTGATTTATTGATTCAGCTTCACTATAAACTTCAAGTTTCACTTTGCGCCCCGATTTAGTGGTGAAAGTATCATCGATAAATGCAAATTTACCCGCTACTAGTGCAAAAAGATAACTTGGCTTCTTGTATGGGTCTTCCCAGGTTACTTCGATCTGATTATTGGCTAATGTTTTCTCACTGATTTTATTCCCATTAGAAAGAAGCACAGGATACAGATCTTTATCGCCGATTATTGTAGTTGTGAATTTCGCCATTACATCCGGGCGATCAAGATAATAAGTTATTTTTCTAAAGCCTTCTGGCTCGCACTGGGTAAATAGATTGCCATTAGATGCATAAAGCCCCATGCAGCTTTTATTGTTAAAAGCATCGACATGCGTTACTATTTCAAGAGTAAAATTTGCCGAGAGATTATTTAGAGATAATTTATCATCAGCCAATTTATAATCAGTTAGCTCGTTGCCATCAATTATTACTGATTTAAGTTCGGCACTACCAGCTAGTTCAAGTGAGTTACTAGCACCATTTTGCTGATACTTGGTTTTTGAGGTGACGATTACAAAGGTGTCTTTGATCTCAAATTTTAGATCAATAGTATCTACTAGATAGCTCGTTGCTTGATAATCTTTCAGATATTTTGTTGCGATATTTGTCATTGCTATTTTACCTATTTATTAATGGTTATTGGTGATATTTATTTGCCAAATCAGTCAGGTTTTTGCCAGTTACACGATAAACTGTCCATTCGTCCATCGCCTCTGCGCCAAGATTAAGATAAAAGTCGATAGCCTTTTTGTTCCAGTCTAGACACCACCATTCAAGTCTGCCGCAATCGCGTTTAACTGCTAGCTCTGCCAGATACGAAATAATCCGATTGGCAACTCCATTACCTCTTGCTTTGGGGATTACATATAAATCCTCAAGATAGATGCCGGGTTTACCAAGGAAAGTCGAAAAGTTGTGAAAAAATAAGGCAAAGCCAACTGGTTTATCTCCGAGATAGGCAAAGATTACCTCCGCATACTGTTTATTACCAAAAAGCTTTTCGCGGATTGTCTCTTCTGTCGCGATTACCTGATCAAGTAGCTTTTCATACTCTGCCAATTCACGAATAAATTTCAGGATTAATCCACAGTCTTCACTAGTTGCAAATTTTATGCTTATTTCTGATTGTCCGATATTCATGTCTTTAACCCAAGCTTGAAACATTAGATTATATAATAAAACGTAGTTAGGGAATTAGTCAAATTAGCTTTCCCAACCAAAATGGGCGACACAAAAACTAAAGGAGTTGAAATTAAATAAGGGACTAGGCAATCAAAGCAGATTATTCCTAACCTATTTTAATATGTATAGCATAGAGAGTATCATTTCGATAATTGAACCTAAACTCGCATTCTTTTAGATGTAAGTTAAATCTGCTTTTAGAAATACCATGGAACTTTACTAATCTAGTTTTGACAAATGACCAAAAGCTCTCTATACCGTTAATATAAGTTTGTTTATTCTGTATTATTTTGCTTTTACTGAAAAATAAGGCAGAAGATAGCTGCCTTATTTTTTGAGGAAGTGATAGTTACTGTTGAACACACATGATGTGAATTTGCGGACCTGTCCAATATGAAGAGCTCACCCAACCAGTTTGTTGGCTGCTTGAGACTAACCACCGTGATAATGAATCAAATAGTGTTGCATTTTTAGTTGCATAACCAAAACCAGATTTAACCGATTTGTGTGCATCCCCAAAATTAGTATCTGGATAATAGCCGTTATCACCAATCCCAGCCGAAGTTATACTACTTGGGAAAGTCCAATCATTAGCAGTTAGATCAGCATATCTACTCCACGCGCCCTTAATGGTTGAAGTTGATTTGCCATTAACAACTTTAGTCCAATTAGCTTCCTGGTTTGCATAAGACCAACCAACCAACGTTGAACTTTCGCCAACTAAAACACCATTAATCCCAGTCCAGAAGAAACGATTTTGTGGATAACCAAATTCATCACGAATCAGCATTGCTGGGTAATTTTGAAAAACGCCATTGCTATTACTAACAATTTTGCCATTATTACCAACTGTAGTATAAATTGTGTCGGGTTGTACAGGCCAATCATTAAAACCACTCATACCACACACACCGTTGGCATTACACGGATAACGGTTACTAGCAATCAATAAGGCTTTAAATGTTGCTTTTTTATCAATCAAACTTCCGGATGTTTTAGCTTCACTATTACAAATCGCATCGGCACCATTCACACCATTAAAGTTGCTGTAACCATTTTGGGTAATAAAAATCACTTTATCAGTCACTGCCGGCTTGATTTTTGCTGCAGGCGTAATAGTTTGACCACCTGATACCAATAACACATTTTGCAGATCTCGATTTTTCATGATGCCTTTATAACCGTTCTGTCCTTCGTCTCCAGTAAGGTCGCCATCTAGCTGTAGTTTCCATGCAGAAATTGCGCTATTACCTAATTCTGTGGACTTACTGCCCTGGTAGGCAAATGGAGTTGATGTCATATACCAAACACCGGTACCAATACCACGATCAATAGTCATTCCAGCTGCTGCCGTCAAATAGTCGGCATTACTGGTAACATTATAGTTGAATAATGATCGAGCTTCGCGGATTGTCGGCAAGCGCCAGTTGGCACGACCGCATAACTTGCCTTTATTCGCAGCAGGAACTCCGTATTGATTCATATTATCCCAAGTAATACCATTGGCTTTAACCCCGTTACCTATTGCATTATAGGCATTTTGGACTTCTTGGGAGTCGCGGCTACCATCTGTAGCCCATATCAGACCAGTGAGATTATCTTTTACACATTCGCCGCTGGATAAGCTAGCAAAGCGACTTTGCGGAATTTTTTTACCCATTTGCAAATCACCATCAGATCCTTTTGGTGAAGTGTAATTAATGCCACCCTCGCAGCTGGCTGATCTTTGTTTAATGATTTTGTTTTGTCCGGTTGCTGGAACCTGATAGGGGGCATTTTTATCGGCAGTGCGCACCGGAATAGCATATTGGAAATAATTTGCAGCCATTGGTTCCCCAATTTTGGATTTATTGCGCCCGCCAGTTACTCCAGAATCTAAACTGGTGGCAAATGCCATATCATGTGCACAGAAAATATCCAGATTGTATGAAGTTGAGCTCCAATACATATCCTTGCGATCAATATTTTCGAATCCCTGAGCCTCGAGCCAACTGGCATTGCTTGATTCTGCATAGTTTATCAAAGTTTCCAGTTCATTGGTATTCGGCATTCGCCAATCGGTATGTCCACACAAATTGTAATCTCTGGCAGTGGATTCGCTATCCATAGCATTAATTTTATTTAAACCATCTTCCCATGAGGTTTTGGCAAATAATTTACCATTTTTGGGCCACATGAATCCGGTTGTCTTATCAATAATACAATCAGCTTCAGCACCAGTTCCGCTAACAAAGCGCTCCCCGGCAATTTCACCACCTGGTTGAAGTTCGCCGTCATCACGTGGCGCGTAAGCAGTTTTTTGCCCGGTAGTCATTACCTTGATGCTACCTTTAGTAGTAGAGATGATTGCTTTACTGGAGTCGTTGCTGCTAGTGGTATTTAAGTTACCATTATTGTTACCACTGGTGGTGCCACTATTACAACCCACTACTCCTATCACGGTTAAAAATAAAGTCAATTTTTTAATATTTCCTTGCATGTCTAGACCTTTCAAACATGTAACTTGTTAATATAGCTAAAATATATATATATTAGCTAACCCAGGGCGGATTATAAGGTCAGTTACTTCTGTAAATCTGCAAGGAGGTTTTGCGTTTTTGCAATTAAGATTTAGGAACAAGTTAGGAAAGCGGGCTATTGATTGATTAAATGTCGATAGTTAGTAATAAGACTTAATAATTCACGTTCAATTTTATCCAGTAGTTTACTCTTTCTGTAATAATTTTTGAGGATGTAAACAGTATATTCATGCACAAAATATTCTGGCATAAGGTTAATGTTTCCCTCTTTAATGATGCGGTTACCCTGAACGCTTTCAATAATAAAGTGTCCGGAATTCATAAAATTAATAGTATTGGTTGATAACCCGGAAAAGGATGAGTTTTCAGTAATTGTCCAACTTTCTCCTTGATTCTCATGAATTAGAGTTATTTGCTTGCTAAAGCTAATGATGCGTTCACCATGCTGGGATAATTCACTGACAGTTTGAGGCATACCGTAATTTTTAATATAATCAGGATTACAATATAAGCGGGACTTGGAGCTAAAAATTTTACGAGGGTAAAATTGCTTATTTTCCGGCAAAGAGTTAACGATGATTAAATCATAGTCATTATAAACTATTGGCAGGTCAAAACCATTAAATATATTGATGCTTAACTTAACGCCTGGATTAGCATTTAATAAAGCACTAAATGCGTTGGGTGGTACAATTGAAAATACAAGGACAGGAAGCAAAAGACTAAGGGTGATCTGGTGGCGATTATGATCAGACATTAAATTGGTAAATTCAGTCTCTAGCTGGTAATTGTAATGGGCAAATTTACTATATAGCTTTTTGCCATCTTCAGTCAATTCAAATCCGTTATAAGTAGTAATTAACAGCTGGGTTCCCAGCTTTTCTTCCAGTGTATTGATGTGGCGACTTAAGGTTGAAACAGCTACTTCAAGTTTTGCAGCCGCTTCGTTAAGTGACCTAGATTCAGCTATTTTGGTAAAAAATAAGATATCTTCTAAAGGATAGTTCATAGCTATTGATTATCCATAGGTTTGTAGGTAGTAGCGGGATTAAACTGATGGAAAATACTATTGATGATATTAATTAAATCCAGTCCGATTTTATCTAACAAGGGATTATAGCGAATCTGGTTCTTTATCATGTAAACCTCATATGTGCTTACATTATATTCAGGAAGTACCTCTACTCCACTATTTTCAAGGATTTTCTGACCTTGCCCACTTTCAATTATAAAATACCCTGAATGCAGATAGTTAATCGGGTTAACTCCAAGATTGGTAATCACTGGTTTTTTGCTAATCAGGTAATTCTCTCCATTTAAGGAGTGGGTCAACTGGATGGTATTAGTCAGGCTGGTGATTCGCCTCTGATGTGTGATTAATTCATCAATGGTTTTAGGTAATCCATAGCGTTTAATGTACTCATGATTGCAGTATAGTTTGGTTGTAGTACTAGCTATTATTTGCGCCGTAAAATATGGATTATCCGGGCATAAATAAGAGAGAATCAAATCGATTTCACTATCTGGCGTTAAAGGTATGTCAAAGCCATTATAGAGGTTGAAATTTAATTGAATACCAGGATATTGGTTAATGATTTGCACTATTGATTCGGGTGGCAGGCTATTAAAAGCAATAAATGGCAATAAAATATTTACGCTAGTTTCTAGATTACCTTTTTCATTCAGGTAATCTATGACATCTTGCTCCATCTGATAATGATAGCTGGCAAATTGGTGATAGAGCTTTTGGCCAAATGGAGTAAGGGTTAAACCATTCCGGTTGGTTATTAATAATTTTTCCCCAAGTTCTTCTTCCAGAATAGAAATCCGTCTGCCAATAGTTGAGGGTGCCATATCCAGACTAGTAGCGGCATCCTTTAGTGTTTCAAATTCGGCAACTTTAATAAAAAACAGGATGTTTTCAATGGGGTAGTTCATTTTTTCTCCGTGGGATTGGATTAATTATAGCAGTTATCAGCAAATTTGTGGGGTAATTGTCAGCTTGAGATTGACTCTATATTTGAAGTAAATAGATCTTATTTGTAATTGAGTTTATTGAATAGGCAATATTTATTTATAGCCTGATATCTACTCTACCAAATTAAAGAAACAAGATAGGCGCGAGCGGGGCAGCTTTTAGTTAGTAGCTAAAGTATGAAGCAACAAACACAGGAATTTTAATCTGTTTGAGTATACAAGATTAATTTGCCTTACTTCAGATTGTCAGGAAGAAATAACTTCTAATCACACTACGCTAAAGTTTAATTCAGACCTAAATGTCATGATTAACGATGGTGCTGAGAATGTGATTGGTCGCCGATATTTCGATTGCAGATAGTGGGACAAGTCAGCCACTACCGCAAGCTGTGCAAACTGCTATTGGTAATACTTGGGTTGATCCTACTGCTTAACATGTATAAATGGCTGAGAATCATCGTATTTTCAGCTGTTTTTATTTGTACCTTTAAGGCTTAATTGCCACGGAAATAACGATTAATATCCAGCTCTATCCAGACATCTTTTGCTGAATGGTTGCTATAAATAAACTGCCCGCTAGCCAATTCACCGATTAGCGTATAGTTTGTTACCTCAGCTACCGGATAGCGAGCTGACATTCCAGTTTGATATACTCCTCCATCATCGAGTGGAGTTGAAAATAGCGTCTTGAGTTCATCAATGCCGATTTCAGTGTGTTTGTCAAGGAAAGCATCGATATGATGATACCTGACACAAGCATAGCTCGGCGTATCTTTTACTTTTTCTATACAGTTATTCATCGTTATTTTGGCTTTTGGAAAATTGGTTCGGTATAAATTGGTGAAGAAATTCGCCGTTGATCTTTGACCATTTAAAATTGCAGCTGGGTTATTCACCGCATGTTCTATTGCTAAAGAGTTATCAACATCGACAATCGCTGTAAAATTGGATACAAATGCAGGATGCTCTTTCACATACTGGATAAATTCTTCTTTGTTATCCGAGTCAAGCATAGCATAGAAGGCTGTATTTAGTCCGATATAACCAGAAAAATTAAATCCCGGTACCGAGCGCCTTCCATCATTATATTCAGAAAATAAATTTTTACTATTTATCCATGAAAAGCCGGGAATGAAGCCGATAAAGCCAAAGCTGGCGACGTTCTTTTCTTTGCCGTTTGGTTTATAGATCACAAGGCTATAATAGGGGTCTAGCTTGGTAACTGGGGTAGATAAATCGAGATTTCTAGCTATTAGCATCGATTTTGTTTGTGCTTGATTTCCCCATACCGATAAAAATGAACAATATCCGGTTCCACTTGTATCAGTAAGCTTATCGCCATTAAAGCCATTATAGAGAGTAATTAGCATTGGTAGCATCTCAATAGACAATAATTGGCGAAAAGATAGGCCAGAGGTTTTTGCCATTCCACGTAAAAGGTCTTTTTCTCGATTATCCATCTTGAAATAATAAAATGCTCTTAAGATATCAGAAAGAAGTGCACGGAAATTAATTCCATCAAAATATTCTGGAACTATTTGCTGATAGATTTCATTTAGTTGATTATAGGCTAAAGCACCATACTGTTCACCCATTTCATTAAATGATCCTGATAAATTCAGGATGCTAAGGCTGTCTTTTTTCTCAAAATATCCGCTACTTCCACTTGCGGTTACATATTTATCTGACTGTTGGCGAGTACTATTATTTGCTTTGCCATTTGACGAATAAAGCATAAATGCTAATATTACCCCAAAAAATACCAAGAAAAATATTATCAGATATTTCAAGATAATCATACTAATTCTATCCTTATGCCAAAAAAGTATCCTAGAAAGCTCTAAGACCAATAGAGTACATTTTAGCAAACTATCGAAGGTATTAATTAACTTATTACTTCAATAGATAAAATTTCAGTAAAAAGCTTCTCTTTTTATGACCTTTCGCGCCTGCACAATAGTAAAAATTTTGTAAACCAGCTATTTGGTGTAAAATAATGCGGTTCTATTTTGTTAGCTATCTGGAATAAATCAGATTGGCTAAGTAATGTAAATTATAACAATTTGTTATCCTTGAAAGGGATATATGAATTATACTCCATTTTATTCATGCCATAGCGAATGTGGCGGCAAAATTGTGGATTTTGGTGGGTGGGCACTCCCGGTTAACTATGGCTCACAAATCAAAGAACATGAAGCAGTACGTACTGATGCCGGAATGTTTGATGTGTCGCATATGCTTATCACCGATATTCATGGTGTTGATGCTAAAGCTTTTCTCCGCTATCTAGTTAGTAATGATGTAGCCAAGCTTGAGAAACATGGTGTTGGCAAGGCATTATACTCAGGATTACTAAATAGTGAAGCTGGTGTGATTGATGATTTGATTGTTTATCTAATGCCTTTTGGTTACCGGATTGTAACCAATGCTTCTACTGAAGCAAAAGACATGAATTGGATTCGTCAGGTCGCAGCTAACTTTAAGGTCGAATTATTTAATCGTCGTGATCTGGCAATGCTTGCAGTTCAAGGTCCAAATGCTTTGACTAAAGTAGCGAGTATTCATCCGCAGGTGGCTGATCATTTGGCAGTGTTGAAGCCATTTACAGCGGTGGAAAACGCTGGATTTTTCTATGCTCGAACTGGTTATACTGGCGAAAATGGTCTAGAAATAATGATGCCACGTGAAGAGGCTGCTAATTTCTGGAATCAGCTAGTTGCAGTTGGCGTTCAGCCTTGTGGGCTAGGTGCACGCGATACTTTGCGCCTCGAAGCAGGAATGAATCTCTATGGGCATGATATGGATGAGTCGATTACGCCATTAGCCTGTAATATGGATTGGGTGGTAGATTTAAGTGATGAGAACCGTGATTTTATTGGCAAAAAAGCCTATCAATTAGCCAAGCTTTCTTCTGAGTCAGACAAGCAGGTTGGGGTTATTCTCGAAGGTAAAGGCGTTTTACGTGAAGGGCAGAAGCTATTTGTCGATGGAGCCGAATATGGTACAATAACCAGCGGTACATTCTCGCCGACACTAAAGATTTCAATTGCAATTGCCCGGGTGCGGCATGATCTTGGTGAGAGTGCCAAGGTTGATATTCGTGGTAATTTAGAACCTGTTAGAATTATTAAGTTGCCTTTTGTCAGAAATGGCAAAAAAATGTTTGAATAAAATAATTAAGGATTATCTTATGTATACAGCTGATATGAAATTTGTCGATACTCACGAGTGGGTTCGTTCTGAAGGTGGTAATGAAGTTACGATCGGGATTACCCATCACGCCCAAGAGCTTTTGGGTGATCTGGTATATGTTGAGTTACCCTCAATTGGTCAAGCGATTAAAACTGGTGATACTATCGGTGTTGTAGAGTCGGTTAAGGCGGCTTCGGATTTATATTCTCCGGTGACTGGTGAAGTTACTGCGATTAATGATGAAGTTGTAAGCGATCCAACACTTGCCAATAGTGAACCACATGCAGCTGGCTGGTTATTTAAAGTGAAGCTAGCTGACGTTGCCGAACTAGATGGTTTATTAAGTGCTGATAAATATAAAGCATTGATTGGCGGATAAGGTAGATTGATTTGTAAGCCCTGTTGTCTAACGGGGTTTTTTTATTTGATTAGATTGAGGCAAACATGAGTGAATTTATAAAACGGCACATTGGTTTAAGTCATGGTGAACAAAAACAGATGCTCGCAGATTTGGGTTATGACTGTCTGGATACTTTTATTAATGCGGTGATTCCGGCTGAGCTTTTAAGTAGTAGCAAAACCACCCGTGAAGTTGGGTTAAGTGAAGATCAGGCGCTAGCAAAATTAAGAACTATGATGGATGCGAATATTTCATTAAAAAGCTGTGTCGGGCTTGGCTATTATGACACGATAACTCCGGCAGTGATTCGGCGGAATGTTTTTGAGAATCCCGGTTGGTACACTGCTTATACCCCGTATCAGGCAGAAATATCGCAAGGTAGGCTAGAAGCGTTATTGAATTATCAGCAGATGATTATTGACTTGACCGGATTTGATCTAGCAAATGCTTCTTTACTTGATGAAGCAACTGCAGCTGCCGAAGCGATGGCGATGGCAAAAAGGATAAATACTGCTGGAAGTAATAAATTCTTCGTTGATAGTAAAGTTTTGCCGCAAACATTAAGCGTGATTCAGACCAGAGCTAAATATTTGGAAATTGAGCTGATTATTGGTGATATTAAAGATTGCGATGCTAGTGAGGTATTTGGTGTATTTATCCAGAATCCTGACTTACATGGTAATATACTTGATCATAGTGGATTTATCGCTGAATTAAAAGCAAAATCGCCAAAATTGATGGTAGTAATGGCTTGTGATTTATTGTCCTTAGTATTATTTAAGTCGCCAAAAACTCAGGGTGTGGATATAGCCGTTGGTTCTTCGCAACGCTTTGGTGTGCCACTTGGTTTTGGTGGTCCTTCGGCTGCTTTTATGGCAACCAAAGATGAATATAAGCGTACCATGCCAGGTCGGATTATTGGTGTTTCTATTGATGCTAAAGGAAAAAAAGCCCTGCGGATGGCATTACAAACTCGAGAACAGCATATTCGTCGTGAAAAAGCTACTTCAAATATCTGTACTGCACAAGTACTATTAGCAAATATGGCTGGATTCTATGCTGTTTATCATGGTGCTGATGGTTTAAAGCATATTGCTAGAAGGGTAACGCACTTTACTAATCTACTAGCATCTAATTTACGTCGTGCTGGTATTAATCCCTTAAATCATGGAAGTGTATTTGATACAATTGCAATTAAACTGGATAATCCACAAGCCTTGGTTGAAAAATGTGCCGATAATGGTTATGCGTTAGGATTATATCAGGGGCTAGTATATGTTTCTTTAGGTGAAAGTATTACACTTGCCGATGTTGAGCAATTATACACTTTGATAACGGATAAGACTGATTTTGAAAATATCAATGATGCTGAGCTATTAGCTAATCAAGCTGTTCTTTATCGTCAGGATGATATTTTAACGCACGAAGTATTTAGTAATTATCAGACTGAAACTAAGATGATGCGTTATTTAAAACGTCTTGAAAATAAAGATATTTCGCTAGTTCATAGCATGATTCCCCTTGGTTCATGTACGATGAAGCTAAATGCAGCTGCCGAGCTTGAGCCTTTATCTTGGGCGAATGTTGCTAATATTCATCCGTTTGCGCCAAAATCATCCGTTGGTGGTTATCTAGCGATGGTTGAAGGCTTAAAAAATCAGCTAAAAGCAATTACTGGCTTTGATGATGTATGTATGCAGCCAAATTCTGGTGCACAGGGTGAATATACTGGATTATTGGCAATTCGTCGTTATCAGGATAGTATTGGTCAGTCAGCGCGTAACATCTGTTTGATTCCAAAATCAGCGCATGGAACTAATCCGGCGACAGCCCAGATGATGGGGTTGGAGGTCGTAGCGGTAAACTGTGATGAAAATGGTAATGTAGATGTGGCTGATTTACGATTGAAAGCTAGTGAGCATAAAGATGATCTTTGTTGCCTAATGATTACTTATCCATCAACGCATGGAGTTTTTGAAGCTGCAATCAAGGAAATTTGCCAAATTATCCATGATAATGGTGGTCAGGTATATATGGATGGTGCTAATTTGAATGCATTGGTTGGACTGGTTAAGCCAGCTGAATTAGGTGCAGATGTTTCACATATTAACTTGCATAAAACCTTTGCGATTCCACATGGTGGCGGTGGTCCGGGTATGGGTCCAATCGGTCTAAAACAGCATTTGTCAGCATTCTTACCGAGAAACCCAGTGTTTGATGGTGATGAATACAATGATCTTACTGCGGTAAGTAGTGCTCAATTTGGTAGTGCTTCAATTTTGGCTATATCGTGGATGTATAATACTATGCTTGGTGAGTCTGGGCTTGAGTTATCAACCAAGACAGCGATTCTTAATGCTAACTATATTGCTAGTCATCTGCAAAAAGCTGGTTATCAAGTACTTTATAGCGGGCAGAATGGTAAAGTTGCTCATGAGTGTATCATTGACTTGCGTCCAATCAAGGCAGAAACTGGAATCACTGAGGTTGATTTTGCTAAGCGATTGATGGATTATGGCTTCCATGCACCAACTATGTCGTTCCCGGTGCCGGGTACTTTGATGATAGAACCAACCGAAAGCGAGAGTAAGGATGAATTAGATCGCTTTATCGCGGCGATGGTAAATATTCTTGCTGAGGTTGATAAAGTGAAAACTGGCGAATTTGATAAAGTGAATAACCCACTTAAAAATGCGCCACATAGTATGGCAGACTTGATTAGTTGGGATAAACCATATTCGGCAGAAGTTGCTTGTTTCCCATTGCCTTCATTGAGAGAAGCGAAGATATTTCCTTCGGTTAATCGGATTGATGATGCCCATGGTGATCGCAACTTTATTTGTAACTGTTTTGACTTTTCATAATCTAAGAGCCGAATTTATATTCGGCTTTTTTCTTTATGCTGTGCTTGAGTTTAGTTAATCAAAATCAGTTGCTTAAATAATAAAGACTGAATTAGCTTATGGTGGTAGTTGCTAGAAAAAACTTTTTGTTGTAATTGATGGATATTCATTACCTCAAATTTTTTGAATAACTGTCCATTGATTATATTGTGAATGGTCATATGACTTATTGAGCGCTGCTCTACTTCTGAAAGATACGCCGCAATTTCTTTAGCCGACATGTTTTTCAATATTAATACCAATACATGTTGCTGGCGTGGAGTGAGGTCAAGTTCGGTAGTTTTCGTCCGCTTATCCGCTTTGGTCAATTCAAAATTTGCATGATCAATTAATGTATGTAACTGCTTGACACTAAATTCTGGATTTATTGTGTAGCTACACAGAAATCCAACTATATTCTCCGTATCTGGATTTATAATTGATTTGTTGGTTGCAGCAAGAATCCCCGGTATAAGCTCAAAATTTTCATTAAAATACTGATCTACCATGATTAGTGATATTTCTTTTGGTCGTGGCATGATTGTTTTTAAATAATCATGCTTCTCTGAGGCAATTGGGTGCGGTAACTCATGAATTGCTTTACCATGGAGTAAGTCTTCTTTATTTTCAGCTTTAGGTCCTAGTATTACCTTACTCATGGGGTTTGTTACATAAACAATCTGATGCTGACTATTAAAAATCATTACGTATTCATCAGCATACAACATCTTAATAGATTCTACAATTTTACCAAGATATTCAACGTCATTCATGTCTATATTTACCGTTATGGATTACTTATTTTTTTACTACTTGCTGTTATTTATTATCTATAGTAAATTTTACTATAGATTTGAAACGAACGTTTGATTATAATACAGCCCTAACGATGTTAGCAAGATTGCTGACAATTATACAACAAAATATAACAATAAGATAAAATAAATTTTTAAGGGATTATAAATATGAAAACTAAATTAATTACTATCATTCTAGCTGCAAGTTCAATTTCTGCATTTGCTGATGGCTGTATAAATCCGGCAACACCGAATGAGGCAATTCAGTGTATGGTTAATGACTTTAATTCACGTGTAACAGATGTTAAAACCGCAGCGCAGGAAGTTTATAATAATAATGAAACTTTAATCAGTAATGCATATCAAATGAGAGAGGGTAGTGCTGCTGCTTTCAATTTTAAAGCTGCGTATCAGTTAACACCATTCCTTTTCACTTGGGCAGGTAGCGCAGGAAAAGATGCAGCAAAAATTAGTTCTGCAATCAAGGATGGTAATTTTAATGCGATTCCGGCACTATATACCCAATATAAGACAGATCGTGCTGCATTATTTACTAACTCTGAAGTTGAGTACGCTGCTTATGATACCGTATTTGGTGAAGCCGAGTTAATGGCTAAGGCACAAGGTGTGGCAAAAGAATCTAAGTCGGTACGTAGTGCTAATTATGCTGCAAATATGTATATCGGTTACCTTGTACCAGCAACTCTTATAAATGCATATCAGTTTGCTGCTACAGATGCTCCCAAATATATTAATGACAGTTTAAATACAATGACTCAGCAAATGTGTCAGTCTCAAGCACAAATCTTCCAGAATGATGCAACAGCATTGGCTGATTCTGATACTAATATTCAGATGTTACTTGATGCTGGAGCGCCTGGTTCTGTGGTGAAAAAAGCATTTGCAAATCTTCATGTAAACTATGTGGTTGATGCATTAAATACAACATATGCTTATGCAACTGGTAAATCTCCACTAGTTAAAGGTCAGGCATACGATGTATGTGATTATAATACTTTCCAAAATTCGGTTCAAAGTGGTAACGTTTTTGCGATTCAGTTAAATAAGACAGTAAATAGCATTGCTAAACAAACAGGTAATAAAGTTGCTCCACAGAATATTTATTGGGCATTGACAGCTGTTTCTTCTCAATATATGGATAAAGCAATTACTAAATCTGGAATGACTCCAGTTGCTGGTGCAGCTGTACTTCCGTACTAATATCTACTGGATTAATTAGCGGATATTGACATTATTTAAAAAGCAGGTCATAATTTTGACCTGCTTTTTTATTTGCTTTTTCAGAGTTTTTAAGTAATTTAGTTGGTTAATGCGGAATTAGTTTACCATCAATAAATGCATCAATCATTTTACTGGCGATAGAAAGGTTTGTTGATGGGCGACCGGGTAATTCATCCTTGCGATAAAATCCGGCAGCGCGCATTTCTGTTGTATCAAGAACGATTTCCCCACCTGCATAATCAGCAACAAAACCTATCATTAATGAATTGGGAAATGGCCAGTACTGAGAACCCCAATAGCGAATATTTTTGACTGATATTCCAACTTCTTCCATTACTTCTCGGGCAACAGTTTCTTCAAGGCTCTCACCAACTTCACTAAACCCAGCCAGAATACTCCACATTTCAGGAGCATAATGATTTGCCTGCGCCATGAGTAACTGATCATCTTTTATCACTGCAACAATCATTGCAGGGGATATTTTAGGGTAGATATCTCGCTGGCATTTTACGCAGCTAAGCCATTTCCCTTCACTATTTAGTGAAGTTGCAGTGCCACATTTACTGCAAAAGCGGGTAATTACCTGATAATAACTCATCTGCTGCGCATAAATAATAGTCGCTATTAATTCATGAGGAAGTATATTTAGTGCCATCCGAAGACTAACCAGTTTTAATCTTGGATTAGCAACTATGGTATCTACCTTTTCTAAATGAGCTAGTTTTACGACATCCTTAATTTTTATTTTACTGTCAATAATTGATATTTCTTTCAATTCGTGCAGCTCAGGAAGTCGATAGCTATTCTCGTTAGTCAAGGATAAGAGAATACTTTGCTCATGAAAAATCAGGTTCATATAATTTACGCTCTTAATAATTCATTGATTGAAGTTTTGCTTCTAGTTTTAGCATCTACACGTTTTACGATAATTGCAGCATAGGTTGAATGACTACCATCACTTGCTGGCAAATTGCCAGGAACAACCACCGAATAAGCTGGGACACGTCCATAATGAATTTCTCCAGTAGTACGATCAAAAATTCGTGTTGATTGACCGATAAATACCCCCATGCTAAGAACACTACCTTCTTCGACAATAACCCCCTCAACAACTTCTGAGCGTGCACCGATAAAACAGTTATCTTCGATAATCGTTGGATTTGCCTGTAGTGGCTCAAGTACTCCACCAATACCAACCCCACCAGATAAGTGTACATTATTGCCAATCTGAGCACAGGAACCGACTGTTGCCCAAGTATCAACCATTGTTCCTTCACCAACATAAGCACCAATATTTACATAGCTAGGCATTAATACCGCATTTTTACCGATAAATGAACCTTTTCTGACAATTGCACTTGGAACTACACGGAATCCACCATTAGTGAAATCATCGATACTGTAGCTATCAAATTTTAATGGAACTTTATCATAAAATTTGGTAAATCCAGCATCGAGTATCTGATTGCCATTCAAGCGGAAAGATAATAAAACGGCTTTTTTTAGCCATTGATGGACAATCCATTCGCCATTAATTTTTTCGGCAACTCGTGCTTTGCCAGTATCAAGTAAATCTAATGCCTGATTAACCGCAGTGTGTAGTTGCTGATCTTTTGTATCTAATTCTGGTAATTTTCCGAATGCAGATTCAATAATTTGTTGTAAGCTATCCATGATTTATCCTTATCAAAAATTCAGGCAAATATTATCGCATGGATGGGGAAATCTAATCGTGGAACTTTGTTTGTTTGTCAGGGATAGTTGTCAGAGGATTACAGGCGGTGATTTAAATAGAATATATGTTATTCTTCTGGGGTATCCAAATCCGGGCGCAAGGATACGACAAATGGGCGATATAAGGATTCAGGAATTTGCTGAAAAAGACCAGACTCAACAGCAATCTGGGTAAGTAGATGTGTATTAGCACCCGAGATATTAAACTTCTCACTTAGTTGATTGGCAATCAGATTGGCTATCGTGCTTCGACTAAGGTGTAATGTTCTGGATATTTGCTCCTGAGTTAATCCATTTGCCAGCAAAAATATAACTTCTTCCTCACGTTTGGTAAGATTTGACTTTAATGAGTATGATTTATCTATTGAGTGTTCAGTTAATTGAAGAAAGTGTTCTTTGAAGCCAAAAAATTTTGACTCATGTGAGAAGCTTTGTAACGCAACTACTTCACCATTTGGATGGAAAATAGGGGTATAAAGTACCAGATATGATTTAAATGTTCCATTGTAGGGTAATAAATCAAACATACTACTAATCTGCCCAGTAGTTAGGACAAATTCTTGAGCTTCAAGGATGGTCTGGATATATTTATCGATTTCTTCTCGATAGCTACTGTCGTATTTGTCTTTAAAGACTTTTTTAATTAAATGTTCGGAAGGGTCTTTATAGCTTAGTCCAATCATTTCCTGCCAATTTTCATAGTCTAGTGAATGTGCATTCATATTGGTACAGATTACAAGTTTATATTCATCATCGCAGATGAATGAATATAATGGCTTATCCACAAGTGGTAAGAATCCTGGAACCACAACTTGTTCTAGATAGTTTTTCTTTTCTGCTGGTGTCAATTTTTGCATAAGCCCCTCCAAGATAATTAATTCATTCCCGAGTATTTTAATAGCGCATCAATTTGTGGTTCACGTCCCATCATTGCCTTGAAATTTTCCATCATTGGGCGAATGCCTCCTTGGCTTAGAATCAGTGTTCTAAATTTGTCGCCAAGTTTGCTAAGTTCATCACCATTAATACCATCGAAAACGCTAAATACGTCACAGGCAAGAACTTCTGCCCATTTGTAACTGTAATAACCAGCAGCATAACCACCTGCAAAAATATGTGCAAAGCTATTGGGAAAACGATTATAAGCTGGTGGAATAACTACAGCAATCTCGCGACGTAATTTATCAAGTAACTCAAGATAATTTCCTTTGGCGTAGTCAAAATTACTATGTAGTAATAGGTCAAAGATTGCAAATTCAAGCTGACGTAAGGTTTGCATTCCAGACTGATAGTAGCGTGAAGCTAATACTTTATCGAAAAGCTCGCGTGGTAACACTTGTCCACTATCAATATGGGCTGTCAGTTTGGCAAGTATCGAATAATCCCAAGCAAAATACTCCATGAATTGGGAAGGTAATTCTACTGCATCCCACTCAACGCCATTGATTCCAGAGATACTTGAATTATTAATCACCGTTAATAGATGATGTAATCCATGTCCCATTTCATGAAATAATGTTTGCACATCATCGAAAGTCAAAAGGCTTGGTTTTTCACCAACAGGTTTAGTGAAGTTACAGATTATATAGGCAATAGGTAGTCTAGTTTCACTAGCTGTAACCGATCTATCCTGAGCAGAATTCATCCATGCACCGGGCTGTTTGCCTTCTCGTGCATAAAGATCAAAATAAATATGTCCAGTTATCGCACCGTTAAGTACAACATCATAAGTAGTTACATCAGGATGCCATACCGGAATATTCTGATTTGGTCTAAATTCAATATTATATAGCTGGTGGATTAAGGCAAATAAGCCATCAAAAACTCGAGGCAACTGGAAATATTGCTTTAATTCATTACTTGAATAACTATACTTGTGTAGCTGTAGTTTTTCACTATAGTAAGCAACGTCCCATGCTTCGAGCTTTTCGATACCATCGGTATCTCGGGCAAATTGCTGTAATTGTTGCCAGTCATTTTCTGCATATGGGCGCGACTTGTCGGCTAATGAATAAAGAAAATCCAGCACTTGCTTAGGTGTTTCAGCCATTTTATTGTAAAGAGATAACTCCGCATAATTGGCAAAATCAAGTAATTCGGCTTTTTGCTGGCGTAGGCGTAATATCTCGCGGATCAGATTGCTATTATCAAATTTACCTTCGTTACTTAATTCACTAGCGCGAGTTGAGTAAGCCTGATAAAGCTCTTCACGTAGTTTACGATTACTGGCAAACTGCATGACTGGCAAGTAGCTTGGCATGTGTAATGATATTTTATATCCATCTTTTCCATCCTGTGCCGCAAGCGCCTGATACAGTGCGAGACTATCCTCAGGTACACCAGCCAGATCATCTTTAGTTACGTATTTAGCATAGCTATCGGTTGAGTCAAGCACATTATGCTCAAATTTGGTACTTAACTCTGATAATTGGTTCTGAATTTGTTTAAATAGCTGCTGTTTATCTTCTGGAAGGGTAATCCCGCTTAAACGAAAATCGCGTAATTCATTATCAATGACCTTTTGCTGTTCAGGATTTAATGCACCGAACTCAGTATCTTTGATTTTCTGTATATGTTTATACAGCTGCTTATTTTGCCCCAAATTTACGTATAATTCAGTCAAAACTGGTAGGTATTTTTCATGTAAACTACGTAATTCAGGCGAATCTTTTACGCCTTGTAAATGTCCGACAATGCCCCATACTTGGTTTAATAGATAAAGCCTTTGCTGCAATGGGCTAATAATCATATCCCATGAGCTGATTGATTCTTTTTCAAGTTTCTGGATGGTTTCCCGTGTACTGGCTAATTCCTGCTCCAGCTTGGTTTCGAGATAAGCGGTATCTATCGAGTTAAATGGTATAAATTGGGTCATGTCGGTTTCCTTAGCGTTGATTAAAATTCCACCATTTCAAAGTCTTCTTTGCGTGCTTGACAGTCCGGGCAGCTCCAGTTCATTGGTACGTCTGTCCATTTAGTTCCCGGTGCGATGCCATCAGATGGCATGCCGATTTCTTCATCATAAATAAAACCACAAATAAGACACATGTATTTTTTCATATAGACCCCTAAAGTAAATAATATAAGGCAATTATTATCGCATACTTCATTTTGACTGCGCTTGTGAAGAATAAACCGATTCTGGTTTTATGTGTTGTGTTTAGATGATATATTAAGTAGTGCATGAAGTTAATTAAATATCGATGAAATGGATGGAAAAAGCATATAATAACGGGAATATACTTAATATTAATGAGGGTTTTAAAATGTTTTTCCATTACTTTAAGCAGATAATTACACCTGAGAAATGTGATGAGATAAATCAAATTATGGTTAATATGTACAATCAGAAGCGTTTAAATTATGAGGGAAATGATCCACATTATAAAAATTCCTTTGGGGCTTCAAGCATTCCTGAAGTAGATGCGTTATATACAGAGTTTACTCCGCAGGTTATAAAAGCACTTAAAATGCGTTTTATCAAGGAGGCAAATACTTATTCTCGGGTCTATCTAAATGGAGCTGAACTCAATCCACATGTCGATCGTCCCGGACTTGATTTGACAATGTCGTTATGTACCTTTAGCAACCTTGATAACTCATGGCCTATTTATGTAGAGTTAGAGCCGGGTAATGTAAAGGCTGTTGATATCAAGCCGGGTGATGCAGCAGTTTTCTTGGGTACTCGGATGAAACACTGGCGTGATCCACTACAATGTCCGCCAAACCAGCTTATGATTCAATCATTCCTGCACTGGAGTCTTGGGCGTTGATTTTGTATCATTTTACTACGAATTGGGGATTTATTTTACGCCGTTAGGCTGGTTTTTATTGAAATTTATTGACTAATTGATGTATCATACGTTAAAATCTCGGTTAGTCTGCGGAATATTTATATAACTGGAGATAAGTTAATCCTTTATAAAATGTTGCATACTATTAATTTATTGTGTTAACATTCCGCCCGTTGTCTGTACACTTTGCATTTGCTTTGTGTATGTTTTTAATTAACCTTAAAACTAAATTTATATTTCTGTTTTTTTAAGGATCCTTATATGAAGAAATCAAATATTAATTTGTTATTGGTTGCTCTAAGCTCTGCAGCGGTTTTGGCAGCTTGTAACTCTGGTTCAAGTCCGAGTCCAAGTCCTACACCGACTCCAACTCCGACTCCAACACCTGTACCTACACCTACACCTACACCTACACCTACACCAGTCCCTGGTGAGAATATGGTTAGTACATTTGCTACTACTTCTCCTGCTACTGCTTATTTATCTGGTGCAGCTTCTACTGGTACTTGGGCACAATATCGCTCTGGTGTTACTACAGTTGATGGTGTGGCAGAAAGTGTTGCTGTTAGCGAAGGTTCTACGACAATTGCATTTGGTCAAGCTGGAAATACATCTTGGAATCCAGTTACTTTGGCTACTTTAGCTACTCGTGCTGGTGCAACAACTGCTAACACTCCAACTGGTTTTGTTGGTTTTGCTGGTGGTGCTGCTGCTGGTAATGCAATTATTGCTACAAATGCTGGTTCAAGCTATGTTATTCCTGTAATAATGGGTAATATTGGTGCAACAACTCTTGGCTTTGTAGCTATTAGCAATGGTGCATCTACTATTGTTTCATCTCCTACTTGGACAGCGTGGAATGGTACTGCTGGTACTGCTCCTACTACGGCTCAGGTGCAAAATATTGTTTATGCTGGTTCACAATATGTTTTAACTACTACTACTGGTAATATCTGGACTTCAACTAATGGAAGCGCTTGGGCTCAAGTTGCTAATGCTGCTGGAAATGGTGCAGCTACTTATAATACTAGTGCGGCAGTTTTGGATGTTAAGTATGTAAATGGTTACTACTTTGCTAACGTTAATGGTGCATTATATTCTGGTCCTAGCCTATCTACGCTATTACCTACGCATAATGCTGCTACTCAGGTGGCTATTGCTCCTGCTACTAATAGCCAAGCTCTTGCAGTAGTTGGTTCTACTTTATACGTAGTTACTACTGGTAATGCTGTTACAGGTTATCAGGCATCTGCGGTTGCTTCTGGTACCGGCTTCTATAATATTGCATCTGTTGCGTCAGTTACTAATGCAACAGGTATTGCTCCTACGAGAATCGTAGCTGCTGGTTCTAGCCTATATGGTTTTGTAAGTGCTACTGGTGGTGCAACTACTGTTGAAGCAATTCCTACTACAACTGGTGCACCTACTGCTACTGTTGTTAATATGTCTGTTGCTCCTGCTGCTTACACAGTTCTTGGTACTCAAGGCTCTGGTTTATTGTTAGGTATTGCATCTAATGGTGTTCTTACTAGTTATGCTGGTTCTGTTGAGTCTGCACTAGTTTCTGGTAATGCTACTTATGGTGCTATTGCTGGGGTTGCTGGTTCGACTGCTGCTAATAGCTTTATGGGTGTTACAACTGGTGGTGCTACTGTATCTGGTAATGCTACTGGGTTTACTACCTTAACTACTCTATTTGATACTAAAGTTAATGGTAATACGACAAATCCTGCGCGTGTAACTGTAGCTACTACTGGTAATCAGTTTGTATTCGGTAATAATACTTATGTGGTTGTTGCTAACGCAAATGGTACTGCAGGTAATACAATATTTGTATCTACAAATAGTGGTACTTCATGGACACAGGTAACTGCTGCTTCATTAGGGACTGGTAATATTACTGCAGCTTACTTCTCTAATGGTAAATTCTGGTTTAATGCAGCAAATGGATGGTATTCAACTGCTACTCCTTTGACTACTGCTACGTGGCAGCAAGTTGCTCAGCCTGTATCACAGCCTGGAATCGGTTCAGTTTACCAGTTTGAAAGTACTACTTATATGTTTAGTACAGGTTCTACTTCTGTGTCAACATGGAATGGAACTAGCTGGACTACTACGGCAAATGCTTTGCCAACTAACTTTAATACTAATAATGTTGCGTACAATGGCTCTACATTTGCTGAAGCTTCTGCTACAAATGTGTTGTACACTTCAAGTTCATTAACTGGCACTTGGACTCCTGCTACTGTTACATTTGCGAATTATATCAGTTCTGCAAATGCGCCAACAGCTTTTGCTGGTACCAACCTAGTGTGGGATGGCTTAGTATGGGTATCTACAGTTGCTAATAATAATGTTTATTATAGTACTGCTGGTACAAGCTGGACTCCTGCTTCTTATACAGCATTTGGTGCAACTAGTACTTCTGCTGTTTCAGCAACAGGTAATCTAGTTGTTATGCCATAATTTACAATTTAATATTGTGAGTAAAAAGAGGTTCGAAAGAACCTCTTTTTTTATACAGATAGAGATTTTAAATAAAGTGGAATTAAGCCCATTTTATTTAAGATCTTTATACAGGATATGAAATATGCTCTTTCCCGTTTTATTTTTGGTCTCACTGTTGCTGATATCCTTGCTATTAGTATATTATAAATCTCAGAAATTAGCTAGTGTAAATAGTTTAAACTCAAAAGATTGGTTAATAGCTGCTGGATTACTTATACTTACGATAGCTATTAATGGTTATAGCTTGGGGGAAGATAATCATAAAAATGCTGTTTGGCAAGCAACTGAATCAGATAAAGTATTAACGCTAAGCTTTGAAAGCCAGGTAGAAATTAGCAAATTATACTATTATACAGGACTTGCTAGTGGTAAATTAATAATAAAGTCTGAAGATAGAAATGGCAATATAAGTCTTATTAATAATACAGCTTTTGATGCTGGATTTCCTCCACACTTTCGCTGGAATCATATTGAGATAAATAACCTCCAACCGAAAAAGTTAGTCTTTCAGGCACTTGAATTACCAATTGAAATTAGTCAAATAGCAATTTTTGATGGGCAACAGAATTATATTGATAAAGATAGAGTCAAAATAACTTCTCAAAATATTGTACACAATGACTTAATTAGCAAAAATAAACCAAATAATTTAGATAACACTTGGTATAGCAGCACCATTTTTGATGAAATTTTTTATGCTACCAGTGCATATCAGTATCTCCATCATTTGAGTCCATATGTGACGGTTCATCCTCAGTTGGGTATATTAATTATTGCAATGGGTATTCTGATATTTGGCACTACCCCATTTGGCTGGCGATTGATACCTTTTCTATTTGGAGTCATGACTGTGCCAATGGTTTATCTCTTTGCCAGAAAAATATCAGCTAATCGCCGTTATGCACTGATTGCAAGTTTGTTGATGTTAACTGATTTCATGCGTTTTGTTCTTTCCCGTTTGTCAATGATAGAGGTGATTTCAGGCTTTTTTATTTTATTGGTTTATTATTTACTTTATAGTTATCATTGTGAGCG
>WBZO01001163.1_pt1 | contig 43940 bp, 46 predicted proteins | sample 5204261 | NCBI WGS metagenome assembly WBZO01 (sample SAMN12412400, study PRJNA552823) | activated sludge metagenome | isolation source: activated sludge from anammox sidestream of wastewater treatment plant... | place: USA: North Carolina | collected 2017-09
GTCAAAGGGCGCTTTGACTTAGCTCAATGCATTTTCGACCAGGGACTGCAATTTTGCGATTAAATAGAAGGATATAGCGCGCAAAGCGCGAACCAGGATGTGATGATCATGCAGGTCCAGGCAAAAACCGGCTTCTTCGAGGCCATACGCAGGAATTTTTCGAGATACTGGCAGCGCCGGGCCGGGCTCGACGAGCTTGGCGCCATCGATGTCGGCGAACTGAACCGGATCGCCCAGGATGCGGGTCTGAACGTGGCCGACCTGATCGCGGTCGCCAAATGCGGCGCCAATTCCGCCGACATGCTCGAGCGACGGCTGGCTGAATTGGGCATTGATCCTGACCGGATCGACGCCGTCGTTCTCAGGGACCTGCAGCGCTGCTGCTCGATCTGTGAGAGCAAAGCTCAATGCGAACATGAGCTGGAAGACAAGCCCAAAAACGCGGCATGGCCGAAGTATTGCCCGAATCGGGATACACTGGACGCATTGACAACAATGAAATGTCATTGATGGCCAGTCTGGGGCGGTTCAGTTTTATGATTGCGACGGCAGCATCCCTGATGCTGCCGTCGGATTGTCTGGCACAGTCGGGTACGCTGTCGCCCAGTGCCCAGCGTGGTGTCGTCCTCGCGCGCACCTATTGCGCGCGCTGTCATTCGATCGACAAGGTCAGCCCGAGCCCGATCACCATCGCGCCGGCTTTCCGCGATCTGCACAAGCTCTATCCGCTGGAGCGTCTGGAGGAAGCGCTGGCCGAGGGCCTTGTGACCGGCCATCCGACCATGCCCGAATTCCGGTTCGCGCCGGACCAGATTGGTGATTTCCTCAATTTCCTGAAATCGCTCGACTAAGGGGCAGCGCTCCTGCGGGGCGTGTGTGCGGTCGAGGACAATACAGGGGCCCGGTCCGCTGTCGCGGATCGGGCCCGTTGCTTTACTCATACCAATTTTACTCTCACGCCACAGCGCAAATCACGCAACCGGGTTACGTAACCGCGGGTCTCGCGATCCTTACGAATTCAAGGTGTGCAGTGCACCACGATTGCGCAGCACCACCCGCCGCGACGTCGGCAGTTCGATTGCAGCATTGTCCTGAAACTGGGTCAGCGTCCGCGAGACGGTTTCGATCGTCAGGCCGAGATAATCGGCGATGTCCTGACGCGACATCGGGAGCTCGACGGAATTGCCGGAGAAACGGTTCGCAAGATCAAGAAGGAATGCGGCCACGCGCTCCTGTGCCGTCTTGACAAGAAGCAGGGCATGATCGCGCGCGCGGGACAATTCGCGGGCCGTGCACGACCAGAGCTGGGTGGCGACATCGCTGTCCCGCTGGGCGGTATCAAGAATGGTGGAGCGACGCACGACCAGAATAATCGAATCGGATACCGCTTCCGCGGACGAACCGTGTGTGTCGCCCGCTTCAAGGCCGAACACATCGCCAGGAAAATAGAAGCCTTCGATCTGGCGGCGACCGTCGCTCAGAATGCGGTAGCTGCGGACCGCGCCCTTGACGATCTTGTAAACATAGTCGGACGGCTCATCCTCGCCGTAGATTTCCGCACCCTTGGTGAAAGACATCGGCGCGCCGGCAAGTTCAATCGAGCCGAACAGCGTTTGTTCCGGCACGAAGGTCCGCACAGCGGCGTTCGAGGATGACTGGGGGAACTGCGTCCGAATGGCGGTCTGTGTGCGCATGGCTCATGTCTCCCTATGCACCCCTCGATATGAGCCGACCCGGAATCGGGAAATTCGGATATTGCACCTAAGGGAAATCCCGGAGGCCCCGTGGCATACGTGCGCGCCGCGCCGGATACGCTTGAAAAACCCTTTCCGATCAATACTATAAGTTTGTTTTACGGTCACCTCAGACCGGGTAGATTGCGCCCGAGCAGCTACGAAGCGATCTGACCGAAGGAAGCGCCGATTTGGCCGTGGACACGACTCCCCTGTTGCCGTCCGGCTCCGCCGCGATGCGATTGCGCCATCATCTGATCATCTACGGCCTTGCCCTGAGCATGGTGGTGGCGGCATTCCTGATCCTGCGCGTGCTCGAAACGCCGTTCGAGACCGGGCCGATCTATCTGTTTTTCATCCCGGCGATCCTGGCCGCGAGCGCACTGGGCGGGTTCTGGCCGGCATCTCTGGCGACGCTGTTGAGCATCCTGCTGGGGTTTGTCACGATCGGCTTTGTCCCCACCCAGCTCGAACTGGTTAAAGCCGCTGCGTTCGGGGCCATTGGCCTCGGGGTTGCGTGGCTCGGCGGGCGTGTGCAGCGTTCGCGCCAGTATGCGGACGTCATGACCCAGGATCTCCTGTCCCGGGAAGCGCATCTGCGTTCGATCCTCGACACCATCCCGGAAGCGATGGTCGTCATCGACGAGAAGGGGACGATCCAGTCGTTCAGTTCGGCCGCCGAACGCCTGTTCGGCTACGTCGCCCCCGAGGTCATCGGCAAGAACGTCAAGATGCTGATGCCGAGCCCCTATCGGGAGGGGCATGACAGCTATCTCGAGCGTTATCTGGGGACCGGAGAGCGCCGCATCATCGGCATCGGCCGCGTCGTCGTCGGCGAGCGCAAGGACGGCTCGACTTTTCCGATGGAGCTTGCGGTCGGCGAGATGAAGTCCAACCGGCGGCGGTTTTTCACCGGCTTCATCCGCGACCTGACGGAACGTCAGGAGACCGAAGCGCGCCTGCAGGAGCTTCAGTCCGAACTTGTCCATATCTCGCGGCTGACCGCGATGGGTGAGATGGCCTCGACCCTGGCGCACGAGCTCAACCAGCCATTGGCGGCGATCTCAAATTACCTGCGCGGCTCGCGGCGGCTGCTGGAGGCGAGTTCCGACTCGCAGGTCAATGTGGTGCGTGAGGCCCTCGACAAGGCGGCCGACCAGGCGCTGCGGGCTGGTCAGATCATCCGCAGACTGCGTGATTTCGTCGCCCGCGGCGAAAGCGACCGCAAGGTCGAAAGCCTGTCGAAACTCGTCGAGGAGGCGAGCGCGCTGGCGCTCGTCGGCGCCAAGGAGCAGGGAATTCGGGTCAAATTGCAGCTCGATCCCGAACGCGACCTTGTTCTGGTCGACAAGGTCCAGATACAGCAGGTGCTGCTGAATTTGATCCGCAATGCCGTCGACGCCATGACGGAATCGCAGCGCCGTGAACTCATCGTTTCGTCAAAGGCGGGCCATGACAACATGGTGCAGATCAACGTCGCAGATACCGGGCCGGGCATTGCGCCGGAAATTTCCGGCCAGTTGTTCCAACCGTTCGTCACCACCAAGCGGCAGGGGATGGGCGTCGGCCTCTCGATCTCCAAGACGATTGTGGACGCCCATGGGGGGCGCATCTGGGTCGGACCGAATCCCGGCGGGGGTACGATTTTCCGTTTCACCCTGCAGACCGTAAGCGGGGAGGAAGTGGGAAATGGCTGACAGCGGACTGGTCCATGTCATCGACGACGATGAGGCGATGCGCGACTCGCTGGCCTTCCTGCTGAAGGCGTCGTCGCTCGAGGTGCGGACCTATGAATCCGCGACGGCCTTCTTGTCCGGCCTGAAAGACCGGCCGCGCGGCTGTGTGGTGACGGATATCCGCATGCCCGGCATGAGCGGCATCGATCTGCTGCGCTCGCTGGCCGAGGTCAAGTACGACATCCCGGTGATCGTCATCACCGGCCACGGCGACATTCCGCTCGCCGTCGAGGCCATGAAGCTCGGGGCTTTCGAGTTTCTGGAGAAGCCGTTCGAAGACCGCCGCATCCTGACGGCGATCCGCTCGGCGCTCGAACGCAGCCGCGAAGTGGGCGAACGCGCGAACGAAATTTCCGCCATTGCCGAGCGTCTGGCGAGCCTTTCGCAGCGCGAGCGGCAGGTGCTCGACGGGCTCGTGGCCGGCCATCCCAACAAGACGATTGCATTCGATCTCGGGATCAGTCCGCGGACGGTTGAGGTTTATCGGGCCAATGTCATGGACAAGATGCAGGCGAACAGCCTGTCCGATCTCGTTCGCATGGTGCTTGTGTGCAAAGGGACTGAAACCGGCGCCTGAAGCGGCGCAAATCGGGCCGGCCAGCCGCGTATCGTCGAGCGATTACTTTTTCTTTTTGGCTTTCTTGGCCTTCGTGGTGGTCTTGCCGGCTTCCGCCTTGCTCTTGCGCTTGATGTCCTGGCTGTGCGCCCGCTTGTAGGTCTGAATGTCCTTGAAGCGGCCTTCCTTGTCGCGGACGGCGTAGAGTTTCTTGCCCTTCGTGCTGCGGTGGGTCGTGCGCTTGGCCATGGTCTGCCCCTTTTGGCCGGCGAAATGCCGACTCAGGATCGGTAAATTAAGGCGTTCGGGATTCGCAGCGTCAACGCCCGCTGCCTGCATTTCCCAGTTATCTGCGATCGTGCGGTCGCCGGCGGCGCAAGAGCGGATGACGGATGGGCTGGCCTCGCTCCGCAGCGCACTCGTTCCGCAGCGCAAAGGTTAACTTGTGTTTTGGGGACGAAGCGCTACGCATGACCGACCCTGGCGATTCGCAAGAGTTATCATGACGATGGCCTTGAGATTGTTCGCGTTGCTGGCGCTCTTTGCAGCGTCGGCCACGGACGTGCGGGCCCAGGCGCCGAGCCTGAAGGGATTCGGAATCGTGCTGCTGCACGGCAAGGGCGGATCGCCGACCTCGATGATCGAGGGCCTGGCCGAGTCGCTGCGCAAGGAGGACGCGCTTGTCGAGGCGCCCGAACTGCCCTGGTCACGGCGGCGCATGTATGATGCGACCTACGACCAGGCGATGGCCGAGATCGATCTCGCCGTTCAGAAACTGAAATGGGCCGGTGCAACGCGGATCGTCATCGCCGGCCACAGCCTCGGGGCCAATGCGGCGATCGGATACGCGGCGCGGCGTGAAGGTCTGTTCGCCGTCATAGCGCTCGCGCCGGGGCATCTGCCGGAAGCATGGGCGCTGCGCCTGCGCACCAAGAGTGCGCTTACGCGTGCCCGGAAGCTGGTCGCGGTCGGAAAGGGCGATGTGCCGGGCTCGTTTCCCGATCTCGCACAGGGCATTCCGTTCGTCGTGACTGCGACGCCGCTCGTCTATCTGAGCATGTTCGATCCCGAAGGGCCCGCGGTTATTCCGAGGAATGCCGCGGCGATGGGCGAGGTGCCGTTTCTGTGGGTGGTGGGCGTCGCCGATCCGATCTTCTTTCACGGTCGCGACTACGCCTTCGATCTCGCGGCCAAGCATCCCAAGAGCAAATATCTCGTGATCCCGGGCCTGCATCTGACGACGCCTTTCCAGGCGCGCGGTGCGATCATCGATTGGCTGAAATCACTGTAGACAAGCGCACCGTCATTCCCCGAGCTTGTTGATGCGCGCCACGAAAGCGCGGACTTCGGGCATGATGTCCGGCAGCAGCGCACGCACGTCCTCGCGCGTCATACCTGCGCGCACGCGCGGATGATAGATGACGTTGAGCAGATACTGATCGTAGACGTCGAAAAAACCCATCTGGACGTTGTCGTTGAACATGGTCCAGGGTACGCTCTCGTCGTCGTTGATGGGGCCGAGCGCCTGCAGCAATTCTTCATAGGCGCAGTCATAGAAGATGTAATCCCCGACGTCGGAGACGAGCAGGACATCGGATCGTACGATACGAAACATGTCGTCCTTGCGGAAACCGGACAGACATTGCGGCTCGAGCGAGGTCTGGATTTGGCGCGCGCGCTTGGCGCCGTAGCGCTTGCGGATTATGCGCTGCAGGTCGCGGTCGCGCACGAGCGTGACCACGACGTTTGCCTCTCCGGCATCCCGGGTGAGGGCGATGTCGATATGCTCGATACGGCGGCGGATATCCTCGACCACGGCGGCGACCTGCGCGCGCCGGTCGGGCTGGCCCTGATTGTCGATGAAGACCCGGATCGGCTTCTCGAAGCGGCGGATGCGGTCGACGCGGCCGGCGACACTGAATTCCGCCCCGAATGCGATCTTGAACAGGCCGTCGGCGATCTGCGCATCGGTGAAGGATTTGCGTTCGGTCGCCCGGTTGCGGGCAATATCGGCATTCTCCGCTCGTGCCGCCGCGGAGGCGGCGGCGACCGCGGCCACGAGCAGCGTGGCGGCGAGCAGGCGGCATCCCCGCTTGCCGACCTTTGTCAATGTCGTGCTCCGGCCACCCGTGCCGCCCCCTGTGTCCCTCGTGCCGTGCCGGGCGGCTTGCGGTACATTATGTCGTGGACGGCAGGCGCGAGGCTCGTGTCTGCAGGGCGCGCATCCGCTCGGCGAGATTGCTCTTGAGATCGCCGGCGTCGCCGGTCTTGGCCGCCTGTCCTCCGCCATTGGCCTGCACCTGCAGCGGCGCTTGGCCGGCGAGGATCGCATCGATCGGCGAATCCGGGCCATCCAGCACCGCGGTCATGCGGGCGACCTCGGCGGCGATGTCGTTGATGCGTTCCCGCAGCAGCGCGTTTTCCACGCGCTCCGATGCCCAGGACGCTTCCGCTTCCCGTCGCATGGCGCTGATCTCGCCGAGCAGGCGCACGCGCTCGGCTTTCGCCGCTTCTAGTTCCTGCGCCAGCAGCGATTTTTCGTTCATCAGGCTGCTGACTTCATCCTTGCTGAGATCGCTGCTGCGCGCGATTTCCGCGCGCAAGTCGGCCTCGGTGCGGCCCGCCTGGGCAAGCACGGCCTCCAGCCGGGTACATTCATCCTCGCGCTCGCGCAGCAGCCGACCCTGTTCGCCGACCCGGCTTTCAAGCTCCTGCGCGCGCCGTGCGAGCGCATCCGTCTCGGTGGTTTGCGTGGCGAGTTGCTGTTCGAGCTCGCTGACGCGCTTGCCGAGATTCTCGACCCGGCCGCGCTCCTGCATCAATTCGTGCGAAGCGTTCTCGGCCTCGATGCGTTCGCGGTCGAGCCGGTCGGACGTGATCTTGATCTCGCGCTCGTAGTCTCCAATGCGCTCCTTCAGGGAGTCGATCTGGGTCTTCAGGGCGACGATCTCGATGCGCTGGCTGTCGGCGGTGGCGGATTTCTCGTCGAGCGTATGCGACTGGCGGGTGAATTCGGAGACCTTGTCGGCCAGCGTCGCTTCCGTTTCGCGCAAGGCCGCGGTCTTGGCGGCGTATTCCTCTTCCGTCGAACGCAATTGTTCCTTCAGCGCTTTTTCCCGCGCTTCGAGCGCGAAAATGGTCGCGCTCTTTTCGCCCAGTTCGACCTTGAGGCGGTTGATGGCGTCGGTCTTCTTGCCAAGCTCGGCCAACTGGCTCGTGGTCTTGCCCTTCATCTGCTCGACGCTCATTTCCAGCCGCCGCGTGGACATGGCGAATTCGGCGCGCAACTGGTCCTTGTCGGCCTGGATTTCGGCCATCGACAGCGGCGTCGAGGCCTCAAGGCGCCGGATGGTCAGGCGTACGGCACGATTGTGGACGAGAGGAACGAAGATGATGCCCAATAGACTTGCGATCAGGAACCCGATCGCAAAATACATCACCGGTTCGATCATGACGGCTACCCTGACGCGGACAATACAGATGGTATTCTAGAGTGGCATGATTGGGCCGGATTGTTCCAGCATCCCCGTCGGTTAACCTAAACTCCGCTGGTGCATTGCGAAAGCGGATTCGTGTCGACCGGGCCGCGGAAACGTCACGTGGCGGCCCGCCGGCGGGTCGCCATGGTCAAAAAGGATTCCAGGTCGGGCGCGGCGTAAATTTGAGGTAGCCGACATTCGCACCCAGACGGAAACCGACGCCGGAACGGATCGGGACGAGCACGACGCCGTTGGCGGTGAGCGCGGTCATGCCGAAGCCGCCGATAAAATAGGCGGAACCATCGATCCCCGCGAACCGATGATAGATCGCGTCGGTCGAAGGCAGATTATAGACGAGCATCATGGTGCGCGCGCCGTCGCCGCCGGCGTCGAATCCGATCGAGGGGCCCTGCCAGAATACCCGCAAATCGCCGGCATTCTTTGTAAACAGGGTTCCTTCGCCATACCGCAATCCGGCCACGAACGCGCCGCCGGCTTCCTCGCCGAGGATATAGCCGTTCGGCAGTCCCCATTGGCTCACCGCTTTCTCGACGACCTGGGCGAGGCCGCGCGAGACCGTGCCGAAAAACCGGTGCCCGGCCTCGATCACTTCGTTGGGCGAGAACTGGTTCTGCTGGGCGACCGCGGGCGGGGCGGAGAGGCAGGCGAGCACCGCCGCGAGGGACAGGATTCGGAGAATGGCGTGCATCGGGGGCTCCCCGGTTCGGCGGGTGGGCTCGTCGCTTAACGTGTTACTCACGCGGGCCTTGCTAGGCTCAATGGCGCTCCGGCATAGGCCCCGCACACGAATCGGAACACCCGAAGACCGAATCATGATCATTTTATTCCGTCAACAAAGGCTGCGCAGGCGGTCGATGGCGGCCGTCGCATTCGGCGCAACCCTCGCGGGTCTGACCGCGATCGTGGCCACGGTATCGTTTGAAGGGGCGCGCGCGGCCGCGACCACCGAACGGATTGTGGTCGACCGTCATACCGGGCTCGCCATCAGCGGTTTCGATCCGGTTGCCTATTTTACCGATGGGCAAGCCCGGATCGGCCAGCCGGAACACGAGCACCAGGCGGATGGCGTGACCTGGCGATTCCGCAACGAGGGCAATCTCGCTGCATTCGCTGCCGATCCCGAGGTCTATATGCCGCAATTCGGCGGTTACGATCCGACCGGTGTTGCGCGCGGGACGGCGACGCCGGGCCATCCGCGGCTCTGGCTGATCCACGACCGGCGCCTTTATCTTTTTTTCTCGGAAGCAGCCCGGAAGGAATTCGCCGCCGACCCCAATGCCATTGCCGACCGTGCCGAAGACCGCTGGGCGGAGGTATTGCGGACGCTCGTTCCCTGAGCCCGTCGTCTCAAGCCGCCTTGCCGGCGCGCGCGGCGTCGCCCCAGGCGATGAATCCCGGCACGCCGAAATCGCGCTCAGCCCCGCCGTAAAGCAGCGGTTCGCCTTGCGGATCGACGACGCACCCGCCGCCGGCGGCGACAATGGCGTCGCCCGCCGCGATGTCCCATTCCCGGGTCGGCGCAAGCCGCGGATAGATATCGGCTTCGCCCTGCGCGATCAGGGCGAACTTGAGCGCGGATCCGCAGGCGAGCACGCGCGCGGGCGTGCAGGTGGCGAGGAATCCTTCCGTGTTCGCATCCAGATGCGACCGGCTGACGAGCGCAACCGGCTGCGCCGGCCAGGCGCGGCAACGCACCGGCTCGACGGCGGTGGTCTTGCCGGGCGCTTCGCCGGCCGCGACATGGACGACGCTTGCCCCGCGGCCGGCGGCGGCGCGCCAGATTCGTCCGCGCAAAGGTGCGGCAAGCAGGCCGGCGACCGGCCGCCGCGCATGGATGAGCGCAATGTTGATGGTGAATTCGTCGCGTCCGGCAACGAATTCGCGGGTGCCGTCGAGCGGATCGACGAGTACGAAGGTCGTGTCCACATACACCGCGCCGCCACGCGCGGTGGCCTCCTCGGAGATGACCGGAACACCCGGCAGAATGCGGGCAAGACCGTCGAGCAGCAGCGCTTCCGACGCTTCGTCGGCGAGCGTCACCGGCGAGGCGTCGGCTTTCATGCGCGCGCCGATCGCGCCCTGCCGGACCCGCAGGATTTCGGCGGCAGCGCGCGACGCCAGCGCGGTCAGTTCGTCGAGCAGCGTGTCGGTTTTGAGGTCGGCAGCGGGATCGGTGGGCATGGACGGTTGCGTCCTTGGCCTTAGCCTATATTCAGGTGCGGTGTATCACAAAAACGATTCGCCAACGGTCGCGTTGCGTTCTGCCTGCAACTCCCGCCATCCTTTCCCGGAGCCAACCGATGTCCGGCACAGCCGATCTTGAAGCTCTCGACTTGGCCGCCCTGTTGTGTTCGCGCGTCTGCCACGACCTGATCAGCCCGGTCGGCGCCATCGTCAACGGCCTGGAGGTGATGGAGGACGGCAAGGACGAAGAGACCAACGCCTTCGCGCTCGACCTCATCAAGAAAAGCATCAAGACCGCGTCCGCCCGCCTGCAATTCTGCCGGATCGCCTTCGGCGCGGCGGGTTCCGCCACCACGCAGATCGATCTGGGCGATGCCGAGAAAGTGGGGCGCGGCTTTCTGGAGGACGACAAGACCAAGCTCGCCTGGAACTTGCCGCGCGTCCTGCTGGCGAAAAATCGCGTGAAGCTTCTGCTCAACATGCTGGTCATCGCGGGCCAGGTCATTCCGCGCGGCGGCGTCGTCACGGTCGATGCCGAAGGCAGCGGCGACACGATGGGATTCAAGATCACCGTCACCGGCACCAATCCCAAAATCCCGCAGGCGGTCCCACCCCTGCTGGCCGGCGGCGCGGGCAGCACCGTCGATGCTCATGCGATCCAGCCTTATTATACAGGCCTGCTCGCGCGCGCCTGCGGAATGACCGTCGGCATCGCGCCCGAGGGTGAGGCCGTCGCCCTGCTTGCGCATTGATCCGCGCCGCGTGCCCGGCTCGCCGGTTGCGCGCGCAACCCTGGCGCAGTGGCGACGGGCATTCATGAATTCTTTACACTCGTTAAGAATTGCTAAAGCGGTACGGGTAGTACCCTACAGCAACCAAAATTAAACGCTTACCAACCACAATCCCTGCATGTGTGTCGCCGGAGCTTTCCTTCGGCGCAGAAGGCATTTTGCATGGATGATCTGCTCCGGGAATTCCTGACCGAAACCAACGAAAGCCTCGATGTCGTCAATGTCGAGCTTGTGCGGTTCGAGCAGGATCCAAACAACGCCAAGATCCTCGACAACGTCTTCCGCCTCGTTCACACCATCAAGGGGACCTGCGGATTCCTCGGTCTGCCGCGCCTTGCCACGCTTGCGCATGCGGCCGAAACCCTGATGGGGAAATTCCGCGACGGCATGCCGGTGACCGGCGAAGCCGTCACCGTGATCCTGGCGACGATCGACCGCATCAAGGAAATCCTCGACGTCCTCGAACAGTTCCACCATGAGCCGGATGGCGCCGACGGCGACCTGATCCAGGCGCTCGACCGCATGGCGGTGCAGGGCGTCGTTCCCGCCGCCGCGCCGTCGCAGTCCGGCGTCCATACCGTCGGCACGCTCGTGGAGCAGACGCTTGAGCGCCCGCTGCAGCCCGGTGAAGTCTCGCTCGACGATCTCGAACGCGCCTTCCGCGAGGCGTCCGGCCCCGAGGTGGATCACAAGCCGTCGGCTGCCGCCTCGCCAGCCAAGGCGACCGCATCCGCCAAGGAAACGGTTAAGAAAGCGGCCAAGGACGACGAGAAGACGGAAGCCAAGATCGCCAGCCAGTCGATCCGCGTCAATCTCGACACGCTCGAGAAGCTGATGACGATGGTGTCGGAGCTGGTGCTCACGCGCAATCAGTTGCTTGAAATGGCGCGCCGGCAGGCCGATTCCGAATTCAAGGGCCCGCTGCAGCGCCTCTCCAACGTGACCGCCGAACTGCAGGAAAGCGTGATGAAGACGCGCATGCAGCCGGTCGGCAATGCCTGGCAGAAACTGCCGCGCGTCGTGCGCGATCTGTCGGCCGAGCTCGGCAAGCAGATCGAGCTTGAGATGCACGGGGCGGAGACCGAACTCGACCGCCAGGTGCTCGACAAGATCAAGGACCCGCTTACGCACATGGTCCGCAACTCCGCGGACCATGGACTGGAGACGCCGCACGAGCGGCTCGCGGCCGGCAAGCCGGAGAAGGGCACGATCCGCCTCTCCGCCTACCACGAGGGCGGCCATATCATCATCGAGATTGCCGACGATGGCCGCGGCCTCGACATCCAGAAGATCAAGGCCAACGCCATCGCCAAGGGTCTGACGACCCAGAGCGAGCTCGACAAGATGTCGGAGGCGCAGATCCACCGCTTCATCTTCGCGCCCGGCTTCTCGACGGCGACCAAGGTCACGAGCGTATCCGGCCGCGGCGTCGGCATGGACGTCGTGCTGAACAATATCGACCAGATCGGCGGCTCGGTCGACGTCAAGTCGATCGCCGGCGAAGGTTCGATCTTCACGATCAAGATCCCGCTCACGCTCGCCATCATCTCGGCGCTGATCATCGAGGCCGGCGGCGAGCGCTTCGCGGTGCCGCAGCTTGCCGTGATCGAGCTGGTGCGGGTGAAGAACGATACCGAGCACCGTATCGAATACATCAAGGACACGCCTGTCCTGCGTCTGCGCAATAAGCTGCTGCCGCTCATCCATCTCGGCCGCCTGCTCAACCTCGACAGCGACACCGAGAAGAATGTCGAGTCCGGGTTCATCGTGGTGACCCAGGTCGGCAGCCGCGTGTTCGGCATCGTGGTGGACGGCGTCTTCCACACCGAGGAAATCGTGGTCAAACCGATGGCCACCAAGCTGCGCCACATCGCGGCCTTCTCGGGCAACACGATTCTCGGCGACGGCTCGGTGATCATGATCCTCGACCCGAACGGGATCGCCGAAGCGGTCGGCTCGAATGCCACCTCCGCCTCGCTCGCCCACGAGCATGCCGCGGACACCGCCGATGCCGGGCAGACCGAGGCGCGCACCTCGCTGCTGTTGTTCCGCGCCGGCTCGCCGCAGCCCAAGGCGGTGCCGCTGTCGCTCGTGACGCGCCTCGAAGAGGTCGAGGCCCGCAAGATCGAGCTGTCGAACGGCCGTCATCTGCTGCAGTATCGCGGCCAGCTCATGCCGCTGATCCGCGTCAACGATGCCGTGCGCATCCGCGACGACGGCACCCAGTCGCTGCTCGTCTTCTCCGACGGCCTGCGCTGCATGGCGCTCGCCGTCGACGAGATCGTGGACATCGTCGAGGACAAGCTCAGCATCGAAATCCCGAGCGAGCAGCCGGGCATTCTCGGCTCGGCGGTGATCAAGAACGAGGCGACCGAGATCGTCGACGTCGGCTATTTCCTGCCGCAGGCGTTCGCGGACTGGTTCCGCGGCGAGGAGAAGGGCGCGGCCGGCGGCCGTCGCAGCCTGCTCTTCGTCGAGGACTCCGCGTTCTTCCGCAACATGCTGACGCCCGTCCTGCGCGCGGCCGGCTACGACGTCACCGCGCTCGGCGGCGGCGAAGAGGCGCTTGCCATGCTCAAGTCCGGCAAGCGCTTCGACATCGTGGTGACCGATCTCGAAATGCCGACGATGGACGGCTTTGCGCTGGCGCAGGCGATCCATGCGCACAAGAACGGCACCGATACGCCGATCATCGCCCTGTCGTCGATGACCTCGCCGGAGGTGATCGCCCGCGTCCGCAAGGCCGGTTTCCACGACTTCGTCGCCAAGTTCGACCGTCAGGGCCTCGTCGCCGCGCTCAAGGAACAGAGCGCCGAACTGATCCAGGCCGCCTGAGAATGCAAGCATGACCATGAACGACCACGCGCCCGAGAACGAAATCGAATATGTGACCGTGCTGATCGGCAAGCAGCTTTTCGGCCTGCCGATCGAGCGCGTGCACGACGTCTTCATGCCGGGCAATCTGACGCCCGTGCCGCTGTCGTCGCCGGAAATTGCCGGCGTGCTCAATCTGCGCGGGCGCATCGTCACGGCCATCGACATGCGCCGCCGGCTCGGATTGCCCGAGCGCGAGGAGAAGGACGAGCCGATGGCGGTCGGCATCGACTGCGACGGGGAGTCGTACGGCCTGATCATCGATTCGGTTGGCGAGGTGCTGCGGCTCGGCGAACAGACCCGCGAGCCGGTGCCGGTCAATCTCGATGAGCGCCTCGCGCGCGTGGCGAGCTGCGTGCATCGCCTCGAACAGGAATTGCTGGTCGTGCTCGATATCGGCCGGCTGCTCGACCTGCGTCCGAGCGCGAAGGCCGCCTGAGGTTGTGCGTTTTGAGATCGTTGGCGCGGCTTGGCACCGCGCTGTCTGAGTGAAGGTGAGGATGTGCGATGAAAACCTGTCTTGTTGTTGACGATTCCAGCGTCATCCGCAAAGTGGCGCGGCGCATTCTGGAAGGTTTCGACTTCCAGATCGTCGAAGCCGAGGATGGCCAGCAGGCCCTCGAGTCCTGCCAGAAGCTGCTGCCGGACGCGATCCTGCTCGACTGGAACATGCCGAAAATGGACGGCTATGACTTCCTGAAGGCGCTGCGGCGCCTGCCCGGCGGCGATCGCCCGAAAGTCGTGTTCTGCACGACCGAGAACGATGTCGCGCACATCGCGCGTGCGCTGCATGCCGGTGCGAACGAATACATCATGAAGCCGTTCGACAAGGATATCGTCGAGGCCAAGTTCCAGGAAGTCGGCCTGATCTGAAGCCATAGGCCGGCTTATCGTCATCCAGCCTCGAGTAGTGCGTATCGTGACAGTGTCAGCTCCCGCCAAAGCGGCCGAGATCGGTTCCGGATCGCCTCGCCCGGTCCGCATCATGATCGTCGACGACGCGCTGGTGGCGCGTGGTTTCGTCAAGCGCTGGGTCGATGCCGAGCCCGATCTCGAGCTTGTGGCATCGCTGCGCGACGGCCGCGAGGCCATCGATCGCATCGAAGCCGTCAATCCGGACGTGATTGTGCTCGACATCGAAATGCCCGATGTCGACGGTCTGACGGCGCTGCCGCTGCTACTGCAGAAGAAGCCGAACGTCGCGATCATCATGGCGTCGACGCTCACGCGCCGCAACGCCGAGATCAGCATGAAGGCGCTCGCGCTCGGCGCGCTCGACTGCATCCCCAAGCCGGACGGCAACACCCGCGACGCCTCGCGTGAATACCGCCACGAGCTGATCAACAAGATCCGCGCGCTCGGCCGCCGCTCGCTTCGGCGCGGACGCGCCGTGCCGCGCACGCGGATGCCGGCCGCGCCGGCGACCCCGACGGCGCGGCTGCCGCATGTTGCGCACGCGCCCGGTCTCGCGCCGGGCCATATCCCGGCGGCCGCCCGTGCCGCGGCGGTGCATACGCGCCCGTTCCCGAAAACGCAGCCCAAGGTGCTCCTGATCGGCTCCTCGACCGGCGGTCCGCAGGCGCTGCACGTCGTCGTGCCGGGACTGGCGCCCGTGATCGACCGCGTTCCGGTACTGATCACCCAGCACATGCCGCCGACCTTCACCACCATTCTGGCCGAGCATCTTTCGCGTGCGAGCGGCAAGTCCGTGCACGAGGCGGTGCACGGCGAGCCGGTCCTGCCCGGCCGCGTGTATCTGGCGCCCGGCGGCCTGCACATGCGCGTCGTCCGCGGCGACGGGGCTCCCACGATTGCGCTCGACGAGGGGCCGCACGTGCATTTCTGCCGGCCGGCGGTGGACCCGCTGTTCGAGTCGGCCGCCGCCATCTGGGGGCGGCATGCCTTTGCGGTGATCCTGACCGGCATGGGCTCCGACGGCACCGACGGCGCGCAGCGCATCGTGGCGGCGGGCGGCGCGGTGATCGCGCAGGACGAGCCGACCAGCGTGGTCTGGGGCATGCCCGGTTCGGCCGCCGAAGCCGGCCTGTGTTCGGCGGTGCTGCCGCTCGAAGGCATGGCCGGGAAGATTGTCAGGTATTTTAGTGGAGAGCGGCCGTGACGCCGATCGAGTACGATTTCCTTCGCAAGCTTCTGAAGGAGCGGTCCGGCCTCGTGCTGTCGGCCGAGAAGCATTATCTGCTGGAAAGCCGCCTGCTGCCGGTTGCGCGCAAGCATGGCCTCGCGGGCCTGAGCGAACTGGTGCAGAAGCTGCGCAGCCCCGGCGCCGAGCCCCTGACCGTCTACGTGGTCGAGGCCATGACCACGAACGAGTCGTTCTTCTTCCGCGACAAGCTGCCGTTCGAGCATTTCCAGAACCTGATGATCCCGCACCTCGTGACCGCGCGTGCTGTGCAAAAGCGCATCCGCATCTGGTGCGCGGCGGCCGCCTCCGGCCAGGAGCCGTACTCGCTCGCCATGATCCTCAAGGAGATGGGTTCCAAGCTCGCGGGCTTCCGCATCGAGATCATCGCCACCGACCTGTCCAACGAAATCCTGGAGAAGGCGAAGTCCGGCCTCTACAGCCAGTTCGAGGTGCAGCGCGGGCTGCCGATCCAGATGCTGGTGAAGAACTTCACGCAGGTCGGCGAGATGTGGCAGGTGTCGCCCGACATTCGCGCCATGGTGCAGTTCCGCACGCTCAACCTGCTCAACGATTTCTCGCATCTGGGTACGCTCGACGTGGTGTTCTGCCGCAACGTGCTGATCTATTTCGACGAGAAGACCAAGATCGACGTGATCAACCGCATTGCCAAGATCACCGCGCCCGACGGCTTCCTCTCGCTCGGCGCGGCCGAGACGGTGGTCGGCCTCACCGACAGCTTCAAGTCGGTGTCCGGACGCCGCGGTGTCTATGAGCCCAACGAGGCTGCGCGCACTGCGACGCCGCTGCCGCGGCCGCTGGCGCAACCCGCCTTCGCCGCCGGCGGTTTGCGCTGAACGCAGGCGCGCGAAAGCGCCCGTATTGTTTGAAAGGCGCCGGGTCCGCCTGCCTTGCGATCCGTGACTTCCTTGAAAAGTGGGAGGATGGCGCGCCGCAAGGCGCGGGTATCCATCCGAAGCGCGCGCCCGGCGCGGGCCTGCCTGTGCAGGCCTTCGGGCGCACGCCGCCTTGCGGCGCGCCACCGCGGCGTTCTCACTCCGGCGTCGGGTCGCGCTTTCCCGGCGGGCATTTGCGCCCGGCGTGTCAGCCGGCTCCCGGCAGGGGCTCGTAGTGGCCCCGGGCGGTGCCCCGACGCCGCCCGGGTGCGGGGCCACGAACCCCGCCCGCAGGCGCCGCACCCATCCCGCCTTCACGACGTCTCATGAAAACGCCCCGCGGTGGATGGGATCGCGCAACTTTCATCAGAGAATAGGAATAAAGTCAAGAGGTCTATGAAGCCTCACCCGGCCTCATGGTTCGAGACGCGCCGCAAGCGGCGCTCCTCACCATGAGGATCGGGCAAACCGGTCTTGCCTTTTCATTATTCGTCATCCCGGACGCACGTCAGCGCGATCCGGGATCGTTCCCGTCTGCCCCACGGAAAGCGATCCCGGGTCTGCGGCGCACCGTTGCACGCTGCGCCGCGCCCGGGATGACGGGACACGCGCGACAGACACGAGATTCGCACCCGCGAGGCACGCACCAACCTCTCTCCTCATCCTGAGGAGCCGCGCCAACGGGTCCGCGCGAAGCGCGGCCCGATGATAAACTCCGCGCGGCGTCTCGAAGGATGCGGCCGCATGCGTACCCGCAACGGCAACGCCACAGCCTCGGGGTTGCGGCCTCATGGTGAGGAGCCCGCCGAGCGAAGCGAGTGCGGGCGTCTCGAACCAGGGGCCGCCTCATCCTTCGAGACGCGCCCTTCAAGCGCTCCTCAGGATGAGGCGGGTCGCCTAAACAAAAACCCCGCCGTTTCCGGCGGGGCTGCAGTGCTGGGAGCGGGCTTCGAAGAAACTGGCGACGCTTGCGGCGCGCGGTCCCCGCTTTCGCGGGGACGGACTATTTCATTTTGCGCATGATCCGGTCCGAAAACCGGTTCCCGCTTTTCGGGATCATGCGCCTTACGCCGGAATGCGCTCGTCGGCGTCGGTCGGCTCACGCAGCACATAGCCGCGGCCCCACACCGTCTCGATATAATTCTTGCCGCTGGAAGCGTTGGCAAGCTTCTTGCGCAGCTTGCAGATGAAGACGTCGATGATCTTCAGCTCGGGCTCGTCCATGCCGCCATAGAGATGGTTGAGGAACATCTCCTTGGTCAGCGTCGTGCCCTTGCGCAGCGAGAGCAGCTCGAGCATCTGATACTCCTTGCCGGTCAGATGCACGCGCGCGCCGTTCACCTCGACGGTCTTGGTGTCGAGATTGACGACGAGGTCGCCGGTATTGATCACCGACTGCGCATGGCCCTTGGAGCGGCGCACGATCGCGTGGATGCGCGCGATCAGCTCGTCCTTGTGGAAGGGCTTGGTCATGTAGTCGTCGGCGCCGAAGCCGAGACCCCTGACCTTGTCCTCGATGCCGGCGAGGCCGGACAGGATGAGGATCGGCGTCTTCACCTTGCTTACGCGCAGGGAGCGCAGAACCTCGAAGCCCGACATGTCGGGCAAGTTCAGATCCAGAAGGATGATGTCGTAATCGTAGAGCTTGCCGAGATCGACGCCTTCTTCACCGAGATCGGTGGTGTAGACGTTGAAGCTCTCGGACTTGAGCATCAACTCGATCGACTGCGCTGTCGCGCTGTCATCCTCAATCAGCAAAACGCGCATGCCCGTCCCCTTCTTCGCCGCTGCGGGGCTTTAAGGTCGGCACGCCAAGCGGCGGCCCTCGAAACGCCTTGCAACCACACGATTCGGGAACACTATTTCGACATGGTTAACAAAACCTGATTCTGCTTCGCAAGCATTCCCTGGCCAAAAAAGGTCGAATCGGCCTAAAATCTTGCTGATCCTCAGGTTTTCTACCCAGTCCGCAACTCATGTTCCACTTTAAGAGTCGGGTCTAACCGACTCTCAAGACTCGGCCCGGAACTTCATCCGGGACGAGCCGTCCGCGTAAGCCGCAAGAACGGTGACGCAATGATTAACGACGCGGGTAAACACCGGGTTAAGGGCCGCCGCCGACGTGAACCTTTTCGATAGGGAATCATGAAGGCTCTTGCCGAGCAGATCGCCGAACTCGACGCCGCCGAGGTCTATGGCCGCGTGATGGGCGTGCGCGGGCTGATGGTGGAGGCGGCCGGTCCCGTCCATGCCATGTCGGTCGGCGCACGGGTGACGATCGAGACCGGGGGACGGCCGATCCCCTGCGAGGTGGTGGGCTTCGACGGCGACCACGCGCTGCTGATGCCCTTTGCCGCGCTCGAGGGCGTGCGGCGCGGCTGCCGGGCGGTGGTATCCTCGGTCGCCGGCCAGGTGCGGCCGTCCGAGGGCTGGCTCGGCCGCGTCGTCAACGCCATGGGCCAGCCGGTCGACGGCAAGGGCGACCTGCCGCCCGGCCTCTCGCCCTATCCCTTCCGCAACGCGCCCCCGTCCGCCCATGCCCGCAAGCGCGTCGGCGCCCCGCTCGATCTCGGGGTGCGCGCGCTCAATACCTTCACCACTTGCTGCCGCGGCCAGCGCATGGGCATTTTCGCGGGCTCCGGCGTCGGCAAGTCGGTGCTGCTGTCCATGCTGGCGCGCAACGTGCAGGCCGACGTCATCGTGATCGGGCTGGTCGGCGAGCGCGGCCGCGAGGTGCAGGAATTCCTGCAGGACGATCTCGGCGAGGCGGGGCTCGCCCGCTCGGTGGTCGTGGTCGCCACCTCCGACGAGCCGGCGCTGATGCGCCGCCAGGCCGCCTATCTGACGCTCGCCATCGCCGAGTACTTCCGCGACGAGGGCCGCGACGTGCTGGCGCTGATGGATTCGGTGACCCGTTTCGCCATGGCCCAGCGCGAGATCGGGCTTTCGGCCGGCGAGCCGCCGACCGCCAAGGGCTATACGCCGACCGTCTTCACCGAGCTGCCGCGGCTTCTGGAGCGCGCCGGCCCCGGCACCGAAGGGCAGGGGAGCATCACCGGCCTGTTCACGGTGCTGGTCGACGGCGACGACCATAATGAGCCGGTGGCGGACGCCGTGCGCGGCATCCTCGACGGCCATATCGTGATGGAACGCGCTATCGCCGAGCGCGGACGTTACCCGGCCATTAACATTCTCAAGTCGGTGTCGCGCACCATGCCGCGCGCGGCCGACCCCGCCTATCTGCCCGTCATCATGCGGGCCCGCCAGGTGATGGCGACCTATGCCGACATGGAAGAGCTGATCCGGCTCGGCGCCTACCGGCCCGGGTCCAGCCCGGAGGTGGACGAGGCCATCCGCCTGCACGGGCCGCTGGAGGCCTTCCTCGCCCAGGCCAAGGAAGACGCCACCGGGCTTGCCGAGGGATATCAGCGCCTTGAGAAAATTCTACCGCCGCCGGCAACAGAAAACTAACGTTATCCCGGCAGACTGCGCGCCGTCTGTTGTAGGACAGCCACGGCGTCGCGCCCGGCCTTGCGCCGGTCTCATTCCGTTCTGGAGGCGGATTTCAGGCGCGCACGATGCGGGGCTTCGGGGGAGTATGAGTCGATGAAGTCACGCGAGACATTGATCCGGCTGCGCAAGTTTCAGGTCGACGAGAAGCGTCGCCGCACGGCCCAGATCGAAAGCATGATCGCCGAGTTCGACCGCATGAGCGTCGAGCTCGAACGCGAGATCAAGACCGAGCAGGAACGCGCCGGCATCCACGATCCGTCGCACTTCGCCTATCCGACCTATGCCAAGGCGGCCGCCCAGCGCCGCGACAACCTCAAGCGCTCGATCGACGAACTGAGAGCGCAGCTCGACGACGCCAAGGCCGAGCTCGGCGAGGCGTTCGAGGAACTCAAGAAGGTCGAACTGCTCAACGAGCGCGATCTCGCCAGCGAGCGCGCCGCGGAAGACGCCGCCGAGCAGCGCGCGCTCGACTCGATCGGCATCATGCGCATCCGCAACGCCGCAAGGGCGTGACGCTTCCTCCCGGTCCTCATGGCGAGGAGCGCCGCCTGCGGCGCCGTCTCGAACCATGGGATCGCAGCCCTGAGGCCGCGGCGTTGCCGTTGCGGGTGCGCATGCGGCCGCATCCTTCGAGACGCCGCGCGGAGTTTATCATCGGGCCGCGCTTCGCGCGGACCCGTTGGCGCGGCGCCTCAGGATGAGGGGCGAACTTCGACAGGATGAAGGTCGAACCTCAACGATGCGAGTGCCCGCCCTTTGCGTCGCCTGACGGTGCGCCGCCGCCGATCGGACCCACGCGGTATTCGATCTCGACGGTGCCGGCCTTCTCGAACACCAGCGTGCCCTTGACGGTCTCGCCTTCCTTCAGGCCGTCCCTGAGATCCATGAACATGGCGTGGTAGCCGCCGGGCTTCAGCTCGATCGTCGCGCCGGCCGGGATTTCGAGGCCCCTGGCGAGCGGCCGCATCTTCATGATGCCGCCTTCCATCGCCATTTCATGCACCTCGAAACGGCCCGCGCGCACGAAGCTGCCGCCGACCAGGCGGTCGGCCTGCTGGCCGGCATTGACGATCTTCATGTAGCCGCCGGCGACCCTGGCGCCGCCCGGCGTCGCGCGCGACCAGGGAGTTGCGATGACGAGATTGCCGGCCTTGTAGGTCTTGGTGTCGGAAGCGGGCTGCGTCGCCTGCGCGAGGATGAGAAGGGCGGGCGCCGGTGCCTTGAGCGCATGCGCGTCCTGGCCGGGCGCGGGGATCTCGGTCCAGGCGGTCTCGCCCTTTTCGCAGGTCTGGGTGACCGGGACATGGATCGGGCCCGGCTTCATGTCGCGGGCGATGAAGCCCGCGAACACGAACTCGTCGTAATTGTCGTCCGCCAGCCGGCCGCGCCACACGATCTCCTTCACGCCTTCGGTGATGTCGTCGTGATAATAGGGATAGCTCCTGCCGTACGCGCCACGGACGGTCTCGATTTGCCAGCCCGGCTTGGGCATCGGCTTGACGGCGATGACGCCCTGCGGAATGCGCACATGCAGCTTGACGGTCGGCGAGCCGTCGCAGCCGTGCGGCACCTTCAGCACCGCCCTGTAGGGTGTTCCGGCTTTCGCCTCGCGCACGTCGAGCGTGACATGGGCGACGGCGACGGTGGTGAACAGGAATGAGAACGCGACAGGAAACGCGCGCATGGCGCGGGAACGACGTGACATGATTTTCTCCTCAATCGGCATGGGATGAGCCGCCGTGTCCGGCGGCGTGCATTCACGCGCGGTGAGGAGGGCCTTGCGACAGACGTGGGGAGGGAATGCGGGCCAGGGCGAAAACCGCAGGCCGGCCTTCGCGCACCGCTTCCCTGACGGCGGCGGGCGCGACGATCGCACTTGCCGGGAGGACGGCTGTGCCTGCAAGCGCATGGGCGCAGGCGAGCGCACAGAGGTCGTGATCGATCCTTGCCGGTGCTGTCGGGCCGTCGTCCGATTGCGGCGTCAGGCCGTAGCAGATGACGAAGGAATTGCCGATCTGTGCATTGGCCTGCGCCCCGAGGACGGCGCCGAGCAGAATCTGCAAGGCAACCGCATAGGCAGCCGTGATTGCGGTCACGGCGCGGGCGAGGCGAAATCGGGCAGGCTTCGTGGGCACGGTGGGTGTGTACACCCGGTTCCCCGCCGGCGGAAGCCCCGCGGCTCAAATAAGAAGGGTGCGTCTCTTGCGAGACGCACCCCTGAAGTCAGGGAGGTTCAGACCCTGAAGAATGCTCAGCGGATCATGCGATGCTCGCCCGCGATCACGCGCGGCTCGCCAGCTCTGATGATGGGGCCCCGCGCCTCAAGGCGCGGCGTGCCCGAAACCATGACGTCGGTGCCGAGGTCGTGGCGCGCGGCCAGCCCCACGCCGACCACCAGGATGCCGGCGACCAGAGCCACCGCCACGATCTTGATATGGGTCGCGCTGTTGGCGCTCAGCAGCGAGGAATTGTTCATGACGCTCTCCCGCTCCCGGGCGTTCCCGGATTCGACTATCTGTCGCGAACGGCCGGCCGCCGGTTCAAATCCGTGCGCACGCGGGATTTCCTTGCGAAACCAGCATGCTTGCAGGTTTCGCCGTCAGGCCGAGGCGATCGTGACAGGCGTAAAACGTAGGAACCCGCCCCCGGGTTCCAGGGGCGGCTCACGTTTGCTTGAAGAGACGTGAACCAGGGACGCCGGTTTCGGAAAAGAAGAGATAGTTCAAAATGATGGATCGCCGGGGCAGGTTTGCGACCGGGATCGGCCGGCGATCGGACCCGATGGTCCGGCGTGGTGGTGCGAACAGGTCGCGATCAAGGGCTCGTCGTATGAGCCTCCGGCTCAGATGCTGCCGACGGTCTTCAGGCGCACGCGCGGATGGATCTCCGCCTGCGAGATCACGCTCGTCTGCTGGCGGAAGCGCTCGACGATGCTGCGCACGAACGGGCGAATCGTGCCCGAGGTCACGAGCACCGGCGCTTCGCCCTCGCGCGCGGCCTCCTCGAAGCGCTCGCGCACGAGCGTGATGAATTCCGACAGGCGCGAGGGCTGCATGGCGAGGCTGCGCTCGTCGCCCTGGCCGACGAGGGAGTCCTGGAACGCCTGCTCCCACTTGGCCGAGAGCGCGATGAGCGGCAGATAGCCGCTCGGCGTGGTGTATTGCGCGCAGATCTGGCGCGCGAGCCGGGTGCGCACATGCTCGACGACGATCGAGGGGTTGCGCGTGAACGACAGCGCGTCGGCGATGCCTTCGAGGATGGTCGAGAGGTCGCGGATCGAGATGCGTTCGGCCAGCAGGAGCTGCAGCACGCGCTGCACGCCGGAGACCGTGATCTGGCCCGGGATGATGTCCTTGACCAGTTCGCCCTGCTCCTTCGGCAGTTCCTTGATGAGCTTCTGCACCTCGCCGTAGGAGAGGAGCTCGGCGGTGTTGCTCTTGAGCAGTTCGGTGAGGTGCGTGGAGAGGACCGTGGCGGCGTCCACGACCGTATAGCCCTTGACCGCCGCTTCTTCCTTGGCCGCCATGTCGACCCAGGTCGCCGGCAGGCCGAAGGTCGGCTCCACGGTGTGCACGCCGGGCAGGTTCACCTGTCCGCCGGCCGGGTCCATGACCATGAACTGGCCCGGCCACAGCCGGCCGGTGCCGGCATCCACTTCCTTGATCTTGATGACGTAGGAATTGGCCTCGAGCTGGACATTGTCGAGGATGCGCACCGCCGGCATGACGAAGCCCATCTCGATCGCAAGCGCACGCCGCAGCGCCTTGATCTGCTCGGTCAGCCGGTCGCTGCCGTCCTGTGAATTGACGAGCGGCAGCAGCGCATAGCCGAGCTCGATCTTCAGGTCGTCGATCTTGAGCGCCGCCGAGATCGGCTCCTCGCCCTGCACCGGCGCGGCCGCGGCGGCGTCCTTGACCTTCTGGGCCGCGGCGTCTGCCTTGTTGCGCTTGTCGATGACATAGGCGAGCGTGCCGGCGCCGCCGCCCAGCACCAGGAACGGCAGTGCCGGAATGCCCGGCAGCACCGCCATGATGAGCATCACCGCCGCCGACATGCCGAGCGCCTTGGGATAGCCGGAGAGCTGCTTGATCAGCGCCTCGTCGGCGGCGCCGCTGATGCCGGCCTTGGAGACGAGCAGGCCCGCGGCGGTCGAGACGATGAGCGCGGGCACCTGCGTGACAAGGCCGTCGCCGACGGTGAGCAGCGTGTAGGTGCGGGCAGCTTCCATGAACGGCATGCCCTGCTGGGCGATGCCGATGACCATGCCGCCGATCACGTTGATGAACACGACCAGCAGGCCGGCAATGGCGTCGCCGCGCACGAACTTGGAGGCGCCGTCCATGGCGCCGAAGAAGCCGCTCTCGTCCTCGAGCGTCCTGCGGCGGCGGCGCGCGTCCTGCTCGTCGATCAGGCCGGCGGACAGGTCGGCGTCGATCGCCATCTGCTTGCCGGGCATGGCATCGAGGTGGAAGCGGGCCGCGACCTCGGCGATGCGGCCGGAGCCTTTGGTGATGACCACGAAATTCACGATGATCAGGATCGTGAACACGATGATGCCGATCACGAAATTGCCGGCCATGACGAAATTGCCGAACGCCTCGATCACGTGGCCGGCGGCGGCGGTGCCTTCGTGGCCATGCGAGAGGATCAGGCGGGTCGAGGCCAGGTTGAGCGCGAGCCGCAGCATGGTCGCGATCAGGAGCACGGTCGGGAAGGACGAGAATTCCAGCGGCGCGCGGATAAACAGCGCAGTCATCAGGATCAGCACCGAGATGATGATCGAGAAGGCGAGGAAGATGTCGAGCAGGACCGGCGGCAGCGGCAGGATCAGGACCACCAGGATGGTCATGACCCCGATGGCGAGCGCGATGTCGCCGCGCCGCAGCGTGGCGACGATGTCGCCCAACTGGGGCAGCTTGAAACCGCCGCCGGAATTTGATGCTGCCGTGATGTCGGACATTGACCCCGGACCCTGTGGGCAAGATTTGCCGGGTATATGGTTAGCAGCCGGTTAACGCCGCGCTTGCCCGGGGCTCGATCCGGCGGCAAACCGGCTCAATCGGGTACGAAAAGGGATGGAAATGGCGGAGCGGGAAGGGATGACGGCCGGCGGCGGCGCGGCCGCGGGGGCGGCGGGCTTTGATCTTGCGGCGGCGCAGCGGCTCCTGGCGGAGGCCTTCGCGCCCTGGGTGTGCGACCTCGGGCTGAGCGTGGAGCGAATTGACGCAGGCGCGGGCGGGGAGCCAGGCGCGCTGCTGCGGATGAGGTTTTCGGACCGGCTCTGCCGCGAAGGCGGCGTCGTCTGCGGGCAGGCTTTGATGGCCTTTGCCGACACCGCCATGATGCTTGCGGTATCGACCGCCTCCGGCCGCTACCGGCCGATGACCACGGTCGACCAGACCACGCATTTCCTCAAACCGGTGTCGAGTGCCGACGTGCTGGCGGACGCCCGCATCGCGCGGCTCGGCAGGAGCATGGCGTTCGGGCGCGTGACCCTGACGAGTGCCGCCGACAACAAGCCGGTCGCCATCGTCTCGAGCGCCTATGCGCTGCTGTAGGGCGCGCGGGCCTTGCGCCGAACACCGCTTCAGAGCGCGGCGGTGATCGTCGCGCCGACGGCGCACAAGGCGACGACAAGCCAGGGCGGCGTCTTCCACAGATAGAGCAGCAGGAAGGCGGCCGACGCCAGCGCGAAGTCGGCCGCGCGCGTGATGCCGGCGACAAAGACCGGATCGTAGAGTGCCGCGATCAGGAGGCCGACCACGGCAGCATTGACGCCCTTGAGCGCGGACTGGGCGAGCGGCTGCGTGCGCAGCCCGTCCCAGAACGGCAGGGCGCCGATGACGAGCAGAAACGAGGGCGCGAAGATTGCGACGAGACAGAGTGCTGCACCGGCCAGGCCGCCCGGAGCGACATTCATGATTGCGCCGAGAAAGGCGGCAAAGGTGAAAAGCGGCCCGGGCACGGCCTGCGCCGCGCCATAGCCGGCGAGGAAGGCGTCGTTGCCCACCCATCCGGACGGCACCACTTCCGCCTGCAACAGCGGCAGCACCACATGCCCGCCGCCGAAAACCAGCGAGCCGGCGCGGTAGAACGCATCGACCAGATGCAACGGTTGACTGTCGGTTGCCGTCGCCACCAGCGGCAGCGCCACGAGCAGCCCGAAGAAGACGGCGAGCGAAACGAGCGCCACGCCGCGGCTGACGATGGCGGGGCGCGGCTTTCTTGGCCGCCCGTCCGCGTCGCGCAGCAACAGCAGCCCGGCTACCGCTCCGAAGATGAGCGCGGCCATCTGGCCCCAGATATTGGCGAAAACCAGAACGATCGCCGCGGCGGCGACCGCAAGCGTCGCGCGCGTGCGGTCGGGCGCGAGCGTGCGCAACATGCCGAGCACGGCGAGCGCGACGACGGCGACCGCGGCGACCTTCAGTCCGTGCAGCCAGAAGCCGCCGAGCGCGTCCCCGAACGCGCTCAGGCCGTAAGCGAACAGCACCAGCACGATCGCCGACGGCAACGTAAATCCCGCCCAGGCGGCGAGCGCGCCGGCATAGCCCGCGCGCGACAGCCCGATGGCGATACCGACCTGGCTGCTCGCCGGCCCGGGCAGGAACTGGCACAACGCGACAAGATCGGCATAGGTCTCGTCGTCGAGCCAGCGGCGGCGGACCACGAACTCCTCGCGAAAATAGCCCAGATGCGCGACCGGGCCGCCGAAGCTGGTCAGGCCGAGGCGCAGAAAGACCGTCAGCACTTCGAGCGGCGAACCGGCAGCCGCCGCGGGTCCATCATGGTTCATTGCGCACCCGGCGGGTTCGCGCGTCAGACCGGATCGTGTCCGAAGCGGTAGCGATGCAGGCGGCCGTTATAGAATTCGAACTCGGCATAATATTGCGGCATGTTGGTTGCCTTCAGAATGCCGCTCTGTGGTTTCTCTTCGGCGAGTTCGTAGCGCAGGATTTCGACGTCGCCCTTGCGCGTGCTTTTGAAGCACGAGCCCATGCGCGCGACGATGGTGCGCCGCCACTGGCCGAGCCTGGTGCCGTTGCCGGTGATGAATTCGTAGACCGGCAGCTTGAGCGGATTGCGGCTGTGGCGGCCGAACTTGATCTCGATTTCGCGGAAGGAGTGCTGCAGGTCGCCGGCATGATGGCGCAGCATCAGGAGCTGCTTGTTGTCGCGCGAGGCGAATACCTGCCACTGGAAATCGCCCGCCGGATCGTCGATGACGGTCCGGTAGTCGCGGCCGAGGACGCGGATCGTGCTCTGTGCGTCGCCGAGCCTGATACCGTGTACCACCGTGTCGGCCTTCGCAAGTTCGCAGCCGGAGCGCGCGCCGGCCGGCGTCGCAAACAGGGCGGCTGCCAAAAGTACACCCGTTGCAAGGCGCATCGTTCGTCCCTCTATTTGCGTTCGGCCCGGTATAGCACCGGCCAGTCGTCGAGCGGCACGCCCGGTATCCTGGCCTGGACCGCGGCAGCGACGCTCACATGTCGGGGGTCCGTCCGATCCAGATCAAGGACGGGCGGGCTGAATCGATGTTTCAAGTCTCCCCGAAAACGGCCTGTCCGTCGAGGCCGGCAAAAGCGAGGCTGCATGACACTTCCGACCTTGTCGCGCCGTCACATGCTCCTGAGCCTTGCCGTCTTGGTTGCGGCCGGCGACGTTGCCCATGCCGCAAGTCCGCCCGCGCTCATGGTCCACAAGGATCCCGATTGCGGCTGCTGTGACGGCTGGGTGGAGCACCTGCGCCGCGCCGGCTTCGACGTCACCGTCCGCGAGACGGCCGACCTTGCGCCGCTGAAGGTACGGCTCGGCGTGCCGGAGGCGCTCGCCTCCTGCCACACCGCCGAACTTGCCACCGAACTTGCCACCGAACCCGGACGTTATGTGATCGAAGGCCATGTCCCCGCGCGGGCGATCGCGCGTCTTCTCGCCGAACGGCCGGACGCGCGCGGCCTCGCCGTGCCCGGCATGCCGGCCGGATCGCCGGGCATGGGCGGCGCGCCGGAGATCTACGACGTGATCCTGTTCGGGGCGCCGGGCGCGACCTCCTACGGCCGCTTCCGGGGCGACCGCGAAGTCTGAGGCGCCGCTTGTGCCCGGCAGCGTCATGCCGGTGCCCCGGAGACGCGTCAGCGCAGCGGCGGGAAGGCGTGGCGGCCGTCGTCGCCAAGCGGCAGCGGCACGACGCTGACGGCCGCGCCGGGGTCCAGCGGCGCATGGAGATGCGGAAACAGCGCGCCGCCGCGCGAGGGCTCCCATCTCAGCGCGCCGCCGAGCCGCCCGGCCTCGACCGCGACGAGAACAAGATCGCGCTGTCCGGCAAAGTGCTTCGCGGCGGTCTCGACGACCTGCGCGGCGGTCGAGAAATGGATGAAGCCGTCGGCGAGATCGACCGGCGCGCCGCGAAAGACGCCCGCGGCTTCCGCCTCCCGCCAGAGCGCGGCGGGACAGATTTTATAGATCAGCAACGGCGCAGTTCGTTCCGCGTTCAACGCGGCGCCGTCGCGAGGCTCGCCAGCGCGATCAGCACCTCGCTCAGCTTCTGGTCGAGCTTGCCCATCCGATAGGCGATGTGCTCGAGTGCGTAGGCCGACCGCTTGTCGGGCGAAGGCATGTTGCCGGCGTCGTAGTCCGGCGCGAACAGTTCCTCCAGCTCGCGCAGGTGCCGTGTCCGGCGGATATCGTCAGCCATCGTAATACTCCAGTCTCCCCTATGCCGCCCCGCGCACCTCGCCGCCGCCATTCGGAGGCGGCACCGGCACGCCGTCGTTGGCGTACTCGTTGAGCTTGTTGCGCAGGGTGCGGATTGAAATGCCGAGAATGTTGGCCGCGTGGGTGCGGTTGCCGAGGCAGTGCCTGAGCGTCTCCAGGATCAGGTCGCGCTCGACATCGGCCACGGTGCGGCCGACGAGCGCGCGCGTGACCTGTTCGGCGGCGATGGCAGCGTGCTGCACGGCGGCCGGCGTCGCCTGATCGAGCCGGGTGCCGTCGGGCATCACCAGGCCCTCGACGCTGATCTCCTCGCCCGAGGTCAGAAGCACCGCGCGGTGGATGGTGTTCTCCAGCTCGCGCACGTTGCCCGGCCAGCGATTGAGCGAGAGCGCATGCTTGGCTTCGGCCGACAGCGGGCGTAGCGGCAGGCCGTTCGCCTGCGAGTATTTCTTCACGAAATATTCGGCGAGCTCGATCACGTCGGCCGGGCGCTCGCGCAGCGGCGGGATTTTCAGGTTCACGACATTGAGCCGGAACAGAAGATCCTCGCGGAAGCTGCCGGCGCGCGCGGCCTCGACCAGATTGCGGTTGGAGGTGGCGACGATGCGGATGTCGACCGGAACGGGCTTGGTGCCGCCGACGCGGTCGATCACCCGCTCCTGGATCGCGCGCAGCAGCTTGGCCTGCAGCCGCACGTCCATTTCCGAGATTTCGTCGAGCAGGAGCGTGCCGCCATTGGCTTCCTCGAACTTGCCGATGCGGCGGGCGACCGCGCCGGTGAACGAGCCTTTCTCGTGGCCGAACAATTCCGATTCCAGGAGCTGCTCGGGGATGGCGGCGCAGTTGACGCTGATGAACGGCTTCCTGGCGCGGCCGGAGCGCGAATGCACGTAGCGCGCCAGCACCTCCTTGCCGGTGCCGGATTCGCCGGTGATCAGCACGGACGCATCCGAGCTTGCGATCTGCTGGGCGAGCCTGATGACCGATTCCATCGCAACGTCGCGCCAGATCAGGTCGCGTTCGTCGTCGGCGACGGCTGCGAGAATGGCCGCGATCATGTCCGGGTCGGGCGGCAGCGGGATGTATTCCTTGGCGCCGGCATGGATGGCGGCGACCGCGGCGCGCGCGTTGTTGTCGGTGCCGCAGGCGACGATCGGGGCGTGGATATGCTCGCTCTGCAGCCGGGTGACGAGGTCGGCGATGTCCAGCGCCACGTCGACCATCAGCAGGTCGGCGCCGCGGCCGGAGCGCAGCACAGCGAGCGCCTGTTCGGTGTCGGTCGCGTGGGTGACGCTGGCACCCTTGTCCATCGCATATTTGGTCGCGAGCGTGAGCTGACCCTTCAGCGTTCCAACGATGAGCAGGCGCATGGTTTCAGCTCCGATCGGTCTTGATGATTTCGGTCATGGTCACGCCGAGTTTTTCCTCGACGAGCACCACCTCGCCGCGTGCGACGAGCCGGTTGTTGACGTAGATGTCGATGGCCTCGCCGACCTTGCGGTCGAGTTCGAGCACCGCGCCCGGCCCGAGCCGGAGAAGTTGCGAGACGTCCATGCGGGTGCGGCCGAGCACGGCCGAAACCTGCACCGGCACGTCGAACATGGCCTCGAGGTCGGCGGCGGTCTTGGTCCCGGTTTCGGCGTCGCCGGTGACCGGCGGCACCGGTTCAGGCACCATCGGCGCCTGGGCCGTCTCGAGATCGGGGAGGGGGACCTTGCTCTCGCTGTCACTCATGTCTCAGCACCTTTCAGAAAACCGTCCGCCACGTTGCGCCGGGCGGCGATGAATCGTCCGACCGTCTCGGCGATCGCGGCTTCCACCGCGGCGCGGTCGCGCGTGATGCCGCCGTCGGCCCATTCGATCCGGCAGTCGCCGTCGGCGATGTCGGGATCGGCGAGCAGCACGAGGCGGCCTTCGAATCCGGCCTGGCGCGCGATCGTGTCGAGCCTGGCGCGCGCGGGCTCGTAAAGGGGTTCGCTCAGGCGCACGGCGATGTGCGGGGCCTTGAGCAGATGGCGGATGTTGCCGGTGACGAGCGCCGACAGTTCGGCGAGCGGCTCGCGCGCGATCAGCGCCGGGGCGAGCTTGCCGGCGATCGCGCAGGCGACCTCGACGGCCTCCGCCTCGAGCCGTGCTTCGACCCCCTGCAGCCCCTGCGCCAGCCCGGCGAGCATGTGCTGCATCTGCTCGAGCGATGCGGCGAGCCGGCGCTCGGTGTCGGCGCGCATTTCCGCCTCGGCGGCCTGGAAGCCCGAGCGATAGCCGCGCGCTTCCGCTTCGGCGAGCGCGCTCCTGTGCTCGGATATCGGCACGGTCGTCGGCGCCTTCGGTGCGGGCGCGAAGTCCAGCTCGAAAAGATATTTGGCGGGTGCGTTCATCGGCCGTCTCAGTAAATCAGCTCTTCGTCGCCGCGCTGCTTGGTGATGACCAGCTCGCCCTTGGCCGCAAGGTCCTTGGCGAGATTGACCAGCAGCACCTGCGCCTCGTCGACGTCGCGCAGGCGGACCGGGCCCATGGCCTGCATGTCGTCGACCAGCATCTTGGCGGCACGCGTCGACATGTTGCTGAGGAAGAATTGCCGGACCGGCTCGGACGCGCCCTTGAGCGCGACGGCGAGCTTGTCCTTGTCGATGTGGCGCATCAGCGTCTGCGCGGAGCCGGCATCGAGCTTGATCAGGTCGTCGAAGGTGAACATCAACGTCTTGATGCGCTCGGCGCTTTCGCGGTTGGCCTCTTCGAGCGCGGTCAGGAAGCGGGTTTCGGTCTGGCGGTCGAAATTGTTGAAGATTTCCGCCATCACCTCGTGGGCGTCGCGGCGGCGGGTCTGCGACAGGTTCGACATGAATTCGGTGCGCAGCGTCTGCTCGACGCGCTCGATCACGTCCTTCTGCACCGCCTCCATGCGCAGCATGCGGCTGACGACGTCGAGCGCCAGCTCCTCCGGCAGGATCGAGAGCACGCGTGCGGCGTGCTCGGGGCGGATTTTCGACAGCACCACCGCGATCGTCTGCGGGTATTCGTTCTTCAGGTAGTTGGCGAGAACCTCTTCCTGGACGTTGGAGAGCTTCTCCCACATGTTGCGGCCGGCGGGGCCGCGGATTTCGTCCATGATGCCGCCGACGCGCTCGGGCGGCAGAAATTGCTGCAGCAGCCGCTCGGTCGCGTCATAGTTGCCCATCAGCGAACCCGACGCCGACAGCCGGCCGACGAATTCGAGCAGCAGCCCTTCCACCTGCGGCGCCTCGACGGTGCCGAGCGTCGACATGACGATGGAGAGCTGGCGCAGTTCGTCGTCGTCGAGCAGGCCCCAGATCTTCCCGCCATATTGCTCGCCGAGCGCGAGCATCAGCACGGCGGCGCGCTCCGGCCCGCTCAGGGGGCGGGTCGGTGGCGCATTGTTCTCGGCCTGGCGGCTGGCCAGCGTGGCGACCAGGCTTGCAATGTCGTTGGGGTTTTCTTTTTTTGCGGCTGCGGCCATGGCGATCGTCCGTTACGCGGCTTCGTGCAGCCAGGAACGCACGATGGCGACGGTCTCGTGCGGATTGCGCTCGGCGAGCTCGCCGACCTTCTGGACCGACTGCGCGTGCACCTGGCCCTGGACCTGGGCGATATCGATCATCTGCGAGGTGTGGGTGGAGATGGTGGCGGTGGTCTGATCGCCGCCGACGATGACGTTGGGGCCGCCGGCGCCGGTGGTCAACGTTCCCGCGCCGCCGGCGATCGTGGTCACGCCGTTGGGGCCCATCACGAGACCGGGCATGCCGGGCACCGCAACGAGGCCGTCGGCGCCGGCCTTTTCCGGGGTGATCATGCGCCGCACCAGCGGGCGCACGACGATCAGCAGCACGATCAGGCCGAGCAGCAGCATGACGCCGAGCTCGACGCCGCGCATGATGTCGTCCTTGGTGAAGGCGAAATAGTCGAGCCAGGTCTTGGGGCCGTCGATCTTGTTCTGCGGCGTTTCGGCAAGGCGCAGGTTGACGACCTCCACCTGGTCGCCGCGCCGCTGGTCGAAGCCGATGGCCGAGCGCACCAGGGCCGCGATGCGGTCGATCTCCTCGGGCGCGCGCGGGGCGTAGGTCATTTCGCCGCGATCGTTGCGGTTATAGATGCCGTCGACGACCACCGCGACCGAGATGCGGTTGACGCGGCCGCCCTCGATGACCTCGGTCTTGGTGGTGCGGGAAATCTCGTAATTGACGATTTCCTCGGTCTTGCGCGCCTGGTCGTTGCGGGTGGTGCCTTCGGCGGGCGGCTGGCCCGGCTGCGCTCGCGGCGCGGCGCCCGGCAATTCGTTGCCGACCGTGACCTGGCCTTCGCGATTGTCGGTATTGCTCGCTTCCTCGCGGATCTGGCTCGAGCGCACCACCCGGCCTTCGGGGTCGAACTTGTCGGAGGTCTGGGTGATGCGGTTGAAATCGAAATCGGCGGAGAGCTGGACGTGGGCGCGGCCTGGTCCCACCACCGAGGAGACGATGGCCTCGACCTGCTCGCGCATGCGCCGCTCGAAGGCGATCCGCCGTTCGTCGGCGCTGTTGCCGCCGGCGCCGTCGTCGGCGGTGCCGTCGGCGAGGAGGCGGCCGTTCTCGTCGACGACCGATACGCGCGCGGGCTTGAGGCCGTTGACCGCGGAGGCGACCAGATGGCGGACCGCGCGCACCTGCTGGGCTTCCAGCGCGCCGCGCACCCGCAGCACGATCGAGGCGGACGGCTCGACCTTGTCGCGCGAGAAAAGCGGGCGCTCCGGGATCACGAGATGGACGCGGGCGGCCTGCACGCGTTCGATGGCGCGGATGGTGCGCGACAGCTCGCCCTCGAGCGCGCGCAAGTGATTGATATTCTGGACGAAACTCGTTGTGCCGAGCGCGTCCGACTTGTCGAAGATTTCGTAGCCGATGCCGCCGCCCTTGGGCAGGCCGCTTTCGGCGAGCTTCATGCGCAGGCGCGTGACATTGGCTTTCGGAACGAGGATCGCCGCGCCGTCATTGCGCAGTTCGAAAGGGATGCCCTGGCGCTCGAGGTCCTTAATGATCGCCGAGGAATCCTCGAACGACAGGTCCGTGAACAGCGTCGTCATGGCGGGCGAGGTCACCCGCAGCATGAGGAATACGAAAAACCCGATGAGCGCGGCGGTGACGGCGGCCATCGCGGCGATGCGCGTGACGCCCAGCGTCTTCAGAAACTCGGTAAGACCTTGCACGGGAATCCTCTGACATCGGACGCCACCTCGCGCCCCCCGGCAAAAATTGCCCGGTTTATGGTTTCCAACCGGTTAATGCCGGCAGCGTTCGTGCCGGATCGGGACAATAAAAAAGGCGGGCCCGTCGGCCCGCCTCGTCAGAGGGCGTATCAGCGCGCCGTCAGTCGCAGAAATCGATGCGGCCGTAGCCGAGATCGGTGACGCAGCGCGGGTTGGCGGTCCGGCGCGCCTTTTTCACAGAAGGCTTGCGCACAACAGGGCGCGCGACGGGATCGGGCAGGCGCACAAGCTGATAGCCGCGCACATGGCGATAGACATAGCCGGGCGGCGCTACATAGAGCGGCTCGCGGAAGGTTTTGCCGGAGCTGGTATCGGTCGGCGTCCAGCGGCTGTGCATCGCCGGCTCGGTATAGACCGCACGATAGGCCCAGCCCGGCGGCGGGGTCAGCGGGATGACTTCGCCGACCGCGAGCGGCTGGGCGGCAGCCGGCGTTGCGCCAATCGTCAGGCCGGCGGCAAGGATCAGGGCGACGAGGCCTGCGGCTGCGACGGCCCGCCGCATCGGGCGCGCGATGCCGGCGATCGGGTCAAGGATCGTGGCGAACGGCATGGAAAGCGTCATGGAAAGCATTGTGGCAGGCGGCATGGCAGGCATCTCCGTCCCTGAGGCGGGATGAGCACGATCCTGTCCGGGATCATGCTCCAGGCAACTGCCCGAGACATAGCGCCGCGACAGCCGGAACTCCAGCCGGCCGGGGCGTCGGAGAGATGGCGAACGCGGAAAAAGAAGGCGCGCAGCAGCCGCGAGGGGGCCGAAGCGGGCGGGCGGCTTATTGGCGATATTGCTGGATGCGGGTCGTGCGCAGTCCGGCGAGGCCGTGCTGGTCGATGGAGAATTGCCAGGACAGGAATTCTTCAGTCGTCAGCGTATAGCGGTTGCAGGCTTCCTCAAGCGAGAGCAAGCCGCCGCGAACGGCTGCCACGACTTCCGCCTTGCGGCGGATGACCCAGCGCTTGGTCGTGGGCGGCGGCAGGTCCGCAATCGTAAGCGGACTGCCATCGGGCCCGATGACATACTTCACCCTCGGGCGGTGGGGCTCAGTCATAGGCAAACTCGCAAACTCACTGACACAACTGTGGCGGAGAGTAAGCGTCGCCGCTTAAGATTTGCCTAAGCAAAAGTTTTCAAATGGGAAATTCCTGCCGCGCCAAATTGGCGCCGCGCTTAAGAGGTCGTTAAGGCGGCGCGCGCGTGCGGGCCGCGTTGCCGGCGCGTCAGCCCGACGTTCCCTGGCGCACCACGCGCTTGATCTTGTCGAGCGTGTAGTCGGTGCCGCCGATATTGAGCTTCGGCGGCGTCTGCGTCATGTCGACGGAATCGACGACGCCGATGGTTTCGGTCGCAGCGCCGACCGACTGGCCGCTCGCATCCTTGGCGGTGACCGAAAGCTTGTAGGCGCCGTCGGGCTGCAGCACGCCGGCATTGTTGCGGCCGTCCCAGACGAAATTCTGCGTGCCGGCATTGACCGAGAAGGTGCCGGTATAGACGAGCGCGCCCGCCGAATTGGTGATGTTGACCGTCGCCGATGCCGGCTTGCTGATCGAAAAGCCCCAGGCCGCGTTGCCGTTCGTAAGCTGCGCGGAGGAGCCGTCGACCGCGACCGTCATGCCGACGAAGCCGAGCGCCTGTGTCTGCTGCACCGCCTGCTGCAGCGAGACGAGGGTGGCGAGCTGGTCGTTCGACTTGAGCTGCTGCTCGACCTGCGCGAACTGCACAAGCTGCTGGGTGAACTGGTTGGTGTCGAGTGGATCGAGCGGGTTCTGGTTCTTGAGCTGCGTGGTGAGCAACTGCAGGAAGGTCGTGAAGTTGCTGGCAAGCGTGTTCGAATTGACTGCGCTCGACGTGGAGGGCGTCCCGGTCGTGGCCGTGACGTTCGAGGTTACGCCCGCATTGATGGTCGCCATGGTCGTGTCCCTCAGATTCGGATGTCGAGGCCCTTGCCCTGTCCGAGCAGCAGGCCGTAGCCGCGCACGGGCGCGGCAAGCGTGCCTTCCTCGTCGCCGATCACGACGCGCTCGCCGCCCGCGGTTTCACGGCCGCTCTGGTCCTGGCCGCCATTCTGGTCGCGCAGCGAGAATTGCAGCGCGTTGTCCGACGTCTTCAGGCCGGCCTGGTTGAGTGCGCGTTCAAGCGCATGCGCGTCGCGCCGCAGCAGGTCGAGCGTTTCGGCACGTTCGACCACGAGCCGCGAGGTGACGTTGCCTTCGCGGTCGACGTCGAGGCGTACATCGATGCGGCCGAGTTCCGGCGGATCGAGGCGGATCTCGAAACGGTTCTTGCCGGCGCGGGCCTGCGCGGCGATTTCGACGGCAAGGCCGGCAAGCGGCACGACCGGCGCGGCCTGCTGCGGCTGTGCATTGGCCTGCGCGCCGGTCGCGGCATGTGCGGACGAAGCGTGCGCCGTCGCGACGTTCGCCGACTGGGCCGGATCGGCGTGCGGCTTCAGATCGAGCGCCTGATGGTCGCTGCGCCAGTCGTGACGCGGCGCTTCCGCCTCGACCTGTGGTTTGGCCGCGGCTTCCGGCTTCGCCGGGGCGGGCATATTCGTTTCGTCCTTGCCGGTTTCGGGTGCAGCCTCGGTCTTGACCGGCAACGGGTTCGTTTCGGAGTTTTCCTGCGCGGCCGGGTCGGCCGATGCGCCGGCGGCATGCTTGGCCGCGGCGGCGGTCGCGGCCTGAGCCGGGATGTTACCGGTGGCCTTCGCTTCCTGCGGCACGGCTTCGGCCGCCGCCGCCGCCGGCATCGCCGCGGCGGCATCGGCTGCCGGGGCGACCGGGGCGGTGGCGTCGGTTGCGACGCTCGCCGCCGCGTCGGGCGCAAGCGCCACGACCGCCGTTACCGGCGCCGCAGTCGGCGTGACCGGAACGATCACGACGGCCGCCTCGGCATTGTCCGGCTGGTCGCCTGCCTGGTCTGCAGGTTTGGCGGTCTCGCCCGGGGCGGCGTCCGTGCTTCCGGCGTCGGCGGTGTCCGGTGCCGCGTCGGATTTCGTCGTGGTGTCGCGGGGCGGGCTGCCGGCGGCGGGATCGGAATTCGCCGCCCCCTGCGGGGCGTCGACTGCCGTACGGTCCGGTCGTTCGGTGCGCGCGGGGTCGGGCCTGCGCGAGGGCGCCGGCGGCTCCGTCTTCAGGAACATGGAGAACGGACTTGCCCCGTCCTGGCCTTCGGACTGGCTGCCATTGGGCCGCAGGCCGGTCAGGGAACGCAAAGGAGAGACGGACGCTTCGGACGCGACGGTCGGCACGGTTAAACCTCGGCAGAAAATTTCGCTGCCGCTTCGACTTGCAAGCCTCGCGCCACTGTTTCTCTAGAATTTCTCCAATGGAAACAATGATTTGAATCAAGGGGCCGGATCGGCTAGGGGTGATATTGAACATGCCACTGCAGATTTTGCCGGGCCGGACGGGCGCGAGGTCCGGCGATCCGTGTCCGGGTGGCGGGTTTTCGCCTGCGCTGCCGCCCGGGTTTTGAAATGCGACGCAGGCTCTATACATAAAGCGCGGGCCGGCACTGCCGGATTGGACCGGATCGGAACAGGGGAGTGCGGCCGAAAGCCGTGACAGCGATGCTCAACAGTCTGGACATCGAGGGACGCCCGCAGGACACCCGGGTCGTCGTCGCCATGTCGGGCGGCGTCGATTCCTCGGTGACCGCGGCTCTGCTCGCGGCCGAAGGCTATGACGTCGTGGGCGTGACGCTGCAGCTCTACGACCATGGGGCCGCGACCCATCGCAAGGGTGCCTGCTGCGCCGGCCGCGACATCCACGATGCGCGCGCCGTCGCCGAGCGGATCGGGATTCCCCATTATGTCCTCAACTACGAAAGCCGCTTCCGCGAAGCAGTGATCGAGAATTTCGCCGACAGCTATGTCGCCGGCGAAACGCCGGTGCCCTGCGTCGCCTGCAACCAGTCGATCAAGTTTCACGACCTGCTCGACACTGCGCGCGAGCTTGGCGCCCGGGTGATGGCGACCGGCCATTATGTCGTTTCGCGTGCTGTACCGGGCGGGCGGGCGCTGTATCGCGCCCGCGAGGAAGAGCGCGACCAGAGCTATTTCCTGTTTACGACGACGCGCGCCCAGCTCGCCGATGTCCGCTTCCCGCTCGGCGACCTGACCAAGGCGCAGACGCGCGAACTGGCGCGCCGCTTCGGGCTGACCGTGGCCGACAAGCAGGACAGCCAGGATATCTGCTTCGTGCCGACCGGCCGCTACACCGACATCATCGAGCGGCTGAAGCCCGGGGTTGCGGCCCCCGGCGAGATCGTCGACCAGAGCGGCAAGGTGCTTGGCCGGCACAACGGCATCATCAATTTCACCATCGGCCAGCGCAAGGGGCTCGGCATTCCCGCGCGCGAACCGCTGTATGTGCTGCGGCTCGATGCGGCGACCAACCGCGTGATCGTCGGCCCGCGCGAACAGTTGCGCACCCATCGCATGGTGTTGCGCGAGGTCAACTGGATCGGCGAGGGCGCGATCGAGGAGGCGCTCGGCCATGGCCCGCTGCCCGCCTTCGTGAAGGTGCGCTCGACCCGCGCGCCGACGCCGGCCTGGATCGCCTGCGAGGATGGCGAGGTCGTCGTCGATCTCACCGAGGGCGAGGACGGGGTCTCGCCCGGACAGGCCTGCGTCTTCTATGATGCGCCCGAAGGCCAGGCGCGCGTGCTCGGCGGCGGCTTCATCGCGCGCACGGCGGCCGGCGAATATGTGAAGCCGGAGCAGGCCGCGGCGGGAGCGGCCGTCGCCGCGATCGGCGGCTGAGGCGCGGACGGGTTTTCAGAACAGGGGCGACATTTGGGGGCCGAACTCGACAGGAATGCGGTCGCGAAGGCGTATGCGCGCTGGGCACCGGTCTACGATTTCGTATTCGGCGCGGTGTTCGAGCGCGGGCGCAAGGCTTCGATCGCGGCGGCCGAACGGATCGGCGGGCGGATCCTGGAGGTCGGCGTCGGCACCGGCATTTCGCTGCCCGATTATGCCCGTTCCAACCGGCTGGTCGGCATCGACATATCCGAGCCGATGCTGCGCAAGGCCATGGGGCGGGTGCGCGAGTTCGGCCTGACGCATGTCGAGGCGCTGTCGGTGATGGACGTCAACCATCTCGCCTTCCCCGACAATTCCTTCGACGTCGTGATCGCCCAATACGTCATCACCGCGGTGCCCGACCCGGAGGCCGCGCTCGACGAGTTCATGCGCGTCGTGCGCCCCGGCGGCGAGATCATCCTCGTGAACCATATCGGAGCCGAGCAGGGCCTGCGCCGGAGCTTCGAGCTTGCTTTCGCGCCGGTCGCGCGCCGGCTCGGCTGGCGGCCGGAATTCCCCTGGGCGCGCATCAAGGCCTGGGTCGACGTGCACCCGACCATGCGCGTGCTGGAGCGAAAGCCGATGCCGCCCCTCGGACATTTTTCGCTGATCCGGATCGGCAAGCTCGCCTCTTGAGGAAGACAGGCAGGCTACCGCAATTGCGACGATCGGGGATGTGCGGGCCGCAGACGGGCTTGCCGAACCTGCGGGGGAATTCGACCTCGCCGCGGGACGGGACGCACTGCCGGCAGCCGGAGCGACTTTTCGGCCGGATTGCTTGACACCATTTCCCCCGGCTTCCTATATCCGCGGCGGAAAAGGCTTGCCGAACCCCCATGCGCCTGCGGGCCCGTGGGATGCGACGGTCTGGCGGAGTAGCTCAGTTGGTTAGAGCAGAGGAATCATAATCCTTGTGTCGGCGGTTCGAATCCGTCCTCCGCTACCAAGCTTCCAAACTATTGAATTTATTTAGAATTTCTCGTTCGCCGCGACGTTTGCATGTGCGGCAACGCTTCTCCGCCAACGCGCATGAAAAAGTCCCGCGCACCATTGGCGGCGGGACTCCATCCGGCTGACCCCGCCAGTACATCCGTGGTCAGGGCGCCGTTGTCGGTTGTAACGCCGGTCAGGCGGCGCGCAGATTCTCTGCCGCGGACTTTCCGGTCCGGCGGTCGGCAACCAGATCGAACGTGACCTTCTGCCCTTCGTTAAGGGTCTGCAGGCCGGCGCGCTCAACCGCGCTGATGTGCACGAAAACGTCGCGGCTGCCGTCCTCCGGCTGGATGAAGCCGAAGCCCTTCTGGTTGTTGAACCACTTCACAATACCCGTATTCATGGATCGTCCTTTCACTGACGGTGCATATATGGAGACGGGCGCGCATGCGTGCGCGCCAGTCGTTCGTCGAATTTTGGAGAATGTTCTGAAACGGGTTCGCTCAGTGATCAGACGAAGTGATCAGGCGATACGGCCCAGTCGTTCGGCCCAAAGTCGATACTGCGTTTATATAAAAGATTATCCGCCGTTTATCAAGGCGCCGCATAAAATAAAAAGCCGCTCCGGCGGAACGTGTCTGTGACGGCCGTTCCGGATCGGTCCGCCAGCGAAAAAGCAGCTTCGATCGTTTACCGAAGCCGCTCTTCGAGATGGTGCAGCCGTCACTCAGCGGCCGCCGCCACCGCCGCCGCCGCCACCACCGCCGGAGCCGCCACCATCGCTGGTGTCGCGCATTCCGCGGGTCGACAGGGCGCGGGGATACGGCACCGACGGATCGCACGCATCCCAGAAGCCGAAGCCGCGGCTGGAATCCGTGACGGCCCAGCACATGCTGCCGGCCTTGATGGTCGCACCCCACTTGTATTTCATGGTTTCGGCATCGACCGGCGCGTGACGGGGCATGGCGTGAGCCAGCGCCGTCGAGGCGGCCAGCAGCGACATCGCGATAACAAGACGTTGCATGACGTGATCTCCCTTGCTTGCAGTTACGCCCATTGGTCGGAGCGCCGGGAGATCGGTTCACGATTGGCGCAAGGAACTTTCGTGGCAACATGATGGCAATTCGTGTGCGGGCGGCATCGACATGCCGGAACAGCCCGGGTTAGCCGCTAAAGCGGAATGAGTTTTTCTTGAATCGTCATCCCGCTTTAGCGCTTTGCTGGGGCATGATCTTTCCCGAAAACCGCTTCGCACTTTTCGGGATCATGCTTTAGCCCTGCAGCCGTTGCGCTTCGGCGCGGTAGAGTTCGTGGTCTGGTGCGAGCCGGCTCGCTTCCGCCATGAGCGTACGGGCGCGGTCGAGCGCACCCTTGCGTTCGGCAATGCGCGCGGCCTGGAAAAATCCCTCGCCGAATTCCGGCGTGTCCTTGATGAGTGCGTTGAAATACGCCTCCGCCACGTCGAGCGAGCGGCCGCCGCGGCGCAGCGCCTCCATGCCGCGCCGGTACGCCTCGTCCTTGGGGATCGACTGGCCCTCGAACATCACATAGCCGGTGCGGCGCGTCTCCGCGAGATAGGCGCTGTAAAGCGGCCCAAGCACGGCCTCGGCTTCCTTACTCAATTCCAATAAATCGAGCCGATCAAGTAAGCCAAAAAGTGGTTCTACAACATAGTCTAATTTGGTTGCTCGCGCGTGTCAGTTATGGTGGATTAGATTCTGTGTCCGCTCGGTTGAGGCGAGCCCGCGCGGCGCAATCGAATATGGAGACTTCGATGAGCGTCTATTTCGAACGGCGGAGTCGCGATCTCGTTATCTGCGCGCCAAGAGCGATGCCGAACCGAGAAGTCGATCTTGCAATCCGCAATCACACCGGCGGCGAGTTGGATCTCAAAAATGCAAAGCGGATCGATTATTGCGATCACGACGCGGGACGCACGCACTATGTTGTGACCGATGCATTCCCGGTTGTATTGGCTTCGGTGACGCCGCCGTCCGTTACGCCGCGGTGACCCCCTGCACGCATTATGGAAATCTACGCCATTAGTTCGATGAAGGGGATCGAGTTGCTTGTGCAGCAAAAAACCTAATTGTTCGCTCAATATAAATTAGTAGAATATAATTAACTCTCGACTTGATTCTAATCGGTCTTTGACCTGTAGCGAACGTGAATCCAAAAAAATATATTCAGTTCTTGCTATCGGCGCTTTTGCTTTTTACGGCATTTGCGTTTGTGCTAGCCGGAACAGATAGCAATTCGCTTCGCGAAACGGTGACGGCTATCCCTATTCAAGCGCTCTTTTATGTTGTCTTGATTATGGTGGTGGGTGTCCTTCTTGCCGCAGTCCGATTTATGCTGATTGCTCGCGACTTGGGTTATGCGCTTCAATTTCGCGATGCGATAAGAATTTTTGCATTGTCGCAACTTGCTGGCGTATTATTTTTTCAGTTGCCGGGTCAACTAATCGCTCGCAGCGCGCTTTTGTCTCGTCAAGCTATACCAGTTTCCGGGGCTATTCTAATTACCGGTTACGAACGTTTATGTTCAGCCTCCATATCACTATTTTTGGCATTCGGAGCGGCGATCTATTTGTTTGGACAAATACGTATTGATCTGGGAGCCGGCGGGACTGCATTTGTAAAAATTATTGCTGGGTTGGTTGCGGCGATTGTTGGCGGCGCATTGGTGGGTTGGGGCCGCAAGGTGGCTGACTTGATCCCACTAATAACCAGAGTCGATATCAAAAGCGTATCGCGAACTCTAATATTGTCACTAATAATTCAGCTCTCGACGATGATTGGATATATTATTCTTGTCCGCACAACTTCCGGAGAAATATCGATTTGTTCATTAGCTGCCGCATCTTGTCTTGTCATGCTGGCGGCAAGTCTTCCGGTTAGTTTTGCTGGATGGGGTATTCGCGAACTCAGCGCGATTGCGGCACTCGGAGCTATCGGTGTTTCCGCACATGCATCGTTTATTGTGGCCCTGTTAATGGGGATTATCTCTCTTTTTGCGATTGCGTGCTTGTTGCCATTCGCTATTGGCGCCCGCGATTTGGAAGTCGCTAACACGAATAAAGTTGGAGCTACAAAGTCATTGTCGGCGGATTATTCGGCAATGTTGGGTATTGTGCTTCCATTGGCGGTTGCGACAGCAGTGTTTTTTCAAATCTTTGTACCTTTAAATCGTGGGTTATTGAATGTGAATTTGGCAGATCCAATTGCTGTGCTGGGCGGTTCATTCTTCGTTGTTCAACACTTTAAAAAAGGGTGGCCGCACTGGCGCTATCGCGAATTGAATTATTTTATTTCTTTGGTCACTTTGACTGTAGTGTTCGGCTATTTGCATGGACTTATTTCATTCGGTTGGTCGGATTGGGCTTTTTCAAACAAGTTAATCGGTTGGTTTGTGTTGCTGTGCTATGGGGCGACAGGCGCGTTAATTGTTCGACAAGCCGGTAATGAAGGGTTTGATCTTTTACTAAAAACATTTGTAGGAGTTGCGGCCTCAATTGTTATTTTTGAGCTTTGCATTCTATTTGCGTATCGGGCCGGCGCTCATTCATTGGTTTCTGTTTTTATTTTACCTTTTCAAGGATTGTCGCAAAATCGAAATGCATTCGCCCTTTTATTATTATTAGCACTTACAGCGCTAATTGTGTCGCGCTGGTGGAGGGGCGATGTCCTTGCGGGAATCGTATTAATCGGAATTTGGTATTCTGGATCACGTTCTGTATTTTTAGCTTTGCCATTTGTCTTGTTAATTGCCCAATATATTAAAATAATATCCTGGTTATTTGTTGTTCGATCAATTGCTGTTGCATTATTGCTTCTTTTTATCACCACCGTGGGCCCGATTTTGATAAATATTCTTGCGGGTACATCAGCTGATTCATTGTATGATATGGTGAAACCAATAGTTACCGGCTCGGATTCCGAGCGGATGGCAAGCATTGTTGGTGGCTTTAATCTGTTTCTTCAGCATCCGTTTTTCGGTGCAGGCTTGGGCGCGTATTATGAGCAGCAAGTGGCGGCCGGGCATCCGCTAGTAATTCACTCCGTTCCCGTTTGGCTGCTTGCTGAATTTGGGATAGTAGGGGCGACAGTAATTGCTTCTCCGATTCTTTTTATTTTTTTCTCTGAAGTGCGTTCGAAGCTTAACGAAACTAGAGGTGCACTTTTAGCATTAATAATTTCTGGATTTGCGGTAATGTGGCCTGCACCCGGTTCCAAAGACACCGAGTTAGGTGTTTTGATGGGAGCGGAGGTGCGTCATGGAGAGGCGGAAGTTCACGCGAGAGTTCA
>WBZO01001164.1_pt1 | contig 43939 bp, 64 predicted proteins | sample 5204261 | NCBI WGS metagenome assembly WBZO01 (sample SAMN12412400, study PRJNA552823) | activated sludge metagenome | isolation source: activated sludge from anammox sidestream of wastewater treatment plant... | place: USA: North Carolina | collected 2017-09
GCGGCTCTTCGTCATCGCCGCCGTCGGCATCGCCGGCGGCCTCGCGATTTCGGGCAGCGTCGACCGCACGACCGGCGGGGTGCTGCTCCTCGCCGGATGGATCGCCGGCATCGCCGCGCTCCACCGTCTCGGCCGTACGGGGTCCGAGCGCCGACCGTCGTAGCGTCAGATCTCGCTTCGCAGCACGACCACGCCGATGCCTTCGCCGAGCTTGGGCGTGCGCGCGGCCGCCCAGCCGAACGCGCGATCGGTGATGACCAGCGGGCCGTCGGCCGGACCCGCGGCGGTCTTGCCGACCAGGTCGAGCTTCGAGAGCGCCTCCTCGTTGACCGGAGGGAAGGGCATCGTCTTCGGCGCGGTGGCGCCGTAGACGGCGTCCTTGTCGAAGAGCGCGACGTAGAGGATGGGCATCTTGCCCTTCTCGCCCGAGCGCATGAGCTGGTCCTGGATCGCGCGGCGAGCGGACTCCTGGAGGTGATAGGCGAAGCGCCGGTAGGTCCAGCCGGTGACGAGGATGCCCATCGTGCTGCCGTCCTCGCGCTTCACCGGCGCGGCCGCGACCCACTCCTTGTCCGGACCGGCCGGGTTCTCGGCACCGGGGAACTTGCCGGTCGTCGTCACGAACGGCGTCCCTTTGAGGACGGGCTCGAGCCCCTTCCATGCGCCGACGAGGTCCTTGCCCGCCATCGTGTCCTGCTCGTTGTCGTTGCGGATGGCGATGCCCTTGTCGTCGGCGAGCGCGAAGAACGTGGACTTGGCGATGCCCAGGTCGGGCACCTGCTGGCGCATCTTGAGGAGCGCGGAGCGGACCGCCGGCCCGTTGCCCTTGGGGTCCGGCTCCTTCGCGAGGAGGACCGAGAGCTTCTTCGCGCCCTCGGGCAGACCGCGCTCGATCTCGCCGACGTCCTTGCCCACGAGCTCGACCAGCATCTGCACGTCGCCGCGCGCGGCCGTGGCGCTCTCCTGGCCCTTGTCCTTGCAGCCGGCGGCGCCGAGCGCGAGGCCGGCGAGGCCGATGACGGCGACAGCGGTGAAGAAGCCTCGACGGGGGAACGTCATGACGGGGCCCATCCTACGCCAAGACAAGTCACGCTCGCGTGTGTTCCCGCGCGGTGCTAGACCTCTCCCCCGCAGCCCGCGCCGAAGTGGCGGAATTGGTAGACGCAGCGGATTCAAAATCCGCCGACCTCTGGTCGTGAGGGTTCGAGTCCCTCCTTCGGTACTTTCAGCGGCTTGGGCCCTCTCCGAGGGGTCCGTTTTCGAGGGGTCTTCCACCAGCTTTCCACCACCCCCCAAGGTGGTGGAAGGAATCCGCCGGAGGCCGAGCGCGACGTCGAGATCGACGAGGCGGCCGACCTCGAGCTCGGCGAGCTGCCGCGCGTGGCGGCGGTAGCGATCGACCATCGCCGTCGACTTGTGGCCCGTGCGGTCGCGGATCCACGTCTCGTCGCGGCCCTCGGCGAGCGAGAGCGTGACGAACGTCGCGCGCATGTCGTGCGCGCGGAGCTTGCTCGTGTGCTCGGTCGACGCGAAGAGCTCCGGGCGCGTGACGCCGGCGAGCTTGAGGGCCTCGCGGAAGTGCTGCGCGATGTGCGAGCGGTCGCCCATCTCGGCGACGGCGGCGAAGGGCTTGCCCGGCGTCCGGTCCTTCCACGCGAGCATCGCGCGCGCGACGTCCGCCCGGACGGCCCACATGCGCGGATCGCCGGTCTTCGTCCTGGTCGTCGTGAACGTCCGGCAGTCGTCGCCCCACTGCCACCACTCGGAGTCGAGCAGCTCGGAGAGGCGCATGCCCTCGCGGTTAAGCACGCCGCAGAACAGGCGGAACGCCGCCGGCGTCTCGGCGTGTGCGAGGAGCAGCGCCTCCTCGCGCGGGAAGAGGCACGAGTAGTGTCGGCTCTTCTTCACCTTCGGCAGCCATCCGCGAGGGATCGGACTGACGGCGATGAGCTGCCCCGGGTAGACCGCCAGGTGCATCAGGCGGCTCATGATCTGCGCGACGTGGCGGCGGGTCGCCGGCGAGAGCTTCGCCGGGAGACGTGTCATCACGCGCTCGGCGTGCGCGAGCGTGAACGCCGCGACGGGCACGTCGCCGACGTGCTTGGTGATGTACTTCTTCAGCCGGCTCGCGTCGTCGCCGTGGTCCTTCGCCTTCACGTGGTCGGGGTAGGCGGCGGCGAGCTCGCCGCTCGTCCATCGGCGCGCCCACTCCTCGAAGAGGACGTCGCCGGTGAGCGAGAGCTGCCGCTCGCCGCGGACGATCTTGTCGATCGCCTTCTGCACCTTCGCGACCTGCGCGTCGGTGGAGGCCTCCGCGAGCTCGCGGAGCCACCTCGGGACGAGATCGCGCCGGCCGACCTTCACGAACGCCGTCGCCGCCGTCGCCAGGATCGCGGCGCGCGCGTCGGCTTCGTCCTGCGATCGCGCGAACGGGACGCGGAGCTCGAGCCGCCGCGACCTGCCGTAGCGGACGTGCGCGTAGAACCGCTCGCCGCGCGCGCGAGCGCCTCCTCGAGCTTCCGTCCTCACGACGGCCCCCGCGCGTTGTCGCGCATGTACTTGTCGAGCTCGTGCTGCATGGCCTTCGCCATCTCGGTCGCCTGCTCGCGGAAGCCGGGCGGGACGTAGTTGGGGTCGGCGAACTTGCACGATGCGAGGTGGCCGGGCGGGATGTCCTCCTCGTCGGAGTGGCAGTGGCACGCGCACTCGCCGCAGCCCCCGTTGTCGCCCTTGATCGCGAAGATGTTCATCGCCGCTTGCTCCCTTCGTCGCCTCGCATGACGCGCTCGATGAGGTCGTCAACGCCCTCGTCCTGCTCCCGTCGGACGCCCTTGATGCCGTTGCGCTCGATGTACTCGCGGAGATCGTCCTTGCGGATCATCCAGCGGCCATGGAGCTTCGTCGCGGGGATCTTCCCCGACCGCGCGAGCTCGTTGTGCCGCCGGCGTCCGAGCGGTGACGTCGTCTGGTCGTAGTAGTCCGAGGCCGCGCCGTGGCGCGCGACGGCGGCGCGGACGAGGTCGCGGACGCCCGCGAGGATGGTGCGCGAGGCGCGCTCCTCGAGGGCTTCGGGGGTGAGCTCTTCGGGCGAGCGGGAACGGGCTGCGCTCATGGGGTCCCTCCCATCGTTGCAGGTGCCGGCCTCCGGCGCTCGTTCGCGGCACGGACGGGCTCGACGCGGCGGAACTCGACGCGCCAGACCCAGGGGTTCGACGACCAGGACGCGCGGTCGCCGTTGATCGCGTCCCAGCCCGCCGCCCAGAGAGATCGGAGGTCGGGATAGAGCTTGCCGTCGAACGCGGACACCGGGCAGCGCCCGAGGACCGGGTCATCGTGACCGCGATCGACGACGCCCTCCGCGAGGATGTCGGCGCCATCGATGGCGTGCAGGCGCTCGACGCGCACGTCGAGGACATCGAGTAGGACGCGCGACTCCGCGCGACGCATGAAGATCGACGGACGCCAGCGCATCGGGTTCGCCGGACCGTCGCCGCGCGGGTCCACGTGATCGGCGCGGTACGAGATGCCGCGATCGCATCCGGGCACGTCGGTCGCGAACGTCTCTCGCACCCAGAGGCGATCGCCGGGCTCGCCGTAGGGCGAGACCCACGAGAACTCGTCCGGCCTCACGCCGAGCTTGCGGTCGCCGAGGACGACGGCGACGGCGCCGTGCTGGTTCATCCAAGCGCGGTGAACGCCGGGAGCGGCCGACGAGCGTTCGGGGAAGAACCCCGAGTAGTCGGGATAGACGGCGCGATGCAGACGGACGGCGAGCCGTTCCGCGTTCACGACCCTCCGCGTGACCGTCTTCCGGCCGGCGAGGACCGCGCGCACCATCGGAGCGATGAAGAGGATCGGGCGCTCCTTCACGGCGAGCCTCCCGTCGTCGCCTTGGCCGTGCGCCGACCGTGCGTCATGCGCGGGCAGTCGCACGGGCTCGACTTCTTCGACAGCGCCGCGTCGATGCCTGACGCGATGTCCTCTTGGGAGAAACCCTGCGCGACGCCGACGCGCACCACGGCGACAGCGAGCGCGAGACGGTCGACGTGCCCCGATCGGCAGCGGCCATGACCGCGCCGCCCGTGGAACGAGACGTCGTGACCGCAGCGCGTACAGAGAACGATCGCGACGCTCACGGCGACTCGCCTCCTCCCTGTCCCTCGCCCGAGCTAAGCGCGGTCGACGACGGGTCCTCCGGCTCGTCATGCGGGCGCGGCGGCATCGAGTACACCGCGTCTCGCAGGTTGCGGATGATGCGCGACGGCACGTTGGCGTCGGCGAAGTCGACGTTGCGGACGAGGAGAAGGACGTCGCGCGCCGCGTCGTGAATGGCTCGCAGCGCGTTGTACTCGGCGACCTGAACGCTCACGCGGACGTCGGTTGTGGCCTTCGCTTCGAGCACCGGATCTCGGTCACTCTCTCGGCGATCTCCCCGCTCGCGTCGCAGGAGATCGAACATGCCCCTCACGGCCTCGACGCTCGCCCCGACGGCGGCGACGAGCTCGACGTTGGTCGGATTGCGTCCGTGCAGCTTGCGGAGCGCTGCGTGATGTTCGGTGACGCGTTCGCTGAGATCGCCCTTCATCGGCGGCTCCTTCGGTGGCGGAGGTGGTTCGGGGGGAGGCGCAGGGGACGGCGCCGGCGGCACCGCGGGGGCGCGCTCGGGCGCGACGACCGGCGTCCGCTCGTGCGCCCGGACCTGGGCTCGTTCGCGGTTCGCAGCGTTGCGGTCCGAGAGCCTCGCGCTGGCGAGGAGACGTCGCGCGCGACCGGGCTCCTCGAAGGACCGGTCGACGCTCTCTCGGAGGTAGATGCGCCAGACGCTCGTGGCGATCTCGCGCTCGTGCTGGTCGCCGGCGAAGAACGAGACGCGCTCGGGCGCGAACTCGTCCTCGTCGCGATCGTCTTCGTCCTGGTCGACCTCGGCGAGCTCGCCGGGGTCCGTGATGCTGACGGCGGCGGCCATGCGCTCACCGCGGCCTCGACTCGGCAGCCGGCTTGCCCGATCCCGGACACGTTCGCTCGCGGTTCGGCGGACGATGCTCGCGCACGAGCCGGCCCTTCCGGAGCGCGACGACGCGCGCGCAGACGGGGCACGAGCCTCGCTCGAGCGAGCTCACGTCCCGACCTCGGCGAGGCCTGCCGCCTCGCGCGCTGCCTCGAGGAGCTCCTGCTCGACGCGCTCGAGCGCGGCCGAGAGCCGGTCGCGCGTCTCCGGACGCATCGAGCCGTAGCCGACGGCCGCCTCGAGCGTGGGCTTGCCGATCCCGAGGCGACGGACCGCCTCGCGCTCGCCGAGCTCGTGCACGACGCGACGCACGCGCCCCGCGAGCTCGCGGTCGACCGGCACGCTGTAGTGCCGCGGCTTCGTGACCCCCTTCGCCGCCACGTCAGGCCTCCGGCGTCCCGTAGAAGAGGGGGAGGGCGGTCTGCTCCTGCGCGTGATCGCAGGCCTCGCGGAACGCATCGTCGAACGCCTTGTCGGCCGCGTGGATCTCGTACGACCACGTGATGCGTCCTCCGCCGACCCGGTACTTGAGCCGCACCGCGAGCTGGTAGGCGGTGCCGCCGCGGAAGACGGGGAGCTGCACCAGGAACGCGCGCGGGACGGCGAGGGGCGCGCCGCTCGAGTCCGTGTGCTTCGTGTCGAAGACGACGGTCGTCTCGCCCGTCGACGGGCCGATGCGGTTGGTCGCGGCCTCGTCGACGTGCACGGAGAGCCCGCGGGAGAGCGAGAGCAGCTTCGCCGGGGAGGCGAACGACGGGATGCCCAGCGACTCGGCGAACTTCTTCGCGCTCGAGAACGCCGCTCCCGGATCGGCGACGTCGATGATGCGGTCCTCGAGGAACCCCGCGAATACCGCCTGCTCCATCGGAGTCCCGTTCGCGCTCGTCCACGCGCGCCACTCGTCGGAGATCGGAAACGTGTAGAGTGCACGGTGCCGCCCGAACCGCGGCTCGCCGTCGCCGGCGCGGTGGTAGTCGAGCACGGCCGCGAGCTCCGGCCGCTTCGGATCGGGGACAGCGAACAGGGCGGAGTCGCCGTCCTTGAACCGGTTCACGTGGTCGATGAAGCTCGCGAGCTCGACGAGCTTCGCGGTGCCCTCGCGGCGCTCCGGACGCTGCCGGACCTCGTCGAGGAACTTCCGCATCGAGCGGGCCTCGAGGCCGCCGCCGTGCCCGGCGGGCAGGACGAGCACCTTCGTCGAGATCACGCCGTCGGAGACATCGATCACCCGCGGCTCCATGAGCTCGCGGACGGTGTCCGCGACGGCCTTGGCCTCGGGGATGTTCTGGAAGTTGGTGGTGTTCGACATGATGGTCCCCTTCAGACGCCGCGGACGGCGCCGTTCTCCTCGTTGACGTCCTTCGCCCGCGTCGTCGACGGCGGGACTTCCTTGAGCGCGAGCTTCTGCTGCTTCGGGTTGTCGAGCGTGAGGTTGCCGCCCGGCGTCCGGTAGAAGACCGAGCGCTCGCGCGGCTTCTTCGGCGTCGTGACCTTCACGTCGCCGTTCACCTCGACGGTCGAGCCGACCGCGGTGATCGAGAGCGTGAGCGTGAGCTTGCCCTTCGTCGGGCGCTGGAAGCGGTTGCTCTGCTCGCCGAGCTCCCGCACGAGCTTCTGCAGCTCGTCGCCGAGCTCGCCGTGCAGCGAGCCGTCGTCGATCTGCTGCAGGATGACCGCGAAGCCGCGGGGACCTTCCTGCGCTGCCATCTAGAGCCTCCCCTCGAGGAACGCGTCGACGACGACGTCGCGGCTGTAGACGTGCGCCTCGTAGCGGCGATCGAGCTGGTGGTCCTGCCGGGCATCCGGCTCCTCGTCGACGCGCTGCTCGTCGACGTCGCGCGAGCGCGCGCAGCGTTCGGTGGTCGTGGTCACGGTGCGGTCTCCCTTCGTGGTTCAAGGTGGTGCGGTGTCGAGAGGACGAGGACGCGCGCGAGGACCTCGCCGACGAACGCGGCGACGCAGCTCACGGCGACGAGGGTGAGGGCCGTCGCGAACAGGCGCGGGAGGCGCGCGCCGCTCCGGCGCTCGAGTCCGCCCTCGCCGGGGCCGGGGGGGCAGCCACCGGACCGAGGGCGGACTCGAACGCCAGAACGTGAGCGATCGCTCGCATTGCATGCATTGTTCACGTGACGCGTGGCACTGGACATGGAGCGACCTCTGAACGTTCGTTGCACACTGCACACAAATCGTAGATGGACCTGTCCATCCGTCCCTTCCGCGAGGGACGTGATGGAGGGAGACCAGAGGCGTGCTAGCCGTCGGTCCCGGTTGCCTGCTGCACGCGCGCGCGACGGCGAAGATCGGGGTACTCGTGCGGGCGCCAGTTCGCGGGCACCGGCCGGTCCCAGAGCAGAAGGGGCGCGCCGTAGAGCTCGAGGCAGAGGCGCGCGTTCGTCACGTCCGGTCGAAGGTCCCCGTAGAGCAACCGCGCGGCGGTCGCGTTCGACAGACCGAGGTTGCGCGCGAAGTCGGCGTGCGACTCGTCCCGGCGCGCGAGTGCCTTCCAGATCCAGGGCAGTGCGGCGGAGGCGTGACGACCGAGCGTCTGGCGGCGGCGCGTGGCGTCCATGTCCGAGGCATAGTTCCGATCGGAATCAGTGTCAACACGAACTGCGGGGGCGGAGCATGGTGGCCGTAGCATCGCTGCGAATGCCGGAGGATCTCGCACGCAGGCTGGACCGCGCGATCCGCGAGTCTGGACGTTCGGCGACGGCGATCGGCGCCTCGGCGGGCCTCCCGCCCGGATACATCCACAAGGTCCTCGGGACGACGGCGGCGAAGCGGATCGACTCCCCCGGCCCGGAGAAGTTGCGAGCGCTCGCCGACGAGCTCGGCGTCTCGTACGAATGGCTGGCCACCGGGCATGGAGAGATGCGCGGCGGCCGTGCGGGCGGCGGCCCGCGCGACGAGGCCCTCGCGTTTGCGCGGAACGTCATGCACGCGCGCGAGGCAGCCGTTGCCGCGGCGCTCGAGAAGCACGGTCAGGAAGCCGATGCGCTCACCGCGTTCGAGTGGCTCGTCGCCATCGACCTCGAGGAGCGTCGGCTCGATCGCGCGGACATCGCCCAGCTCTCGCGCGAGCGCGAAGCGCTCCTGCGGCGGATGGCTGAAGCCGAACGTCACGCGCGACCGCCCGTGCCGCGTGCGCCGAAGTCGAGAGCGTAGCGCCCCGACCGACCCGCGCTATCCGTCGTAATTCCGCGGACGAACGCCGACCGGAACGACTCCAGACTCGCGCGTGACCCTTACGGCGCCTTGCGCGGCGGTCGTAATTCCGTTAGGAACTAGTGCCGATGCGCATTCGAGGTCACGAACGCGCTTCCGCAGCTCCGTCACCTGCCGGCGGAGCGTGCTTGCGAGGTCGATCACTACACCCATGCGACTCCCTTCTTCGGCTGAACCGAGCCGAAGTTGCTTGTGTTGCAAACGGGAAAAACGGCGAGAGCGGGAGGTTTGTTCCGATGAATGCCGAGCCCATCATCAAGTGCCGCCGCTGCAGCGGGGAGGGGATTCACGCCGGCCCGAACGGCCCCGTCGCGTGCGAGCGATGTCATGGCATCGGGCTGCGCGCCGTCACGGTGGCGAAGACCTGCGCGTGCGGCGCGGTCTACGACGCGCGCGGCTGGGAGCGCCTCCCGTTCGTGTGCGAGATGGAGGACGACGTCGACGTCCTCGAGCTCCGCAACTGCCGGTGCGGCAGCACGCTGGCGATCGTGCTCGAGCGCGACGATCGGAGCGTCGCGTGAGCGCGGCGTCGACGATCCCCGCGCCGCCGTCGTCCCCGCCGCTCGTCGAGCACCGCGCTCGGGAGGTGGGCGATCGCTTCGAGGCGCTCGCGCGCCGCGCCCGGTTCACGTCCGACGTCGGCCCGGCGGAGCTCGCCGTCGTCGGCTGGGAGCTCCTGACGAGCAACCGCGAGCTCGCCGATGAGGTCGAGCGCCTTCGCGCGCTCCTCGCGAGCGGGGGCCCGCCGCGATGAGCCGCGAGGAGATGCTCTACGTGGTCTGCGTCAGGCGCGGCGCCGCGATCGGCGCTGGCGTCTACGTGCGCCCGCACGACTGTCTCTACGCGGCGGCGGCGATGCTCAGCGTCCTGGCGGCGGGGACGACGGTATGGGTGATCCTCGACGTGCCGGGGTGCCGCGTCGAGTGGAAGGCCGTGGCGACGGGCAAGGCGTGCGCGTGGATCGTCCAGCAGCAGGCCGCCGAAGCCGCTGCGCATGACCGGGCGCGCGCGTGACGTCACGGGTTGCGCTGCTCGAACGCCTCCACGAACTGCGAGCTCGGCAGCTCGTCGCCGGGGTAGTACGCGGTCTGCTTGTCGTCGACGGCGAGCTCGACGCAGTTCTCGGGCGTGCCCTGGTAGGCGACGTTCGTGGTGCCGCCGACGCGGAAGACGCGGACGCGCACGCCGTCGGTCAGCTCGAGGAAGCGCGTGCGCGGCGCGAACTCCTTGCCCACGACGGCGAGCTGCTCGCCGAAGCACGACGACGTGCGGAAGTACGGACCGAGCTTGTAGGCGAGGGACGGCACACACCGCAGCGTGCCGTCCGCGTAGGCGCGCACGTCGCAGTCCTCTTGCGTCTCGCTGTCCCAGAAGCCGCGCACGAGTCGCGACCCGTCGGCCATCTCGTACGAGAGGACCTGCAGCCGTGAGCCCGTCTTGCTGGTCTGATCCTTCGTGGGGTCGCCCTCGCATCCGAGGGCCAGAAGAGCGACCAGAGCAGCGTGCGCGCGCATGGGCGCCATCGTCGCCCGAGGCCCACGGCAGCGCGCAACCCCCCTGGGGAGTATCAGGCCGCTCGAGCGCCGCGGCGCGGGACGGCCTTGCGCGGCCCGCTCGCGACGATCGACCGCTCGAGCGCGTCGACCAAGTCGGAGACCTGTTCGCGCGTCGCCGGCGCCTCCGGGATGACGACGTCGCCGCCGGCGAGCTTCTGCCTCGCGACGGCGAGGACCTTGTCGGCCCACGTGTCGCGGTACTTCTCCGGGACGAAGGCCTTCGCGGCGAGCTTCGTCACGAGCTGCCGCGCGAGACGCTTCTCTCGTGCGCCGAGCTCGACGTCGGCGATCTCGAGCTCGGCGAAGGACCGGACCTCGTCGGCGTAGAAGAGCTCGCAGAGCGCGAGGCCCTTCTCGAACGGACGGACCTCGACGAGGACGTCCTTGCCGCTCCTCGAGGCGAACGTCCCGAGGCCCACGCGCTTGGTCTCGCGGAGCGCGTCGGCGAGGAGCGCGTAGCCGTGCGCGCCGCCCTTGTCGGGCGCGAGGAAGATCGTCTTCTCGAGGTAGATCGGGTCGACGCTCTTCGCGGGCACGAACTCGACGAGCTCGAGCACGGCGGGCCGCGACGCCTCGAAGGTCTTCAACTCCTCCGCGGTGAAGATCGCGAACTGGTCCGTCGAGACCTCGAGACCCTTCACGAGCTCGGAGCGGTCCTCGATCGGCTTGTCCTCGGCCGCGCAGCGGAGCTGCTGCTTGACCCTCGATTGACCGCCGCCCGGACACGCGTGGAGCTGGTTGAAGCTCACGCCCTTCGCCGACGTCGCCGTGTAGAGCTTCACGGGGATCGTGACGAGGCCGAGGGAGATGGTGCCGGACCCGATGGAGCGCGCTGCCATGTGCCGAGCGTAGGACCGGCCCGAAGAGGCCTCAAAGAACCCTGCAGGAGCTCCCCGTGAGGCGTCCGGAGGCCTGGCGGCCGGGCGATGTCGCCGTCTCTCGCGACACGCGACGTCGCATGCTGCGTGTCGTCCGCGTCGAGCTCGACGAGGGCGATCCGTGGCCGGCGCTGGTCTACGACGATCCGGGGTGCACCCTCCGGCGCGTGCTTCCGCCGCGGGTGTCGTCGTTCTGGTTCCGTCACGCGTCTCCGGCGGAGCGGCGCGCGCTCGGCGATGCGCCGGCGACGCCCTGCGCGTGCTGTCGCGGAGCCGAGCAATTCTCGTCCGTTGCACGTAATCGACGTCGCCGGCGATAATTATCGCTTGCGCGCGCGATATCAATCGTTAGGATATCGGCCGTGGCGGCGATAACGCCGACGCGAGACGGCCCGGCGAGGCGGCAACCTCCCGGGCCAGGCCGAACCGCTTCTAGGAGGTCCGACATGAACCAGGGTACCACGATCGCCTCGCTCCGCTCCGCCCTCGCCGCTGCGCAGGAGCACGCCCAGGCCGCCGAGGAGAGCTACAACAGCGCGCCGGCCGACGACGACGACGCGCACGTCCTGGCGGCGTCCTACGCGGCGGACGAGGCCGTCGATGTGGCGCGCGCGGCGCTCGTCGAGGCGCTCACCGACAGCGACGAGCCGCGCACGTGGCGGCTCATCGAGGACGGCCAGCACTACGACACGATCGAGGCGTCCTCCGCCGATGAGGCGCTCGCCATCGCGCGCGGCAACGTCGACGCGAGCAACTACGAGAGCGAGGCGCTGACCACCATGTGGATCGACGTCGAGGTCCGCTGCGAGGAGACCGACGAGCACGCGCGCGCGACGGTCACGTGCGAGCCGGACGAGCCGGAGTGCCCGCACCACACCAAGCACGACTGGCAGTCGCCGCACGAGATCCTTGGCGGCCTCGAGGAGAACCCCGGCGTGTGGGGACACGGCGGCGGCGTCGTCATCACCGAGGTCTGCATGCACTGCGGCTGCTCGCGCGTGACGGACACGTGGGCGCAGCGCACCGACACCGGCGAGCAGGGCCTCGAGTCGGTCACCTACGAGCCGGGCAAGTACGCCGACGAGGTCGCGGCCGTCGACGAGGACGCCGCCTGATGGCACGCCCCACCGATGCTCCGCGCCTGCGCGCGCTCGTCCCGCAGGACGTCGCCGAAGAGGTGGTGCGGCTCGTCACCGACCACGCGACGCAGCTACTCATCCACCTCGACCCGTCGGCGACGTGGTCGCTGCCCGGCCCGGCGTCGCTCCGCTGGACGACGCAGCTCCTCGTCAGCTACGCGCAGCGCGGGCTCGCGGCGACGGACTGGCAGCGCGGAGTCGCAGCGGTCGACTGGCCGCACCACGGCGCGGCCGCAGACGCGCTCCTCGACGTGTGCTCGGCGCTCTACTCGTGCGCGGGGCGTCCCGGCGACTTCGACCTTGGAGCCATCGACGACGAGGTCGACCCGAGCGAACCGATCGGCGTCGTTCTGCTCGCGGCGAGCGCGCGGATTCGGATCGACAAGCGTGAGCGCGTGCCGGTGCGCGAGCTCGCGGCGCTCGCCGGTGTCGACCCTGATCACGTCCGGCTCCTCGCGCGGAGGGGCGAGCTCGAGCTCGTCGACGGGATGGCGACCGCGAGGGTCGCGCGGCGGTGGCTCAGCGGGCGCGGCATCGAGGGCCTCGAGGCCGCATGACAGCGGTCTAGTCGGTGCATGTCCGGCCCGGCGTGACCGCCGCCCGGCCGCGATCTCGCACTCTTCCGCGTGGACTGTTGCTCTTCGTTCACGCCGCCGCCGCGACGGTCGTCGCGGGGTGCGCGTCGGCCCTCGGCCCCGCGCCGGGGACGGCGTACGACGTCTCGGCCGATCGTGCGTTCACGGCCGCAGAGCGCGCCGAGCTCGACGGGTGCGCCGCCGACTGGTCGCGCGTCACGTCAGGGCGCGTGTCGATCCGGTTCGTCGACGGGGCCGACGGCGACCTCGCGCTCGAGCGGCGAGGACCGGCGCCGGGCGGGTACCGCAAGCACGATCGCGAGGCATGGATCGACGCCGATGCGATGTACGCCGAGGGCTTCGACGCGCGGACCGGCGTCCGCGCGATGTGCCTCAATCTCGTGGGGCAGTTCTTCGGCGTCCGGCTGCACGACGGCCGCGGCGCCCTCTCGCGCGACGACGTCGTCCCGTACTTCACCGACGAGGACCTCGGCGCGTGCCGCGCCGCGGACCTCTGCGACTAGAGGGCCCAGCCCGCGTAGACGCCGGCGACGAACGTCGCCGCGACGATCGCGACCATCACGCCGCCGATGATGAGCGCCCACACGATGGCCTCGTCGAGCTCCATCACGACACGGGCTCCTCTCCGGGATCGTCGAGGTCGTCGATCGACGGGCGGCCGAGCGGCACGCGCCCATGCACGACGTCGAAGTCGACGATCCGCGTCGACTCGGGATCGGGGACGTCGGGGAGCTCGGGTTGCGTCTCGGCCTCGCTCGCCGCGACGAGCTCGCCGAGGGCCTCGTCGAACGCCGGCGACGCCATCCACGCGGCGTGCTTGGCGCGCATCGCGCGCGCGTACACGTCGGGGCTCGCCGTGTAGTAGCCGAGCCGGCCGAGCGTGCGCGCGTAGCCGTCCGGATCGCCCCTCTCGACGTGCGCCCAGGCGGGCGCGTAGCGACTCTTCGCGTTCCGCTTGCTCTCGACGAAGGCTCGCATCCCCTCCTCGAGGGAGCCGTATGCGCGAAACCACGACGCGGGGTTCTCCTTCGTCGCGACGATCGAGACGCGGCCCGGCCCGACCGCCGCGGCGTGGTCGGCGCTTGGATCGTGCGCCCACTGTCCGCCGGCGACGAGTCGTTCGGCCGTCGCCGGCGACACACCCTCCCAGACGCCGGCGAGCGCGACGTAGTCGGTGCCGCAGCCGCGGGAGTACTTCGCGTTGCCGAGGTTCCATGCCCAACAGTACTTGCCATCCCCGGTCTCGCCGGCGAAGTGCGCCCAGAGCACGCCCGCCTGCTCCTTCGTCGGGAGCGATCCGAGGATCGCCCGCCACGCGCGGAGGAGCGCGCGCGCGAAGTCGACCATCGTTGGAGTCGTCCTCACGGTCGGGACAAGTCGATCCATGCGTGTTACACCCTTTTCAACGAACGGAGGAATCCGATGGTCGCGAAGAAGAAGGCAGCCTCGAAGAAGTCGAAGACGACGGTGAAGACCCCGAAGAGCTCGGCGCCGCGCACCGCACGCGCGACGACGAAGAAAAGCGCGAAGAAGTAAGGCGCGAGCTCGTCGACGAGAGGGCGCGGGCGCTTCGGCGTTCGCGCCCTTCGTCGTTCAGGGGTCCGGCCCGAACTTCTCGCGCTCGATCGCTTCGGCGGCCGCGTTCGCGCGGCGCACCGCAGCGACGTCGAGGATGCGTCGGGCCTCGAGCGCGTCGCCGTCGACCGCCTCGAGCAGCGCGTCGACGGCATGCCCGGCGGCCTCGATCTTCCGACCCTGCGCGGCCGCGAGGACGGCCTGCGCGGCGTGCGCGCCGACCTTGAGCCCCTGCTCCGGCGTCATCGCCCGTCCCCCGCGTCCGCCGTGACGGTCTCCACGAACCCGCACGAGGCGTTGACGTCGGCCCTGCACGCGCGGCTCGCGGCCCTCGTCGAGGAGCTCGCGACGCACGCGGTGAGCGCGGCGGTGAGCGCGGCCTCGTCGTAGCAGTACGAGGGCAGCGTCTGCCGGGGCACGTCCGCCGAGCGGCACGCCGCGAAAGTCGCAAAGTGCGCGGCGGCCGCGAGGAAGAGCAGGATCCCGCCGAGCGAGGACGGGCCACGCGGCGGCTGCTGCGAGGCACGCCGGTCGCGGAGCTTGTCGAGGAGCGTCGGCAGAGCGCTCGGCGTGGCGAGCGCGCCGACGACGAGGACGCCGATCTCGAGCGGGATCCGGCCGAGGCCCATGAGGACGACGACCGCGATCGCGATCGCGCCGTTCACGAGCAGCGTGAATATTTCTTTGTTCATGGGTCAGTGACCTCCGTGGCGCAGCGCCTCGAGGAGGAGCTGCAGGACGATGAGCACGATCGCGGCGTAGGTGCCGTGCGTGCCGGCGCGCGTGTCGCGCTCGATCTTCGTGAGCTTGGGCTTCTGAGGCCTCGCGAGCTCGCCGGGCGCCGGCGGCGGATCGCTCTGCCGGATCTGCGGCGGGAGCATGTCCTCGATGCCGAGCTCGCGCGCGATGATGACGAGCGCGCGATCCTGCGCCGAGAGCCGCTCGTCGACGTGCCTGCCGAGGCCGTGGACCGCGCCCTCGTGCTGCTGCAGCTCGCGCTCATGACGGTCGACGATCGACGCCCGGCGCGCCTCCTCGTGCCGCGCGAGCGTGTCGTGTCGGAGCTCCGGATCGGTCCTCAGTCGCTGTCGCTCGTGCTGCTCGACGGCGTGGTCGACATGCTCGACGGACGCGCGCACCGTCGCGCGCAGCGACGGATCACTCACGCGCTGAGGTCGCGGGGGCGCGAACGGCATCGTCGGTGTCGCCGGACGAGGCAGGGTAGGGGGCTTGCGCTCGCTCACGGCGTCCCCCAACGCTGCTGCGCCCACTTGTTCAGCTTCGTGAGATCGCCGCCGGAGATCACGCCGTCGACGACCACGACCGCGCCGAGGTCGCCATCGAAGCCATCGATGCCCGTGTAGCCTGCGCCGACCGTATCGTAGGTCTGGTACAGCACCGAGTAGGCGGCCGGCGTGTCCGTGCTGCCCTGTTGCGTCGCCCCGACGTAGACCTTGCGGTCTCCCGTACCGGCATCGTGCGTGATGCCGATCAGGCGCGGGTCGCCGTCGTTGAGCCCGGAGCCGCGCACCGTGGCATAGGACGCACCGCCGGCATCGTCGTACGCCTGATAGTGGACCGAACCGGCCGAGGCGCCGAACCCGAACCAGGCCGAGCCCCCGGTCTCGCCGATGATGGTGAGCGGCGCGTTGAGGTTGGCCGTGCCGCCGCTCGCGGCGGAGTCGGTCGCCGTCCACTTCGCCACCGCGAAGATCGACGTGCCCGAGGCGAGCGCGCGAGGCGTGCCGCCGCCCGTGGTCAAAAAGTCGTTCGGTGAGAATCGGATCCCAGGCAACGTGCCGAAGACCGCCGCGATCTCGTCCGGTGGCGCGGCGGCTTGCGCGAACGCGACCGACGCCACGCGATCCGTCCAGGTGTCGACTTCGTTGCCGACGCCCGTTGGCGTCACGCCGATGTCCGCGTCGAGCACGACATCGACGCCCGTGATCTGCGTCGGATCCCAGTACTCGAACGAGAGCGCGTTGCTCGTTCCGCCCGGACCGACGACTGTGATGTCGACGTTCCCCGCGGCGTGCGCAGGGAGCGTGAACGTGATCTGCGCGTCGCTGTCGACGGTGTACGAGCCTCCGCCGATCGCGACGCCATCGACGTACGGGACGCCGTCGGTGAAGCCCGAGCCCGTGAGGACGATCGACAGTCCACCGCCCACGGTGTCGCCCTGCGTGTAGTTCGACGACGTGAGGACGGGCGCGTCGCCACCGTACGTGAACCCATCGACAAGCGTGTCCTCTTGGGCGTCTGGATTGACGACCTTCACGTCCGCTCCGCCAGCGGTGCCCGCGGGCGTCGTGCACGTGAGCTTCACGGAGCTCACGAAGACAATGTCCGTCGCGAGCACCCCGTCGAAGTAGACCTCGGCGCCAGGTCCAAAGCTGTCGCCGTTGACCTCGACTTCGGTGCCGCCCTCTTCCGGTCCCGTGTCCGGCCAGACGCTGTAGACCTGCGGCGCCGGTGCGGCCTCGTACGTGAACCCCGCCGCACGCGTGCCCTCGCGGCCGTCCGGGTTGACGACCTTCACGTCCGCTCCGCCAGCGCTGCCCGCGGGGGTCGTGCACGTGATCTGGTCGGCGCTCACGACCGTGATGCTCGTCGCGAGCACCCCGTCGAAGTAGACCTCGGCGCCCGCGGCGAATTGTGCGCCCGCAACGGCGACGCTCGTGCCGCCCACCGTGCTGCCGACGCTCGGCGTCACGGCCGATACGATCGGCGTGCGCCCGGGCGGGAGCCGGATGGCGGAGAGGAGCGAGCCGAGGCCGAGCATCAGATGATCTGCTTCTGCGTGCGGAGCTCCCAGCCCCACGTGATGCTCTCGGCGGCGACGCCGGTCAGCTCGAGCCGCACCGACGATCCTGAGAGCGTGATCGCCGCGTCGAGCGTGCCCGGGTTGCGTCGCGGCGTCGGATCGGTGCCGTCGCAATCCTCAAACGTCGCGTCGCCCGCGCCGATCTTGTAGACGAGCGCGCTGATCTTGAAGCTGCCCCGGACGGAGCCGCTCAGGTTCTTGCAGGTGAGGACGACGTCGAGCTCGACGACGTCGCCGGCGACGAGGTCGAGCAGCGGCACGACGACCGGCGTGGCGTTCGTCGTAAACGCATGCGAGACCTTCGAGCCGAGAGCGAGCTTCTCGTCTCCCTCGCAGCGCATTTCCGCGGGCGTGAGCACGCCGACGTCGTCATCGTCGAGCACGAACGCGCTCTCGAAGAACTTCTCGAGCCAGTGTCGCGCGCTCATGGCAGCGTCACTCCCTTCACCCACCAGTAGAGGACGACGCGACCGCTGCCCCCGTCGCCGCCGTTGCCGTTCGTGCCGAGCGTCGTCGAGCCGTAGCCCGCGCCGCCGCCGCCGCCGCCGCCCGCACCGCTGTTCGCCGCCGCGTTGCTCCCGTTGGCGGCCGCGGCGCCGGCGCCGGCGTTGTTGCCGTTGCCGCCCGCGCCGCCGTTGCCACCCGCGCCCCAAGGACCGCCGCCGCCCCCGCCGCCGCCCCCGCCGCCGTTGTACGTGCCGCTCGCGGTCCCCTTCGCGCCGCGCGTGCCGCCGGTGCCGCCGGAGTCGAGGCCCGTCGCTTGCGCGGGCGTCGGGCTGCGCGCGCCGTCCAGCGCGTTCGATGTGCCACTGAGCGTGTTGTTCGAGGTCGCGCTGTGCCCGCCCTGTCCGGGCTGCAGGGACGGCACGAGGTAGATGGAGCCGACCGCCGGCGGGAGCCACCACTTGAGCGCCGCGCCGATGATCGGGGGCCCCCCGACGGCGAGCGCGAGCGTCGCGCTGTCGTTCGTGATGCGGCCAGGGCCTCCGCCTTGCCCGCCCTTGAAGAAAAATGTCGTGTTCGGGTAGAGGGCGGAGCAGTCGAGATAGCTCTGACTGCCATCCGCTCCGGGATCGCCGGCGACCGTCGCGCCCGCGCCGCCCGCGCCGATTCCGACATTGATGGTCTCGCCGACGTCGACGGCCGTGAGGTCGATCGTCACGCGATGCAGGAGAGCCCCGCCGCCGCCGGCGCCTCCGCTGTTCCAGAGGTTGGGGCCGTTCGTCATCCCAGACTGCCCACCGAAGCCGCCGCCACCACCACCACCGCAGCCCTCGACAAAGATGTATTCGCTCGCGAGGTTCGCGGGCTTCTCCCACGTGCCATCGACGAGGAAGACCTGCCGAACGAGCGTAATGAGGCCCTTCGTGCGCACGCATTCGATGCGATCGGCGAGCCCCTCGAGGCCCGGGTTGAAGGCGGCCGCGGTCGGCGCCGCGGAGTCGTCCGCGATCGTGATCTCGGAGGGGTAGTTTTCGGGATCTCCTGCGTAGGTCGGCATGCGTTACCTCGGCTCCCAGTAGCGGCACACGGTCGTGTCTCGGTTGCTCGGGACCTGGACGCCGGCGACGTTGCGGCTCCACGCGCCCCACGTGCCGTCAGGGAGCGAGCTCGGCGTCGCCGGATCGAACTTCGTCGCGTCGGTCGTCCAGATGACGGCGCGGATGCGCGAGTGAGCGGCCTTCCACTGCGCGAAGAGGCCCTTGAGGTTCTGCACGTCCGGGCTCGCGACCATGTGACCGAGCGCGTAGCCGTCGTCGCCGGTCATGTCGCCGAGCGTCCCGGCGCGCGCCGGGAATGGCGAATAGACGATGACCCAGAGGTCCGACCACCACGGCTCATCCGGATCGCTGCGCTCCGGATGAGAGACGGAGTCCCAGTCCCAAGCCGCGACGGTGCGCGTGACGGTGCCGTCCGTGTCGACCGTCGTCCATTGCCCGGCGCGGTCGACGACCCGGACGCGCGGGTGCGCCTCGAGGTACTCGTGCACGACGCGCGCGACCCGCTCGTCCCATCCGGCCTCGGGGTGCACGTCGAGCCACCGGAGGAGGCGCGCGACATAGTCCTCGTTCGACTCGTTCTGTCCACGGATCAGCCCTCGCGACCGTCCGATCAGCGAGAGCGCCGTCGGTGTGCCGACGCCGGGAAAGCGCGCATTGAGGCCCTGCGAGAGGACCTCGGCGCCGACGTCGAGCGCGGCGACCATCGACCAGATCAGGCGGTAGCCCACCGTGAGCGCCGTTGGATAGCGGTCGCTCAGCCACTTGGGGGGCCGGATGATGTCGCGGAACCGGAGCGTCTCGACCATGGCTTACGCGGCTGCCTCCGTCGGGTCGACGAGGACCACGCTCGCGGTGATGGAGAAGATGGGTACCTCGCCCGCGGCGAGCGCGAGGTCGGCGCCCGCGCCGTCGATGTCGAAGATCGACGGGTGCGCGGCGATCGCCTTTGCGGCCACCCAATCGGCGAAGACCTTGCCGTTCGCAGCGCCTGGCTTCTGCTGGCCGCCGATCGGAAACGTCGCGCCCTCGCGCACGAACGCGGCCTCGACGAGCGTTTTGATGTCTGCGGCCGAAACGCCGTCGGTACGCGTCGCGTAGACCGTGAGCGACCGGCTGTAGTTGACAGTCGACGCGGCCGCGACCGTCACGGTGACGCCGTCTGGGCGCGCGAGCTTCTCGATCGAATCGCGGACCGCATCGAGGTCCTCGTCGACGGGAGCCCCCGACGGGGAGGCGCACCAGACGTTGACCTGCCCCTTCGACGAGCTCGACGACCGCCGCGATCGGTTGATGTTGACGGGGTTGCCGTCGTCGCGCTTCGCCTCGCGGATCGCCCACCCGTACGCGCTGCGCGGGCCGCGCACGGAGAGGGCGCCGAGCTTGTCGCGGCACGCCTGTCGGAGCTCGGGATCGGTCTCCGCGTCGATCGCGATGAACGGCCGCGGGTTCGTGCACGTGACGTCCGTGAGGTTCGTCTCGAGCTCGGTGATGGTGCCGGCGGGTGCCGAGCTCGCCGAGCCGACCTCGACGGCCTCGAACTCGACGTCGAGGACCTCGAGCGGGTTGAGCGTGAAGGCCGACGTGTTGCGGTAGGTCTTCTTCGTCGCCGGCGAGAGGACGGTCACGGTGCCCGCCGCCTGCGTGAAGAGGAATCCGCCGGTGTTCGTGAGTCGAATCGTCTCGCGCGCGAAGGTCGCCTCGCGCCGGTCGACGCCGTAGACGTACTTCGCGAGCCGGGTCAGCCACTCCTTCTCCGCCGTGTCGAGGAAGCCCGACTTGATGAAGGCCGCCATGATGGCGGTGAACCCTGCGTAGACGCGCGCGACGACGCGGAGGATGACGCGGAGCGCGCCGCCCTTCGCCCAGGAGTCGACGGGCAGCTCGAGCTCGCGACAGATGTCGAGGAAGGTCTCGAAGACCTGGTCCTCGGTGAGCGGGGTCATGAGCTCGTCGATCGAGGCCATTACCGAACCCTCCGAACCCCGTCGGGGCCCATCTCGAGGCCGAGCCCGGTGAGCACGCCGTCGTCGGTGACGATCTCGATGTCGACCGCGAACGTCGTCCCGCGCTGCGATTGCTCGAGCACGCTCACGGTTGCGCGGACATCGGCGTTCCGGTCGTCGTTGAGCAGCTCCGTCTCGATGCGCGGCCCGAGCAGCGCCAGATCGACGGCATCGCTCGGCGCCGTCGGCCCGGCGGCGATCGACGCCGAGAGGAGGTCCTCGAGGCCGAGGCCGCGGTTCGGATCGTCGGGATTCGAGCCCGGCGCCTCGATGAGGCGGTGATAGTTGTCTTGCGCGAGCTCGGCGATCGGATCGTCGAGCTCGCCGCCGAACTGATCGAGGTCGTCGACGCAGAGTAGGTCCATGCTCAATCGCTCCTCGTCGCCGTCGACGCGGCGTCCAGCGGCGCGACGGCCGAGCCTGGCGCGAGTGCGTTCAGGGCGGTCGTGACGGCGGTGATCCACGTCGCGAACGACTGCGTCATCAGGGCGACCGGCGCACGGCCCGCGCCCACCGCGACGCCGCCGACGCCGGGCTTGAGCGCGATCGCCTGCGCGGACAGCGAGAGCGCGAGCGTCGCCTCGAGCGAGAGCTCGACCCCCGTCGACGTCTCGAACGCGGTGACGAAGGCCTGCGTGGGATCGGCCTCCGGAAAGTGCACGTGCACGATCGAGCCCGGCTTGAGCTTCGCGCTCGCGCCGGGCACTCCGTAGGCGATCGGGACGAGGGCCTGATCGGGGATGCCCGCGGTCCTCGAGACCGCCTGCAGCTTAACGCGCCCGTCGGGGCCCTGCGTGCCGACGCGATACCGGTACGACTTCAGGTGCGCGAGTCCTACGGCCTCGCGCGCGGCCGCGCCCAGGGCCGCGAGGATGCGCGAGCCGGCCGCGACCGGCTTGGTGCCGATCGCCATGCACCACGCCTTCGTGCGCGCGCCGGCGTCGTCCCAGCGTTGCTCGACGTCGCGCACGAGGACCTGCCCGAAGCGCGAGTCGGTGAGGATGGTTCCGGGCACGACGAGCTCGTCGGCGGAGAGCGTTGCGAGCTGCGCGTCCGGGTCCCAGTCGAGGACCTGGACGGTCGTGGCCGCGGGGAGGGTCGGGCGCGGGCCGACGATGGTCGTCCCCGTCGCGTCGACGTGCCAGTCGAGCCCGGCGAGGACGCGCGAGGCCGAGCCCGCCGGTCGGACGTACTTCACGCCCAGGCGCGACGGCGCGAGCTCGACGACGCGCTCCCCGACCTCGGCGGCGGTCGTCGCGAGGACGTTCGTGGAGAGGACGCCGCCGTCGTTCACGTAGTCGCGCGGCTCGACGATCTTGTCCCAGCCGCCGCCGCCGGCGACGAGCAGACCGCGGCCCTTCGAGCCGAAGTGTCCCGATTCGCTCGGCGCAATGGTGCCCGCGAACGTCTCGCGGTCGATCGTCAGGATGGCGGCACCCTTCGCTTCGACGCCGGCGGCGCCGAGATCGTAGGCGACGTCGGCGATCCACGGCCCGGACCACGGTACGAGCATCCGCACCGACGTCGCCGCGAGCGCGTTGAGCGTGATCACAGCACGCCTCCGAGGCGCGCCTGCTCGGCGAGCAGCGCGGCGATCTCAGGGTCCTCGGCCGGCGGCTTGGTGCCCGGCTTCGGGACGCCCTCGACCTTCGTCAGAACGGGCTTGCGCGCGCGCCAGTCGGTGAGCCCGATCCGGATCGTCCACATGCCGTTCTCGAGCTGCTCGGGCTGCCCGACGCCGCGGAGGACGACCTTCTCGATGCGCCACGGTACGCGGTTGATGAGCGGGTGCCGGATGTCGAGCGCGGGCGGGACCTTGCCGAGGGCCGGCTTCTCGAGCACGCGCGCGAACTCGTCCCATTCCTTCCAGTGCTTGCGGTCGTCCCAGAGCACGACCTGCACGTCGAAGTCGGAGAGGTCCTGCCCGGTGTAGAGCAGCGACGCGCCCGTATAGCCCCAGCCCTTCTGCTTGTCCCAGGTGAGGATCGTCCCGGCGCCCGTCGGCACAGCGAAGCCGGGCGTCTTCTTGCCGCCCAGGAGCACGAAGTCCTGCTTCGGCGCGCGCCCGGAGTTGAGCAGATCGTCGATGAGGCTCATGCGGTCACCGCGATCCCGGCTCCGGCGAGCTCCTCGAGGAGGACCTTCCGCAGCCCCTGCCGGATCTGCTCGAGCAGGCCCGGCTCGAGCTGCTCTCCCGCGCCGCCGCCGCTGCCCGAGTAGTTCACGGTCATCGAGACGTTGACGGTCGTCGTCCCGGCGCGCGCTGCGACGCTCGCCGACGGTGGCGACGGGGCCATGTCGGCGACGGCCTGGGAGACCGCCGGCGCGTTCTTCTTGATGCCTCCGACGGCGCCGTCGTCGATCGCCTTGCCGTACCGCTCGAAGGCCTTCGACGGGGAGTGGATCTCGAGCTCGCCCGTGAACGCCTTCTTCACGAACGTTCCAAGGCCCTTGACCGTGTCGACGAGCTTGCCGGCGCCGCCCTTGAGACCGCCGACGATGCCGTCGACGATCTGCGAGCCGAGCTTGCTCCATTCGATGTTCGCGACGAAGTCGTAGCCGGTCTTGAACGGCTTGACGAAGAGGGTGTCCACCGCGACGGCGAGCGCCGCGAACGCCGCGACGGCGACGCCGATCGCGACCACCATGCCGTAGAAGAGCCGGACGCCGTTCTCGAGCCAGAACGAGGCGACGGTGAGCGCCGCGCCGAGCGCGTCGAACTTCGCGAGCGTGCCCTCGCCGATCGTGTCCTTGAGCGCGTTCTTGACCTTGAGCCACCCGATGTAGAGCTTCAGCCCGCCGACGATCATGCCGCGGACGAACTTCTCAGCGAGCGGGATCGCGCGCTCGAACGCGCCGACCATGCCGTTTCCGACGACGGTCACGATGCGCTTCAGCGCGGCTCCCGTCGCCGTCTCGTCGGCGTCGAAGATCGAGAAGAACTTCTTCACCGCGCGGAGCGCCGGCTCGAGGTTCACGCCGGCGGTGAGCTTCGAGAGGCTCTTCTCGAGCGTCGCCGAGAGGTTCTCGAACGAGAGCATCTTCCGCAGGTTGATCGAGCCGAGGCGCTTCTCCATCGCGGCGCGGATCGCCGCGGCGCCGTCGCCGAGCTTCACGCGGCCCTCGAGGAGCGCCTTCTGCGCGTCGGCGACGCTCACGCGCATCGATTCGGCGAGCGATTGGGCGATCTCCTTGAACTGCAGGCCGGTCCCTTGCAGCTCGAGCGGGTTGATCCCCATGCGGCCCATGAGCCGACCGCGCTTGATGATCTCCTCGATCTTCGAGCCCGCCGCCTGCCCCAGCGCCGCGTTCGCCTGCGCCGCGGCGTTGAGCGCGTCGACGTAGACCTGTCCGCCGAGGCCCGCCTTGCGGAGGGCGAGCGCGTGCTCGGTGAGCTCCTTCTTGCTCGTCGCGACCTTGCCGGCGAGCCCGTCGATGTGCGCGCCGAGGTTCGCGGCGTCCTCCGCGGTGCCCGCGGCCGCCTCGCGCATGAGCGCCAGCGATCGCGCCGCATCGGCGCCCTTCGCGATCCAGCGCCCGAATGCCACCAGGGCGGCGCCCGCGGCGGCGGCCGCCGCGACCAGCGCGGCGACGAGCCCGGCGGCCGCGAGCGTGAGCATGCCGAGGCCACTCCCGTCGCCGGCGAGCTCGCCGAGGCTCTTGATCTTGTCCCGGAGCGACGCGACCGGGCCGCCTGCCGACGAGATCGCCTTGTCGAGCGCCTTCGCGTTCGCGGACGTCTGCTCCTGCGCCTTGCCGAGCGCCTTCGTCGACGACGCGGCCTTGTCGACGCTCGCCCCGTTCTTCAGCATCGCGAGCGTCGCGTCCGAGAGCGCCTTCTTCTCGCGATCGAGCGTCGCCTTGAGCTGGTCCTTCGCCGCCTTGATCTCGTCGGAGTTGCCGCGGAGGTTCCGCATCGCGGATGAGGCGTCCTTGATCGCGTCCTTGCTCTGCGCGATGCGGTCGCGCAGAGCCCCGATCGCGTCCGCGGCTTGCGGCGCATTCGTCTCGACCGGGATCCCGATCGGTACGCGGAGCTCCTGATCACCCGAAGATGCCACGGCGAATCGTCCTCACGTCCTCCATGAAGTCGGCGACGAGCTGCGCGCCGGCCTCGGCGCGCATCACCTCGTTGTCGGACCGATCGTCCTCCTCGTTCGCGCGCGGCGTGCGGTGCAGCGCCAGCAAGCACGCTCGGCGGACGGCCGGGTAGGCGTGCGCCTCGCGAACGAGGCTCGCTATTTTCCCTCGTCGATCTTGAGCTTCATCCCGTAGAGGACGCCGAGCCTGTTCGCGAGCTCGATGCCGATCGCGGGACGGCGCTCGAGCGCCTCCTTGAACTTCTCGATGGTCGGGTGCACGACGTGCGGCGCGACGAAGTCGTAGCGGTCCGCCGGCGTCATCTTCGAGTCGGCGTAGCGGGTGAACGCGACCGACGCCCCGCGCTTGACGACGAAGAACCCTTCGCCGAGCTCGCCGGAGTCGTAGATCGCGAACTCCTGCCCCTCGGCGCCCTTGAGCTCGTCCTCGAACCGGTCGACGAGCTCGAGCCGCTCGACCTCGCGCTCGAGCCGGGCCTGCTCGCGCTTCTTGTCGCGCTCCTGCTGCTTTTCGAGCAGCCGGGCGCGCTTCTCCTCGAGCGTCTCGGTCTTCTTCTCGGCGTCGTTCACGGGAGCCTCGTGCGGTCGAAGAGGGTCAGGCCGTTGCGCATGAGCGTCATGATCTTGAACGTCACGACGGTGACGAGGGCGCCCGAGCCCTCGGCGACGTCATCCTCGTCGTCGATGATCTGACAGCCCGTGTACGTGTCGACGGCCGGGGGCAGAGCGCCCTCGGCGTACTGCGCGACGAACGTCACGGGCGCGGCGCCGTACGAGCCGGGCGCGCCGAACGCCGTCGAGAGGAGCGCCATCTGCGGCAGGAACTTCGCCATGAAGACGTCCTTCAGCATGGTGACCTGGAGGTCCTTCGGGACGTACTTTCCGGGCGTCATGCCGAGCGGCGCGCCGTCCTTGTTCATGCCGTGCACGTGCTCGCGATCGAGCGACTGCCCGCCCTTGACGGCGGTGATGCCCACGTAGGGCACGCCCTCGAACGAGAACGCGCACGACTTCGCGCCGAAGACGCGGTTTCCGATGCGAACGAGATCGACGTCCATCTCCCTCAGCCTCCGATCTGCTTGACGAAGCCCGCGGTGACCGAGAACTTCTTCACGTACGCGAGCGCGACCGATTCGACGGCGCCGGTGAGCGTCGCCCCCGCGTTCGAGCTGATGTCGTCGGTCCGCGAGAGCGTGAACTTGATGTCCGCGCACTGCCCCGTGGCGATGAGCTCGCGGTACAGGTTCGCGTTGACGAGCTCCTCGATGCGCTGCGCGTCCTTCTCGGCGATGTAGCGCTCGTTGTTCGGGCCGGCCCCGGGCTTCTTGTCGACGCCGGCGGAGAGCTGCCCCGTGAGGATCGAGTAGGCGATCTCGCAGCCGCGGTTGATGACGCGCGCGTGCTGCCAGTAGACGTAGTCCGAGCCGTTCGACGAGAGCAGCGGCGCGTTCGTGATGTACACGCCCTGCCGGTCCTCGAACGTGCGGAGCGTCGCGAGGCGCAGATCGTCGAGGCCGGGGTACTTCGCCTCGTCGTGGTACTTCGGGTTGTTCCGCGCGTCGGTGATGCGCGGCGAGCCGTAGAGCGGCCCATCGGCGACGTAGGCGACGTCGCGGCCGAGCGGGTTCCTCATCCCGCGCCCCGCGACGAACATGCCCACGGGCTTGCGCATCGTGATCCCGCGGATCGTCGAGACGATGTCCGCGAGGTCCGCGCAGACGACGATGTCCGTCGAGGCGGCGGCGTCGAAAATCGCCTGCAGGGCGGTCGCGTACTGCGCCTCGGTCTCGGTCGCGACGTCCCTGCGCCGCGCCGTCAGGATCGCCGTCGGGAACTTCCCCTTCGCGTTCAGCGTCGCGAGCCACTGCGAGACGAGCGACACCGTGCTGTCGTCGGCCTCCTGGTCGATGAGGACGCACTCCCACGGGGAGCTCGTCACGCGGAGCGCCTCGAGCGCGTCGGGGAGGTCCGCGTCGGTCGGCTGGGGAGCGGTCGTCGAGAACGAGACCTTGTCGCCGGCGACGATGGTGCCGGCGCCGAGCGCGATCGACACGCCGCTGTCCGGGATCGTGATGCTGTTCGCGGTGCCGAGCGCGAGGGCCTTGCTCCGCGTCTTGCCGCCGTCGAGGCTGTAGCGGTACGTGATGCCCGCGGTCCCCACGGTGCCGCCGGCGGGGAAGTCGATCTCGACGTCGAAGTCGTCGACGGGCTTGCTCGAGCCCGCAGTGATGGCGGACGTACCGTCCACGTCGTCGGTGATCGTGCCGTACGCTCCCTCGGTGGTCGTGTCGCAGCGCACGAGGACGGCCGGGTGCCCCGACGCCGGCATCACGTACGCGGCGAGCTCGGTGAGCCGGCCCTTGCCGTAGTCGGTGACGGCCTGCGACGAGCGCGCGTAGGTCGCCGCGATGTTCGCGGTGCCCGACGGGGCCGGCGCGACGATCGCGCAGACGCCCGTCGAGCTCGGTCGCACGACGCCGGTCTGCCCGTCGATCTTCGTGATTTCGGTGGTGGGAAGCATCTCCTCGGATCTCCTTGCTCAGGCCGGCGGGTCCTTCGTGACCGCAGCGTTCTCGGGGTAGGCGCGCTCGAACGGCACGTCGAAGAGCGGATGCGTGAGCGTGAGCGCGAGCAGCGCCTCGGCGCCGAACTGCCGCTCGGTCGCCGGCACCCACGTCACCGCGCCGAGCTCGGCGTTCGCGCGGCCGCTGGCGACGATGGCGCGGATGGTCCACTCGAGGAGGTCCTCGGCGTGGAACTGCTGCTCGGCGTCGTCGTTCTTCGTCGCCTCGTCGAACGACCAGACGGAAACGAAGACCTGCCGGCGCCAGTCGGCGAGCGTGCGTACGCTGCCGACGCTCTTGGTCGGATCGTTGGGGTTCGGGATGTCGCGGAAGCCCGGCGACTGCGGCTCTGAGAGCGCGCCGCCGGCTCCCGTCTTCGGATCTCCCGGCAGGAAGACGACGCGGTTCGCGCGCCCGGGTCCCTGGTTCACCTGAGAGAAGCGCGCGCGGAATCCGGCCGAGACCGTCGCCGTGACGCTGTTCGCGACGAAGTAGGCGCGGACGTCGGTGACGAGCGCGCGAAGGCCGGAGACGATGCGGATCGCCATCACCGACCTCCGAAGCGACGCGCGAGGACGCGCGCCGTCGCGGCGCGGATCGCGTCGGTGATCGCGGTCGGGACGTCGCCCTTCCGGGGGTCCGGCAGGATCGGCCGGGCAGGGAGCCCGCCGCCCTTCGTCGCCTTGCGGCCGAAGTTGTGTACGACGTAGCGGCCGCGGAGGATCAGCGTGATGACGGCCTGCGAGGTGCCGCTCACGACCGCGGAGATCGCCGCGGCCGCGCCGGCGAGCGGCTTGCCGCCGTCCTTCTTCGGCGCCCACGGCGTACCGTCCGGCGCCGTGCCGGCGGCCGCGGTCGCTCGAGCCGCGGCCTCGACGTCGGCGCGCGCCTCGGTGGCGATCGCGACGCCGGCGGTGTCGAGCTGCCGGAGCTGCACAGCGAGCGTGTCGAGCGCGCGGAGCTCAGCGTCCACGGATCGCCTCCCGTTGCGCGTCGACCCAGTCGTACGGGCTCGCCTCGGCATAGGCCTGCGGACCGCCCTTCGAGATGCCCTCGGTGGTCGTGTTCTCGCGGAGGGGGAGATCGAAGAGACCTTCCTCCGCGTCGGCCGCTTCCTTGATCTCCTCGAACGCCGTCGCGGCGGCGACGGCGATGTCCTTCGACTGCTCGTCGGAGGTATTCCACCCGCGCTTCTGGTACGCCTCGACGGTCGTGATCTTCGTGAGCCAGTCGAGCGCCGCTTCCGGCACCGGCGCCGCGAACGGAACGGCGTAGCGCTTGCGGAGGCGCGCGTAGATGCGCGAGGTGTTCGCGGCGAGCCGTGCCGCGAGGAACCCCGCGTACGCCGACTCGAGATAGGCCACGTCCTCGGCCGGCATGACCGTACGAAGCGTGAACTCGGCGACGGTCATCATGGCGGCCACAGCCCGAAAGCCCCGGGGCTCGAGGCCTACCGGGGCGGGGCATGGTGGACGCCTGCGCGCTCCTCGAGGACGTCAACCTCGAGGAGCGCGCTCCCGTCACGCGGGGGCCCAGCCCCGGTGCGGATGCGTCGTGTGCGTCAGGCCGCCTTGACCTTGAAGATCGTGAACGGGTGGCCGTAGCCGGTCGCGTTACGACCGCTCGTGTGCCACTCGAGCTCGTCGGCGCGGTCGAGGATGGCGTCGACGCCCGTGCCGCCGCCGCGCCCCGTGTAGAAGCGCGTCGAGAACGGCTCGCGGTCGACGTAGACCAGGCCGCCGAGCTGCGAGCTCGTGACCTGCTCGGCGATGACGAAGTAGGTCGTGTCGCTCTCGTAGCCGGCGAGCTCGTCACAGCAGATCGGCTGCCCGTAGCCGAGGGCCGTGATGAGCGCCTCGACGTCGGCACCGCCGCCGCCGCTCGAAGCGGCCTGCGCGATGAACTTCGCGTTCGTGAGCTGCACCGCGCGCGGGAAGAGCTTCGGCGAGCAGAGGATCCCCGACGGGCGCAGCATGCGCGGGTCGGAGCCGTTCGGCATCTTGATCGACGCGATGTGGCCGAAGACCTTCGAGAGGTTCGCGAGCGCGACGTCGGCCGCCACGCCGGTGTCGATCGGCGCGGCGTCGCCCCCCGTGAGGAGGTTCTTGAACGTGCCGTTCGCGACCTTCTTCGGGTTGACCGGGTGCGCGGTCGAGAAGAAGACCTCGCCGTCGTAGCCGATCGAGGTCGCGAGGTGGCCGTCCTTGATGAGCGTCGCGACCTGCTTCTGCGGCCAGTACGCGTGCTGCGCGCCCATCTGCGCCGACCACTCGCTCGCGAGGTTGACGCCGTTGCCGTCGAGGTCCTCGAACTGCTGCCGGCGCAGCTTGAGGCCCTTGCCCGCGGTCTTGGGCGTGAACTCGGTCTCGAGGATCGTCATGTTGTCGTAGGCGATGTTGCCGCCGTGACCCTGATCCTCGAGCTGCGCGGTGTTGAGGCACCAGGTCACGATCTCGCGTCGCGACTGCGACGGCAGGACCTTCGTGCACTTGTCCCACCATAGCTTGCTGGTGAGCCGGAGGTACTCGTTCTCCTGGATCTTCCGCATGCGGCTTTCCAGGTCGAACACGAACTGCGGGGTCAATGCAGGCATCTCAGCGTCCTCCTCACGGGCTCACGTAGGCGTTGGCGAACCACTTGCCGTCGCGCTTCGCGACGACGCAGAGGTGTCGCTTCGAGGCGGTGAGCGCCGTGGTCAGGTTGGTGGGACCGGTCGCGTCGCGGTACTGCACCGTGTGCGCGTTCTTCGTGCCGTCCGCGACGAAGTAGGCGACGGTGCCGTCGGGCGCGTCCGCGGGGAGCGTGATCGTCGACGCCGCGGCCGTCGCGGGGACGTCGTAGATCGCGCCGTTGGTGATCGCCGCCGGCGCGTTGTCGCCCGCCGCGAACGCCGCGAGCGCGGGCTGCGGGGCGATGTTCGTGGCCGGGGTGCGCTTCTCGACGAGGACGCCCTTCGTCGCATCGACCGCCCAGACGCGCCCGGCGAGCGGCTTGCCCTCCGAGGTGATCGAGACGGTCTGGTCGTCGTGGAGGAAGCAGTCCTTCATCACGTCGGTGGACGCGACGGCGTCGCCGCCGCCGGCGTTCGCGAACCAGTGCAGGTGGAGCTCGTCGATGAGGTCGACGTTGATCTCCTTCTCCGCCGACGACGCGTCGACCTCGTCGACGGCGAAGCCGATGAAGATGAGCCCGTCGCCGCTGCCGTCGTCCGGCGCGACGACGACCTTGCTGGTCGTCGGGTTGAAGCAGAGGCTCGAACCCTGGTAGGCGTGCTCGCCCGACGCGAGGTTGAAGACCTTGTACTTCCAGTTCGCCTCGTCGGGCGTGCGGTTGCCTGCCTGCGCGGTCATCGAGCCGCTCCCTTCTTCGCGAGCTCAGCCCGCGCTTCTGCCGGCGTCATGACGCCGAGCACCAGCCTGTTTCCCTCGTGCCGGATCGCGTTGGCCCGGCGCGCAAGGCCCATCTGCACGTCGAGCTCGTGCGCCTCGTTCTCCGGGAGCGCGCTCGTCGCCTCGCCCTGCGAGTCGCCGATCGTCGCCTGCACGGTGAGCGCCGCGCGCGCGGCGGCGACCTGCCCGCTGGACTTCGCGGCGCCGCGCGGGAGGTTCTTGACCGCGTCGCGCACCACGGAGAGCGGCGAGCGGTTCATGAGCGCGACGACCTCGGGGGCGAAGTCGGGCCGCTGCGCCATCAGCTTGGCGCGCTCCTTCTGGTCCTCCTGCTGCGCCTTCCAGGCCTCGAGGGACTGGACCTTCGCGGCGAGAGCGAGTGCCGGATCGCCCGAGACGGACGCCTTCGACTTGGATTCGTCCTTGTCGTCGTCCTTCGGCTTCTCCTCGCCATCGCCGCCCTCGGCCTTCGACTTGGACTCGTCCTTGTCGTCGTCCTTCGGCTTCTCCTCGCCCTCGTCGCCCTCGGCAACGCCCATGGCCTTGAGCGCCGCCTTCGCGGCGTTGCTCTCGTCCTTGTCGTCGCTCGCGGCGAGGGCCTTGAGCGCGGCGATCGCCTTCTCTTTCTCGTCCATTTCTTCCTCCGCGCCCGGCTGGGCGTTGGTGCTCTTCGTGACGGCCGCGCCCTTCGCGAGCAGGCCTTCGAACGTCGTCACTTCGTCGGCGAGCCCGGCGACCACTGCGGCCGCGCCGAGCAGCATCGACGCTTCGAGGCCGGCGATCTTGGCCGGCGGGAGCTCGCGAGCTCGCGCGACGAGGTCGAAGAAGACCGCCGCCATCGCGTCGACCTCCGCCTGCATCGCGGCGACGGATTCCTCGCTCGTGGGCACGTGCGGATTGCCGTCCGCCTTCCGCTTTCCGCTCGAGGCGACCGTGAAGGTCAGGCCCATCGCGCGATCCATGCGCGTCTGGTCGACGGCGACCTTGATGGTGCCGATGCTCCCAACGATGCCCGTCGACGGCACGTAGATCCGCTCCGCCGCGCACGCGAGCGCGTACGCGGCCGACGCGGCCATTCCGTCGACATACGCCACGACGCGCTTGCCCTTCGCCGCGGCCTTCGACCGGATCTCCTCGGAGAGCTCGAAGCAGCCGGCGACCTCGCCGCCAGGGCTGTCGATCCGGAGGAGGAGGGCGGGCTGCGCGCTCTCGAGGGCGGCGTCGACGCGCGTGCGGATCGCCTCGTAGCTGTCCCAGCACGGGAAGAGACCCGGCGTCGCGCGCTGCATGAGCGGGCCGGTGATCTCGACGACCGCGAAGGAGCCGCACTCCTTGAACGGCGCGCGCTCGACACCGTCGTTGACGAGCGGGAAGTCGAGGCCCCAGCTCGAGGCGTCGATCGCGAGTACTCCGTGCGCGGTGAAGCGTGCGCGCCTCAAGCGGCCTCCTCGATCGGTTCGTCGTTTTCGTCGAAGATCGGCACCACGTCCGCGAGCTCCTCGCGGGCATCGGGCCGTCCGTCTCCGTTGCGGTCGCCCTTCACGGGGATCCCGAAGCGCACCGCGAACGCATCGACGTCGAGCTCGCGCCCGTTCGTCTTGAGAGCCTCGGCGAGGCCAGTGAGCGCCGTGCCGGCCGAGACCATCGCCGCGGCCTCGGCGGTGCGGTTCGTCGGCGGCTCGACGTCCCACTCGACGATCGCGGAGCGAACGAGGCCCGCCTCGCCCCAGCGCGCCACGACCCAGGGCGGGATCCCCTGCGTGTTGAGCGTGTACGCGAGCCCCTCGGCGGTGTCCTTGATGAGGTCGGATCGGATCGCCGCGTGAACGTCCGCGTTCGCGAACCCGGTGCCGCCGTCGACGAGGACCGTGCTCCCCGTGATCGCGATGACCATGTCGCGCTCGGAGTTTTTGATGGTCGCGAGGAAGCACTCGTAGCCGCGACCGTTGCTCTCGAGGAGCTTCACGTCGTAGCCGGGCGTGACGCCGAAGACGGTGTTCACGCCCCAGGCCATGACGGCGCGGAACCACGACTGCTTCTGCACTTCACCGGCGCCCTGCGGAGAGACGGCGACGCGGGCAGGGTTCGCGAGCTTGCCCTCCCAGTTCTTCTTGTGGAGGCGCGCGTGCTCCTTGTCGATCCATGCGCGTCCGATCGCGCGCCATAGGCCGTTCTGCCACGGGGCGATGCGTCCGCCCGGCGTGTGGAGGACCCACCGCCCATCGCCCGGCGTGATCGGGAGCAGGCCGACGATCGATTGGTAGTACCAGCGGTTTTCCGTCCACCGGTAGACGAGGAACTCCGGCTCGAGCCGGACGAGGACCGGGTAGTCCCGGCCCGGGACGGGCACGAGCTCGCCGACTGCGACGCCGAGGAGGATGCCATCGGCCGCCATGAGCGCGAGCTCGGCGGGCGGAAACATCTCGTCGAAGACGCTCCGGACGCTGTCGTGTCCGAGCTCGAGCGCCGAGAGGATCTCGGCCTCGCCGCGGAACCGCTTCGGGAGGCGCACGAGCCCACCGGTGCGCGTCGCGAGGACGCCCGCGAACGTGCCGTCCTTGCGGACCGTGCGCATGAGCCGCGCGGCCATGGACAGATCGCCCATGTCGGCGAGTCGCTCCGCCGCCTCGAGGTCGGAGTCGTGCCACCGCGTCTGCGTGACCGGCAGCGGCGCGAGCTGTCCGCCGTAGACCTTCCTGACCTCCTCGACGCGAGGCGAGTCGATCGACGGGCCCGCCAGTGGCAGCGGGCTCGCGTACGCGGAGATCCCGAGGAGCGCGGCGATGCGCGTGCGCCAGCTCAAGATCCGCCCTCCCAGAGGCCGGCGCCCGCGTAGGGGTCGAGATTGTCGATCCCGGCGCCGTCGTCGAGGCCGACGTCGTCCACATCGGCGAGGGCAGCCGCGACGGCGCCGGACTCCCAGACGGAGAGGGCGACGGCATCTGCGCGGTCGGGGGAGCGGCCCAGGACCTTCCGGAGCTCGCTCTTCGCGGTCGCCTTGACCTTGTTTCCGGGCACCGGGAGCCACGACGGCGCGTGCAGCTCCTTCGTGAGCTTCGCGTCCTCGGGCAGCGCGCCGCCGTCCTTCATCCAGCGCGCGACGTTCGCCCAGAGCTCGTCACGAACGCGGTCGTAGCCCTCGCTCTTCGAGCGCTCGCTCGAGCGCACGCCGACGACCGCGAACTGCTTCGTCTCATCCTTGATCGCGTCCGCCACGGCGCGGAGTCGCGAGTAGATTTTGTGCCCGAGGTCGCCCTCGCGATCGATGACGACGATCGGCATCTCCTCGCGCGGCTTGCGATGCGCACGGAGCACCGCCAGGAGCTCCCGAACGTGCCCCTCCTCGTCGAGCGCGGAGTGCGGGTACAGCGCGAGGACCTTCATCCCGCGGCGAGGCGCGAAGACGGTCTCGTCGCCGGCGTCGCCGGCGCCCGCGGGATCGAGGCCGATGTAGAGACGGCCCTCCGCCGGCGTCTCGTCCCACGCGCGCTCCGCGAGCGTGATCGCGTGTAGCGAGATGATCTTCCCGCTCTCGTTGAGCGCGAACTCGCCGCGGACGCGGACCTTGTAGAGCGGCGAGTCCTCGCCCCACTCGAGCTTCTTCTCCTCGATCCATTCGCGCGTCGCGAGACCGGGGATCACCTTGCGTCCGAGCCGGACGTTCGGGGTGTCCTCGCTCGAGACGCGGATCGCACGGTAGAAGCCCTTCTGTCGTCCGTTCGCGTCGAGGATCGGCGAGCCGTCCTTCTCGAACTGCAGCGCCTTGTCGTGATGCGACTCGAAGAACTCGCCCTCGGTCTTCGTCGGGTTCGAGAAGAGGAGGATCTTCGCGCCGCCGGCGCGGTTGCCTTCGATCGCCTCGAAGATGACGTCGTCGACGCCGCTCGCCTCGTCGACGATGTAGAGGATGTTCTCGCCGGAGACGCCGGCGACGGCCTCGGGATCGCGAGCCGTGAAGCCGACGATCTGCCGGAGGTCGGGCGCCTTCAGGCCGGAGCGCGCGACCTCGCCGATCTTGCCGTCGATGAGCGCGGAGTGCGGGCACGGCACCGGCAGTCGCGAGCGCTCGATCGACGAGAGCTTCGCCGCGCGGCGCTTGCAGTCGAGGCACACGCCGGCGCGCGCCTTCATCTTCCGGATCTCGCGCCAGAGGATCTCGTCGACCTGCCGGGCCGTGGTCGACGACATGACGACGCGCGCGTCGGGGAACGATCCGTAGAACCAGTAAGCGGCCATGCCCGCCGTGTGGCTCTTGCCGATCTTGTGGCCCGACGTGACGCTCACGCGATCGTGGTCGCGGATCGCCTCGAGGATCTCGCACTGCTTCTCCCACGGGTCCTGCCCGAGGATCTCGCGAGCGAACCCGACGGGATCGCGCCGATAGCGGTCCGTCGGCCACCGGATGCTCGACGCCTCGGCGCGGAGCGCGACGAGGTCCTCGAGGAGCGTGCCGGCGCACGTCGGCCGCGTGCGCACGCGGGTGCGGCCGCCCTGCGCGACCATCGCGGTCGTGGCGCTCGTCATTCCGCCGCCTCGGAGCGGTCGGCGGTGCCGCCCTGCTCGAGCTGCTGGAGCGCCGTGATCACCGCATCGAGCGCCGCGCTGTGCTCGGGCGCGCGGAGGGCCTCGACGATCGCCGTCCGGACGCGGCGGTAGAACGGCGACGCCGCGACCGTCGTCTCGCTCGCGCCGACCTCGCCGGTGAAGTGGCCGAGCAGGCGGATCGGCGAGACGAGCGCGCGGAGCACGGTGAGCTTCGCCGCGCCGCTCACCTCTTCGTCGCCGTCGATCTCCTCGAGGAGGTCCTCGATCTTGTCGAGCACGGCCTCGAGGCGCTCGCGCGCGGACCGACGTGCGCCGCCGACGATGAGCTCGGAGCTCCTCGACGTCGCCGGACCTTCGTCCTCGTTGCCGAGCTGCTCGATGTGGTGCGCGACGCCGTCCGTGACCTGGGGGAGCGGATCGCCACGCCGGACGACGTGCGGTCGGTCAGCCGAGCAGCACGAGGGCGCCGGCGGTACCAGCGTCACCAGCGCGTTGCGAGGCGAGGGCGCCGCCGCGGGAGAGGTTGCGCGCCGGCCGCCCCCGCGCTTCTTCGCGGGAGGCGCGGTCGTGGCCGCGGGGACGGCGGCGCGCGGATGGGAATCGATGTGCCGCTGCAGCGAGGCCTTCGTCACGCCGTAGCGCGCGGCGAGCTCGCGGACGTCGGCGCCGGCCTCCGTCGCCGCCGCCTCCATCGCTCGACGCTCGCCGTGGTCGCAGACCTTGCAGCCCACCCCTCCATGGTGTCGGGCCGCGAGCCGGGCGGCACCGTTTCGGCGGCTGTAACTAGTCGAATTTGCGGCCAGTTCGGGCCAGAACGATCCAGTTCGGGCCGGTTCGGGCCGATGGGATCCAGAACGGGCCGGTTCGGGCCGGCGCCGCCTCAGCGGCGCTCGGTCGGCGGCTCCGCGCCGAGCGGCTCTTCCCACGCGCCGCGCGGGATGCCGAGGAGCTCCTCGAGCTGCTCGCGCCACTCCGCGGTGGGCGTTCGATCCTCGCGCGCCCATCGACGGATCGCGGTCGCGTCGCATGCGAGCTTGCGCGCGAGCGACGCCGCCGATCGCGAGCGGAGCAGCTCGCGGAGCCGCCGCACGCCCTCGTTGCTCGCGTCGCTCGCCCTCAACAGCTTTCGTGCCATCGCTCGACTCCCGTGGCCCGTTCTGGCCCGATCCGACGATTTTTCCTGCACGCCCGAGACGTTCAATCGACGCCCCCCGGCCTCGAAGCCCCCAGCACTGTTACAGGGGGGGCGTAATCGGGTTGAGCTCGAGAGCCCGCCTCGTCGCCTTCGCGCATGCGCGCTGCGCCACCGTGGCCGATCCGTGCTCCGACCGATGCCGCTGCAGCCCGTCGACGAAGACGCGGGCGACCGATCCGTAGCAGGGCAAGCCTAGCGGCTCGACGACCATCACCACGCGCAGCGAGAGGATGTTCGAGACGAGCGCGTGTTCGCGCGTCTCCCATCGAAGCTCGTACCGAACGCCGCGCACCCAGACGTGCGTCGCCGAGGTCCTCGCGACGCGTTGACCGTTGACGTACACGGGCTATCCACTCGACGGGTTAGACGTGGGTGTCGTGCTATCGGCGTCGTCGGGCTCGTCGTCGAGCACGGCTTCGACGTCGAGCTCGGCGCCGAGCACTTCGATCGTCGCGCGCGGGACGTAGTTCGGCCCCTCGCACTCCCAGCGCACAGACGTGACGCTCTCGAGAGCACGCTCGGTTCCGTCGTCATCGATCGCGTAGACGCGAACGTCGCTCCCAACTGCGTAGCGAACGACGTGCGGAGACGACTTCGGCTGCGGCGGCGACGTGCACACGATGCGAATGCGAGTCCGGCTCATCGGCTCGCCCGCTGCTTGCGCTTCGCCTCGCGCCCGGCGCGATCGATCGCGTCGAACTTCGCTCGGATCTTCATCGCGGTTCTCCTTCTTCGGTCGGCCGTCGAATCGCGCGCGGGCTGCGCGCGCGCAGGTACTCGTCGCCCTCCATGTCCGGAGGCATGGCGTAGCGGTCGGTCGGCGGCTCCGGCGTCGACGCTGGTAGTGGCTGCGTCGCCCGAGGCCTCTGCTCGAGGAGCTCGGCGAGCTCGCGCATCGCGACGGACTTGGCGAAGTCGAGCGGCTCGAGCTCGCGACCGAACGCTCGAGCGGCCTCGGCGACGCGAGCTCGGTTCTCGGCATCGACGCCGGACACGCGGATCCGGAAGCGCTCCCGCGCCGCGCGCATGAGGGCGATGAGGTTCACGCGGCCCGATCCTTCGTGCCGTGCGAGAGCGGGGCGAACCGCATCTGACCGCGGCGACCGCAGAACGGACAGCCGAGCTCGTCGAGGACCTTGCGCGCCTTCTCCTCGGCCGGCAGCGAGAACGACGACCAGACGAAGCAGGCCGCGCACCGGAGGCGGCAGATCACGAACTCGCCGACGCGCATCACCGGAGCGCCTCGCGCATGGCGCGGCGCATCGCCTCGACGCGCTGCCGCTCCCAGACCGCGAACACGTACCAGGGGATCACCGGGGAAGTACTCCTCGCTCGCGAAGCGCCTCGAGGACGTCGAAGAGGGCGTCCTCTTGCGTGTGCCCGGTGGCGACGCCGAGGACGGTGTCGCCGCGCCGAACCATCGCCGTCCACGGCAGGCGAGCGCCGCCGACGACGACGAACGTGATGATGAGACCGTGGAGATGCGCTGCGGACGTCGCAACGGCCTGGGCTCGACACCCGGGGCAGAGGTCCACCTCCGTCGCGTCGTCGTAGTCCTCCGCCGCTGCCACCTACGAATCGGTAGCGTCCATGGAGTGCAGCTCGCACCACGAACTTTGCCGGGCAGACTTCGCCGGGCGGATCATTACGTGCAAGCTACAATGGTCGCGAGGATGGGTCAGGAGCAGACGGACGCGCAGATCCGCACCGCGCTGGGCATGTCCCAGGAGCGGATAGCGGAACTCGCCGGCGTCGGGCGCGACACGGTTCGCATGTACGAGGCGAACCCGGCCGCGGTCGGCGACGACGTCCGCGCCGCGTGCGCGCACGTCTACCGTTCGCTCCGGCTCGCGCTCGTCCGCATTCGGGCGCCGAGGTCCTCGTCGAAGGGAGGCCCGCAACATGGGCAAGCAGCTCGAGATTTTCCCGCGCCCGGAGCCGACCGCCGACGAGGAGCTCAACGCCGCGCAGGCTGAGATGCGGCTCGCGCGCATGGCGCGCGACCGAGACCGCGAGCCTCTCTCGCGCGAGCAGCTCCGCTCGCGCCGCCATCGCGAGGTCCGCGCACGGACGATGAGCATGAAGCGCCTGACTAAGCGCGAGCTCGAGCTCGGGCGGGCGCTCTTCCCCGCCGAGGAGCACGCCGACGTCGAGCGGCCGCGCACGCGCGCCGATTGCCAGGGCGGGCCGCGCCCGTGCCCGTTCGTCTCGTGCGCGCATCACCTCTACCTCGACGTCTCGGCGCGCACCGGGGCTATCAAGCTGAACTTCCCCGACCTCGAGCCCGACGAGCTCGCGGAGTCATGCGCACTGGACGTTGCGGATCGGCGGGGCGTGACGCTCGAGGAGGTCGGCCGCGTCATGAACCTGACGCGCGAGCGCGTGCGGCAGCTCGAGATCAAGGGCCTCGCGAAGCTCCAGGCAACGGCCGAGAGCTTCGGGCTCCGGGACTTCGTTCCCACCGGCGCCGTCGCGAAGCGCCGCCTCCCGGTGCTCGAGCAGCCCGAGGAGGAGGACGACGACCAGGAGCAGGCGTGCGAGGACGAGGCCGCGGACCGCGAGGCCGACTTCGACGTCGACCAGTTCGCGAGCGACGAGCTCGACGCGGAGTAGGTCGCGCCCCGTCGGGACCACCAATACATGTGCCCTCGCGCCGGCGTTGCCGTTCGACGCGGAGCGTGAGGGGGATCTCGGGGCGGCCGTCGCCGACGGGGCGCGCATGGCGTCGATCCTCCATGGACCGACGTCGCGGGTCACTTCTTCGGCGTCTCGAGCGCGACCGAGCAGGTCACGTGCGGGATGGTGCCACGCGCGACGACGCGCCCGACGACATGGAGCACGCCGTCAGCGCCGAGGGCGACCTCGACCTCGGCGTCGTCGGGCAGCTCGTCGACGCCGAGCGCGCGAGCGGCGAGCGCCCGCGCAATGCGCATCTTCTCGGCGGGCCCGAAGGTCATGCGGCGAGCCTCGCGACGAGCGCGCGGGCGACCGGCGGAGGTACCGCGTTGCCAAGCGCACGGATCTGGTCGCGGCGCCCGCCGCGAAGCGTGTACCCGTCGGGAAAGCCCATTGCCCTAGCGGTCTCTCGCACCGTCAGCGGTCGGTAGCGCGACCCGTCGATCACGACCCAGTGGTCGGCCGTCGTGATCGTCCGGATTGGCTCGTCGAGGGGCACCCCCAGATGCCCCGTGACGTGCTGCGATAGGCACCTCTCTCCATGCCGCCTCCTCGCATGAGCCATGCGTTCGCGCGCGCCGGGTGCGGCGCTTGCGATGTCCCGCCATTCGCCCGCGCCCCAATCGATGCAAGGGCCGAAGGGTCGCTCTGCACACCGCCTCGTCATGGCGTCGTCGAGGGCCGTCAGCGCACCGACCTGCGCGCGAGCGTCGCGCAGGCCGGCGATGAACAGTCGCGTGCGACGCTGCGGAACGTCGTGACGCGAAGCCGTGACGACGAGCTCCGCGATCCGGTAGCCGAGAACCTCAAGCGCCTGCCGCCAAGTCGGGTAGAGGGCCCATCGGCGGAAGTCGAGGACGTTCTCCACGAGGATCGCGCGCGGACGTGTGACGTCGGCGCAGTCGACGACGGCCCACGCCGTGGCGCGCATCGCGTCGTGGTAGAGCCGTCGGCGTGGCCTGCTGGCCTGCGAATGCCCTTGGCAGGCTGGTGACGCGAGTAAGAGGTCGAACGCCGGGAGCATCGTCCAATCCGCTTGGCGCAGGTCCTGGCACGCGTGCGCCGTCCGCGGGTGGTTCGCCTCGTGTATCTCGACCGCAAGCGGCCAGTGGTTCGCCGCCCAGACGACGTGCGCCCCCGCGAGCTCGGCGCCGAGAGTGAAGCCGCCCGCGCCGGCGAACAGATCGATCGCCCGCACCGTCATGCGCTCATGGCCCTCGGCTCGGGTGTCCGTAACCCGCCGCCGCGCGCCACCGTCGGCCCTACGAGCTCGTCGAGGTCCTCGTCGACGTCGAGGGTGAAGAGCGCCGCTCGAGCGCGTTCTCGGGCAACGTCGAGCGGGCAAGGCCACTCGATAGCGGGAGATGCCGGCGAGGCCGAAACCGCCGGCGACGCCTCCCTGCGTCCACCCTCACACGGATCGTCACCGGTCGCGGGCACCCTCCCGCGGCCGGCTCCCCGCTCGGCTCCTTTTTGGGTATTCCTGCCGGAGACGTTCTCCGGCTTGATGTCGCGATGCCCGACGCCGCCGGCGAGCTCCTCGAGGGCGCGCCGCGCGAGCTCGCGCGCGACCTCCGGCGGTGCAGCCTCCTCGGCGGCGCGCTGCTGCGCCTCGAGGACGTCGGTGGATTCCTCGTGCACGGCGATCGGCCGCTGCTCCGACGCGGGCGGCGCCGGCGGCGGAGGGGAGGGCGACGCGTCGGGCTTCGGGGCGCGCTCGCGCTCGATCCAGCCCTGCCACGCGCCCTCCATGAGGGGCTCGGTCGTGAACGCGTCGGCCTTGATCCTCGCGAACTTCGCCCACGCGCGCGCGACGAGCTCGGCGCCCAGGTCGGGGCGGACCTCGGCGGCGATCGCTGCGCACGTTGCGGGGATCGCCCGAGGGTCGAGCCGGACATGTCCGCCGCGTCCGTGCGGGCCTCTCTCTGCTCCTTGAGATCGATCAAGAGATCCAGAGAGAGAGAGGCCGTCCGGACGCGTCCGGACGCGTCCGGACATGTCCCGGAACGCGAACGCCACCTGCCGATCGTCGGCCGGAGCCGCGGCGGCCGCCTTCCGGCGGGCGCGCTGCTCACGCTTGCGGACGGCTTCGGGGTTCGTCGAGAACTTCTTCAGCTCGCAGGGCTCCCCGGCTTCCATGCCTGCGGCTCCACCGGGGCGCCCCACTTCCTCGAGCGCCGGCGCCGACGCTCGAGGCATCCACTCTTTCACTCGTGACGGTTCTCGATCAGCGCGCCCGACGTCCGGAGCGACGGACCCCGCCCTTTCGGCGGTGGCGCCATGGTGCACCTCCTTGTGGTGATCGCCGGCGACGGCGATCGACGCTCCCTCGAGCAGCATGCGGAGCTCGCGCGCGAGCACGCGGGCATGGCTGTCCGAGAGCGCCTCGATCGCCGCCGCGAGCGCGACGGCCTTCTCTCGCTCGATTCCGTTCACCGTGCCTCTCCCGTCCGAACCCAACGCACGCGCGAGAGTCGCCGGCCCTCCGCGCTGTCACAGCGGCCGCGCGCGTAGAGCGCGAGGCGATGTTCTTCGCGCTCGCGCGCGCACGCGCGGACGCTCTCCCGGATGCGATCGAGCGCGATCGCCGCGTCGCCTGCGTACGAGACGCAGAGCGCGCGGCGCTCCTCGTCGCTCCTCGGCAGGATCTGCCACGCGCCGAGCTCGCCCTGAGGGCCCTTGCGGGCGCAGTCGGCGACGTCGCGCCGGTAGTTCGACTCGAAGCGCGCTATCTTCGCGAGCTGGTAGCGCTCCCACGGCGAGCTCGTCGCCTCGACGATCGCCTCGGCGAGCTCGACGCGCACGGCGAGGTCCTCGTCGGTCTGCGCCGGCAGGAGCCGGCCCATGAACGCGACGAGCGCCGCGACGCCAGGCAGTGGAGCACGCCGATCACGATCGGTCTCCGCGGAGGGCCTGCGCCGACGTGAGGACGCCGGCGAGGAACGCGAGGACGAGGATCGCGACGAGCTCCTCGCCGGAGAGGGAGAGCTTCATCACGCGATGTCGAGCTCGCCGACGTTCTCGACGGAGTGGATCACGAGGCCGATGACGAGGGCGTCTTCGTCTTCGTCGCGGTAGCCGACCTCGGATGCACGGAGCTTGCGGATCGCGTCTTCGGCGTCGCGCGCGGCGACGAGAGAGTAGTCCGCCGGGGTGCCCGTTCGGACGTCGGGAAATTCGCTCGGCGGCAGGTCGCCGGCCTTCCCCCACACGTAGTCGAATCCGACCTTGAAGATGCGCGCCACCTCACACCTCCTTCGCGATCGCCGCGCGGACGGCCGCATCCTTCGCCTCGAGCAGCTTGCGGAGCGCGACGGTGCGCTCGGGGTTCCGCTGGAGCTGCAGGACAATCGCCGTTGCGAGATCGCCGAACGGCGCCGAGACCTTCCGGAGATGCTCCGGCAGGTGGTCGTACGCGAAGAACTGCATGATGTGCTCGGGTGGATCGGAATGCATGGGGTGCCTCGTTTCGTCAGGGGGACTCGGGTCGGAGAGCGATGATCGCGGCGCCGGCGTCGAGCTCGGCCCACCGTGTGACGGCTCGCGCGAGCGCCGACCAGCGATAGGCGACGGATTGCGCGTGCTGCGCGATCCACGTCGCGTGCGCGATCGCGACCGCGTGGTCACGTTCGGAGAGCATCGCGCTCGCGTGCTGCGCGAACTCGGCGCGGAGTCGCACGGTCTCCTCCGCGTGGGCGCGGAGCGGGGGCTCGAGCGAGCGGATGAAGCGCGTCACCGGATCGGCGTCGCGCGCGGCGACCGCCTCGAGGAGGAGCGCGAGATCGAGCGCCGGCGCCGTCACGACCGACCTCGCGCCGAGACGGCTCGAAACGGAACGAGCAGTGTCGCTTCCGCTTTCTCGAGCCTCACGAGGCCCGAGCGGCTTGGATGTGGGTCGTGCAGCACGACCCTGTCGCCCGCCGCGACGACTGAGTGATCCCAGTCACCACGCGGCGAGCCCGCGCTCAGGATGTAGACGGCTTCGGGCGGCGGCGACCAGTCCATCATGCGGAAGTTGATCGGCCAGTAGCCGTGAGGCGCGAGCCAGTGCCGGAAACGCTCGAGCCACGCAGCCTTGTCGGACTCCTCGAAGTCGCCCATGAAATACGGGACGTCGGCGAGCTCGAGCCCGAGGATTGTCGCCACGCATGCGGAGAAGCAGTTGCCACCGGGCACGGTGAAGACGGTCTGGTCGACGAGCTTCACGACCGACCCCCGCGCGCCTCGAGGGCGACGAGCGTGAGCCGCGCGACGAGCACGGCGGCGATCGCGTCCTGCCAGTCGACGTGACGCGCGAGCACGTACGCGACGAAGATCCACGCGGCGAGGCGCACGAGCGGCCGGAGCTGCTCGACGAGGTCCTCGGCGCGAGCGGTGAGGAGCGTCACGAGGACCTCCGCGGCCGGTGCCGCGCGCACACCGGCAGCCCGAGCTCGTCGAAGTGCTTCGCGACGCGCCCGCACCGGCGCGGCGTCTTGTGCGACGAGAGCCGCGCGGAGCAGAGGCGCTCGGGCTCGGCCTGGTCGGCGCCCACGTCGCGCGAGGACGGCGCCGGCGGCTCCTCGAGGACCTCCGTCCATGCCTCGGCGAGGCGCGCCTCGACGTCGGCGACGAGCTCGCCGGGCTCGACGTCGGTGCGCGCGACGACGCGCCCGTCGAGCTCGATGCGCACGCCGGTGGCCCCCGGCGGGACGAGCGCGCTCACGACCGACCTCCGGCGCGGCGGCGCTCCGGCCTCGGCGCTCGAGCTCGCGCCTTCGCCGGCGGGGGCAGCGCGGCGACGAGGACGCCCTCACCGTGCGCCACGGCGGCCGCTCCGGCGCGCCGGAGCTCGTGCGCGAGGTCCTCGGCGACGTCGGCCGGCGCCCCCTCGCGAGCGGCCGCGACGAGCTCGCCGTCGACCTCGAGGCGGCAGCCCATCGACGGCGCCGTGCTACCCTCATCCTCGAGGGAAGAGTCCGCCGCGGACGTCGCGGTAGGTGCCCGGGGGGGTGGTGGAAGGGTGGTGGAAGACCGTCCCGAGACGTCGCGCGACGTCGTTTTCCTCGGGATTTCCTGTACCTCGGGACCCCCCTCAGAACCCCTTGGCGGATTCAAAATCCGCCATCCGCAAGGATGTGAGGGTTCGAGTCCCTCCTTCGGTACCCAGATGACGGCGCAACGG